>Ga0265797_10005899_pt1 | contig 17662 bp, 14 predicted proteins | sample P2T30metagenome_FD_192433 | JGI IMG/M metagenome (GOLD analysis project Ga0265797, IMG submission 192433) | Plant litter microbial communities from East Loma Ridge, Irvine, California - P2 T30 | ecosystem: Environmental > Terrestrial > Plant litter > Unclassified | place: USA: California...
ACAAATTTGCCGAAGCCGTCGGCCCGGCGGTGCTTGGCCACCAGCAGGCCGGGCTCCACCACTTCCAGCACAAAGCACACCGGCGGCACCTGGCCAGCCGTGCCCCAAATGTAGAGGCCCTCCGCGTCGAAGCTCACGCCGAGGTGAATGCCCGGGTGTTCCACGGCCGGTGCCAGCTTGATGAGCACCTGCGGCGTGAGGCGCAGCCGGTGCCCAAACAGCAGCGGCTGCCCGGCCGCCTCGGGCTCGAGCAGGGCTAGCGAAATGCGCGGCGGCCGGCCTTCCTCACGCCGCAGGCTGGCCCAAAAAGCCACGTCGATAATGGCTTCGAGCAACGCCGCTGGTGGGGGTGGGGGCAAGGCCGCGTGGCCCAGGTAGGCGGCGCCGGCTAGGTGCTGGGCAAAATGAGTGGCGAGGGTGGGCGCCACCATGCGGGCGGCCAGGTAGGTAGGTTCAGAAAGCATAGAGAAGGCGGCTGGCCCGGCGCGGCGGGCGCGGCTAGCCGGTAGGCTAGCAGAACAGCGCGAACCCAAAATTGCTTGGCAAAGGCCGAAAAAACGCGTTCGGGCTAGCCCGGCGTATGTTTGCCGGGTATTTCCCGCACTGCGAATACTGCGACTCTGCGCCGCAAGCAGCTCGCGCGCGGAGTCGCAGCATTCGCAATGCAGGCCCGGCGGCTTTTCTTATTAACTCTTCTATGCATCCTTCGGCCAGGCTAAGCGGCCACCTGGGGCCCTTGCTGGCGTTGATGCTGGCGGCTTGTTTATCGTTCTGGCTTGCGCCCGCGCCGCAGGGCCAGCCCGATGTCGAGTACTGGGGGCACTACGCCCGCGTGGGGCCGGGCCTGGGCTTTGTAGTCAACCACGACAGCTACGGCTACCTCGAAATAGCGCAGCACCCTAGCCAGCTGCTACGGCCGCAGGAGGTGCGGCAGTCGCGCCCGCTCTACGGGCTGCTGGGCGCCGCGGTGGGCTACCCACTCACGGCCGCGCTGGGGCTGGCCGGCCGGCTGGGGCTAGCCCCCGGCTGGCCCCCCGACGAGCTGCGCTTCTACGGCTTTTACAGCGGCTACGTGCTGCTCAATGGCCTCACGCTGCTGGCTAGCCTGCTGCTGTTCAGGTGGTTGTTTGAGCGACTGACAGCTGGCCGGGGCCCCACCTGGCTGTTCTATGCCCTGGCCTGGGTGCTGGTGGCTAACCCCATTACCAAAGCGTTTTTCTGGACGGCCCACCAGCAGATGCTGGCTTTTCTGGTGCCGCTGTTCTGCCTGTGGCTGGCGCTGCGGCCGGCGCCGCGCGGGCGCACCTGGGGGCAGCTGGCCGGTGGGGCGCTGGGGCTAGGGTTGCTGCCGCTGGTCTACGGCAGCTTTGTGCTGGCCTGGCCGGCGCTGGCTTACCGGCTGCTGCGCTCGGCCAGGGGTGAAGGCCTGGCTAGCCACCGCTGGGCGGCGCTAGCCGGCCGGCTGGCGCTAAGCGCACTCTTATTTGCGCTGCCCACCCTGGCTTGGATTGCATTGCTGCGCGCCCAGGGCACCACTTACTACAACCACGAGGCCGTGCGCTACCACCAGCTGGTGTGGCTACCCGAGGCCTGGGCCCAGCCCGGGTTCATGGGCGTCGTGCTCGATAAGCTGCACGGCTACTTCGAGGGCCTGCAACTAATGGGCGCGTGGCTGCTGCTGGGAGTTGGCCTGCTAGCGGCTACCTGGTGGCGGCAGTGCCAAGCCGCCGCACCGGTACTGCCTCCGGCAGTGGGGCCGGCGCTGGCCTGGGTGTCCGGGTGCTTCATAGGCTTTTTTGCCCTGCTAGGGTATTATCCCGAGCGCCTGGCCTACACGCTGCTGCCGCTGGTGCTATGCCTGTTGGCGGGGTTGCTGCCGCACTGGCCCCGGCGCTATGCCCTGCCCGCCGTGCTGGCCGGGGCCGCTGGCTGGCACCTCTACGTGCTGCTGAGCTACGGGCCGTTTTCTTAGGCAATAGGCAATGAGTAATTTTCGCTCATTGTCTATTTATTGATTACCAGTATTTTACAAATAAATACTGAACGTGGTGCCTACCTCAGGCTGGCTAGCCACCTCAATATGGCCGCCCTGGGCCTGCACCAGCCGGTTTACCAGAAAAAGCCCCACGCCCGTGCCCGAGGCGGCATCGGGGTGGAAGCGCCGAAACAACTGAAACAGCTCGCCCCGGTGCAGCTCGAGGTCAATGCCCAGGCCATTGTCCTGCACTTCCAGCACGGGGCGGCCGCCGGCCAGGCGGGTGCGCAGCTGCACGTGCGGCGGCTGGCCGGGGCGGTGGTACTTCAGGGCATTAGCCAGCAGGTTGAGCAGGATGGTGCGCAGGTTGCGCGGCACATAGCGTAGAGTAGGAGCCGCTATAAAGTCGGTGGTCACGACTGCCGCCGTGTCGGCTAGCTGCAAGTGCAGCGCCTGGGTGGTTTCGGCCACTACCTCGGCCAGGTCCACTTCTTCGGCTAGCTCCAGCGAGGGGCGGCGGCCTTCCTGCACCACGGTGGCTAGGTCGGCGATAGTGGTGGCAAGTACCCGCAGCGAGTCATCGGCCAGGTTCCACATGTGGGGGGCGTCCGGGTCGGCGTAGGTAGCGGTGTGGCGCAACTCATCAAAAAGCCCGCGCAGGTTATTTACCGGCTGCTTGAGGTCGTGCGAGGCCGCGTACACAAAATTGTCGAGGTCGGCGTTGGTGCGGGCTAGCTGCTGGTTGGTGATTTGCAGCTCGGCGTTTTTGGCGCTGAGCGCACGGCGCGTTTCCTCCACCATATCCAGCGAGTCGCGTAGCTGCTGGTTCATCACCTGCACCTCTTGGTGGTAGCGGGCCTCGTACTGCCGCCACTCGTTCTTTTCGATGGCGTGGCGCACCGTTTTGCCTAGCAATTCGGGGTCAAATTGCTGCTTCACTAGGTAGTCGAGCGCGCCGGTGTTAAGGGCGCGCACGGCCAGGGCCTCGTTGCCGCCGCCCGTTATCATCACCACGCACAGGCTGTTGGGTGGGGCTAGCTCCTTCAGTCTTATAAGCAGGTCGAGGCCGTCGGTATCGGGCAAGTTATAGTCGAGCAGTACGCAGTCGGGGCGCACGGCCACAAACTGCGCCACGGCTTCCTCGCCCGTAGTGGCTTCGGACAGTTCTACCCGCTCGTGGCCGAGCTGCTTGCCCAAAAACCGCCGGTACAGCTGCCGGTCCTGCTCATTATCATCAATCAGAAGAATCTTCTTCACGCGCGCAGCTTAGAGCTAGTTCAGCGGGGGCAGCTCCGACGTGCCCAGCCAATAGTTGATAGTGAGGCGAATTTTCTCTTCCAGCGCTGCGTATTCGATGGGTTTGGTGAGGTAGCTATTGGCTCCCAGCCGGTAGCAGTCCTCAATGTCGCGCATATTCGACGAGGTGCTGAAAATAATAACCGGAATGGAGTGCAGCAGCGGGTCTTGCTTGAGAACATTGAGTACCGCCCGCCCGTCGGTGCCGGGCAGGTTCAGGTCGAGCAATACAATGGCGGGCAGCGTAGCCGGCCAGCCCACGGCCTTGCCGTATCCTTGCAAATAAGTGAGGGCCTGGTCGCCATCCTCACAGCGCAGCACAGGGTTTTGCAGCGCGTGCTTGCGAAAAGCCCGCCCCAGCGCCGTGAAATCCTCGGCGCTGTCCTCCACCACTAATACAGGTTTTAAGGAAGTAGTAATCACGGCTTTAATGCTTAATTATAGGGCGGTAATACTTTTAGGCAGAGCAAAGAAAAAAGTGGCGCCCTGGCCTAGCGCAGAATCAACCCAGAGGCGACCGGCATGTTTCTCAATCATTTTCTTGGCGATGGCTAGCCCCGCCCCAGTTCCCCCCCCGTACTTTTCCTGCGCGTGCAGGCGCTTGAAGAGCTTAAAGATGTTCTCGTGGTGCTTGGGGTCAATGCCAATGCCAAAGTCCTGTACGTAGAAGACATGGTATTCGGATGAAAGCTCGCCCATACCGGGCACGGCCGTGCCAGCCGCTGCCTGGCCCACCACCACGGTTTTGGTAGCCTGGTCGCTGTACTTGATGGCGTTGGTGAGCAGGTTGTTGAATACTTCCAGCAGGCGCACCCGGTCCACGGCCAGGGTGGGCAGCCGGCCTTCCACCACCACCGTGGTGTGGGTTTGCTCGAGGCGCGGTTGCAGCAGGTCCAGCACCTCGGCCAGCAGCTCGTTCAGGTCCACTTCGGCCAGCACCAGTTCGGTGCGGCCCACGCGCGATAGCTGCAGCAGGCCCTCAATCAGGCCTTCCATGCGCTGGCTCAGGCGCACCAGGGTTTGCAGCTTGCTCACGCCGTCGGCATCGAGCTGCCCGGCGTAGTCTTCGAGCAAAAAGAGCGAGTAGTTGTGAATACCCCGCAGCGGCTCCTTCAGGTCGTGCGAGGCTACGTAGGCGAAAGAATCGAGCTCGTCGTTGCTGCGCTCCAGCTCGGCATTAAGGCGGCTCAGGGCCTGGGCGCGGCTGTGCAGCTCGTTGAATACCTTAAGGCGCACATCGGAAATATGCAGCCGGATTTCGGTGACCGCCTGAATTTCGAGGGGCTTCCAGGGCGCGCTGGTGTTTTCAACCAGCTGCTTCCAGGCCTCAAACGACTGGCGCGGCGAGAGAAACAGCTGGCCGTCGGCCAGCTGCTGGGGCTTCTCGTTCTGGCCGGCCCAGCTCACGGTTTGCACCACTTCGGGCCGAAACCAGAGCAGGTAGTTGCCGGGCGCCTCGGCCAGCGAAGCCGCAATAAAGCCGCTGGCCGTGCCGCGCAGGGCTAGCCCCGCCGGGTTGAGGGCGGCGTAGGAGTCGGTGTAAAAAATATCCTGCGGCACGTTGACCCGCAGCCACGTCATTAGCTCCTCAATCTGGGGCTTGCTAGGGGTGGTGCCCAAGGTAACTATCTCGCCATCAAAGCAAACGGCCGCCCCGCCGCAGTCGATAACATCCAGCAGGGTGGGCGTTTGCTGGTACAGGCCCTCGATAAAATTGGGGGTGTTGGACACGTGCTCGAACAGCCGGGCCTGGCGCTCGCGCACGCGCAGCTGGTAGGCCTGCTCGTCCTGCTTTTCCTTGGAGCTGAGCAGGGCCGAAAACGTTTTGGCGATGAACTGGCAGAGGTCGCGCAGCTCGTAGCTTACCAGCTTGGGCGTGAGGTGGTGGCAGGTTATCATGCCCCACAACTGGCCATCCTGGATGAGCGAAACCGTCATGGTAGCCGCCGAGCCCAGGTTGTGCAAATACTGAATGTGGATGGGCGACACGCTGCGCAGCACGGCGTAGGTCATGTCGGGCGGGCGGCTGCTGCGGGGCGGGCGCAGCGGCACTAGGCGCGCCGGCACGTAGCTGGCATCCGGAATAAAGCGCAGCCAGTTTTTGAGGTACATGGCCCGTGCTTGCTGCGGAATATCGGAGGCCGGGTAGCGCAACCCCAGCCAGGGCGGCAAGTCGGGGCGCACGGCCTCGGCCGTGACCTCGCCGCTCTCGTCGGGGGCAAAGCGGTAGATGGCCACCCGGTCGAAGCCCGTGATGGCGCGCACCTGCTCCACGGCATACTGGCAAAACTCGGTTACCGAGCCCGACGTTAGCATCTGGCTTAGGGCGGTGTTGAGGTAGGGCAGGTCGAGGCTGGCCGGGCCGCTTTCCTCCACCGGCTCAAACTCGAGCCACAGCAGCCGGTCGTAGCGGTGCATGATGAGCTTGTAGAACGGCTGGCCCGCCACCTGCTCCAGGCGCACCCCTAGCAGCTGGTGCGCCTCGGTGAGGGTGGCAAACGTGCGCCCAATTTCGGCGGCCCGCTCGGGGGCCAGCAGGCGGCCCAGGCCGGCGCCCACCAGCTCGGTAGGGTCGATGCCGAGCAGCGCCTGCGTGTTTTCGCTGGCGTAGGCTACGTGGTGCGATACTTCATCGAGGCACAGCAGAAAGCCGTAGGGCTGAATGGCGCCCGGGATGTGAATGGGCTCGCGGTCGCAGTTGGTCAGCGTAATGGGCTGGTCGAGCAGGTTTTCGTCGGGTAAGCTCACGGGCGGGCTAGCCAGGTGGCCAGGTGTTGAAACGTATGAATGGCCGACTGCACAATTTCGTTCTCCGTGACGGCGTCGGTGGCCGCGGCGCCCAGCAGCTGGCAAAATGCCTTCCAGCGCGGGCCGGTGAGGGCGCCGTAGCCGCTGAAGTAGCGCACCTGGTCGCTGCCGGCCTTGGCGAGCTGGCGGGCCAGCACCTGGCCGCCCAGCGTCGAGCCCTCCAGCACGTACATGGCCCCTAGCAGCTGCGGCACGGTGGCTAGCGGCGGCATAGCCGGGCACAGCGGCAGCTGGGCGGGCTCGGCGCGCAGGTCTTCTAAGATAAGGTGGGCGCGCAGGCGCTCCGCAATTTCCCAGGCGGGGCCCAGCGCGGCGGCGTGGCCTAGCAGGGCGGCTTCGTAGGGCGCCAGAAATCCGTACATCTTGGCCAAAAACCGGGTCGTGGCCGCCTCGCTCGGGGTGCCGGCCGCCAGCGCTTGGTTGAACTCGTTTTGCTCCACGGCATCGTGGTAGGGGCGAGTTTCGGCGCGCAGGCGGGCCAGAATGGGCGCGGGGGCAGGCGGGGTAAGCAAGGTAGATGGGCAGGTAAACAAGCAGGCAGAAACCGCAAATTAACTGCCAAACGGGTAAGTTAAAAGCAAGCCCCCCGCACTAGTAGCTGCCAAAAGTACGTAGCCCACTCATCGTCAGACGAGCGGGCTAGTCAGTACTTTAGCTTATTGCGGGGCGCCAAGTGGTAGTCTACGACCGCTTTTTCTTGCCACCCGTGATGATGGGCACCGCCGTGGCCGTAGCCGTGCCAACGGTATTGCGCGAGGCCACCTGCACGTAGTACGTGGTGCCCGGCTCCAGGCCCTCCACTGTAATGCGGTGCTGGGTCGAGAAGCCTTCGGCCACGCGCTCCTCGGTGAGCTGGGTGGCCGAAGGGCCAAATTTGAGGCGCGTATCGCCGGGGTACAACGTGGTGTATTCGAGGGTAAAGCTCTGGGGCGTAGTGCCCACCGGCACCGGCTCGGCCGTGATGCGGGGTAGCCCACCGCCGCGCACCAGGTCGCTGCTCAGGCGCGGCAGCAGCTGGTAGCCGCCCGTGCCGCTGGGCGAAAACTGGCTCAGCACGCCGCGCACGTCAAAGCTTTCGCCCTTAGGCACGGCTGCATCGATGATGCCCGTGGGGCCGGTGCTGGCGTTGGTCACGCGCAGGGCGGCCGCCTTGTCGCCATCCAGCAAAAAGTTGGCGTTGGCCGCCAGCGTTTCGACCGGCGCGCCCGCCGGGGTCGTGAGCTTGCTCACGCCCGTTATTTCGAGCAGGCGTCCTTCGTTGGCCTCCACAAACGCGCTGCCTATGTCCTGCACCGGCACCTTGAGGGCGCGTACCTTATTGCCGCTGCTGATTTTGCGCACCGTCGTGATGGGGTCCATCTCCAACAGGCCGTTGTAGCTTTTGAGCTGGCCGGTTACCTGCAGGCTGTCGCCGGCCCGCAGCTCGTCGTAGCCCGGCACGCGGGTGGGCAGCGCATACAGGGCTAGTCCCGCCTCGGCATCCTGCACAAAGCGCACGGCCCCTAGCTCGGGCCCGTTGCTAACCACGCCCCGCAGCGTGACGGTGGCCCCAGCCCCCATGGCCCTGGCAGCTTTAATGGATAATACCGCCGGGCCGGGCGGGGTGGGCTTGGGGCTAGGAGCAGCTACTAAGTGGCTGGCCAGGCTAGCCAGTAATAAGGACGTAGAAATTATCATAAACGGAACGTAAAGTAGGCTGAACACTAGCCGCCCGCACAAAATAACGGCAAAAATCTACGGTCCCGCTTACTTGGTCCGGTTGAGCAGCGCGTGTTATCAAGCAAAGAGCTGACCTATAAGATATTAACTTCGGGATGCAGCTCAATGCCGAACTGCGTGCGCACGGCCCGGATTATTTCCTCGGCCAGCTCGCGCAGCTCGTGGCCGGTGGCGCCGCCGTGGTTTACCAGCACCAGCGCCTGGCGGTCGTGCACGCCATGGGTGCCCTCGCCGGCGCCCCGCCGCAAGCCCTTGAAGCCAGCCTGCTCGATAAGCCAGCCGGCGGGTACCTTCACGCCGCCCGGCACGGGGTAGCCGGGCAGGCCGGCGTAGCGGCTTTTGAGCTCATCAAACTTGGCCTGCGACACCTCGGGGTTTTTGAAAAACGAGCCCGCGTTGCCCACCTCGGCCGGGTCGGGCAGCTTCGAGCGGCGGATGTGCACCACGGCCTGGCTCACGTCGCGCGGGGTAGGCTCAGCCTCAATACCGAGCTCGGCCAGGGTTTCCTGGATGGCGCCGTAGCTGCTGTTGGTGGGCCGCTGGGCGGTGGCGCGGTGCAGGCGCAACACCACGGCCGTAACCACGTACTGGTTTTTGAGCGGGCCCTTAAACACGCTCTCGCGGTAGCCGAAGCCGCATTCTTCCTTCGAAAACACGCGTAGCTCGCCGGTAGCTATGGCCAGGGCCTCCAGGCGCTCGAAGGTGTCTTGCAGCTCGGCGCCGTAGGCCCCGATATTCTGGAGCGGCGCCGCGCCCACCGTGCCCGGAATGAGCGAGAGGTTTTCGAGGCCGCTCAGGTGCTGGTCGAGGGCGTATTCGACCAGGCCGTGCCAGCTTTCGCCGGCGCCGGCGCGCAGCAGGGCGGTGTGCGTGTCGGCGTCTTCGGAGATGATTTCGAGGCCTTTAATCTCGTTTTTCAAGACCACGCCTGCGAAGTTTTGCGTCAGCAGCAAGTTGGAGCCGCCGCCCAAAATGAGCAGCGGCCCGGCCTGCACCGGGGGGCTAGCCAGCAGCTGGCGCAATTCCTCGACCGAGGTGAAGCGGGCAAAGTAGCGGGCCTGCACATCGAGGCCAAACGTGTTGTGGGGGCGGAGCGAAACGTGTTCTTCAAGCTGCATGGCCGCAAAGGTCGGGCAGTAGCGCGGACTTTGTAGTCCGCGCCTTATCTGTAATCATTACCAATGCGGACTACAAAGTCCGCGCTACATTCACGCTCATGGACGCCCAGCAGACCACCCGCCTCAGTAAGTTTCTCAGCAAACACCTGCGCCACGCCCCCGCGGCCATTGGCCTGCACCTCGACCCTAGCGGCTGGGTAGCCGTGGCCGACCTGTTGGCTGCCTGCACCGCCCACGGCCACCCCATGAGCCGCGACGAGCTGGAAGATATAGTAGAAGACAATGACAAGCAGCGCTTTGCCTTCGACGAAGCCGGCCAGCGCATTCGGGCGCAGCAGGGCCACAGCGTGGAGGTAGACCTGGGGCTAGCCCCCGCCGAGCCGCCGGCCGTGCTCTACCACGGCACCGCGCCAGCCGCGCTGCCGGACATCCGGCGCCAGGGCTTGCAGAAAATGAGCCGCCACCACGTGCACCTCACTGCCGATGAGGCCACCGCCCGGCGCGTGGGCCAGCGCCGGGGCCGCCCCGTGCTGCTGGCCGTAGATGCCGCCGCGCTGCACGCGGCGGGCGGCGTTTTTTACCGCTCCGGCAATGGCGTGTGGCTCACCGAGGCCGTGCCGCCGCAGTATGTGCGCGAGGCTTAGCGGATAGGAATGGTGCTACTTCAATTCAGGCACTGAAACCAAAAAAGAGCCGCTGGTAAGTCGGCTCTTTTTTGGTTGAAACAGAAAACGGAAGCGACTGGCAATTAGCGGACCCGGTAGCCACTCAGCGCATAAAACAGCAGGTAAGCATAACACAGCGCGGGCACCGCAATGGCCACCCGCATGCCGCCGCCATTGGTGGCCAAAAAGCCCATGAGCGGCGGAATCAGCGCCCCGCCCACAATGGCCATAATAAGGTACGACGACCCTTGCTTGGTAAACGGCCCTAGCCCGGTAATGGCTAGCGGGAAGATAACGGGCCACATAATCGAGTTCATCAGCCCACAGAGCACGATAAGCCACAGCGCCGTTTCGCCCTGGCTGAGGATAGAGGCGCCCACCAGCGCCACGCCCGCCGCGCACACGGCTACGAGCATAGCCCGGTTGTTGAGCTTGAGCAGCAGCGGAATGCCTACCACGCGCCCCACCAGCGAGCCAAACCAGTACGACGACACCAGCACCGCGCCCACCGCCTTGGTGAAGCCCGCCGTGGTGTCAATCGGCGCCGGGCTTTGCCCAAATAATTCGCCCGCGAAGTTGGTCGCCACGTTCAGGCCACGCACCAGGCTTTGGGTGAAGGGCGACAAGGACTGAATGCCCTGGCTTTCGCCGTAGCGAATGAGAAAGGACCCTAGCCCTACTTCCACGCCCACGTACACAAAAATGGCCCCGATGCCCAGCACCAGGTGCCGGTAATCGAGCGCCGACTGTCGGCCCGTCGCCACCGGCTGATGCTCCAAAATTTCTTCCTCCGGCAAGGCGTCGATATCGGGCAGCCGCAGCATGAAAAACACGCCCGCCAGCACCGCTAAAAAGCCCGCTAGCCCCAGGTAGGGCGCTTTTACCAGCTGCGCTTCCTGGGCCAAGCGCTGGGCCGTGGGCAGCGCCGCCAGCTGCGCCTTCAGCGCCACCGAGCCGCCAAACAGCAGCAGCCCGCCCACCAGCGGCGAAATGGCCCCGCCAAAATTGTTGGCCACGCCCACTATGCTCACCCGCGAGGCCGCCTGCCGCGCTGGCCCTAGCACGCTTACGTAGGGGTTGGCCGCTACTTGCAGCAGCGTAATGCCCGCCCCCAGCACCGCCAGCGCCGTCAGAAACAGCGGAAACGCCCGGGTATTGGCGGCTGGCACGAAGAGCAACGCCCCGCCCGCCATCACGAGCAGCCCCACCACGATGCCGCGCTGGTAGCCCAGCTTCTCCAGCAGTTTGCCCGCCGGCAGCGACATCAGAAAATACGCCCCAAAAAACGCCGACTGCACCGCCGACGACTGCAAATCGGTGAGCTGGCACACGTCCTTGAGGTAGGGCATGAGAACGTCGTTGAAATTGGTAACCGCCCCGAAGAGCAGAAACAGCAGGGTCATGAGCACCATCGGCCCAGCGTAGGAGCGCGTGATAGTATCGGTGTTAGCGCCGCGCGCAGTAGTAACAGGAGTAGCCATACGGGGCGGAAGGTACAAAAAAAGCCGGCTGTGGGGCCGGCTCTCTTGTCATAATTTACTTTACTGCACGAGTTGCTTTCTCTCTCTTTAATTTCATAGATTTATGTTGGAGTTCATAAATGTTATCGATAGCTAACTCTATTATCTCAATAGCTAACTTAATTTCGGGGATACTTGGTTTTGTTAATTCATGTAAAGCTTCATTGCCCAGAAATCTTAATTCATGCAAACTTGCTGCACTATCCTTGGTTAAGTAGCCTTTTTCAGAAAGTCCCTCTATTTTTCCCTCTAAATTCGATTGTAGATAATCAGAGCCCTTTTTGTCCTTCTTAATAATACCTTTTACTCCTTTATCAAGACATATCCCCTCAATTAGAGCTCTAAGGCCCCCACAACATAATATCAGTTGTTCATTATTGAAGGCGTCAACGGTTTCACGATAAATTCCTTTTATGTTGAGCGGAATATTGCTAAAATTTCGTATGGATATGCTATTAGGTCCTCGCTTAGGAAATAATTCTTGGCCATAAATGTCATCCCCCTCTTCAGCGAATTGAGCTATTTGCGCGTCAGTATAGACTTTTCTAAAAGAAATGTCGTCACATCCGCTACATTGTATTATCTGAAAATCAGTTTCTTCCCACCATCCGCCATCATCTTCTCGATAATGAACCTTCTCTTGTTTTAAGACCTTATTATTTGTAGGTCTATTGCATTGAATACAGAAGCTTTTCATGTGTTTAAAAGTTTTGTTTAAGATATTAGCTGTACAATCTTCCCGTTTTGTAATACCATGACCTCACTGTTCTTCTGACGCTTAAATTTCGGCATTCGCTTGTAACATTCAAGACTTCTGTAAGCTTCTCCTGGCGCTCAAGCTGTTCTTTTAGATTCATAACAGCTTCTTAGCTGCGTCATAGACTGAGTTGCACGTTACTCAAATGAAGCAAATACCTGTTTTATATAAAAAGGCGTTGCGTGCTGTGAAGAGGTTACATAATTCAGCTTGACAAAGCCGTTGCTGGCTGACACGAAACGAATGTCGTCGCCGGCTGGCAAGTCACTTGTTTGGTAGTAAGCACCGAGTGGGCAATAGTAGGGATTGTCTTTCACGTCATTCGTGAAAACTGAGAATAAAATCAGCTTTTTAGCGTGAATATCGGGCGCTGCGTAGCCAAAAATTTGATGGTCTTCGCGAATATTTGCCACGAGGCTGAAGGACTTGGTTTTCCGGTTGATAAAAGCCTTCGTCTGTGCTTGGGCAGACCCAGCGGTGGCCAGAAGTAGCAGGAGCGCAATGAACTTCAGCATGGTGGCTAGGGAGGGGTTTTGGCGTTGCGAAGATGCACCGTCGGCCGCCAACTTGATGAGCGCCTTTACTCGGTTGTTGGCGAGGCTAGCCGGTACTGCCCGCCAGCCCCGACCTTTGCGTCATGCACCTTACCGCCACCACCCAATTTGGCCTCGAAGACGTACTGGCCGAAGAGCTGAGCCAGCTCGGCGCCACCATCGACTACGTGGGCAGCCGCGCCGTCGAGTTTAGCGGCGACAAAAAACTGCTTTACAACACCATTCTCTGGAGCCGCACGGCCATGCGCCTGCTGCGCCCCTTCGCCGATTTCTACGCCCGCGACGAGCGCGGCCTCTACGACGAAGTATTCAAGATTGACTGGAGCCGCTTTATCCGCCCCGGCCAGACGTTTGCCATCACGGCCGTCGTCAACAAGTCGAGCTTCGAGCACTCTTTGTATGTGGCCCAGCTCACCAAGGATGCCATCGTGGACCAGTTTCGCGAGCGCACCGGCGAGCGGCCCAGCATCGACACCCGCAACCCCGACATCCGCATTCACCTGCGCATGCTCGAAAACGACGTGATTTTGAGCCTCGACGCGGCCGGCGACTCGCTGCACCGCCGCGGCTACCGCCAGGGCACCAACGAGGCCCCGCTGAACGAGGTGCTGGCGGCAGGCCTCATTCTGCTCAGCGGCTGGGATAAGAAAAGCCCGCTCATCGACCCGCTGTGCGGCTCAGCCACCATCCTCACCGAGGCGGGCCTGCTCGCCCAGCGCATCGCGCCGGGGCTGTTTCACCAGGGTAAGTTTGGCTTCGAAAACTGGCCCGACTTCGACGCCGCGCTGTGGGCGCAGTTGCGCCAGGAGGCCGAGGCCCAGCGCATTGAAGAGCCGCAGGCCTACCTGGCGGGCTCCGACCTCGACCCGAAAGTAATTCGCGACGCGGCCGCCAATATCGAAGCCGCCGGCCTCGACGAGTGCATCCGCCTCAGCGTGCGCGACGTGCGTGATGCCCAGCCGCCCCAGGGCGAGGCGCCCGGCCTCGTCATCACCAACCCGCCCTACGGCGAGCGGATAGGGGAGGAGGCCCAAATGGATGAGCTATATAAAACCATCGGCGACGCGCTGAAAACGAATTTTCAGGGCTACGACGCGTTCATCTTCACCGGCAACCTGGAGGCGGCCAAGCGCATCGGCCTAAAGGTATCGCGCCGCATTCCGCTCTTTAACGGCCCGATAGACTGCCGCTTGCTGAAATACGAGCTGTACCGCGGCTCGCGGCGCGCAGCCCCGGCGGCGGAGTAGCGCAGGCAATGCCCGCACCGGAGTGGCTAGGGTAAGCGGAACAGTGGCGCAGATAAATTGAGTTGAAAGCCAAGTAGCAATTTGCTTATTAACAAGCATTTTGTATCCATGAAAGCCAGCTTGTCGTAAGGGGGAATCCAAATTAACATTTCCTCTCTACTTTATGCGCCAGTTCTTCCAAAGCGCTTCAGCCCGCTGGGCTGCTCCGGTTGCCGCGTTGGCTCTGCTAGCCTCGTGCAGCAGCAGCCAGACTACCGAAACCACCACCTCGGCCGCCGCTAGCGACTCGACTTCCACCTCCGGCAAGCCCGCCACCGATAGCTCGGCCGCTAGCCAGCCAATGGCCGTGAAGCCCAGCGGCCCCGCCCCCGCTTGGGGCAAAGGCTTGCACCCCGAGATGCAGGCCGTTATCGAGCAGCTCACCGCCATGAGCGGCCCCACGCCGATGGCGAAGCTGACGCCCGCAGAGGCCCGCAAGGCCCCTAGCGCCACCGACGCCACGATGGCCACGATGCAGAAATTCAATATCCCCACGCCGCCCGCCACCGCCGACACCATGAGCCGCGAGGTGATGCCGGGTGTGAAAGTGCGCATCTACACGCCGAAGGGCGCCACGGGTACGCTGCCGGTTATCGTGTATTACCACGGTGGCGGCTGGGTTATCGCCAACCTCGACACCTACGACCCGTCGGTACGCGCCTTGGTGGAGCAAACGGGTGCTATTATCGTGTCAGTGGCGTATCGCCAGGGTCCCGAGCACAAGTTTCCAACCGCCCACAACGACAGCTTTGCTGCCTACCAGTGGGTGCTGAAAAACGCCGCCAGCTTCAAGGGTGACCCGACCAAAGTAGCCGTAGCCGGCGAAAGCGCCGGTGGCAACCTGGCCTGCGCCGTGAGCATGATGGCCCGCGACAAAAAAGTGCAGATGCCCAAGCACCAGTTGCTGGTGTACCCCATCGCGGGCTACGACCTGAACACGCCTTCGTACCTAGCCAATACCGAAACCAAGCCGCTCAATAAAGACCTAATGGCATGGTTCTTCAAGTACTACCTGCGTACCCCCGCCGATGGCAAGAGCCCGATTATTGACCTCGTGCACGCCAACCTGAAAGGTCTGCCCGCCACCACCCTCATCACCGACCAGTACGACCCCCTGATGAGCGAAGGCAAGATGCTGGCTGATAACCTGCAGAAAGCCGGCGTAGCCGTAAAATACCAGAACTACGACGGCGTAACCCACGAGTTCTTCGGCATGGCCGCCGTAGTGCCCGAGGCCAAGCAAGCCCAGGCCCTAGCCAGCGGCGAGCTGAAAAACGCGCTGAAATAGGTAGTCTGCTTGCAGCTTTTAAAGTAAAAAACGGCACCCGCTAGGGTGCCGTTTTTTTGTGCGATTAGTTTTAGGAGTAGTACCCACGCGGCTGTCAGCGGTTTAGAAGCGGTGGATGAGCTAGCCAGCCGCCGCTAGCCCAAGCTCAGCGGCGCAGTTGGCTAAATTCTTTGGAACTTCGTGGGGCCGATTGTTATTTTAATCTTTCGACTGAAGTGCCTTATGTCTGCTGCCACCGCCTCCACTGTTTCCCTCACCGCCGCTCGCCAAGCGCTCAAACGCTACTACGGCTACGATAATTTTCGGCCCATGCAGGGCGATATTATCCAGAGCATCTTGGGCGGCCAGGACACGGTGGTGCTCATGCCCACTGGCGGCGGTAAGTCGGTTTGCTTTCAGATTCCGGCCGTAGTGAGCGAGGGCGTGTGCGTGGTGGTGTCGCCGCTCATCGCCCTCATGAAAGACCAGGTGGAGGCCCTGAAAGCCAACGGCATCGTGGCCGCCTATATCAACAGCAGCGTGAGCCAGAGCGAGACCACCGACATCACGCGGGCAGCCCTCAGCGGCCACCTCAAGCTGCTGTACGTGAGCCCCGAAAAGCTGCTGAGTGACGGCTTTTTGCAGTTTTTGAAACGGCTCAATGTCAGCATGTTTGCCATTGACGAGGCGCACTGTATTTCCTCCTGGGGCCACGACTTTCGGCCCGAGTACACCCAGCTAGGGGCCCTGCGCCAGCACTTCCCCAGCACACCCATCATCGCGCTCACGGCCACGGCAGACCGCCTCACCCAGCGCGATATTAAGACGCAGCTCAACCTGCACGAGCCGCAGGTGTTCCTGTCTAGCTTCGACCGGCCCAACATCAACCTAGTGGTGCGCCCCGGCCAGGACCGGCTAGGGCAGATGCTCGACTTCATCGGCCGCCACCCCGGCGACGCGGGCATCATCTACTGCCTCTCGCGCAAAACCTGCGAGACAGTGGCCCAAAAGCTCCAGCAGAAAGGCATTAAGGCGGGCTACTACCACGCCGGCATGACGCCCAACCAGCGCGCTGACGCCCAGGAGAAATTCTTACAAGACGACTTGCAGGTCATCGTGGCTACCATCGCCTTTGGCATGGGCATCGACAAGAGCAATGTGCGCTGGGTGATGCACTACAACCTGCCCAAAAATATCGAGGGCTACTACCAGGAAATCGGTCGCGCCGGCCGCGACGGTACCGATGCCACGGCCATGCTGTTCTACAGCTTCGCCGACGTGATGTCGATGCGCGAGATGGTAACCAAGGATGTGCCCCAGCGCCAGGCCCAGCTCAACACCGCCAAGCTCGAGCGCATGCAGCAGTTTGCCGAGGCGGCTAGCTGCCGCCGCCGCATTTTGCTGCACTATTTCTCCGAAGACCTGGGCCACGACTGCGGCAACTGCGACATCTGCCGCAACCCGCCCACCACGTTTGATGGCACGCTGCTCGCCCAGAAAGCGCTCTCGGCCAGCACCCGCGCCCAGCAGCGCGTGGCCATCAACCTACTCATTGATATTCTGCGCGGTATGCGCAACCAGGCCGTGCTGCAAGGCGGCTACGACCAGCTCAAAACCTACGGCGCCGGCCAGGATTTGCCGTACCTCGATTGGTACAGCTACATCCACCAGATGCTCAACGATGGCCTGTTCTACATCGCCTACGAGGAAGGTTACGCCCTGAAAATAACCGAGCGCGGCCAGCAGGTACTGAAAGGCCAGCTGCCGGTGTCGCTCAAGAAATTCCAGGTGGCCGAAAAGGCCGACAAGCAAACCCGCGCCAGCAAGAAAGCCGCCGCCGAAGCCGCCGTGGCCGGTGCCGGCACGCCCGAGGCCAAGCTCTTCGAGCGCCTGCGCCAGCTCCGCAAGCGTATTGCCGACGAGCAGGGCGTGCCGCCCTACGTGGTATTTACCGATACCACGCTCCAGGAAATGGCCCGCGAGCAGCCCACCAGCCGCATCGCTATGCTCTCGGTATCGGGCGTGGGCATGAAGAAATTTGAGACGTACGGCGAGGCCTTTATCGAAGCCATTTTGCAGCACGGCCCCGCTAGGCCCGTGCCCGAGGCCACGGACGACTCGCTCAACGTGCCGCCCTTCAACGAAGACGAGTACGTGCCCGCGCCCCGCGCCACGGCTGCCAAAGCCGCCGACCGCGACGTAAACGGTACCGAGGATACCACCTTCCAGCTGCACCGCCAGGGCCTCAACCCCGACCAGATTGCCGAGCAGCGCGGCTTGGTAGTGGGCACCGTGCGCGCCCACCTCGAACGTGCCTACGCTAAGGGACTGGAACTGCGCATCCAGGATTTCGTCTCCGATTCGCAGCTCGCCGAAATCGCCGCCGCCCGCGCCCAGCTAGGGGGTGCGCCCGCCCTGCGCGACCTCTTCGACCACCTGCGCGAGAAGTACGACTACTTCCAGCTGCGGCTGGCTGGCATCCGGGCGCAGCGCAAGGGCTAGCCGGTGGCAAAGCAGCGTAAAGCAAAAATCGTCCAGCAGGCTAACCTGCTGGACGATTTTTAGTTGGTGCCAGAGGCCATTAGCGGCGCTAGCGGTACCTCTGGTAGGGTCTAGTACCCAGGGTTCTGGGTGATGTTCGAGTTTACATCTACCTGCGTCTGGGGGATGGGGTAGATGAGGTATTTCGAGTCGCTG
>Ga0265797_10005900_pt1 | contig 17660 bp, 14 predicted proteins | sample P2T30metagenome_FD_192433 | JGI IMG/M metagenome (GOLD analysis project Ga0265797, IMG submission 192433) | Plant litter microbial communities from East Loma Ridge, Irvine, California - P2 T30 | ecosystem: Environmental > Terrestrial > Plant litter > Unclassified | place: USA: California...
CAACAGCCGCAGTCGACCTCCGACGCCGACGCCAAAGCCATCGCCAAAGCCAAGGGCTACAAGAACTACGGCCTCGACCTCACCAAGGGCCGTGTGCACGACTGTATCAAGGCCGGTGTGCTCGAGCCGAGCATGGGCAAGGTCAAGCAGCTCAAGAGTGCTGTCGAGGCTTGCGTGGCGATTATGAGGATCGATACTTTGATTAAGCTTGATCCTGAGCAGAGGGGTGAGGATGACGGACACGGCCACTAGAGATATTGTTAGCATGAAAGCATGACTGAAAGGAAAGAGAAAATAAATCGTTCTGTTTTGCTTTTTGTTCGAATTCTTATTGTTCGAGTACGATATGATACATGGCATATTTTTACGTGGCTAGATGCATGAAAAGCGAGGGCGTACGCTTTGATATGATAAAAAGGAAAGCAAAAGGTACAGTTTAGAAAATCTCAAGTGCTTCGCATTAATGGTTATTTTCTGCTATCCTTCTCCCCTGTACGCATTTGTGCGATAGGAGTTCTAACCAAAACGCTACCATATACGGAAAATAAAGCTTTATGCTCTGTGTAGACTATGCTCCCCAAACCAGCTCTGTACTATACAGTACAACCAATACGAGACGCAAAGAAAAGGTCATCGCTCATCATTACAAAAACCAGTCATTAACAAAATCGTGCCCAAACCCATCCAAACTGGTGGGAAGGAATCCCAAAGACGTCCCTCTCTCACACACACAACTCTACTCCTTAATCTGAGCCCTCAGCCCAGCATTCTCCCTCTTCAATCTACCATTCTCCCGCTTCAGCCTCGCCACTTCATCCTGTCCCTCTTTAACCTGCCTCTTCAACTCGCCGACGCCGTCGCCGCCACGGACAGATTTCAAGATCCGGCCGAGCTCGTCGTTGAAGCGCGCGTACAGCGCTTCGTTCTCGGAGTTGGACTCGCGGTACAGCTCGTCGAGCTTGCGGGCTTTGTTCTCGGAGACGGCGAGCGAGGAGGCGAGGTCTGCGTGGATGGCGGAGATGCGGGCGGCGGCGCTTTCGATCTGCGTGGGGAGGAGGGCTTCGAGTTTGAGGACGCGCTGGGCGAGGTCCAGGTTGGTTTGCGGGCGGGTTGTGGTTGAGGCGGAGAAGTTGGGGGTGTTGCCGCGGATGCTCAGGGGTGCTGGGCGGATGGAGCCCATGCGTGTGGGAGTGGAGGTTAGTTCGTCGCCGATGCGGGTGAGCTCGTCTTGGAGGAGGTTTTGTGTGACGCTCAGTGTGGCTTGCTCGTTTTGTAGACGGTCGCGGAGTTTCTGGGGGGATTGCATGCGTAGCTTCTTGGTGTGCGATGGCAGCTCGAGAGGAGTGACGACGCCGCTGATCGTGTTTGATCTTGGTTTCTTTTCTGGCTGAGGGGAGGGCTTCTTGATGATGTTGCCCACACCGGGACGCTCTGACAGACCGGAACGAGAAGGGGCCAGAGCTGGGCGGCTTGGCGAGTTCGCCTTCGAGCTCAGCGTAGGGATGCTTGAGGTTGGACGGATTGAAGGATTGACTTCGTCGTTGCCGTGGCTCTTTGGTCTGACGTCTCCAGTGGTATAAGCTCTGATGAAGCCAGGCGAGTTCTCCTTCCGGAATCCAGAAGGCAATCTAGCCCGTAATGGCTCTCTTGTTGGAGAACCATATCTCATGCTTCCACCACGAGATGACCCTGGTGTTGTAGGTGCTGGAGAGTTTGGTAAAGACTTGTCCAGGTTGGCGCTAGTTGAAGCCTTTGTTCTGCGTACTGAGGGTGGTGACATCGGCTGCGAGTCGAGCTGTAGATCTAACTCCTTCAGGTCGGAGAGCGAACTACGCCTCTTCTTCTTTGGAGGACCGGTGGGAATGAAGCTTGGATGCTCGCCGATGGTCGAGAGTCCAAGTGACGGGTTGGACGTGGAGCCAGGCGAGGCCGCAAGTTCATCCAAGCCAGCAGATTTGCGCGCGACTGAGTCGTCTTGAGATGTTGGTCGACCGTTCAGGCGGCCATCCACATCAGTCGATTGTGACCGATACAACGTCCCGCGGGAGATGCTGCCAGCCGGGCTTTCTCCACGTGTGCTCTTGCTTAGGGTGCGCCAGACAGATGAGACCTTCGAGTCCTGCTCCGATTTACTATTCTCTCTTGTAAGCGCACCAAAGCCGAACTTCTTCCTCAACGAGGAAGTGTTGGAGTTGACTGAGCCAGTGTTGGCGGATCTTGACCGCTTGTGTCCAAGTACAGCACCTTCTGCTACTTGTTGTTGCGCATCAGACAGCGGCTCACCAAAGTACGTATCGGTATCTTCCACGAAACGATCAAAAAGCGCAATGAAATGATGTGGGTTACCCTCCGTGACCAGTAATTCGGCGAAGGCAGCCGTGAGAATCCCACGATCTCCGTCGTTGCCAGTGCCGTCGAGTAAGTCGGCGAGAAGTTTCATGATCGTTTTGAATGCTCTCCGGTTCTGCGGCGCCAGGTTGCTCAACGTTGATGCGAAGTATTCATCAAAGTCGGAAGGGAACATGTTCTCTGCCTTGGACTGAATGGCTTCCATCGTTTCGTATGGAACAACGGCACCGATTTGCTCTGTCCACGCAACATTCAAAAACTTCTCAAATGCTGCAAAAAGCACGTCCACGGGCGCCTGTGCGGCAACTACCATCATGTTGGGATCTTCCAACAGGCTGTTGTACAGGTCGTTCACCTGCAGCTCATCGGCCAAAGCACGCAATTTGAGGTTACGGCCTACGATGTTGCCCTTCCGCGCTTGCAGTGCGAGGACATATGCTGACAAGGTTTCCTCAAGCCTCTTGACAGGTGCGACCAAACTTTCCGTGGACTTCATTGACGCTTGTGATTTGGGTGTAGCTTGATCTCTGGAGGATGGCCTGCTCTCCCTGCTTGGCGGCTTGAGTGTGGGAATATGTTGTGGTGGCGGCATACGCGGGCTCTGGAGCGGCGGCATGCGTGGGCTTGGTAGGGATGGAAGGTCTTTCTTCAAAAGTACTGGAGGATGAGAGCCTGGTCCAGTGCTAGCTGACAAGAAGCTCGACAACATCTTCACTGGGGATCGTGGTCTGTGGCGATGCGAGTGTTCCCTGCTGGGCACTACGCGGACCTCTTGCGTCTGTTCTTCTCGCACTTCAAGCTCAATGGACCTTAGCAGATCTGCATTTCGCTCCAGAAGGCTGGCTCTCATTGAGGCGTGGTTAACACTGAAGTGGCCCTCGAGTAAGAAACCCAACTTCTTACAAACGTGGGTCATCGTCTCGGCCATCGGAACATGTTCACGGCTGCCTGGTCCGTCTACTGAGTCCACTGAGACACGACATGTTCCATCCCGTTGTGGTGCCAGAGCAATGACGGTACGAATCCCTTGCTGTCCAGCTCGAGGTCTTTGTGAGTGCCTGTCCAAATCGAAGACAATGCGTATCGAAGCACAACCCTCGCGCGCTGCAACGTGTTCCCATACAGAGTCCTCGAAGATGGCACTGAACAGGCCGACTTGGTCTTGAGCGGCTTCGCTGGATCTGACATCCCACTTCGAAGCCTCTCGCTCGACCTCGCTAAAGCGGCCCTCGACCTTTGCTTTCGCAATTTCTTCGATCAGACGACTCACTTTACCCTCGTATGGGCCTTCTAGCACATATACACTATGTGAGTCTGCGATGGGTCCACTCTGTGAGACGGCAGACTCAGGCAACGGGGAGTAGGTCACGACTTGAAGAGCTTGGTTGTCAAGCGCTTGTGTGACTTCAAATGAAGAGGACTGTACACGTCGAAGGAACCGGAAGTCTTGCGGACGGTCTCGTGAAACAGGTCTCTGTGGGTGAGTACCATCCAGCTCGCCCATCAAGGTCTTCGCAGTCGACGTGGAAGTCCTTGTCCGCTCGAGGAACGCGATGCTGTCGGTGAATATCAGAATGACAACTGCCTGCATGAAGCATTGTTCTGACTTGTATGGCGGTGCAAGTTCTGTGGCGTCCACTGCGGTGACCAATCGTCCTGTGAGCTCAGCGTCAGCTGGCCAGCCAGAGACCCGACTGCGCAGCTTCTCTGCAACGTTCATTGCCTCCACATCAGCGTCTTCTTGTGTGCAGATGTCAGAGATGATATCGCGGGCTTTCATTAAATGCCTGAGAGCCGGGTGTTTCGATGGCAGCTGTTTGGTAATGCTGTCGATGTATAGGTTGTACCGTGGCAGGCGTTGGACTGGTTCGATGAGTAGTGAAGTGATCTTCTGCTCGCCAACCTCTCGTAAAGCCAAAGATAGTGCAGTGTCTTCTCCGCGAAGCGCGTTTCGACACAAACGGGCTGCAGAAGCGTGCAATCGCATGTAGGAAATGTATGCATCTGCGAACTTGGGGAACCACTCGCAGAAGCATTTGGCAATGGCGACAATACCTTGCGTATCTTCGGTGACCTCTTGGCGTGCCTGCTGTGCCGTTGGTTGGTCCTCTGTCATCTCCTCGATATCTTTCATGGCGGCCTCTTCAGTTGAATTGAGAACCTCCCGCAGGGCCTCGAAGAAGTCCATGTTCAGTGCAGCCACGTCGCAAATCACGTCTGGAAGGATCTCCTTAAGCTGTTGCTTTCCGGATGCATTCAAGTCGTTTCCAAGATTCTCTGCGAGAGATTGAAGCTCTCGCATCCGTGAGACATAGTTACCCTCGGTCTCGAACAGCTCCGAGATCTCTTTGCGAGCATTCTCCTTCTGCTCTTTGAGGAATGATGCGCTCCTCCCTGCACTGTTGGCCTTTGAAGGAGCACGTCTAAGCTTTGAGGTTGGCAGGAAAGACGGCTCTCCGAGTGCCGCAATCAAGTCGGCATATGCACCGTAACGATGCTTTGTCGCTTCCGTGTCGCCAAGGACATCCGGTCCTCCCGAGTCCGTCCTCTTCGGGTATTCTTTGATTGTTCCCGACGGTAGCACGACATCTACATCGATCCATGGCAGCTTTTGTTCTCCAAATGCGCGCGCCAGGTCGTCGGTGACTTCCTCGACGTTCTCGATCCTTGTCATGCGACTCGCCAGGATTGCGATGTGATCGTCGCCGAACAACGCGGCCAATGGTGTCCGTGACTGCGCCTGCCATGCCTTCTTCACGCCATCAGGCAGCTCCGAGAAGTACTTCTTCAAGCCGAATGCGATACTGCGACATACTTCGTCTCCCTGCTCTTCTCGCGGGAGGTTGCTCACGGCAGAGTACAGCGGAGAGTTGGGAGTGACCGCTAGACGCGCGTATGATCCCAGACCAGCTGGGGTGAAGATGTGAACTTGGATGCGCGAGCTGGTCGCGTTGAAGGACGTCGCAGCTCCATGGAAGATCAGCAGGGGAGAGTTCGCTAGTAGAGGGTCGGTTGTATGATAGAGCGCGAGGTCGCCAGAGAGCGCAGGCGGGGCGGCGACGACGACGGCCATGGCTGACCAAAGCGTCTGGGTTGGTGGTGTTGCAAGGCAGAGCGCATCAGCCGCTGAGGGTCGGAGAGTGGAGTCGCGCTGGAGGCGGTGAAAGTAGTCGAGTGGGCTGGCGCTGGCGGGGGCGGAGGAGGTGCAGGAGGTGGAGGAGGAGGTGTTGGCGGTGGTATTGGTGTTGTATTATGATTATGGCGGCTCGATCAACAAAACAAAGCAGCAAACAGTGGAAGGTGGTACAGACGGCGCGTGCCTGCATAAACAATGGGGCTCGGCTGGGTTTTGGGTTGGCAGCGAGTGGAGGTGCTTCCCTTGTACGGCTCGCTCTTTTGGTGGGCGGACTGCTGTGGACTGCCTGCATGAGACTTAGCCCCGATGCCCGATACGCTAGCCGCCGCGTGGGGAAACCTTCGACGTAAATCAGGGCCAAAACTTGCAGAAGATGGTTTCATGGGAGAGATAGCAACATTTGTGTGTTGTATATATCTCAATGGCTTCTGTGATTGTTTCAGTATAGATGATGGATGGTGATAGTATATCACCTTTCGGAATAGTCAGGTTGGCCAAGGTATCGCGAGTACTAGTATGCAGACATCAGCAGCATCAGACGGCAGCGCCACCACATGATGTGATGGAATAAAAGTATGCAAACTTACAGATCAACATCCAGCACTTCCTTCGCGTGCACAGCGCGCCGCAACGCCTGTTCACGTCGTGATCCACGAAAAGCGTCGATCACCCAAATATATACGAGGCAAGCACTCCAGATCGACCGCTTACTTGCGACGTGAAAACACTGCAGCCATGTCTACTCAAGGCGATGCCGGCATCCCGCTATCATTACTGGCCGAAGACCAGCAGCAATCGTTTCGCTTGCTCGAGCTGCCTGCCGAGCTGTTAAAATTGTTGACTTCAGACAACCCGCCGACGTAAGCATTACTGTTGCTGGCTCACCATTGATCACACGACATGTTACTCATCCTCTCCGCAGTCTACAGCTCAAGTCATCCAGTCTCAACATAGGCGACGCTGCCGCTCATGCCGTGCTGTGCACTCCAGACAAGACCTTTGGCATCCGCCAGAAGAACTCATCAAACACCGTCTATATATTGCAATCACACGAGGGCGACACATCACCAGATGGTGCCATAGCAGTACCCGAGTTGGTCGGCATATCCCAACTCGAGTCAACTCTCGAGACATTGCCAGCGCCTTCGACCAAAGCTTCAACATATATCCGCCAACTGCTCCCAGTACTCTCCACTGGCGCTCCCATGACCGGACGCACACAACCCATGACCAAAGACGAACTGTTCTCGAACATTCCTCTAAGTGACGCTGAGTGTGAGGCTGCTTTCAGAGAGCAGTCAGCCTTCGCAGATCACATCACGAGACACTGCTGGATACCTTCTGCTGCGCTGAAAGTCAACACATGGCACTCGATCCTGGAGAACGCACGTGCAAACGCTGTTAGCTTGACAGCTGAGCTCGACAAAGACACTGTGCTAAGTTTGAAAGATGGACTCGAAGACCTAAAGCCAGGACTATTCGAAGCTATCATTAACTCGATCGCCACTACCACAGACGGACACACATCGATCGACTCTGGCCGCCTAGTCCGATGGGTCGGTCTTAACAAACTTGCTGCCGATGCGCTTGTGAGCGTGATTGGTACCGCTGAGTTCAAGGCTTCATGGAAAAACGAATTGCCCGAATCATTGCGAGACAAGGTCGATCTTGCTCTCATTTCTGACCGTACTGAGGTCAGAGGCGGGAAATGGGTGAAGTTCAAAGACGACTCTTTCGAACCTGCATCTGGTGCCAAAGGTGCCAACGCTGCCGACGCGACAGGCACGAAAAGAAAGTGGCATGAGAAGTTCAAGCCTGCGAAGAAAGCCACTTGAATCGCAAATCAAAGAGAGCCAGACCGAAAAGAAGAAAAGAGAACAATTCATTACGATTACACCCACCTCCAGGCCCCACAAGCCCTCACATCGGCAACCTCCTCATCTCCTCCGGGGTCCAAAACCGCCTCATATTCTCCGCCCTCAACTCATGCACCTCCTGGTCCAAATGCTCCCAAAGCACCTCCCCAAACCCATCCATCACAACCTTCAACTCGCCAAACCTCAGCTCGCGCTCCCCAGCCCTGCACTCCGCGATATAAGCTTCGAACTTCTCCAGCCCGTTGTGGATTTGCTTGTGCTGCGTCAGCAGTTCCAGCTCTTTGCGGAACGCAGGCATTTTCTTCGAGAGGATCGGGAAGATGTGCTGCTCTTCGATGGTGTGGTGGATGGTGAGGTGGTGCGCGAAATCGTCGCCGGCTTGGAGGAAAGAGCGGAGGGTCATTCCTTGGGGTTTTTTGCCGGAGGTGCAGGCGCCGTGGAGGAGGTTCCAGGTTTGGCGGAAGTTGTTGTGCTGGGAAGGAAGAGATATGTTAGCTCAGCGACCAGGTAGCTGTAGAGGCATATGTCAATTTCAACGAAGCGGAGAGATCAGCGTACAAACATGTCCATGTGTTCCGCCATGCGATTATACACTCTGAACTCCGCCGCGCTCAGTTTGGGCAACTCTTTCTGCTGTTCTTGTGCTGGTGCCGCGGCGGCTGTGGGTTCGCCTTTCTTGGACACGCCGGCGGCTTCCATCTCGCGGCAAGCGTCTTCGGCGCCCATGTTGTCTGATCGAGGGCCTGGCGACGCTGTGAAATGACGTATAGAGTTCTTTGCAAGACTCGCTGCAGTCGTCCTAGGTGCTGTTCCAGTAGAAAACCTTCCCGGTTTCAAGGCTCCAGAGTAGTAATAAGCTGAAGAAACACTGGCGAAGCAGTTATTGCGCCGGATCGGAAAGCAGGCAAGACGATGTAGAAGAAGCATATAAGTGAATTCTATGAAAGAGGTACTAGTCAAGGCAAAAAGAAACAAGAAAATTGTACAAACCAAAAGCAGCACTACACTCGCTACCGCGTTTCTCTCAACATTTCAAGTTAGCAACCCGGCATTTGCAGCATGACCGAGTCGCGCGCGCGCCGGGCTTTGGGAGGGACTTTCGGCAGCGAAGTCTAGTAATCTGGCCCAGAAAAGAAGGGTTCGGATCTCGGGGGGTATCCACTTCCACGCTGTGATGACAAAGGCGGATTCTGAATGGTCAGCTAAATTATGCTGATATAATTTTGCTGGAAGTTTGCGGTACCTGGACTTTTGGTCTGAAACAGTGCGTTCGATATCCAGACATTTGCATAGTTTCTTAGTTTTTCCTCCGTATCGTGGTCGCAGCACACATGGGGAGGAGAAGAAAACAAAACAGGATCCATGAGCAGAAGAACAGTTGAAATTATATCATGCATAAAATCTATCTGATATCTACATTAAAGTTTGTCTGATCATGTCGTCGAATGCCTTTCTTTGTTGCTTCCAAAAAAAATCTATAACTGCCCCAGCAAAAACGTCCTGGTATGGTGGGTTGGGTATCCTCTCACGCTCTCTCGGTGAATCTCGATAACAGCATGAACCTAAAAAATGAAAAAGTGAAAGGGAAAACGAGATGAAGATGCTCGAAAGGTCTTGCTTCCGGAAATGTAGTCGAGGAAGGAGGTCTGAGACTTTGACTTGTTGATTGGGAGATGCAGCAGGAGTGTCCGGTCGATGCTCTTGGTTGATGTCGTTGGAAGGTTGATTTTGAAGTCTCGCTTCCGTCTGTTCAGTATCCACTGTTCTCCTCGGTCGACTCTCCTTCGATAGTCTTTCGCCAGTGCTGTGGCAAACAAACGCAGACCAGCGGGAAAGCCTTGACTTCGCCCTCGCCATCGTTGTGATGCTGCGACTCCGTCATGCCCGAGTCGCGCTGTGTGTTGGCCTTCCAGTCTTCAGCCTTGCCACGGGCGCGTACACCAGTCGCCCAGCCGTCATCCCAGATGCCCACGACTTTCACCATGTCACCACGCTCAAGGTGGAACTCATCGGCGGCACGTGGCTCGTAGGCCCACAAGGCAGCAACAATGTCTGTGGGATGGATCTCATCCGAACTGTAGTAGTCTTTGAAGAAGGCAAGCTGTTCACTTTGTCCCGCGGACTCGGGAGAAGTCCACGTCTCGGGCGAGGAGGTGTCAAAGGCTCCGGGTCCACTTCCAGGCGTTTTGGCGCTCACTGCTGTGGCGGCTCCTGGTGTAAGTTGAGAAGTACTCGATAGAGAGCCGGTGCGGGCACCGGTCTGAGGAGGGGCCATGCGACGTCGCGCTCTTTGAGAATCATCGTCTGATGATGGTGTTGATCTGCCAGCGGCGCCAGTGGCAAGAATAGGAGAGTTTTCATCATATGGGGTAGGGCTGCCAGAGTGCTCCAAAGCAGACATTCTGGCTACACGGCCGCCACCAAGGACTGACATGCCGGGGCGATCTTTCAAGTCAACAGGGCCATCCGTGTATCCAGAGGGTGGTGGGATTTGCTTCATTGTTGAAGGCTGATTGAAGACGCTTGTGGCGGGGCTGTTAGCGCGCCTTTTGCGAAGTAATAGACATCCAAAGATAATCAGGGCAAGGAGGGCGAGAGCGCCGAGGACCGCACCGATGACGATGCCTGCGATTTGACCTCCTGTGAGGCCACGGTGAGCTGCTGCGGCAGTGGTTTCGGTTGCGCTTGTCGGATTGCTGGGGTCTCCGGTAGTCAAGGTGGTGACAATTGGCGACAACGAAGATGACGCTACCACGGGCAGCACCACATTCTCACATCGCTGCTCAGTTTCCGAGAACACACAGCATGAGTCTGTGGCGTTCGGCGAACTAGATGAGCAATACATGCACAAAGATCCCAAATTTGAGGTGAAGCCGCAATCTTCAGGCTGGTTCTCTACAGCAGGGATACATTGTCCACTCAGTGAGTTTGCTGGAAGGGCGCAATTGGTAAAATCCGCACGGATTTGAGTGAGAGCGTTCGAGTCTGAATTTCCACACACGCTGCTCGCGGCAATCTCCTGCTCGCTCTGGGCATATTCTGCGCATGAGTCTGCGCAAAGAGGGCGAAGGGCAGTGCCTTCGAGTCCACAAGCTTCGGCGGAATTTTGTATTATGGCATTGCAAAGCACGCTGGTGGTGTATCGCGCATAATATGCTGTCGTATTATCTGACGTGAAGTCATCGCAACCTAGTAGTTGCTGGTATCTGAAAAGAAAAAGTCAGCAGGTTGATATGGTTCCGCCAGTATTACATATCAACATACTTTGTCTGCGCATAATTTCCAGAAACATAGCTCTGAATCTCATTGTCGAACGACTCCGTATCCGTAACGTCGGCAAGAAAGGGGAACAATCCCGTGAGGTTGGAGTTTGTGGAGATCGACGAGGCATTGAACGCAGGACACGCTGTGGAGCCGGTCAAAGAAATGCAATTCTCCTGAGCCATTGCGGAGGGTACACGGCTCGCAAGCAGTGCACAAGCGGCCGTCTTGGTGAAGTGGGCTGCCCGTCGCCGTAGAGGAGTTGTGCGGCCAGATCTCCGTCGTTTGCGAACTCGACACTCATCCCTTTGGGTGATGGGAAACAGCACGTCGTCTCCCTGCGCAGCGCGCATTTCTGACGCCGCCCCTCGGTCCGCATTGTGCTGCTCCTCCGTGCGCACACGAGCGCCGGTATCCATCCTCCTCTCCTTTAAGATGGGCCCAGATATTGGACGTTTGATATCCGGGGCTGCGTTATAGGTCCCTTGCGTCGGTGTGCAACGCGCGCTCGAGGGTGTTGTTTTGAGGGCGCTGTAAGGGCAGAGAAGATCGTGTTACGCCTTGTGCATGCCGGTTTCTTGCCAATGGTGTAGTATGGTCGAGGCACAACAAGCGAGTGAGGGTGCACGAGGTGGGCGTGTAGTGTACCAGAGATCAGGGCGCGCTCGCAGGGTGACAGGCGCAAAAGAGTGGTACGCTGTCGTCTTCACGGCCCGGCAAGCACAAGCACCGAGAGAGAGAGCAGCAGCACAACGTGACGGTAACGGCGAGTAGCAGCAACAAGGGCAAGAGCGAGCGCAAGGGCAGCCACGAGGCGTCGTTGTGCGAGTGTTTACCAGTTTCCTACAACGGCGCACAAGGCCAGGCCACACACATGCAACTGCTGAGCTTCTTCTCACGCACCGCCAAAGCAAAGGGTGCACGCAAGCAATAGTGAGCGTGCTAACGCGAGTGCTAGCCCTCTAGCAAACCCTAGGCCCTCCACAGCAACACCGCGACTCTGCGCCTGGCCGTCTTTGGTCGGCGCCGCCAGCGCCATTGGCCACGGCAAATTGCTATGGAGTCTGGCCTGACTGACAGACGTGATCTCCCAAAGAACTGCCGGCCGTGCCTCTGTCGTGTCCGTCGCGGTACTGGTATTATTGCTGTGTATCACGACAAGTACCGCTTCACCATTGCATTGCATGACTTGTTGCCATCCTCTCATATCTCTCCCACCCTCGCAATCTATCCCTGCAGCGGACGCAGGCACACGAGGCACAGTCGCTACGCTCCCGAAGCTCATCCCTGCGAAAGTCAGCTCGCTAAACTTCCACGGACTCTGCTTCGAGGTTCGTCTGTGTCCAACGGTCGCGGCGCGCTGCTCCGGGCGGGGCAAATGAACCGGAATTGCTCAGACAGCGAATCAGCCTTGCGTTTGTGCATACGAGACTTCAGATGCCCATGGGCAGGGGAGAGTGCCGTACCAAACATCGAGTTTGCATATGTCGTCACGGTATGGAAAGGCAGTCAGCTTAGGGTACCAGATGGCATACATGATTTCGGACGCCGAACTGCAGACAGGGTAAAGTTTATGCCTTCTTGATTGGGTCATGGATGGCTCTATCATGGATGACTGCAAGTCAGCTGCATCGATGCTCCAGTGGTTTGGAAATATGTATATTCTTCTATATTCGTATCTATACATCACGGGTCCCAGTAGCGCTGTTGCTTGTACATATCCCAACGAAAATACAGTCCACCCCGTGGTATCCCAAACAAACGACGCCTGGCCCTGTCAATGTGGCCCACCCGAATCGCAAAACGCCGTCGCTGTATGCAAAATTTAAAATCTGACGAAGATCTGGTAGACCCCGCAACTCTCATCCACGTATGTACATCGGCCGCTCGGTAACCTCATACTGCTCGAGCTCGTCGCTGGCCGGCAGGGTCCCGTAAAGATGCTCCCGGAGGAGATCCGTTTGACGTGCCGATTTGTGCATCGGTCCTTGTTGCGATGCTCGCAGTTCGCGCAGGATACTGCTCGGAGGGTAGAAATTCGCCGTGCCGGTGTCCGGCAGTGTCGGTTTGGTATGCTCTACCGTCGTCTGGTTCGCGGGCTCTTCCGGAGTCTGATCGGCTTGCACTTTATCAGCTGCCAATACTGCAGGCTCAGCCTCGGTGGCTGCCGGTTGACTTGCGCTCGCAAGGCCCATCTGATCTTTGACCATCCGAGCGATCACATGTGCACTTGCTCTGTGAGCTCTAGTGGCCTCATCCCATACTTCTTGATAGAGCTTCTTCTCTCCCTTGCCCAGACAGAGTCTGAGCATGGCAGCATACACCCGCATCGGAACTCGTTCATGGCCACGAACTGGGTCGGGGTCTTGGCGTCTGCTTCTTGCCTTCAACTGCTGCACCTGATCCCACACGCTCAGTCCCGCTTCCCAGTCTCGGCGATCAGCGCAGTCCTGCAGTAGAGGTGCCAATCCACTCATGCAGAGACCCCAGCCTTCTTCGCCCATGTTCTTGCAAACGCCGAGTGCCGTGTCGAAGCCGCCAAACTTGGTCACGCCGGAGATGAGAGCCGCGAATACCTTCGGTGTCGGGTAGGGCAGCTGGATGATCTTTGTTGGATCGTCTTCTTTGGGGACAAGTCGTCCATTGCTCGCCGCTGTGATGCGAACATCCGGTCGAGCAAGTGCAAGCCCTAAATGTTTGCCACGCATCGTTTCCACAAAGTTCACAAATGAGGCAGCGTCATCGGTTGCTGTGTAATGTTTCAGAATTGCAGTGATAGACGTCTCATTCGGACGCAAATTGCATTGCTTCATCGATCGGATCACATGTGTGACGACGTGGGGCTGTTCTGCAGCAGATAACCCGAGAAGAAGCGTGTTGTAAGTGTCCAAGTTTGGAGGCAAAGGCGATGCCGAAAGGTTGTAGCAGATACGGGCCAGAAGATTCGGTGTCGATATCTTTTGGCGTTTGTGTTGCTTCAAAAGGCTTTGCAGCGCGATGTTGAGCTCCCTCGGCGTCTGTACTGTGTGGTAGCCGTATTCGTCTGCCTCCGTCTGGCTGAACACATTCAGCGGTAGGTGTGGTGAAGTGCGTTCGTAATCGTCCAGTTGGTTGTTCGCCAGCCTGACCCGCCCAAGGTCGTGCTTGAGTGTCGTCTTGTGTGCGTGCAACGCTTCTCTTGTACGCAGCAGGTTTGCTGCATAGTCTTCCGGGACTGCGTTTGCCGCTTCGTCGTTCAGTCCTCCATTGATCAAAGCGATCATGATTCGTAGCTGCAGCAGGTCCACAGACAGACTAATCGTCTCAAGCTTCTTGCGTGTCCACTGCCTCGTCTCTACCTTCTCTCTCCTCCCGCGCCTCGCATAGATTGACTCCGGCGCCAGATTGCGTGCCACCAAAGGTGCTCCCGTGTTCGCCGGCCAGCGCTGATCCTTGAAAGTCGGCTCGAGCTCTTCGAATGCCTCATCCAGAGCATCTGGCCTGTACAACACAGTCTCCTCCTCTTCCGCAACCTCCACAGATCCCCTCTCATATCCAGTCAATCCATTTTTCTCCTCCTTCCCAAGCTCCTCTCTGACCTCCGCAATCGCCCTGTCCCATTTCTCCCTCCTGCGAAGTTTCGCTCCAGCATCCAGCGTCGCAGCCGCAGCAAAGATTCCAGAGTACCACAGTGTCGAGCTCGTCAAGTATTTTGGTTTCTGTCGAGTAGCTCCTGCGCCGACTCGTCGGGTGAGGCCGCCGGCGAAAGTGAGGCATTGCGGGCATTTGCAGGCGCTGCCCGCGCCGCTGCCTTGCGCGATGCGGGACCAGATTGTTTGCATTTTCACCGCATGGTCGGAGGGATGGTGTGGTATGGAGTGACGCGGTTAACACCTCATTGCGTATGCACGGTTGGTGGGCTACTTTGATGGTGCTGCTAAGAAGTTCACCCCGAGATCTTTGGTTGCCAAGACGTGTAGCAACTTCACCCGTTGGCGCTGACAGATCTATCAACCTTACTGAAACGACAGAAACACTCAGGAGGGTTTGCGAATGAACATTTTCTTTTACTTTCCGATGTTAGCCGACTCCGTTCGAACCAACACAAAACATCGTCGCTCTGGTTCAGAACCGCAGCAACAACAACGACACTACGGTCGATGATTCCTAGGAGCTGGAACTTGCCAATTAGAGAGCAGCTATTAAAGATTGTGAGATTGTTCCTTTCCATTTGCCTGTATAAGAGATGTACAGTATAGAATGTTGCCTCAAATAATTATGGCTGCCTGTAGTTGGTGATGGATATCTCGAGACACTACCTCTATGCTCGTATGGCTAGAATAACAAATTACAATGTTCATGCAATGACTGCCACTTAACGCCTTCTCTGCTTGTATGAGCTAAGATACAAACCCATAGCAATGGCGAAACACTCGACATTACCACTTACGAAAGATCATCTGCCATTTTAACAGCAGTTTTGGACAGCTGAGTCTCCCAGTAATTAAGTCTCATGTGAGCAGATCAGCCACCTCCGAATGCGAACCAGTCTTTCTTCCGGACAGATCGCTCGATAGGGCCTTCTTTGGTCACCCTCAGATGTCAACGAAAGCTCATGCCACCCATGGGGCGGCCGCTGTTCATGCCCGATCTGCTCATATATCCGCCCGGCTGTCTCCCAATCTTGATGCCGCTCATGGTGTATCCACCTCCACCGTATGCATTCTGATCGACATTGCCCAGTGGTTGACGGAAAGGAGTTCCAGGATGGTTGTTTGCCATTGATGTGTAGCTTGCGCCAAGGTGAGATCCGCGAATACCATACGCGGATTGAGGCTGTTGACGATGGGCGGAGGGCGTCATCTGTACGTGTGATCCTTTCGAATAAGTCAGTCACACTCTCACGAATAGTTTTGGTCACCACTTACTCGCGCTCTGCAAATTGTGCCGAGCATTGTTGTTTGGCGCTGCGAAGAACTCGTTGCCCTGACGTCTTCCTCCACTGCCATCGCTCCCAGTGCGACTACGCGGCAAGTGCATGTTTCCATACTCGCCACTTTGAGCCGCATAAGCCGCATTCTCTTCAGCCGCGTTCTCGATGTCCGGCACGAGAGCTTTCTGCTTGAGCTTCTCGTACGACACACGAAACTTATTGCGGTCTCTCTCCAGCGACTTCCGGCCCTCTTCCAGCTCCGCAAGTGAGCGAGTGAGCTTGCTGATCTTGTCCGAAGCATCCTGCAGCGACTCCTCCAGCTTGCCAATCTCGTCGCGAGCGCTGGCCTTCACTCCACTCAGCTCTTGATTCTTCACGTCAAGTTGCTGCTTCAGGCTTTTGTTCGCATGTTCCTGGTAGTAGATCTCTTGCGAACTCTGGTACGCCCAGAAAGCCATGCCGCTGTTCGCACACTCCATGATGATGGTCGGGCTGAGGCCGCTGAGTATGCTCATCTTGTAGTCGTCGGTGGGTCTCAAGATGGCGACGGTGACGTCGAAAGGCTTGTCGAGGGTCGTACCGCATGCTGGGCAGGATCTGGTTGCGGTTTCGCCGGAGCCGAGCGTGGAAGAGTCGGAGCATGCGAGGCAGAAGATGTGGCTGCAAGTCGTGACGACTGCTTTGTCTTTGAGCCTGTCGCGACAGCGTAAGTGGTTACAGCGTAGCTGGAAATCCATGGCGAGCGCAAGGGAGTTTGTGTTGCTGCTTGGCGGTATTGCTGACTGTGTTACTGTGGTGTGTGTGTTGGTGGGATTTCTAGCTGTGAACAGTGAGGTCAATTCTAACTCAAGAAGCTGATGGAGTGAAGGCAGGTGCGTCCCAGCCCACAAATTGTGGGCGCAACCTGGCCGTAGATAAGACCGCCTGTGAACTAAGATGAAGATATCATTGATGGAATATGTTTTGATGATTATCGTAAAGTGATGGGTATTGCTATGTACAAAGAAAGGGTAGAAGAGAAGTAATGAAACAAGGCCGTAAAGATGAACGTGAAAGTGCCAAGAGAGGTAGCTAGAAAGACAAACTGCGAAAGCAGTGAAGCCAGGCTTTTGGCTTCAAATCGTCCGCTTCGTTCCAAAGTGCTGGTGATATCTCGGGAAAAGATGGTGTAAAAAGATGCTGAAATGAAACGCCGCGCATGAGGTATCTCGTTTCTCGAAAATGACAAGGCCCACCAAGATCTCTCTGGTGGAGCGTGAAAGTAGCAACGCAAAACTACGTTGCGGCGGCCAGAGAGTGACAATCTACGCCGTGGCCTCCTGGCTCCTGTGAGGGAGGGCGTTGTGACTGAACTTGGAGGTGACGGGCTCTTCAGCCGCCTCTGGACCAAGATCACCAACTCCTTCGTGGTCGACAATACGCGTCGGCACCTCGGGAATTTCCTCGTGAATAGTCTTGTATTGGCTGTTGATGCTTTGACGCTGAGGAGTAGCAGCAGTGCTCTCGCTGCCAAGGCTCATGCTGGTGGAGCTGCGGTTGTGCTCGAGCTCTGGCGTGGGTGGAATGCTCGAAAGACGGTGAGGTCGGAGATAGCTGGTAGCCTCGCTTTGTGCATCGCCATACTCTGAGCCAGAGGCGTTGCTGCCTTCAAGAAGATCCGCCGAGGACATGCGCTGCATACGCCTCTTGCTGTATCTCTTGCTCGTCTCAGAGCGGTTGTCATCGTTGTCCGTGCTGACACTATCTGCACGGCGAGCCAAGTCAAGACCCTCGACGGCGGCTGCGCACTGCTCGGAGATGTTACGAATGATGTAAGCAATGGAGTCGGTCTTGTCGCGAAGGTTACGGTCGCCAACATCGCTCATGCTGAGCATGGAGAACCTCTGGCTCTTGCGGGTGGTTGATTGGCGAGACTCGAGGTCACGAGACGTGTCATCGTCAGCCGGTCGGTAGGACGCCCTGGTGCTGCTGCGGGAAGAGTTCCTCGACGCGGCGACGGGCTCGTCCTTGGCCTGCTCTGCTTCGGCATCAGCAGCAAAGCCATCGGGCGAGGCACTAATGGTCTTGACGATGTGTTGCATGTGGTGCGCTTGACCATCGATCAGTGCGCGAAGGTGCAGAACCA
>Ga0265797_10005901_pt1 | contig 17656 bp, 17 predicted proteins | sample P2T30metagenome_FD_192433 | JGI IMG/M metagenome (GOLD analysis project Ga0265797, IMG submission 192433) | Plant litter microbial communities from East Loma Ridge, Irvine, California - P2 T30 | ecosystem: Environmental > Terrestrial > Plant litter > Unclassified | place: USA: California...
GGCAATACTGGGCGCTGACCAAGCCGCGCGTGACGATGCTGACGGTGTTCTGCGCCGTCATCGGCAGCCTGCTGGCGACCGACGGCGCGCCCGGTATCCTGGTGTTGCTGTCCAGCGCCGCCGGCATCTGGCTGCTTGCCGGCGCCGCGTTTGCCGTCAACTGCCTGCTCGAAGCGCGCGTCGATGCGCGCATGACGCGTACGGCGCGCCGCGCCACCGCGCGGGGCGAACTCGCGCCGGGCCAGACGATCGTGTTCTCGCTGGCGCTGGGCGGAGCCGGTGCGGCATTGTTGTACATCCAGGTCAACCCGCTGACGATGTGGCTCACCCTTGCCACCTTTGTCGGCTATGCCTTCATCTACACGCTGCTGCTCAAACCTGCCACGCCGCAGAATATCGTGATCGGCGGTTTCGCCGGCGCCATGCCGCCGGCGCTCGGCTGGGCGGCGGTGGCCAACGGCGTGCCGCTCGAAGCCTGGCTGCTGGTGTTGATCATTTTCTTGTGGACGCCACCGCATTTCTGGGCGCTGGCGATGGCGCGGCGCGACGACTATGCGCGCTCCGGCCTGCCGATGCTGCCGATCACCCACGGCATGGCGCACACGGGCCTGCAGGTGTGGCGCTACAGCCTTGCGCTGGCCGTCGGCACGGCGCTGCCATGGGCGGTCGGGATGAGCGGGTTGTTGTACCTGGCCGCCGCGTGCGCCCTGAACGCCGTGTTCCTGCGCTATAGCTGGCTGATCCACAAGCACTACAGCGACGCCATCGCCCGCAAGGCGTTCACCTGGTCGATCGTGTACCTGGCGCTGCTGTTCGGCGCGCTGCTCGCCGACCATTACTTGCACCTCGTATAGTCAGTTTGACTCGTTTTTCGTACGTCATCGAACAGAAAAGGCGAACACTAATATCTTAAGCTGTTCTCCATGACAGCTCGATACCACTCCGCCCCCACGACGAGGATGCGCAGCAGTCCGGCGCCTCTGCCTTTTCCAACCGAGCGCCGCCAGACCGTGCGGCCCGCCGCCCTGGCGCCCGAAGATGTGCGCGACAGCGCCGACCTGGCCCGCCTGATCGGACAACTGGGCTGCGGCGACGATCTGATCGTCGTCTCCAACCGGGCGCCGTGCGTCCATTCAAGGTCCGCCGACGGTATCGTGGCACAGCGCCCTGCGGGCGGCCTGGTCACGGCGCTGGAGGCCGTGCTCTCGAAAGAAGGCGGCTGCTGGATCGCCCATGGCAGTGGGGATGCCGACCGCGCCACGGTCGACGCCAACGATCACGTGCTGCCGCAGCACATCGACGCACCATACCGGCTGCGCCGCCTGTGGCTGAGCGACGCCGAGGTGGCCGGCTATTACGACGGCCTGGCCAACGAGGCGCTGTGGCCGCTGTGCCACCGCACCGGCGTCGCGCCGACCTTCCGTGCGGCGGACTGGGCCCATTACGTGGCCGTCAACCGGCGCTTTGCCGAGGCAGTGGTTGCGGAAGCGTCAAGTGCGCGGCCCGTGGTGCTGGTGCAGGATTACCACCTGGCGCTGGTGCCGCAGATGGTGCGCGAACAGTTACCGGATGCCGTCATCATCCTGTTCTGGCACATACCGTTCCCGACGCCGCAAGTGCTCGCCACGTTTCCGTGGGCGCACGAGATGATGGCCGGCCTGCTGGCCAGTACCGTTATGGGCCTGCAGACACCGGGCGACCTGACCAATTTCAGCCTGGCCCGCGCGGGCATGGCAGGTGCACAGGGGCGCGGTGTGGCGCATGCCGGCGCCTATCCGATCTCGATTGCCTGGCCGGCGCGCGCCGATGTCGCCACGCCTGGCGTGCGCGAGTCGGTCGGCCGGCAGTTCGGCATCGCCCCCGGCGTGCGGCTGCTGGTGGGTGTCGATCGCATGGATTACACGAAGGGCTTGAGCGAACGGCTGCAAGCGTTCGAGCTGTTGCTCGAGCGCCGGCCCGACCTGCGCGGCCAGGTCACGCTGCTGCAGATCGGCGCGCCGTGCCGCTCTGCGCTGGCCGCATACCAGAAGATCACGCGCGACGTGGGTGCGCTCACGGAACGCATCAACGCGCGCTTCGGCAAGGACGGCTGGCAGCCAGTGGTGCTGCACGCGCAGAGCGCCGATGCGGCCGCCGTCACGGCCTGCTACCGCGCAGCCGACGTGTGCCTGGTCACGAGCTTGCACGACGGGATGAACCTGGTGGCGAAAGAATTCGTGGCGGCCCGCACCGATCTGCGCGGCGCGCTGGTGCTGAGCAGCCAGGCCGGCGCCGCCGCCGAACTGCATCAGGCCTTGATCGTCGACCCGCGCGATATCGCCGGCATGGCGCGCGCGATCGAACGCGCGCTGGACATGTCGCCGGACGAGCAAACCCGGCGCCTGCGCGCCATGCGCGGCGTCGTCAGCCAGTTCACGGTGTTTCGCTGGGCGGCGGCTTTGCTGGCCGACGGGATGCGGATTGCGGCAGGGCGCCAGTCAGGCCGCACCGCGTTGATGGCGAGGGAACGCGCCTGAAGGCAGCGTCCCGGGCGGCGCTCATGCCGTCGGCAGGGCCGCTTCCAGATTGCAGGTCACGGCCAGCAGCGTGTCGCCAAAACCGCCGCGCGCCCGCGCATCGAGCCTGGCGCTGGTGAACACGCGCGGCAGCGCGCTCCACGCGAAGCGCGCGCCCGTTCGTTCCAGTGCCCGAACCAGGAGCACATCTTCATGGCAGGCCACCGCCGCAAAGCCGCCGGCGGCCTGGTAGGCCAGGGCGCACACGCCCAGGTTCGCGCCATGGATGTGGCGGTGATCTTCGCGGTCCTGATAGGTGAGCGCGAAGTGCTCGCGCAGCAACTGGGCCTTGCCGGCGTGGGGCGACCAGTCGTCAACCGCCACCGAGCCGCACACGACTTGCGCGCCTAGCGCGACCTGCGCGGTCAGCCATTGCGGCGAGACGCGCGTGTCGGCATCGGTGAAGGCCAGCCAGCGCGCATCGGCCGCGATCAGGTGCAGGGCGCCGACCGCGCGTGCGCTGCCTACCTGGCGTGCCGAGATTTCCAGCGCGTCGAGGCGGCAGCCGGCGAGCGTGAACTGCGCTTGCCACCCGCGCACGACGTCGGCCGAGCCATCGTCGCAGGCGTCGAGCACGACGCACACCAGCACCGGTTCGCCCGCCAGCTGCGGATGCGTCGCCGCTCGCAGCACGGCGTCCAGGCATGCGCCCAGGCACGCTTCTTCGTTATGGGCCGGGATCGCGACGCCGATCATGGCTGGCCGCCTTTCAGCCGCCACACGTCGAGAACGAAATCGGCGTCGAGATGGTGCAGCGTGCGGTACAGGCACGGCAGTGCGTCGGCAATGCCGTGCACGACAGCGGTGGGCGTCACGCGGTCGTCGAAGTCGTGCAGGTAATGGCACAGCACCAGTTCGCCGTCCGGCGTCAGGTTGGCGCAGGCGTTCGTGAGCATCGCCGTGATCGCGTCCCGATCGAAGTAATAGGCCAGTTCGCTCAGCACGATCAGGTCGAAGGCGTCGGCGCATGGCCAATCGGCGGGCAGGCGGCGCCCCTCGAAGCGGATACCGCGCGCGGCGGCGTCCGGCACGCGGCGGTGCGCCGCTTCAAGTGCGCTGGCGGCGCCGTCGCAGGCCAGCAGGCGTTCGCAGCGCCCGGCCAGCGCGTCGCTCATTTCGCCATTGCCGCAGCCCGGCTCGAACGCGCTGCGATAACGCGGCTTGGCGAGGCTGGCCAGCAGGATCGCGCGTTTGCGCTGTTCGTACCAGGCGCCGCGCACGTCCCACGGGTCGTCCGAGGCGGCGTACAGCGTTTCGAAATGGGTGAGGGGCTGGGCGTTACGCATGGTCGGTAAAGTACAGTTCAAAGGGATGCAGGACCCGCTCCATCGCGAACGCGGGCAGGATGGGCGCCGCGCCGCTGCTCGCGTCGCCCTCGATCTGGCTGTGAAAGCAGCCGAGCGCGGCGCGCTTGCGCATCAAAGAGGCGGGCGGCGCCGGCAACTTGCGCGCCTGCGCGAGCGGCATCGCGCCATCGCCCGGCGCACTCCAGTGCCAGCCCCAGACGGGCGCTTGCAGCAGACGGGCGCCGCAATGGCGGACCACGTTCGCGCAGGCCAGCGCCGTGGACTCGTGGTCGGGATGGCCGTCGAAACGCCAGGTGGTGATGACGACGTCGCCTGGCGCGATGATGGCGGCCAGTTGGCGCTCCAGAAGCGCTGCCGCACCGGTCACGCCGCCATCGGGAATGGCCAGGCGACGCACGCGGCCGGCGTCGATGCCAAGGCAGGCCAGCGCAGTATTGGTTTCGTTTGTGCGTGCCTCGCGCAGGCGTTGCGGTGACCAGGCCGGCGAGCCGGGATGGCTGGCCTCGCCATCGGTGACCGCCACGATCAGCGGCGCGTCGCCGCGCGCGGCGACCAGGTGCAGCAGGGCGCCGCAGGTCAGGATTTCGTCGTCGGGGTGGGGCGCGACGACGACCACGCGCGCGCCCGGCGGGATCAACTCGTCGAGCTCGATGGTCGAGACCGCGGCCAGCGCGGCGTCGCGCGCCCAGTCGCCGGCTGTCGGGCCGGCGCCGCCGATGTGGCGCGAACGCTCTACAACGTCCATGGCGCGTCTCCTTCGCTGGCCACGAGCTTGCCGACGGCTTCCAGATCGCGCTCCGCGTGGCTCTGGCGCATAAATACCGGCAAGTCGGCGTAGAGGTGCGCCAGCGCGGCGTCCTTGCACAGCGGCCCCGCGCCCAATGCGCGCCCGACCGCGTGCAAGACCGTATTGGCCGCCGCCTCCACGCTCAGGCGTACTGTCAGCGCGGTGCGCATTGCGTTGGCGCCAGGCACGCGGTCGATGGCGGCGGCCGCTTCGCGAATCAGCGCGGCGCAGCCTTGCAGGGCGACAATGACCTCGCCCAGTTGGGCCAGCCGGTGCGGGTCGCCCCGTTCGGCGAGCCGCTCGCGCAGTGTGTCAGCGAGGCGCGTGGCGGCGCCGAACCAGCACGCGGCCACGCCGGCGCCGCCCTGCCAGAAGCCGGCGCGCTCGACGTAAAAGCCCGGGCTGGCAAGCGGCGTGGCGACGACGTCGTCGAACCAGACATCGACGCTGGCGGTGGCGCGCATGCCCACCGCGTTCCAGCCGTCGTCGGTGATACGCACGGCGCGCTGGCGCAAGTCGACTGCGGCCAGCATCGGGGCGCCATCGGCATCCCAGCAGCTGACCACCGCATGCGTGACGCCATGCGCGCCCGAGCACCAGGCCTTGCGACCGCGCAGGACGTGGCCGCCGCTCGCCGGCAGCAGCGCCAGGCGCGCATCGGGCGGCTCGGCGCACCACGTGCCCCAGGTAGCCTGCGGCTGGTTTGCCTGCTCATGCGCCGTTGCTTCGTGCAGGATGGCCAGGGCGTCCGTGTGACCCTCATACAGCTTGGCCAAATTCAGGTCGTGGGCGCCGACGGCGGCCAGCGCCTGCCAGCGCGCCAATGTCGCGCCATGGCCGGGCAGGGGCAGGCGCGCGAGACCACCCTGCACAAGTTCGGCCAGCGCCTGGGGCGGCGGCATGCCGGTGAGGCTGGCGAGCCTGCTGCGCAGGGAGACAAGGGCAGGTGTGGCGGAGACGGGCGTCTGCATGGCGTCGACATATTGATGAGCAATGCTCCGATGCTAGCAGTCAACTCTGCAGTTTGCCTGTTCGCCATATCACATAGACAAGAAGTAACGTCAGCGTGGCGGCGCGCGACTTATTCGCTACTCGTGGGGTTGCGAAATGACGGCCTGCTACACTGCCGTCATTCCTACTATTGGTGGCATCATGAAAATCGAGCTTAGCGATGTTGGCCAGGTCATCCAGCTGGCCACGGCGCCCGTGTTTGTGCTGGCGGGCGTGAGCATCCTGCTGATCGTGCTGACCAACCGGCTCGGGCGCATCATCGACCAGATGCGTTCGCTCGAAGACCGCATTGTTAAGTGCGTGGATGCGGCGTGCCTGGCCGAGCTGCGCAATCTGCACCGCCGCTCGAACCTGATCAATATCGCGATTGCGGCCAGCACCCTGTGCGGCCTGCTGGTCTGCGTGGTGATCGCGATGCTGTTTCTCGGCGACGCGTCCGACCTGCCGCTCGACCATTACATCGCGGTCAGTTTCATTGGTGCGATGCTGGCGCTGACGGCCAGCTTCGTCTACCTGATGCGCGAGGTGTATCTCTCGTACCGCTTGATGCGCGCGCAGCAACTGGAGGCGATGGCCATGTGCGCGGGGCGCAACCGGACGTCGGTGAGCTGACGTCCGTCAGCCGGCATTCGTCAGCCGGCCTTCGTCAGCCGATGTGCCGCTCGAGGAAGCTGCGCATCGCGGCGGCAATCTCCGGGCCGTGGGTTTCGAGCGCAAAATGACCGGTATCGAGGAAGCGTACCTCGGCCTGCGGCAGATCGCGCTGGAAGCTGTGCGCGCCGACCGGCAGGAAGAACGGATCGTTCTCGCCCCAGATCGCCAGCAGCGGCGGCTGGTATTGGCGGAAGTATGCGTGTAACTGCGCGTACTGGGTGATGTTCTGTCCGTAATCGACCAGCAGGTCCATCTGCGCCTCCACGCCAATGCGCTCGGTAGCGGCAAACGCCAGCGCGTAGCCGTCCGGCGCCACGCGCGCCACATCCTTCACGCCTTCGGTGTACTGCCATTGGGTCATCTCGAACGAGTTGAACTTGCGCAGCGCCTCGCGGTTGGCCGGGCTTGGCTCGGCCCAGGCGGCGCGCATCGGCGCCCAACCCGGGCTCAAGCCTTCTTCGTAGCCATTGCCGTTCTGGCTCACCAGCGCCGTGATGCGTTCTGGATGGCGGACCGCCAGGCGCCAGCCGACCGGCGCGCCGTAGTCGAAGACATACATCGCATACCTGTCCAGGCCCACCGCCGTGGTGAAAGCATCGATCACATCTGCAAGATGGTCGAACGTGAAGGCGAACGATGGGTCGGTGCGCGTCATGCCGAATCCCGGCAGATCGGGGGCAACCACGCGGTAGCGGTCGGCCAGTGCGGGGATCAGGTCGCGGAACATATGCGACGACGCGCCGAAGCCATGCAGGAGCAGAAGGGCGGGTGCGTCGCCTGGGCCGGCCTCGCGGTAAAACACGTCGACGCCGTCGATGTTGATCGTGGTATGGCGTACGACGGGTGGGATGGCGACTGACTGGTGGTGCTGGTTCATGGATGCTCTCCTAAGGGCTATTGATCGGAATAACCATCAATGATGCTTTACACTGGTTATGTGCATATTGTTGCACGCTTGCCGTAACCATTCAAGTATAATGTTGATGGTTATTTAAACTGGAGCGTCCATGACGACCACACCGCAATCCGAGCCGGGCGAAGCGCCCTTGATCGCCGACTATCTGGCGCTCGACATGCTCAATACGGAAGCCGGTATCGGTGACTCGCAGCGCGATTTCTGGCACAGCGCCGACGCTGTACTGGCATGGCTGGCGCGTTGCGGCATCGATGCCGGGGTGCATGGCAAGTCGGTCGGCACCGATTTTTTGCGCGAGGCGACAGCGCTGCGCGCGATAGCGCGCGACCTGATCTCGCTGCGCAGGCGGGGTGAGCGCGGCGATCCGGCGCCTCTCAACCGGTATCTGGAGGCGCTGGCATCGATCCCGGTCCTGGAATGGAGCGAGGCGCAGCCGCAACTCGTGCGGCGCGGCGGTAAGGCGTCGCCAGGGCGCGCGCTGGGCATTCTGGCCGAATCGGTGGCCACCTTGCTGGCGGAAGGCGAGTTTTCACTGGTGCGGCAATGTGAGCACACGGAATGCGTCCTGTGGTTTTATGACCGGACGAAATCGCATCGGCGGCGCTGGTGCAGCATGGCGTTGTGCGGGAACCGGCATAAGGCTGCCGAGTTTCGCAAGCGCACGCGGCTCGCGGCCTAGCGCTGCAAACTGGAACTGCTGGGGTTGCGGTTTATAAGCGGGCGTAAGAAAACCCGCTGCGCCATCACGGCGAGCGGGTTCTTTTGGTGGTTACTCAGACTTATTGCATGCCACCGGTGCTGATGAAATGCTGGCGCGCGTATGCGAGTAACTGGCTATCCGATGGATGATCCACGGTTTCCACTGCCTTGATCTTGCTGGCGATGGCAGGCAGCTTGCTGGTCAGGTAGGTGACGAAGGCGGTTTTCTCTTCGGCTGGGCCGACCACCAGGATCTGTTCGCTGTCGCTCAGGGCATTGGCGATATCCTTGTAGAACAGCGTGTTGTCGTCGCCATTGACGTGATTGTCGCCATGCTTCTGGTGCGGATGCGGGTGGGTCGAATGCGTTTTGAGCGATGCCGATTCCGACGCGTTCTTGTCGAAGTGGATCACTTGGGCTTTGGTGTGGTCGAGCCAGACAACGGCGTTATTCAATGACATGGGTGCTTTCGTGGACGTGCATGACGACGGGCGCATTCGTGGTCGCTGCATCGGCAGCGGCAAATGATCGGGTCGGGAGGTTGCGGAGCAAGCAGTGCGCTTGGCCGCAGCGAAGGGTAGGCATTCGAGGCGTTGCCGAGAATGCCGGCAACTGACGATGAATCGAGCATAGCGCATGTGTCGCCTTGCTTGGGTGCGGTAGCACACGCAGGGCCGCCAAGACCGCCGTTAATTGAAACTCGACGAATTGCGATTAATTGCCCATGATACCGAAACTCCTGAAGTTTCGGTATCATGGGCGCAGGAGGATATTCAACGATGAGAGCAGATTTCAGACTGGCGCGCATGCTGCACGTGCTGGCCCATATCCATGGCCGCACGGGGACGACAAGTTCCGAGGAGATCGCCATCATGCTCAACACCAACCCGGTGCTCGTGCGCCGGATGATGGGCGGCCTGCGCGGCGCCGGGTATGTGAACTCGACGTCCGGGCGCAATGGCGGCTGGGTGCTGGCGGTGGATCCGGCCGAGATCACGGTGCTCAATGTGTACCAAGCGCTTGAGGAACCCGTGATTTTCGCGATCGGCGCCAATGTCGATCATCCTGGCTGCCCGCAAGAGCAGGCGATCAACGGCGCGCTCGAAGTAGCGATGGCCCAGGCGGCCGGCACGCTGCTGCGCGAGTTCGGGCAACTACGCTTGTCGGCGTTTCTTCCACCGGCGGAGGCGTAAGGAAGCGCGATGACGACCGGTGCTGCGATTCACCCGTGAAGAGGCGGCATCGTGAAGCCGTCCAGTGCGCTGAACTGCGCGACGGCGAAGTCGATGAACATCTTCGCGCGCAGCGGCTGATAGCGGCGCGATGGCGACAGCACATACAAATCCTGGTGTGGGGCGGCCCAGCCCGCCAAGATCTGCACCAGTTCTCCGCTGGCCAGCAGGTCGTGAATCAGCCAGCCGGGACACACGGCGATGCCGCTGCCCAGCACCAGCGCTTCCCGGATCGCCAGCGCATTATTGACGCGGTACCGGCTGCGTGTTGCCACCCGACTGTGCTCGGCGCCGCGATACAGGTCGATTGTATTGCCTGGTGTCCAGGCAAAGCGCACGAAGTCGTGTCCGGACAGATCGGCTGGCTGCTCGGGAATGCCGCGCTGTTGTAGATAGGCGGGCGAGGCGGCGAGAAAGCGCTCGATCCTGGCCAGATGGCGGCCGGTGACATCCGGCGGCAAGGCGCCACCGAGGCGAAATGCGATATCGACGCCTTCGGCAACCATATCGATGTAGCGGTCGTCCAGCACCAGTTCGATTTCCATTGCCGGGTGCGCCGCCAGGAAGCGCTGGACGATCGCGTTGATCCGGTACTGCCCCAGGGCGACCGGCGCGTTGATGCGCAGCAGGCCCGCAGCCTGACCCGTCATCCCTTGCACCGTGCCGACGGCGGCGTCGAATCCGTCGAGCACGAGTTTGGCATCGAGATAGAAACGCTGGCCCTGTTCGGTCGGCGTCAAGCCCCGGGTACTACGTTGGAACAGGCGCACGCTTAGTTGTGCTTCAAGTTGAGCGAGCAGCTTGCTCACGGTCGGCTGCGTGGTGCCCAGGTCGCGCGCTGCCGCGGACAGGCTGCCCGATTCCAGCGTTCGTACAAAGGTGCGCATGGCCCGCAGGGTGTCCATCGATGTATTCGAAAACGGAATGAGTAATGTTCAACTTTACCAGCTTCATCTTCAAATGCGAATAACCTATCGTGGCTGTTTGAAGAACGAGGAGCGAAGATGAACCGTTACATAGCGAGCACCGTCGTCTGGATCGGGCTGGCAATTGCAGGCAATGCGCTGGGCGAGGACGCGCGCACGCACTGGGTGACGTCCTGGTATGCAGCGCCCCAACCGGGCTGGGACAGCAAGTTCGTACTGCCGATGAATGTGCCAGCCGCTCTGGAGGATCAGACGGTGCGCGAGAATGTGCAGATCAGCGCCGGCGGGGAGCGCATCAGGTTGGTATTTTCGAACCGCTACGGCAAAGCGCCGCTCGAGATTGGCGCAGTCAGGGTGAGTGATCGCGTGGTGACGTTTGCCGGGGTGCGGCACGTGTCGATCGCGGCCGGTGCGAGCGCCACGAGCGATCCTGTCGCTCTACGGATTGCGCCATTGTCGCTACTGCAGGTGACGAGCTATCTGCCACAACGTACTGCGGTAACGGGCTTTCACTGGGGGGCGACGCAGCGTATCGGCATCGTGGCCGGCAACGCTACCGTGGCGGCCGATGTTGCGCACGCCGCCGCGCGGGTCGAAGGGCGTTTGTTTCTCAGCGCCGTGCTGGTGGACGCCCCGCCGTCTGGCCGCACGGTGGTGGCGCTGGGCGACTCCATCACCGATGGCAACGGCTCGACGCCGGACGCCAATCGACGCTGGCCGGACTTCCTGGCGCGCCGCTTGGCGCCGCATGGCATCGCGGTGGCCAACGCCGGCATCTCTGGCGGGCGGCTGTTGAAGGATGGGATGGGCGAGAGCGCCTTGGCGCGGTTCGCGCGGGACGTGCTCGATCAGCCCGGTGTGTCGGACGTGATTGTTTTATTGGGGATTAACGATATCGGGTGGCCGGGCAGTCCCTTTGCGCCCGACGAGCGGCGGGCGACCCTGGGCGACTTGACGGACGGGTTTCGCCAGCTTGCCGCTGCCGCGCACGCCAGAGGCGTCCGCATCACGGTGGGCACGCTGCCGCCGTTCGAGGGGGCGCTGGAAGGCACGCCGTTTGCCGGGCATTACAGCCGGCAGAAGGAGGCATTGCGTGTGGCGTTGAATGACTGGCTGCGGGGCGCGGGCCTGTTCGACGCGGTGGCCGACTTCGATGCGGCGCTGCGCGATCCGGAGCGGCCGCAGCGTTTGCTGGGCAAGTTCGACTCGGGTGATCATCTGCATCCTGGCGACGCGGGGTATCGCAGGATGGCGGAGGTGATCGACATCGCCTTGATCGTCGGGCGCTGAGCACGAGTCAATGCAGCACCTTCCCGCCGTGTTGAGCGGATCTGCATTGCCAACGCTACTGGCCGCTCGGATCCGGCGTCACCCGGGTGAGCTTGTAGTCGGCGGCCGACCGTTCAAGCGCCAGGCCCAGCACGTCCTTGAGGTCGTCGGGATTCGCGCCGGCGTCGAGCTGCTGCTTGGCGAAGGTGTTGCGCAGGGTGCGGCCACCGGAGCGCGCCAGATCCATGCCGGCGCGCTCGAATGTGGCGCGCATCTGCACGTAGACGGTCTTGCGGGTCATCCTCGCGCCGGCCGCGTTGGCCGGGAAGACGAACTGGCCGGGGATTGCCAGCGTTTCACGCTCGGCCAGCCACGGCAGTAGCTCATCGGCGCCATCGCGGGGAAGGGTGATCGTATGTTCGTGACTGGTATCGTGTTTTTCGTCGGGCGTGATGGTCAGGACGATCGATCCGTCGATGGACGCCTGGCGCCCGACCTCCGACACCAGTAGTCCGATCGCTTCCGACACGCGCAGGCCGGCCAGCGCCATGACGACCTGCATCGCGCGGTCGCGTCGCCGCTTCCAGCCTTCGAACGGGGTGCTGGTGCGGCGCTTGGGCGCTTCCGCCGGCAGCGCCGCAAAGAAGCGCGCCAGCTGCGCTTCCGACAGGGTACGGCCGGCTTCGTCGCGCGTCATGTGGGCGCGGTCGATCTGGAGGATGGCCTGCTGCGCGGGATTGGGCGAGACGTCGAGGTGCTCGTAGCAGCGCTCCAGCAGACGCAGGTAGCGGTAGGCGATCTTGCTGTTGAGGATCAGTTTGCCCTTGACGGTGCGGCCGATAAAGCGGGCGAGGTCGGCCTGGGTCACGGTGGAGAAGGTGAGACCCTGTTCGATGAACCAGCCAGCCACGTTCGCAAACATGAAGTTGTAGATCTTTGCCGATTCCGCCGACGGCACCCGCAGCGTGCCATCGGCGCGCAAGCGGCGACCGGTCTCGGCGAACGCCGTGGTGGCGACAAATTCCCTGAATGCCTGGATGGGATCACGGTCCCAGGAAGTAAGGTTGCGCATGGACGGGCCTATTGAATTGATGTATCAGGATATCACAAAAAGGTAACTAACCAACATGGGATAAGTCCCACACCGGTGGCTCAACCGTATCGACTACAGACCTGCCAAAGGCCGAGAAAACCCGGCGAGCAAGGAGGAGGGGCAACTCGCCGTCATCAGGCCGCATCGAGCGCGGCCATGATCGCGCACGAACGGGTCACGTCGATCGAGCTGCACTGGCTGCGCAGATGTTGCAGCTGGTGCTGGAGCACCGTCAGCGACGCGATCCGCTGACTCACGCTGTCGATGTGCCGGTCGAGCAGGGCATTCACATCGCCACAATCCTGGTCGGGCCGATCGCGCAGGTCCAGCAAGGTACGAATCTCGTCGAGTGCCATGTCCAGTGACCGGCAGTGGCGGATGAAACCCAGCCGGTCTGCATGCTCCTGCCGATAGCTGCGGTAATTGTTCTCCGTGCGGTCGGGGGGAGGGAGCAAGCCTTCGCGCTCGTAGAATCGTACTGTCTCCACCAGACAGCCAGCTCTCGTCGCCAGTTCACCGATTTTCATGTTTTTGCTCCAAATGTCATGAATGACTTGACCCTGTACCCGGTACAGGCCTTTAAATGGGGATCATACACAGCTTCGAAAGCACGGCCATGTCCGAATGTCAGTCAACATCCTGTTGCGCTGCGAAGCCCGTGCCGGTCACGGGCGTACCGTTGCGTACCGAGCCGGCGCCAGGACAGGAATTAACGATCCACATCGCGCAGATGTGTTGTCCCACCGAAGAGCGTCTGCTGCGCCACGTGCTGGCCAAGGTGGAGGGGGTTCACGAACTCCGATTCAACCTGTTGCAGCGGCAACTGCGCGTGACGCATTCCCTAAGCGATCCGGTGCCCATTCTGGACGCCATACGGTCGCTCGACATGATACCGGCGCTGTCCGCGGCGACGGGCGCACCCGCCATGCCGGCTGCCACGACCGCCAGCCGGTCTTCGCAAAGTCCCGCAGGCACACATCCTTCGTCGGCTCGGCTCTCGCACATGCCTCTCATCAAGCTGCTCGTAGGCCTGGCCGCCGCCATCGGCGCCGAAATCGTGGCGTGGGTGAGCGGGAACGAACATTCTCTGCCGGTGATCTTGCTTGCACTGGCCGCAATTGCCCTGACCGGACCGGGCGTGTACCGCAAGGGCTGGGCGGCGCTGCGCCATCGCGACCTGAACATCAATGCCCTGATGTCGATCGCCGTTACCGGCGCTGTCCTGATCGGCCAGTGGCCCGAAGCGGCCATGGTCATGGTGTTGTTCGCGCTGGCCGAATTGATCGAAGCCCGCGCGCTCGACCGCGCCCGCGACGCCGTGGGGCACCTGATGGCGCTCACGCCAGAGCGCGTGACGCTGCGAGGCGACGATGGCGAATGGACCGAGGTCGATGCTGCCAACGTGGCGGTGGGCGCCCTGGCGCGGGTAGCGCCGGGCGAGCGGGTCGCGCTGGACGGCGAAGTGACGGCGGGCGAGTCGGCCGTCAACCAGGCGCCCATTACCGGCGAAAGCATGCCGGTTTTCAAAACGGTGGGCGACAAGGTCTTTGCCGGCTCCATCAACGACACCGGCTCGTTCGAATACCGCGTGACGGCGCCGCATGACAACTCGACGCTGGCGCGCATCATCCGCACCGTGCAAGAGGCGCAGGGCCGGCGTGCCCCGACCCAACGCTTCATCGACCGCTTCGCCGCAATCTATACGCCAACCGTGTTCGCGCTCGCCCTGCTGGTAGCGATCCTGCCGCCGCTGTTGCTGGACGGGGCCTGGAGCGACTGGATCTACAAGGCACTTGTGCTGCTGGTCATCGCTTGCCCGTGTGCGCTGGTGATTTCGACGCCGGTCACGGTCGTGAGCGGACTGGCGCGGGCCGCGCGGGCCGGTATCCTCGTCAAGGGCGGCGTGTACCTGGAGCAGGGCGCCGCGCTGCGCAGTATTGCGCTGGACAAGACCGGCACCATCACCGTGGGCCGCCCGGCGCTGGCGGAAGTGGCGCCGCTGGCTGCCGACCTGGATGGTCCGCTGCGCCTGGCCGCCGCGCTGGCGGCGCGTTCGGACCATCCGGTATCCGGCGCGATCAGCCGCCATTGGCAGCGCACCGGCGCAGCCGCATTACTGCCCGACGTTGACGGCTTCGTGGCCTTGCCTGGCCGCGGCACGCGCGGCGTCATAGCGGGAAGCGTGGTCCAACTCGGCAACGCGCGCCTGCTCGCTGAAACAGGCATCGCGGACAGTCGGGCCGACGCCATCATGGCGCGCCTCGAAGGCGCCGGCCAGACGGCGGTGGCGCTGTGCCAGGATGGACGCGTGCAGGCGGTATTCGGTGTCGCCGACACTGTCCGTGCGTCCAGCATCCAGGCGATTGCCCGCCTGCACCGGCTGGGCGTGCGTACCCTCATGCTCAGTGGCGACAACGTCATCGCCACCGCCGCCATTGCCCGCCAGGTGGGCATCGACGATGCGCGCGGCGCGCTCCTGCCCGCCGAAAAACTGGCGTTCGTCGAGGCCGAGGTCGCGCGTCATGGCGCCGTCGGCATGGTGGGCGACGGCATCAACGATGCGCCGGCGCTGGCCCGGGCCACGATCGGCTTCGCCATGGGCGCGGCCGGCACCGATGCGGCGATCGAGACGGCCGATGTCGCGCTACTCGACGACGACTTGCGCAAACTGCCGGAATTCATCGTCCTGAGCCGCCGCACCCGTGCGATTCTGCGCCAGAACATCGGCGCGGCGCTGGGCATCAAGGCGCTGTTTCTGGTACTGGCGATCGGCGGCTGGGCCACACTGTGGATGGCGGTGTTCGCCGACGTGGGCGCGAGCCTGCTGGTGATCTTCAATGGATTGCGGTTGCTCCGTGCGGACCTGCGCGATCCCGGCGCCCGGCCGCACCGGTGATATACTCCCGGCCATGACCCGTCGCTTCCTTTCCTGCCTGCTGCTACTGCTGGCGTTCCAGTTTACCTGGACCGCGATCAGTGCCTACTGCACGCACGAGTCGGGTGTGGCGGCCCAGCACCTTGGTCATCATCAGCATCGCCCCGACCCTGATGCGCAAGAGTCCAGCGAACAACTGGCTGCCGACAGCGACGGCACATCCCCAACGTCCAAGAAGATGGCGCATACGCACTGCGCCTCGTGCGCACATGCCGCCCTGGCACTGAGCGCCTTCGAGCCGGCGGTGTATCGTTCGCTGGCCAGCGTTGCGCCAGCCTTCATCGTTCCCGCCTTTTCTTCCGTCGTACAGACTCCGCCTGAACGCCCTCAGTGGCGCGCCACCGCATAAGTCCGGTGGCGATTTCTTGCTGTTGACCTGAGCCCATGGGGCAGGGCGCGCCTGTGTGCGCGGCCTGCCTGCGGGCAGCATCGTCGCCGGATACCTTTCGATTCATTTTATTCGGAGTTATCCATGCAACCCAGAGGCATCCTCGTGGGGGCGCTCGTGCTGTTCGTTCAGTCCGCCCCAGTATCAGCGCAACTGTCGGCGCAGTCCCCGACGGCGCAATCCGTGGCCGCCGTCGATGGCGCGCGCTTGCCAGTCGCGCTGCCGCTCACGCTCCCTCAGGCGCTGCAAGCGGCCTATGCGAACAATCCGACGCTGCGCGCCGCCGGGCGCGCGATCGGTATCGCCGACGGTGAGCGCGTACAAGCCGGCCTGCTTCCCAATCCTGAGCTCAGCGTGTCGACGGAAGGCACCGATCGCCGCAGCCGGGTCGAGACTGTCGAGATGGCACAAGTGATCGAGCTGGGCGGCAAGCGCAGCGCGCGCATCGCGGCCGCCGACCACGAGCGCCAACTGGCCGTCGAAGCGTTGCGCGACAGGCGTAGCCAGCTGCGTGCCGACGTCATGGCCGCCTACCTGGCTGCGTTGACGATGCAGGAGCGGGTGCTACTCGCCCGATCCGCCATCGAGGTGGCCAGTCGCGCGACCAATGCGGCCACCCGGCGCGTTACCGCCGGCAAGATTTCGCCGGTCGAACAGACCCGTTCCAGGATCGCCGAATCGACGGTGCGGCTCGAGCTGAGCCAGGCTGAAGCCGATCTTTCCCTTGCCCTGCGCAGGCTTGCCACGCTGATGGGCAGCACCGGCGTCATCGACCAGCCGCTGGTGATGCCGGCGTTCGATTTCGCCGCTGTCCCGGCCATGAGCGAGCTGGCGCAGCGTCTGGCCAGCGCGCCGCGGATGCGGCAAGCGCGTGTCCAGGTCAGCCGGCAACAAGCCCAGGTCGATCTCGAACGCGCCCTGCGGGTTCCGGATCTGCGCGTGACGGTAGGTAGCCAGCGCGACCGGGAGCGCGCCGATGGCAGCCAGGCCGTGCTGGGGATCTCGGTACCGCTGCCGCTGTTTAACCGCAACCAGGGCAATCTCGCCGCCGCAATGCACCGGGCCGACCAGGCCCGCGACGAGCTCGACGCGCAGCAGCTCGAGCTGCATCAGGCCCTTGCCGATGCGCGCCAGCGCGCCGAGGTGTCGCAGGCCCAGCTCGACAGCTTGACGCGCGACCTGCTGCCGGCCGCGCAGCAAGCCTACGACGCTGCGGTGATCGGCTTCGAGCTGGGCAAATTCAGCTTCCTCGACGTCCTCGACACCCAGCGCGCCCTGATCCTGGCACGCACCCAGTATCTGGGCGCACTGTCGGCCCGCTATCTGGCTGCCACCGATCTCGAACGCATCGTGCCATCCACCGATGCCGGCGCTACCGCTGTCTTCAAGGAAAGCATGCAATGAATACCGAATCGAACCGCAGCAAGACATCCCTGCCGCTGATTGCCGCCATCGTCGTGCTCGGCGCAGTGCTGGCCGTCGTCATCCTGTTCTGGAACCGCGATGGTGCGGCGCCAGACAGCCATGGCGATGTCTCCCACGCCGCAACGGGCGCCGGCACGCCGGAAGGCGAAAAGGATACCGATGCCGACGACGAATTGATCCGCTTGAGCGCGGCGCAAATCAAGAGCGCCGGCATCACGACCGCCGTTTCCGCACCGGCGAGCATCACCAATATGATCCGCTTGCCGGGCGAAGTACGCGTGAACGAGGACCTGACGGCGCACGTGGCGCCGCGCCTGTCGGGAATCGCCGAATCGTCGCTGGCCGAACTGGGGCAGTCAGTGAAGAAGGGGCAGGTACTGGCCGTGATTTCGAGCCCGGCACTTGCCGACCTGCGCAGCACGCTGGATGCGGCGCAAAGCCGCCTGGTCCTGGCCCGGA
>Ga0265797_10005902_pt1 | contig 17654 bp, 19 predicted proteins | sample P2T30metagenome_FD_192433 | JGI IMG/M metagenome (GOLD analysis project Ga0265797, IMG submission 192433) | Plant litter microbial communities from East Loma Ridge, Irvine, California - P2 T30 | ecosystem: Environmental > Terrestrial > Plant litter > Unclassified | place: USA: California...
TCAGTGCCGCATCATCAGGCATTGGAAGTGCTGTCGGCGCCGCAACGACTGGTATCGGCAATGCTGCTGGTGCAGTCGTGACAGCGGCAGGCAGTGGTGTTGCTGGAGCAGGGAGAGGCGCTGGCGCAAGGTAACATACCACATCCTGCAATAGTTCCCTTGACTGACATAACATAGTATTGCGAACTCATCCCGCACTTGGGGCGACATGGTCCGCGAGTATGGCAACTCCCTCAAAGACATCACTGGCGCTCCCGGTAGTCGGTCGACCACGAACAAGAATCCTCTCGGCCTGAGCACAAGTGGCGTAGGGGGTATGGCATCCATGGCTAGCAGGCCAGGTGTGCCTGGCCTTTCAGGAGGGTCCGGTAAGGGGGGTGGTTCGGCCAGCAATCCTCTGGGCCTATAAACGGACACGTTGAGCCTAAGAATATAGACCAAGTTCGTGAACGGCCAGAATACTACATGAAACTTTCAGTGACCGAATAGATGACTTACAGTGTATTATGAGGTCGACATGCAGTTTTCAGTGGTTGAACAGGTGGTCCAGAGTGTGGTTAAAGCTCTAAACCTCACCAACAGCTCTTCGAGGACAACCGGTGATTAGCATCGTATTCTTCAAACACATGTGTCAACCAAGACATTGCTGGGGATACCATCTGGGTCAGGGAGGTGCTTAGACAATGTTCGCGGGGAGGGGGATGGAGTCGTCTTTCGCGGAGGCTCAGCACGGCGGGGAGTCTGTATGGTGTGGGAAGATAGACGACGCCAAAAGTAGCTGAGAAGACGTGAATTCTAAATTGCATTTTTAACCGGCTCGAGGAATTGCCCTCTTTTGATTTCCCTGGCGTTCTATGCCAACACTCATCTTGAACTCCCCTTCACCATCCCATCTTTGGCTGGTCATTGCGCGAGACTAGCGCAGGCTGCTGCTGCCCATAAGATCCCCGGTGTTAACCCCCCTGACTCCCTCATCTTTTTTACCAACTGGCCCGCTTCTCTATCAACACTCGGTAGATCGCAGACCTATCGCAATGGAACAATCGACTCTTCAAACTGGCTTGGTAGATCATGGTGAGCAATACCCTCCCTCACTTCCGCTAAAATCCCAGAACTACACTCCAGAGATAGGGTCATCCGGATGGCCTTATCGCATCACACCTTCAGACACCGCCTGCACCTTTGGAATGAGTAGGAGGCTAGCTTTGCTACCTTCGGGCTCGCCTTTGGTGGCATCTGCTTGCACCAGCGCGAGCGATGCATGCAACACAAACAGCCGTACATCAAGGTGTCTCGACTATGCATTTGGGCGAGCGGAAGATGGCGCGTATATCGAGCGCGCCGTGACACCGCTGGTGGGCACTTCACCAAGTGCTTCACCGTCGAGTTCTGTCGTGGGCTTCCGGCGATACGAATGCCTTCGGGCGCTAGTTATGTGGCCCTGGCAACTTTGGCGCCGGTCCTGGTTTGGACTGGGGATTCTTACAAGCTGGCTCGTTTGAATCATGGTATCTTGGAGAAACGAGCATATCCGTATGCATAGACGTCTCCCTGCCACGTATGGAGAGCGATTCACAGGCCTCAGTGCCGGAACGTGCTTCGCTGGGAACTTTTGTCGTGATGGTGCGTAGTCTGCCAGCGCAATGCCCTTGTCCGTTACTCGACTTGTGTTGTATACAAGGTCTACATTTTTTTCATTGAGCTTTCACCTTCATGGGGTTACTCGAGGAAGGAATGAAATCGTCTACAAAATAGTGCGACAACAAACTCGAGGAATTTGGTAGACGGAGAATGCAATGCCCACATCAATTGATAGACTTGACGTTGGTGTTGTGCGCTGCTTGGCGCCTTCCCATTCAGGTAACTTCTGAAAACCAGTCGATTACCGTCCACGGGTGTCTGCAGAGTTACCACAGGCCGTCACAGTTATCGATAACGCTAGCGCCATCTGAACCTTTCGGCGGACGAGACATGCACGTAACATAACAAGTCATGGCTGGCTGCTATTTCGTAATTCTTCGACCTTTGAAATCCTGCAAACATACCACTTAGATGCGGTAAACCTGTTACCGCCTCTGGCCTGTACTCTCTACAGAAAGCGCTTGCTCATGCTTGCGCTCCATCGACTGCGATGCCTTCCACACTCCACTCCGTTTCAAGCGCGCGCTCTACGAACGCTCCCTCGAGTAATACCAACATACGTCCCGCGATGGGATCCAACTCTGCACAGGCCTGCGCGGCCCGCTACGGCGATGATTGAGTCAACAAAGACGACCGAGAACCCTCTCCTTGACCCCGACCGAAGTTTGGAGCGCGAGCAGCTCAGAGATGCACACATATCCATTGTCACGCCTGGGCTCAGTGCTCCTGGAAAGCGTCTAGCTGTCAAGAGACTGGACCGAGTATTGGAATTGGTCAACAGCACCAATGGCCGCGACGCCAGTCTACGCGCGCCCCTCTGGCGGGCGTACTCTTTGGCCAAGGCCTCTGACCCGACACTCTTAGCACGTCTTCCAGAAAGAGCCTGGGACCTGCTCTGGATTACGCAATCCATCGACTCATCCACCAATGCGAATCGCACGGCACACATCGCACAACTCTACCGTGACATGGACAAGGCTGGAAGGACTACAACGGCCGGACAGCGGGCCAGAGATCTAGAGAGCACCTTTCTCTCTGGTAGAGAAGATCAAGCTCTTAGAGAATGGGAAGAGGATCACACTTTGGGATTCGACGGCATACGACAGGACTACAAGCCAGAGCATCTCGAGGTCGGGGCTAAGCTCCATGCGCTTGCGGGGAATCTAGACTACAGCCGAAGCATCATGGAAGAGCTATTCAGGTTATACCCGAGTTGGGACACTTCCGTCATGATGGCCGTCTTCCGTGCTCACACGAGTTCCGAACTTCAAGAGCACCATGATCTGGCAAAACAAATCTATGTCTCAATGAAGGAGAAGAAGGGCGATGCGCGCTCGATCAAGGACTACGACGCTTGGCTTGTGGGCTTCTTGGAATCCCGAAATCTAGGCTACGCCAAACAGGTGTTCCGGGATATGGTCAGGGAGGGCTATCTGGCAACTAGCGGCACCGGAGAACGAGTTGAACAAGTTCTGAAGAGACTGCAAATGCTTTATCGACTCGGAACTGATATAGCGGCAATGACTAGTATCGCTTTCGATGCTATATCCGTGCTACCGCCTGCTTATCACGGCCATTTATTCGGTGACTGGATGAAAGCGGCCGTTGTTAGGAAGGCGCCGTTGGTGGCCGCTCAGGTCATGGAGATGATGCTCAAACGAGGCTACAAACCGCAAACGTTCCACTTCAACATGCTTCTCAAAGCGTTGATACGGACCAAAGAGAGTCCGAGCATCCTGAAAGCCGAAAACATTGGCTGGCGCATGATCGAAGCAGCTCGCACATTACCGCAACAACATGATATTTGTCGAGACACAACGGCGGACATTATTGACAAAAGAACCGCTGATACTCATAACAAAAGCATCGACGTCGTTCAACGTGCTCCTCCTGCAAACGTCACAACATTCGCGCTCATCATGCAGCACCACGCTAAGAGTCTGCAATGGGAACACGTCGACTATCTGTCCCGTCAGCTCAAAGAAACGACACTTGAGCCCAATGCAACCATCATGAACGTTCTCATGGACAACAAATGCCGCCAAGGTGCCTACAGCGAAGCATGGAAAATCTACAAGACTCTGACTGAACCGCAAGAAGGCGACGCAGGTGTTTTCCCCAATGGTGCGAGCATACGTTGTCTCTGGAAAACGCTCCGCCTGGCGCTCGGCGACCCTACAAATCGCGACAAGCCAGGGCTGCCCACCCCTCGTGAGCTACTAGCAGAGATGATCAGTTGGTGGACACTCAGTCGCAGCCGCTACGACGCCGACCGCTTCCGCATGGGCCTCGCAGGCGCAGATAGTGGAGCAATCACATCACTCATCATGCATTGCTTCAGCTACACTCAAGATCTAGCTGGCTCCCTGATTGCTTTGCACGTCCTTCGCCACCACTTCGACATCTTTCCCACCAACGAAGCAGCGCAAATACTACAAGGACAGATAGCCTGGGTAGACATGACACGCGAGACCGAAGCTGTGCGCAGTTCACACTTCCACAGTCGTTCCAACAAGAAGAATACGGATCGAATAACCATGGTCTACAATATCTTACTCCAACGACGGTTGGCGAGAATGAATCTGAAGGAAAGCGAGTACGAGATGTTGACGGATGAGCAGATTGGTGATATGGGACTGAACCTCTTGAGTGAGTTTGTCAGAGTCGTGCTCAAGAGGAGCTATCCACCTGAGGTTGTGGAGGTGATGATTGATGCAGCAAGATGCGCAGTGGGTGTACCTGACCTGCCGACAGGGGATATGGATGCTTTTGAAGTGGCTTGAACGAACTTTATTGCAAAGTTGGAGGATGGTAGACGGAAACATGTGATATGCGTGCAAATATAATCAATACAATACAATAAAATCTTTTCAAAACTTTCATTCGTAATTGAATTACCACAGCAAACCACAATCTATCCATAGCTCTAAAGTCCAGCTTCGCAAGATGTCGTTGTAGTGAATTGATCTCATTGGCCATGGCTGCAGGTAGCCGAAACATGGGTTTAATCGATCGAGCCCTCCGCGGCGGCGATCGATGACGCTCCAAAGCTCAAATGTCCACAACGCGCCCAAACACGGTTAAAGGTAACGGCTGCTTATTTACGATGACGCCCACTGTCATGCTGAAGGCTGGGACGCGACTCTCAAAATTCTTTGGGTGCACTTCCTCTTTGATTCACGACCACAACCCATCCCTCGTACCACGGTGATCATGTCTTCACAGGGCGAGCGCGCACCATTGCTGCAACAAAGATGGAGTGAGGAAGGCGAACCGCGGACTGTATGTTTTCTTGCGCACGCGTTCTCTCTGCATTTGCTAACTCGTGACAGCATCTTCGCATCGGAGACCTTTCGAATGACGAAAACCCGCGAGAATGGGCGCGATGGCGCAAGATGGCCAACGTGGCTGTCATAGCCCTTATGTCCAGTACATACACTCCCGTCGCCTATACATGAGTTATACTAACACTCATGGCAGTCCTCAGCCCACTCGTGTCCTCCATGTTCACACCCGGCATCGCGCAAATCGCCGAAGATCTCAAATGCAGCACGACTGCCGTTATTGGAACAACGACTGGCTTCGTAGTCATGCTCGGAATCGGTCCCTTGATCCTCGCGCCGCTGTCCGAGACGTTTGGACGGAGGAAGATATACCTGGTGTGCTTCTCCATCTTCACCCTGCTACAAATACCCGCCGCGCTCGCGCCGAACATCGCGTTCCTTATAACGGTACGGAGCATTGCTGGCTTCTTTGGTAGCGTCGGCATAGCGAATGGTGGCGGCACAATCAGCGACATGTTCTTACCAAGCGAAAGAGCTGGAGTTTTTGGCTGGTACCTGTTGGGCCCATTGCTTGGACCTACCCTAGGACCGTTGTTTGGTGGCATCATCGTGCAGCGGTTGAACTGGCGCTGGGTCTTCTGGATAATGACCATTGTGTGCTTCGTCAACACTTTGGCTGGATACTTTTTTCTCCGGGAAACGTATGCGCCTGTCATCCTGAATGCGAAGAAAGCGGAATTTGAGTCCCAGAGCAACGAGTGGGACGGCACGAAGTACTCGTACGAGGGCGAAGATACACGGCCGTTGAACGAGAAGCTCACGCAGGCTCTCAAGCGCCCTCCAAAGATCTTTGCGCAGCCCATCGTCGCGGTCATGGCTGTATACCAAGCGCTCATCTTCGGCACAACATACAGCATCTACACGAACATGCAGCCCATCTACCAGGACGACTACGGTTTCTCCACTGAGCAGGTCGGACTGTTGTATCTAGGCCCTGGATCTGGGTTCCTCTTCGCAGTCTGGTTCCTCGTCCCGCGAATCGACACCGTGTACAAGACGCTCACAGCGAAGAACCACGAGAAGGCACGGCCCGAATTCCGCCTCCCACTGGCAAACATCGGCTCAGTTTTCATCCCCATGTCGCTCTTCTGGTTCGCTTGGGCAGTGCAGAAGCACACGCACTGGTTTGCATCCATCTCCGCGACCTTCTTCTACGGCATCGGACAAGTCATGATTTTGAACAGCACGCAGAACTACTTCATCGACAGCTTCGAGAAGTACGCGGCTAGTGCGATTGCTGCTGGCACCGTCTTTCGCAGTGTCGTGGGAGGTGTTATCCCGATCTTTGCGCCCATGCTGTTCGAGAAGCTGGGGTATGGTTGGGGCATCAGCACGTTTGCGTTTGTGAGCTTGCTGCTTGCGCCTGCTCCGATTCTGTTCTTTATCTTTGGTGAGAGACTTAGGGAACGTTACCCGGTCGATTTGTAGATCATTACATAAGTAGGTATCCTTTTTATATTCATGGCGCAACTTTCCGTTCTTGGTCACTTCTAGAAGACTTTCCATCTATCTCTGGCTTCCAAGTGGTGTTGGACAGACTCGGTCTGTCACCATGTCTACTAATAGAGATGCATGTGAACCGTGAATGCGTTTGTACAAAGCAGACTGTAAGGGTTATGCAAGCGCGTCAGAACACGATCAACCTCATTCTCCCATCATATCGACTAAGCGACGTTCATGTAACCCGTGAGCGCGTTCAAACAAAACAGACCGTGAGGGCTATATGGGCACCTCAGCAGAAGGTCATCACCAGAAGCCTTTTCTCCGTCCTCCCATATTAGAAGCCTTTGTAGATGTTCTTGACGTACTCCAAGAATTCGTCGACGCCTCCAAGTTCTTGCACCAACATCCCGACCACGCCCTCTTCCTTCGGTGCGTTCGCCTGTCCTGAAGCCTTCTTATTCTTCTTAGTCTTCTTGTTCTTCTTGTACCTCGAGGTCCGCTTCCTCAGCTCAGCCTCGTCATAGTCATCAGAGGGTATGAAGCGTACGTTTTGTACGTTCATCCAATCCACTGATTTCCCCCAGCGCCACTTGGAGATGTTCTTCTTGTCCCCCTGTGCTTTCCAGCCCGTCTTCACAATGCCTCGAACAGCTTCTCGAACCAGCCACACCAACATGACGAAGGCGGGCAGCGTCTTGCCTTTCAGTCAAAGCGACTCGATACCAACGAAGATGTTAGCCTTAGGGTGAGCGCGGCCGAAGTTTAAGATACCATGAAGGATGTTCTCGTCCGCAGTCTTGCCGACCTTGAAATCGCCGACGAGGGTAACGTTGCGCACATTGTCGAACCAGTTTGGTCCGGTCCAGAACCATGAAGGAGTGGGACGAAGATGTTCGAGGCGTCGGAAGGTGTCGAAAGTCCACCCGTTGACTTTGAGGTGGTTCAAACGCAACTCCAGGCCGCGCGTGAGTGCGAATAGCTCCCTGGAGGTGTACTGTAAGGCATTGAAGGCCTTTGGAAGACTTCGCACATCCCCGTAGTTAGCAAAGCCGTTTCGCGCGTCTGCGTATGGTACATTATTGCAGATGGCTAGGCGGAGGTGACCCTGTTCTTCTCGCATGTGTATCTCACCACTATCGTCCGTCAACGCCAATTCGAAAATTTGACTGCGGAGTTCTTCTGGCAGACTGAGGAGTGTGCTCATCCTTTGGAATTGCGTTGCAAATTCGATCCCATCCTTCTTCCAGACCAACCTTTCAACGGTGTTGCCTTTGAGGAAGAAGCTGATGTGCCGGCCGGCGGGCTCTTGGCTCAATGTTCTCCTCGAACGGTCTCGGGGGGCGGCTGGTGTTACAGTGCCTGTAGATACGAATTCGGATGGGTAACCATTTGTTGCGGTTCGTTCGTGGAGTTTAATCTCATACTTTTGGTCTTGAAGATCGAGATCCTCGATCTGGAGCTTACTGTTCACAACACTGATCTTGACGCGAACATTCGAGGGCTTGTGTTCGTAGCTGCCGGCGTACAAGGGTAAGAGTGCGCCGAAAGGCGGGTCGGGTACTACTGGTGCCATAGTCGAGCCGGAGGCGAAGTCTCACAGGTGATAGAGTGCTTTGGACGGTGAGTGGAGTTTGTGATAGGGGATTCAATTACCTGACGACCATAGTCTGAACGTATGGCGCTCATTGGTCGTAGACAGCTGGTCAGAGCTCGTTGGGGGGGGGCTATTCCATCTTCATTTAGGAATCAAGTATCGGTTAGTCTGATGAGATAACCCGCTCAGTCGCTGCCTACAGCCTGACTAGGTAAGAATCTTATCGATTTCAAGTGAATATGAGTAAACTTGACTACGAGGATCGTCATGAATCGGCACTCACCTTCACCTGCTACTAGCGAGCATTCCACAATCGGCAAGCGCGTCTACTAGCGCCTTCCGCGCGAACTATATATTCGTGCGCTCCCCTCACTTACGAACTACACCAATGTTGCTTCTTCCCCACCACAGAGCGACGGGCTCCTCAAGAATCTCGCAACACCCGCTCGCGCCGCTGACCGACCGCGTCAGCCTCATACGCGACGTACGTCGCTATTGATCTATGTACGTCCATTCCCCAACTGCAGCGATGACCTCGCAGGCTTCTCTTGGAAATTCTCGCTTCATGCAAGAATGGACTACGACATCGTTCACATCTGGAAGCATCGCGGCAGTAGCATTGCTACCTGCCTGCGTATCTCCCGGTGGTATTGCTTGGGCCAGCACAACAATGCAGTATATGAAGAGTTTAGACGCTTCACCAGGTCTTACTCTCAATACTTGGATGAGTACGCTCCTTGAACACAAAAGACCGGACCTCGCGTGTTCAAGCGGCTACTATACGATACCACTTAGACAATAGGTATGTCGGTGGTCACTCGTGTCTGCCAACAGCAAGTTCCCGCTCGTCGAAGACCTAAAACCTTCGTTGGCACAGGCGGGCTGGTCTGCCTGTGCTATGAATGCGACGTTGCGCCCCGGAGCGCTACTGTCGTTGTCAGTCTTGGGGAAAGCGGAGCTCGCGGAGGTCTCCCCCGTGCCGCTGGCGGAAACATTGTGCGGATAGCTTACGGCCGTCCACGATGCAAGCCCCATATCTGCTGTTGAACAGTGTGTCTATACCACTCGTCCTCCATATCTTTTTCATTGGGCTGATGTCTTCATGGTGTCACTTGAGGAAGAAGCGCGAATGAATTTGAAGTGAGGGAACGTACCTCAGCAAATGCTGAGGTTCCGGTGAGCCATGGCACTACAATAACTCATTGGTTGTGTCTAGCATATAAGTATTACTGCAGCGCCCGCAGCCACTTACTAGGTAACACTCGTTGCAGAAGACCATATATGGCTTCCAACCCGGCTTTCCAGAGCCACTGATATGTCTAGAGAGTGACATCCTTTGTTTCCACACCGTAAGATTTACGAAGTGAAATACCACCATCAGAGTAACAAGCTGCTTGGCATCTGTCTCATGATCAAGCCAAAGTCTTAGTATCTTCGTCTCTTGCCGATGCGGGACTTCTATATGAATCTCCATCACAGCGCCTGCATGCTTCAGATCGTTGTTACTGTTCTTCCCAACATCAACTTGAACACTTCCCAAAGATGCATACCCTCCCATTCCTCACTACCTTTCTCACGGTCTCCACCGCAACTATCGCGATTTCCGGCGAAACTCCTGACTCTACCGCTGCTCAAGCTTGTCCTGGCCGACGCATCAGCTGGGAGGGCGGAGGCTGTGAACGCAACTGGGGAAGGGACTGTCTGAATCGCTGCTTGAATGCTGCAGGGGGTAAGCGATGCTGCCCTCGTTCGGTCGGTTGGTATCAAGATCGCGGAGGGTGTTGGTTGGGCTGGGAGACTTGCCGGTGTACCTGCAATGCCTAGGCCGTGAAGGTACGCCACCGCAATGATGGTATGGAAACCTAGCGACTGTTGTTTGAGCGTGAAAGAGTTTGCTAACGCCTCCATTATAGTTGAGCTTATCTTAGGGTTAGTGCGCTGTCCCGGGTTTTGGTACTTGGATAGCGGTTGTGTCGATTGGTGGTGGCTTTTGTCGTCTAAATTACGAGGAGTACAAGTCTGGCACGAAAGTCCAATCATTTGGAGGTATTCCGGTACGACGACTATTTCGATACGATCAATGCGAAAAGTCGGTTCTGTTCGTGTAGGCTTCTTGACACTGGACCCAATGTCTCTTCTCGTGAACGCATGTCGTGAGGCTCGGATTCAGTCGTGAGAAAGTCACACCTTGGCTGTCACACGATCAGAACCATGAGGTCAGGTGTCTACTGCCGTTGAAAACGAGAGGAAAGTGCACGAGATCGATGATGTTGCAACGGCTTCCCCATTCCGCAGCCGCAAGGGGTATGACGTCACCAGACTCAGGAAGATAGCCTGATCTAACCTTAATGAGTTGTAGCTGCTAAGAGGGAAAGTTATGAATACGCACTCATATATCTCTATTTTCTGGTCAAAAAGCATCGTGTGCATGCCACGGCATACTGCTGCAGCCTGTTAAGGGCGGCCGTTGGGCTTGCCATTCGATCTCGGCCCCCAACCCTAGTGCTGACTGTCGCGATATTAGTCTGGAAGAAGCGGCCCCGAAAACCCCTGGACGTGCGTTCTCACTCATAGCCAGACCTTTCAACATATCATGTCCCAGACGCGATACTCTCGTTCCACAGCATTGCAGAGTTGTGGGGGGGCTTCAAGGCATAGCCTAGTTCTAATTTGCGTCTCAACAACTTCAAAGATTCCTACTGGATACCGCCTTCGTCTCCTCCGTTTTGAAGCTAACAGTGTATTGGCCAACGTTCCAGAAAGAAGATTCCCGGGGCAGCCTCAATATGGCTAAAATGTACCTACATGGAAAATGGGCTGCGCCACTCGCACATCCCCGAGGCCCAGCTTGTTGCTCGATAACGAAGCGCGCAGCCCCCGCGTGTTAACATTTGCACGACGTCGAACCTGAATTCCTTAACGGTCTCGCGCTCCATTGGTCAAACATCTTACATGGCTATACTTCTTTGGGTGCGGTCGCTTGGCCTCACATGAATTGTGCCCAGATGTCGATCAAGTCATCCTTGGCAAGGCGAAGTCGAAGCGTATCACACCTGGGCTTATTCCTTTCCCAGTAAAGCGGTACAGAACTCTTTTCTCAAGATACATTACTCCATGTCTTTCGCTACATAAAATCAGTAGAACTCTCTTATTCTTTGGAGAGACCAAAGCCACTCGGAGTCATCTTGCCTGAACAGTTACCCTCATCAACATGCCTTCATTCACTTTACAACCCCATACGAAACACATTCTCTTGGCTTCTTCCATCGTTGTCGTTCCGATGATCACGTTCACCGTCGTGATCCTTGTGCTAGTCTTTCACAACCTAGCAAGTGATCTAGACTGTCCCTATAGCGAGATATGCCCACAGTCTCCGCTGATCAATGTCACCAAGGCGTCTCACTACTACGTCGACTATCCGGCTACTCGCCTCGTGTTCGTATCTTCTTGGTCATCCACCGTTAGCTTCGCTCTCGTGAGCGCCCTTATGTCGATTTACGCCTATTGCGCCGCACGCCAGCTTACGGAAGCTTCCGTGTCGCAGGACCAGAGCAGATGCCTTCCTACATCTTATGAGACTAGCCTTGTAGTCCGACTTTTGAATGCGGATTACCTGTCTCTGTGGGAACTATCCCGGCCATGGCGACGGTGGTCCTTTCGGCGCGGCACGAAGAGCAACTCACCCGGGCGAGCTACGAAACCAACGGTACTACGAGCATCAATATTCGTGCTATGTCTAGCTGTTCTCGCGAGGTACGTATGTGCATCATTAGACTCATGTCCGTACTAAGCTTCCCAGTGTTCTTGTGCATGCGGCAGACGGCTATCTCCACATAGCGACCGAAGCAATAGAGTTAGTTCAGGTTTTCCCTCAAGATCCTGCTCAGCATCAGTACGGCAGGAGAATTGATCCATGGTGCCTTGATGATAGCGAAACCGTCGGTACCATGCAGAACCGAAACTTCTGGGGTTGCAGTATGACCACACTCAAATCCGACGAGGAAAGGATGGATCTTACAAACAACACCGAATTTAACGCGAGGTTAGACGAAGGCTACGGGAAAGGCATCATGAACTTTACTGAGGAGACTACTGGACGCCAATACGCGGTCGTTGGTCCAATGATATCGCCCTCCGAAACAGACTGGCAGGCGACATCCTACGCCATATCGTCTCAGTGTGCGCCTATACCTGCTACCGCCTGCGATATCGAGGTGAACTCGAACGTAACTAATGATCTTGGACTTCCAATAGTGCCCTTCGACTGCTCCATCGCTCGCGGCTCGCCGATAGACTTTTCAGGGGGCACCATAGGCGACTCACTCTTATACACCTTTTTCGATTTCCACAAGCACTTAAGCGAAGACGGCATGTCATTTGGTAGGATGAAAGGGTTAAAGTTTCACCCTGAAAACGAGGCCGAATCCATTATACCAAACATAACAAAACAGGAGAGTGCTCAAATGTTCCCAAGCACGTGGAGATGGAACGCAGCCGTTAGTCTGCATATAGACATCAATGGGGACAACTTACCAAGAGACATGATTGGCAAGGCCTGGCCGCTGTGGCCCGCGTATGGGGGTTACGACATGGTTGTTGCATGTAACACAACAGGTGAGTACCCGCTACCGAAGAATGCTGCACAGTCGTTGTTCTTCACCTAATAGGTCTTTCCAGTCTACGATGTCACATACAGTGCTACTGGCGGTACAATCAAAAGGTTGGATGCCCATGAGAGTAACTCTACCGTGGCGGGTATCTCAATTCTTCCCTCTGTCGACTACACGGGTTACCTGGGGGACTTAAAATACAGCGTTTCGCGGCAAATCAATCCTCCAGCATCCTTGGGACAGTGGATCTCAGACTTGGAACTTGGAATGAGCACCCTTTTCGCCCTTCCTTTACTCGTGCATACGGTGCCGGCAGACAGTATTCTAGTGCAGACAAGAGCCAGGAAGATTATGACAAGAGCGCCTGTCGCTGCTGTCTGGCTGCTGGTTTTGGCAAATTTGTTCTTCGCCGCTCTTGGAATTGGCCTCGCCGTCATGGCTTGGATGGCAGCAGATCAGGACGTTCATCAAGTCAGGACGCGGCTTGGTGTTCCCGGATTAGCGGCTGCTCTCTTCGAGAGGAACTCCGAGAACCGCATCGTCAAGGCTGACAAGGAGTTGTTCCAAGAGAACGACAAGGATGGACTGCCGCTGGTTCTTGTTGGAGTTCAGCATACCGTTACTGGAGGCATGGCGTGGTCACTTCGCGACAACCAAACTGGCCGTCCATGTTTGGCGGACGGGGCGAAGATGTCGACTGCTCACATCAGTGATACCACGCACTCGGTTTCAGAAGAGACGACCAGCACTGAGGAGGTCGCCCGCAAATTCGACAGCTCCGGTAATGAGGCTGCGGAACATCAGCCAATCTCCGTCGTACCTTCAGAGCCTGTAACTCAATTTGACGCTGTCAGCCCGATTGAACAGCCTAATCACTGGGTGTAAAGAGAGATACCTACAGCTATGGTCTCCCTGACCCATGTGACAACCATAAGTGTGTATGGCAGAGAGGGAAGGCGAGCCTTTGGCTACAGTTTGACACGGAGGCTGCCCAGGTGTGCGAAGGTCTGACGATCTCAACGCGAAAAGCAAGGTAACTGGAACCTTGATATCATTATAAATAGATTCATACAAATGTGTACTACTGTTGAGATTGAAAGGAGAGTGCTTTGAGTCGATGGTGTTGCGTCCGCTTCCCCATTCCGCGACTGGCGTGACGTCACCGAACCCTGCAAGATAGCCCGAACCGACCCCGGGACCCTACCACCCATCTCCATCATTACATCAACATCAACCTCCAAAGAGACTAGAAGATCTCTCATCTAAATTGAATGATCAATATTTGTCATTCAAAGGCATCATATACAGAGATATATTACAAGTTCACGTCCGCTGTCGACTGACAATCTGGCGCACCTGGCAGATACAACACCGGACTTTGGGGTAACGTCCGTAACAACAAACTAGTGTCTCTCGTTAAATGCACTGCGTTTCTGGTTCCGTATCTACCCTGCGTCGGGACATGCTCATGAACGACATTTGTCGCGATATTGTAACCGCCATGGTTTGCTTTCATCGCCCACCAGCCTCCTCTGCGCTTCTTTCATTACATCTGTCTATCCGTTCTACGAAAGCGAGGCAACATGTCAATGTCAGGGTCAACTATGCGAGACCAATGCGAGACGATCGAAAACGGACACCGCGATCAAAATGACAATTGTGACATGGCACATGCTGGGGTACCCGAGGCCGCCACTTTACCACCGCATGATAGCGAGAAGGCGGACGAGAGCAGCAACGAGGATGAACGAAGTGGCATCCTCGATGTTGGAGGACAGGCTAGTCCAGACAGGAAGCTCAACAAATGGCAGGCATCGCTGATCTACATCACGAATCAGGTAGGCATAGGTATCTTGGGTTTGCCTGCGGCATTGCAAACTCTCGGGTTAATCCCAGGAATTATCTGCATTATCGGGCTAGGTAAGTTAGACACTAGAAGAACGGACACTATAAGCTATTTGCTAACACGAGTTCTGGTAGGGATCACGGTCATGTATACGGCATACGTCCTGCTCCAGTTCTTCAGGAGATACCCTTCGGTCTTGAGTTGCGTCGACTGTTTCAGGATCATCGGTGGTCCCCCTCTGGCTGCTATTGTCGGCATTGGCTTCGTGCTCAATCAGCTCTTTGCTTGCTCATCCGCCGTCATCACTATGAGCATCGCGCTTAACAGCATCTCGGAGCATGCCATGTGCACCATTTTGTTCATTCTCATCCCTACTATCGTTTCTTGCGTTCTGTGTATGCCCAGACATATGAAGTTTCTGGCGGATTTTGGCAGTGAGTCTAGCTCCTGGTTTGTCACGAGAAAGGCTAATGTGTGGCAGTCCCTTGCACTATCTCAATCCTTGCTGCGACTATCATCGTCTTGATTGCACTTGGTATCGTTGGACCTAACGGTGCTCCACCAGGATGGGAGAAAGAGATTATGCTAGTTGGTCATCCTTCCTTCGCGCAAGGTTTCACCTCCGTTCTCAACATCGCTTTCGCGTATGCCGGCAACCAGGCATTCGTTACAGTGATGGCAGAGATGCAAGACCCGTCAATAGACTTCATGCCTTCGGTATTCATTCTACAGGGCTTCGCAATACCCATGTATACGACCGTTGGAATAGTAGTTTATGCATTAGCGGGACAATATACTACCAGTCCTGCACTCGGAGCAGCACCCATCATCACAGCTAAGATCGCGTATGGTCTTCTCCTACCTACGCTACTTGGAACATCGCTGGTGTTTGGCCATACATCGATCAGATACATGTTCATCGAGTGGTTACGCTTCATGGGCAGAGAGAGCGAGTACAGCCAAAACACCAGGCAGACCTGGGTAATGTGGCTCGGTATTGGCGCCACTTTCTGGACCCTTGTGTTCCTTCTCGCAAACGCCATACCACTCTTCCATTCGATCCTGTCGGTGTCGGCCGCGCTCTTCGTCTCCTGGTTTACGTTTGGGATATCGGGAGTCATGTGGCTCTACCTCAACTGGGACGTTCAGTTCCGCGATTGGAAGAAGACGTGTCTGGCTGTTCTAAACTGGACCATCATCGGCTTGACTTTGTTTGCGAACGGTGTCGGTCTATGGGCTTCCATTGAGCAGCTTGTAGCTGCGTACCATGATCCTCTCGTTCCTGTCGAAGGCTCCTTCACATGCGCTGACAATAGCGTTTGGGGGTAGCTAGGTATCCAGTCTTAGTTCTTGAGCTTTCGTATATAATGAAGTTCTCATGCGAGGAATACCAGAAGTAGACGAGACTGACCGCTAATGTTGAATGCTACGGCTCTGTCTTATGTTAAATTTCATTGTTTAAATCACGAGGACCAGACTAAAGACCTCCAAAGTCGCTCGTCATTTACATGACGCCTTTACATATTACTCGGACAGGCATAATGTCTTCTCGTACTCGATGAAGAAAGTCTTCCTGGTCTTGCCGAATTTCCTCATCCGTTCTTAGTTCAGTTCTATCCTGACCTATCGTCGTCCACCAGATACCGATAGTCACCCTTGCTGGTAGAAACCTTGCTTCTTGCAGAGCGTCCCTGATATCAGTCGCGTACATCAACCCACGCTCTCTTCTCAGATCTGCTCTCGACGTAGACGGCGGTGGTATATTGCAATGCATGCGATCAGTCAGACGCACTGCCTCCAGACTGTCAATACCCAGATCGAGTTCTTCCAATGCTGGGAAGCGTGCCAGAAGGGCAAAAACACGCTGCATCTCATCCAGAAGCTCCAGGATGAAAGCTTTGTGAACGGCGAAGAGCTCAATCATATTGTCTGGATCCATCATTACGCGATCGATACTGAAGCTAGGAATAGTGATGTATTTGACCAGCTTCCTGTTCTCCACTCCGATTTGGCGATAGAATTCTCGAGCCACCCAGCGTATGGAATCTGAGCCGTTGTGGAGGAAGAAGTTGAAACGGCTGAAGCAGTAGTTGAGAAGCTCGTCGTGGAAGATGCGGCTGACGAATACAAGGCCTTGAATGCTTTCGAGACCTTGCAGTCTATAGCCAGTGTGTCGCTGTCGGACGCTTATATTGATCGTTCTACTCTGGAAACTTTGCGCGAGAAGATAGTGGTATATCTGCTGGCGGATTTCGAGTGGTAGCCTGAGGAAGCCCGGGGTGGTGGTTGCCATTGTTGATGACGCTGACGACGTTGATGAAGTTGTCGATGCTCGGATATTCGCATGCAGTGTCGATAGCGGTGGCTGCGCGATTAACTGCCTCTGGAATATCTACGGAATATACACGCGGAGGAGATGGTTGATGAGACAGATGCCTATTCGTGGAAAGTCTGGTTCAGATGCAGAGAGATCTCAACGCATGCGCATCAGAAGGCGCCTAGGTCTGTGCTCATGCGGCACAGCAACCCCGCAAACGGTCTACTAACTGTCTTCTTGTGAACAATGCTGTTGGTAACATACCTGGGTATCGCGACATGCCTGCTCTTCCATGTCTAACTACGACAGTGGGATTCCCACCGCCTGATCTCCGGCATTGTCGCAGGATCCATGCCTGGCATGTGACGTCTAAATTGCGTCCCACCGAGAAGATTAGCAACCTCCACCGACCCACAGCATGAGCGATTTCACGGCTGGGAACATTGTGCACATACCAAAGCTTGTTTGAACAGGATATTGCTATTTGTTTGCAAATAGATTAAACACTAAAAACTACCTCCAAGCCACCTTCGCTATCGACTTGCAGTAAACATAGTATGGTCAGAATGAAGACAGATGCAAGACGTGAACGCATAACGTAGCTAAACGTGATTGACAAAAGAGCTACGGGCTACATCATAGGGACTCTACAAAGAGACATCGATGGAGATGTTAAGTCCGTCGAGGAGGGCGTCGACGCAGCCAAAGTTCTGCTCAACGTTGAGGTCACCAGGCGCCTTCCAGCCGTCGTTGGCGAAGGAGAAAACGCAGGACTCGGGACCGACGCTCTCGAGAATCTTCTTCATGGCAGTCTTCTGCTCCTGGACACCGGCAACAGCCTTGCCGTTGGAGGTACCAG
>Ga0265797_10005903_pt1 | contig 17654 bp, 15 predicted proteins | sample P2T30metagenome_FD_192433 | JGI IMG/M metagenome (GOLD analysis project Ga0265797, IMG submission 192433) | Plant litter microbial communities from East Loma Ridge, Irvine, California - P2 T30 | ecosystem: Environmental > Terrestrial > Plant litter > Unclassified | place: USA: California...
CACCTCCATGCGCCTTGCAGCGCCCAAAGTACGCGCTTTCGTCGACTTCATCTGCGCTGAGTACCCGGATATGTCGCTGGTACTGCGGGGCTGAACAGCCCAACGTTCGTGAATTGAGCCTATGTCCCCTGCCGGTTTACCCATCTAGTCGCCAGCCAGGTCCGGCAATGAACCTTCAATGGCAGCGACCCGATGCTGCGCCGTGAACATCCGCGCGTAACTCATCGCCTTTCATGCGCTCGCGGCGAAACTCCTTAACCATCCTCCGGTCGATGCTTTCAAGAGGCCGTTAGTGCTTCAGATGTCTTGTGTGTGTAGTCAAAGCTGCGGAGACGGCCATGAAAGAGCTCATAAACGATTTGCCCGGCCCTATAAAGCGACAAGTCGACAGAATCCTGCGCGAGATCGAATTGGCGGGTTCAATGATTCTTGCCGTCAAAGGCGGCGCCAAAGCCCAGGGATTCGTCTTGGGAATCGACTGCTGTGACGGCCTTACGTCAGAGCGTTGCGAGGAGCTTGCGAGCCATTTTGACCACGTAGTGGAACAACGGCTGAGGTCGCTGACATTGGGGCTGTAACCCCAGCCGTATGCTGGTTTTCAGTGCAAAGATTGGATCCACGGTATCCCGTCACCGCCCGAGCTTTAAAAGCGGCGAACAACCTCCTACACTGCCGGGAATTTCCCTACAGCTGCGCAGCCTCGCTCTTCTGCCCGCGCCCCATCAGGACTACAGATATGCGCCTGGCCGATTTCATCCTGGAAAACCTCGAGCCGATTCTGCAGGCCTGGGAAGATTTCGCCAGAACCATCGACACACCGGGTGAGGAACTCGACAGTGTCGGGCTGCGCGACCATGCCGAGCAAATGTTGCGCGCCATCGTCAGCGACCTGCGCACCAAGCAGACCCGGCAGGAGCAAATCGCCAAGGCCCAAGGGCACGCCCCGGAGGTTGAGCAGGAAACCGCGGCGGAAATCCACGCCATGACGCGGCTGATGGCCGGGTTCACCATCGATCAGATGGTGTCGGAGTACCGCGCCCTGCGCACCAGCGTGGTCAGTCAGTGGATTCGCCAGATCAAGGACGGCACGCCGATCAACGTCGACGACATGACCCGCTTCCACGAGGCCATCGACCAGGCGCTGGCCGAGTCCGTCGCCAGCTACTCACGTGCGGTCGAGGCATCACGCAACATGTTCCTGGGCATCCTTGGCCACGACTTGCGCACCCCACTGGGCGCGATCCTGCTGGGTGCTGATGTGCTGCGTCACGCCCAGGACGCCGGCGCACGTGCGACCAAAATCGCCAATCAGATCTTCACCAGCGTACGCCGGGCCAGCCAGATCGTCGGCGACCTGCTGGACCTGACCCGCTGCCAGATGGGGCCCGGCATCCCGGTGAAGACGGCCGACATAAACCTCTCACCGCTGTGCCAGCGCGTAATCGAAGAAATCCGCACCTTTCACCCCGAAGCCATCCTGATGTTCGACGCCAAAACGTCGGTCGCCGGGGAGTTCGACGGTGCGCGCATGGAGCAAGTGTTCTCGAACATCATCAGCAACGCGGTGCAGCATGGAGACACCACGCGGCCAATCCACGTGGAACTGGGAGTACGCGAAAGCCTGGCGGTATTCACGGTGCACAACAGCGGTGAAGCAATACCCGAAGACGTGCTGCCGCTCATCTTCAATCCCATGGGCCGCTTCTCCCAGCGTACGGCCATCCATCAGGGCCCCACGGAAGGCCTTGGGCTGGGCCTGTTCATCGCTTCGGAAATCGTGGCCGCCCATGGTGGAGCGATTGAGGTGAGTTCTGATACCGAACATGGCACGGTGTTTAGTGTGCGAATGCCGATCGATAAGCCAGAGAACAGCGTTGCTTGAGAAACGAGCCGCGCCCAATTCGCGAGGGATGTAACCACTATGGAATACGACGAAAAGCTGATAGAGGAAGCCGTACTGGCCCTGCTGACAGTCTTCAGCACCGATGACGGAAACTCATGGAAGGGGCACGATTTCCAGATAATGAACCGATTACATGAACAGGGTTTTATCGTTAACCCGGTAAACAAGAACAAATCCGTCTGGTTGACAACACAAGGGCTGGAGCGCGGTCGGGAACTGGCTGATCGGCTGTTTGGGACGAGGGCTTAGGTCAAGGACAACCTGTACCTGACCTCCACCAAGGTGGCGCCGCCTCTTTCAAGATTGCGCTCACTCCCCGTGTCCTCGACACACCCTGCCCTGCGGTAAAAGCGGATAGCCCTTTCATTGCGGGCCAGAACCCAAAGCGTCAAACGCTCGTATCCTTGCTCCAGCAAGTCCTGCAGACCCGCGCGCCACAAGGCTGACCCGACGCCAGTTTGCCAATGCTTGGCTAAAACATAGAGCGCCACGACCTCACCGGCATCTGCCCCAGCGGCATCGTCATCACGGCTGGCGCCGACTGCTATCCAACCCACAATCTGCTGGTCCAGTTCCGCGATCCATACACCGGGTTCGCCCGATGCAATTGAGCGACGCCAATGGGATTCGCGCTGAGCCAGCGTGGCGTCCAGCGCGTTCAAGTAGCGGGCAGGCATCAGGTCGCGATACGCCTCTTGCCAACTACGGATATGCACTTGGGCAATGGCCTTTGCGTCGGTGGGTAACGCTTTGCGGATCATTGTATATTCCTTTAGGCAATGCTGACGTCGTCTCAGTATGCATGCGGGCACATGACGAAATTAGTTTCTCCATAGTCGACATAACTCGGCCGTGATTGCCGCACCGTCCCACTCCCCTTATCCTCGACGCTCCCGTCCGACCCACTCCGGAGCCGCCATGGACCTTGCCACCCTCGCCCTCTTTCTGCCCGCCTGCTTCGCCCTGAACATGGCGCCCGGCCCCAACAACCTGCTGTCGGTGAGCAACGCCACCCGCTACGGCTACCGCATCTCGTGCCTCGCCGGTCTCGGCCGTTTGCTGGCCTTCGCTGGCATGATCGCCCTCGCCTCCGCCGGGCTGGCGGTGGTGCTGCAAACCTCGGAGTTGTTGTTCTATGGGATCAAGCTGCTTGGTGCGGCGTATCTGTTTTACCTGGCGTACCAGCTGTGGCGGGCAGACCCGCGGGCAGAAGCGGAAATAGCCGCCAGCAAGGTGGGCTTATGGGCCCTGGCACGGCAAGAGTTTCTGGTGGCGGCGGGCAACCCGAAAGCCATCCTGATCTTCACCGCCTTCCTCCCGCAGTTCGTGGTGCCCGGCCAACCTATTACCGCGCAATTCGCGTTGTTGGGCGCAATGTTCCTGACCTTGGAATGGATCGCCATCAGCGCCTACGCCTATATGGGTTTGCATATGCGCCGCTGGTTTGCTGAGCCTGGGGGTAAGCGGATCTTCAATCGGTGCTGCGCGGGGTTGTTGTCGGCGGCGGCGACGGTGTTGTTGACGGCGCGTAGGGCGTAACTCCCGCACCGTCCTGTGGAAGCGTTGCAGGCGCCCTTACCCCTTGGTCAAATCAACCAACGGCGTCTGCCGCACCTCAGTCTCACGCCCAGCCTGAATCTCGCTGACCTGCTTCAAGGCCTTGTCTACAGCTGCCTTATCCGCCAACAAGCTGTAGCTGATGCGGAACTGCTTGTGTTCCTTGGGCCCAATGGTGGGTACCAGGTTCAGTGGCCGCTGATAACGGCGGTTGTAGGAAAAACTTGTCCCCGGCTCCAGCCCCGTGACATAGCCCTGCCCTTGAGTATCAGTGTTCTTCCACAGGGAAAACACCGGCAGCGTCTGCGTATTGAAACCGACCGACACGCCCAGGCTGCCCGCTTTGTTGTGCAGCACGGTCAAGGTATCGCCCTTGGCATCGGCGTAGGGCACTACGTTGTAAACCGTTTCGTCGTAGTCCTTGGTGGGTGCGCGGTAGGTTTGCCAATCGGCCAATTCGCCCTTGGCCTTGTCGTTGAACGGCGACACCTGCTTCACCGGTGCGGCGAAACGCGCGCCCTGCTCCAGGAACGGAGTGCTGAAGTTACTGTGATACAGCGCCTGGTATTCCTTCGGATAGTCGCCGTTGTTGGTCAGGGTGTCGTTTAGAGCAAACACGACACTGCCGGGCTCGGTGACCAGTTCGGTCGCCACGGAAAAATCGACCTTCTTGAACGCCTGCTCTTTCAGCTCGCCGCGCAGGGTGATGGCGTACGGCGGCTTTTCATCAATGTGCAGGGTGACTTTGTTCGCAGGGATATTCGCGGCCCTGCCATGCAGAGTCAGCAATTCGCCGTTATCGATGCCAGGGTGACCGACCCATTCATAGCCGCAACGGGTGACCAGCTCATTGAACCCTTCCAACCAGCCCAGCCCGCCGCGACCATTGAGTTCGATGAAGGAAGGATTGACCACTTCCTTGACCGGCGAATCCCAGCCCATGCGCACATCGCCGACCGAAGCCTGCAACACGTTCATACCGCGCGTCGGCACCACCGAGAGCTTCATCGTGCCGTTATCGATGTCGACAATGCTCACCCCCTCCTGCCGACCACCGTGCAGAGTGCGCAGGGTGACGCTGAAGGGTTTGTCGGTTTGCACGCCGAGTTGCTGGCTGGTGACCTGCCAGTTCTGCGCGGCTTTGTCGGTGTCGAGGAGCACATAGTCCCAGGCCATGGCGTGGGAGGCGGCGGAGAATGCGGTGAGGGCAACAACGAGTTTTAGGGGGGTCATGGGGGTAGCCTTTCTTGGAGTTATGGCAGTTTTATAAACTTGATTAAACGTTTCAGCAAGCTGATTTACTGCAACGGCCATCAGTGCGCTTCGCGTAACCAGGTCAGCTATTCAGATGCTTGCGCTGGCTGTCAGTGAGCAAGAAGAACTGTTGCGGACGTTCAGAAACCGTTCGACTAAGTACGTACGATCACAACGGCACAACCAGTTATCGTTCTAGCGCCTGCTTCAAGCCGAACGCTTAGACCAGATCAACAGCCCTGACCTCTATAGCTCGTTGAGGGACAACGCTGGCATCCTGTCCTGTGCAGGATCTGAATCAACGTACAAGGAGGTGCTTCTAACTCTCATGACCCCTCGCCTGCCCGCTCGGGCAACCGTTCTACAAGCCCCTCGCGGTAGCCCTGCGCTACGGTAACGATACTTAGTCGTCAGTCGATTAGACGCTAGACTCCCCGAGCAAGTTGAAAACGTTTGCGAATACAAAATTAAGAATAGAGTTTTGATTCGAAAACAATGGGCAGCAGTTATAGACCATGCTACTTGGCGAATGCACGGCTGCCCAAATAAGTATCAAACTCAGTCATTGGGCATGCGCAAACTTTTTCTATGAACGGACGCAGGGGAAGTAATGCTATGACTGACAACGACATCCGCTATTTTGGTCGCGACCTTATAGAACTCATTGACGTTAAATCCGCCAGAGACGTTTTATTATCCAGCGACATGTTCAAACACTCTCCGCGCATGAGTCGCCTGCTCAACTATCTTGTTGAACAGGCCATCGTCGAGTCGGTGCGCGACACCAGCGAATACGCCATCGGCATCAGCGTATTTGACCGCGACCCATGTTCGTACAGCACGGGCGAAGACCCGGTCGTTCGGGTACAGGTGGGGCGCTTGCGGGCAAAGCTGAGGAATTACTACGCAACATTCGGGCGTAACGCCAAGGTCAGGATCGTGATTCCCCTGGGTTGCTACATGCCCACCTTCCAGCGCCAGTCAGCAAACGCCACCGAGGTTGCGCCCAGCCATGCGTTGTGTATCTGCCCGTTCAAATGCCTGTCTTCCCAAACGAGGTGGGAATGCTTTACCGAAGGGCTGCATGAGGAATTGACCCACCACCTGTACAAAAAGCTCGACAGGAAAATCATCGTCGAGCCCGCAGCTACTTGTGCAGGCATTCACCCTGCGCAATCACTCGACAGTGTGCCCTGCAACGGCATCGGTCACCGCCTGGAAGGCAGTGTCCACGTGGACGCGGATCGGATCAGAACGTCAGTACGCCTGATTGATGTAACAACAGGCTATGTGGCCTGGTCGGAACAGTTCAATCGCGCGGCGTATACGGCCATTGCACATCAACAAGAACTGGCGTCGTCTATTTGTTATGCACTACAAGGCTTCCTGGCAATGCACGTGAGTATTCTTTCGGAGCACTCAGCCCATAACAGCGGCACGGTGTTACTGTAACGATACTTATAAAAACATCGCATTATTCATACGCTTCCCCTCGAACCACTGGAATGCGCTAACCACTGATTAGCCTCCCGGCGATTCAAATAGCCAGTCGCGCGGAACGAACGACTGACAAACTTTAATGTGTTAGGGATTAACAGGTGAAAAAATGACTACGTACACTATTGAGTTCAACTTTGAAAATTCCGAACAACAGGCCGTGCTCGCGGCTTTACAGGCGCAGGGTTATAATCTGCTGGCTTATAAAGGCGCCGTTGGCCCCAACCAGCTAACCACTGGCGTACCGACCTGGTTTTCGGTCCCTTACGGCGACCAGTTCGGCATCGTCGACATTTATTACAAACCTAAATACAAGTTGTATGTCAGCACCCAGGCCGATATCGCTGCCAATACAACGATTCTCATGAAATCCCTGTCCCGGCCCCTCGAACTTGGCATTGCGCAAACATTCAACTCTGACGGCACCTTCGTTTCAGGCGGGGTCAGCAATGTTCCCGCTGATAGCCTGGGTCTGTTCAATAATCGGCCTGCGGGTACGCCACCGCTGACCGTGGGCCTTGCCGGCCTTGTCACCACCCCTTCAGGAGGCGAACAGTACTTGCCGTTCTGCGCATTCACCTTGAATCCACAGGGTTCAATCATGATGAAGCCTCTGGAAACCATTTTGCTGGTTGCAGCGCAACAGAGCCTGGAGTCAGGTAATGTCCAAGCCAGCGTTTCGGCGCCTGGGTGCACCTTCTCGTTCTCCGCGAGCGTGGGCAAATATGACATGCAAGTGCTGCCCAGCACCTTTGCCATTACCAACCTGAAAGGTAAACCTTCGGTTTCCCCCGTAAGTTCCGGCTCGACCATTGGCACCATCGTCAACTCGGCCAAGTGACCGGATTTTAAATAGGTGCACTACACCCGTGTCCGCCCTGGCGGAAACGGGTGTTTTTCTATCTGCCGGGAGGTGCTTGTGGGTGAATACAGACCGTACGTACTGTTGTGTGCCTGCTGGATAACAGGCCTGTTGACTCAGGTTTGCCACGCGGCGCCGTTGCGGCTGACGCTTTATCTGAACATTGAAGCCCGGCAATTTTTGAATGCCACTAACCAGTCCATTGTCATCGTTGTACCCGACCCCTCGTCTGAAGGAGACAACAGCGTAGTGGCTATTAATTTACCGCCGCCTATCACGGACTCGATGGTGGTGGTCATTGAACCTGAGACCAGCATTTATGTTGCCCACGGTGTCGTCAGCTCCGCACAGGCTTTTAAAATCGGGGTGTCCAGCCCTGTCTTGTATGGCAACGCGTACAGCTTCAACGGTTATAAAATTAACGGAAACGGCAAAGGCAAGGACGGCAGCGTGGGTATCTACTACGACGCCCCCCCTAACGCGAAACCGCTGATCACGGGACAGGCGTTATTTATCTATGACAGTGACACAGGAAAGCCTGCTTCACCGTCGCCGATCAATGGCTTCACCCTCAACCCCTTTCAATCTCGCTATATCTCGCAGCCGGCCGCCGTTATATGGGCGCTGATCGGCAGCAATATCAGTAGCGGCAGCGTATTGCCTAACAGCGTGCTCAAGTCTGTATCGCCGTATCTGTCCTATGCTAACGCATCGACACTAGGGCGTTCGTCCTTTCAAATCAGTCGTTACCTCGAAGTACCCTTCAATGAACAGAACCAGGCCAGTATTCATTTTGACTTATCCCTTAACGCCTTCGAATATGGGCCCTACCTGAAGTAGCGCTACGGTAACTATACTTACGCAGGTTGTGCCACTAACGTGCTATTGCGTCAGAAAAATGGGTCGATTATGGAACCAATGCAGTAGCAAGTAATTCTTGCAGTGTGGGACGAATTTGCGGTGACGTCCATCTCTGCTGGTTTTGGAGAGAGCCAGACTGAAGCCGATGAAAACACGTTATCAACGACTTAGCTCAAGCTGACAAACGCTCCAATAGACTGATTTTTAACTACAGAGAGCAGGGTGTTGGCGCCGACGCCGAATTGCCCTAGTTGCCGATATATCTCTGACCCGGTCAGACTCCTCGCGAGCCACTATCTTTGCTAGATTTGTATTGATTTAAAGGTGGGTCAGTCTCACGTCAGCTCGTGGGTCAATTCTGCATTGGCGTTAACACATATGGGCGGTCTGCCGCGTAATTTCAGAGTCGTCTTTAGTATTTCATTTACTATTGGAATTGCTTATTTTCCACACGTTAGCGTGGTTTAAGATTAGGCCTTTTTAGGGTGGTCTTACGAAAATTATCTAGTGGTTTATCTGTGATGAAAATATTAATGCACCTCTGACTCGTAGCCACCGAGTCACCCATTGCTACGCTTATTTTTAGTGGGTAACAGCCGAGCTGTTACACGGTGTATCTGTAACGTTACTTACCAGACGCAGGGGAGTTCGCGAATCTCAAATGGTCGCTGCCAATGACGGCAACGACGGTCAGCCGCGGTAGTGATTGCAGGACATTGCGATCCAAGCCAGCGGAGGCCTTATCACTTGGAGATTTCTAGAATGTCTGATGATCTGATGTGTCTCGACTTAAGCACTAAGGAATGGATGAAAAGTAAAAATCTGATTGTGCTGTTTTGTGCCGGTTCGCTGTTCAGCACGCTGGCGACTGCGGATGTTAACGTGTTCCGAGCGATCGATAGAAAAAACGCCACTTATGCGAAGGTAGCAGATGCGCAATGGAGGATTGACGAGGATGGTCTGTCCACATTTGAAGCAGCAAACTTCATTGTGCCCGGAAAGCCTTGCAAGGTCCGGTTCACTGTCGTTGGGGTCAACCCGCCGTTCGATCAGGGCGTCCAGGGTCCGATCCACAATATGGCCGGATATATTGGCGTTTACTCTCCTCAGCACGGAGGGCCGGGGCATTGGAGCATTACCAAGGACCCCGCGCCGGCTGTCCCGGCTGAAATCACGAACTTTGTGATTGCAAACAGTGCGGCGGATGTAAACGTCGGCTATACCGGAGGCAGTCCTTCTCAATGCCTCACTCCGGCACAGCCAAATTAGTACTGCCAGAGCGCAATTGATATTGTGATGACTGATTAGAACTACAGTCAATTGAGAAGAGGTGTCTGGTGAGCACCTCTTCTTTTTTTAGGAGCGTCGTATGGCTGTTCTGCATTATTGTTATTCATTCACAAGCGATGTCCTCAAAAAAGATCTCGCTGGAACCCCAGATGAAGTCATTGCTCGGTTGCACCAAAAATCAGCTGAGGCGTGCAGAAAGCCGTCCCATGTGATGGCAGAGGCTTTAGAGGCAGTGCGTTTTAGCCCTTCTTGGCTTACAGATGAGGAAGAGAGTGATCGCCCGGCAAAGCAATTGCTGGTATGCCTACTTGGGCATTGTCATCCAGTAATCTCGCTAGGTCGAAGCGGTGAGCTTCCGTATCATTTGATTCTGAAGGCTCTACTGACGGATGCGGGGTGGAGTAACGAGCGAATCACTGACCTTATTCGTGGAAAGCCAGCAACAATCTTGTTTTCTATGGCGCAGAGAAAAGATTTGGAAGCGATATTCACTGGCCTCACTGATATCGTAGGTATTCTCGGTCCCGATGAATGCGCCAAGCTGACCACGGAGTTGAATTCAGCTCGCGATTATTTCTTCATCGATCATGCGCGTCACGAAGAAGTTCTCGGCGCCATTGTTCCGAATTGGTCCGGTCAAGGGGCTGTGCTGGCGAAGTCTGCATGGTCAAGGGCGGTTGACATGCTGAGCAGTCGAGCCTCCGAGCGTGACGCGCTGATTTTGATACTGGATTGATTGTTTAGGTCAGCGGTAAAACCCGACGGGCGGCCAGACAGGTCGAAGCAGCGACCTCCTGCTGCCACTCCATGGACAAACGTCCGCTTTGGCAGCTTGTAAGCTTGGCCATCAGCCTCAGCTTGCAATCATGGAAGCGAAACCGAGCTGTAATCAGGTAGTCCAGAGCGTTGTGGTTAACGGTTTCAACCGGCACCACGAGCACGAACGTGGTCGCAAAGTTTTGGTATGCCTGGTATGCCAGCTCATCAAAAAGGCCCTGAGCACATGACTCGCTCGTTTGATCATGGCTTATGCAACTGACAGCACGACGGCGTTGTCCGGCGGGTTCAGATAAAGCCCGATGACATCGACGACTTTTTGAAGCCTAACGCTTCTGGCCATGGATCAACCTACCAATAAACAGTCCGAAGATCGGCATGATAATACTGGAACGCGGAGATGACCGCTCTGGGGCTATTTCAGCCGGTTCCGATAGGCAGCTATTGGCCGAAACCAGCCAGTGAATCTCCCCTCACACCCAATGCCCCCCCACCAAAAAATCCACAAACGCCCTAACCCGCGCCGGCATCGCCGCCCCACCCACAAACACCGCATGAATCGGCTCCACATCCCCCGGGTTATACGCCTCCAGCAACGGCACCAAATCCCCGCGTTCCAGATCCTGCGCCACGCTAAACGCCCCAACGCGCACTATCCCCGCCCCCAGCTTCGCCAACTGTGCCAGCGCCTCGCCGCTGTTTCCTTCGATCGTCCCCGTCACTTTCAGCGAAAAATCCCGCCCCTCCTCTCGAAATGGCCAATCCGGCGCCGCGCGGCGGAAGTTGAAGCGCAGGCAGTTGTGTTGCAGCAAATCCTGTGGGGTCACCGGGGTGCCGTGCCGGGCGAGGTAGTCGGGTGAGGCGACGATGACTTGGCCGGTGGAGCCGATGTGGCGGGCGGTCAGGGGGCTGTCGGCCAGGGGGCCGAAGCGGATGGCCACGTCGGCTTGGCCGCCGAGGATGTCGACCACTTCGTCGCCCAGCATCAGGTCGACCAGGATGGCCGGATAGCGGGCGCTGAAGGCGGCGATCAGCGGCACGACGGTGAGGCGGCCGTGGGCCAGGGCTGCGCTGACTCGGAGGCGACCGCGGGGGGCGCCCTGGTCGGTGATGGCGTCTTCGACTTCGGCCATGTCCGCCAGGATGCGCCGGGCGCCGCGCAGGTAGGCTTCGCCTTCGGCGGTGAAGGTGATGGCGCGGGTGGTGCGCAGCAGTAGCCGGGTGCCGATGCGCCGTTCGGTGCGGGTGATGATGCGGCTGATGGACGATGGCGTCAGCCCCAGGGCGCGCGCGGCGCCCGACAGGCTGCCGTGTTCGGCGACCCTGACGAACACTTCCATCTCTCCCGATCGCCCGCCTATGTCCATTTGTGCCTCTCGCGCAAAGGTGTAGTTCCCAACCAGGGGCTACTGCTTGAAAAGGCCGGATTGTAGCATTTGGCACACAGATGAGGAGTCAACCATGCGTATCAATCCACCCCTTGTAGCCTTGTCCATCGGTGCCTTTGGCATCGGGGTCACGGAGTTTGCACCCATGGGCATGTTGCCCGGTATTGCCGCCGATCTTGGCGTATCCATTCCCGCTGCGGGGCTGTTGGTGAGCGCCTATGCCATGGGCGTGCTGATTGGCGCGCCGATCATGACGCTCGCGACGGCCAGGGTGCCACGCCGTCATTTGCTGATCGGGCTGATGGCGATTTTCACCTTGGGTAATCTGCTCTCGGCGCTGGCGACCAACTACCAGACCTTGATGATTGCCAGGCTGGTGACCTCGCTGAACCACGGGGCGTTTTTCGGCATTGGTTCGATTGTGGCGGCGAGTGTGGTGGCGCCGGAGAAACGCGCGGGGGCTGTGGCGGCGATGTTTCTGGGGCTGACCCTGGCGACCATTGGTGGCGTGCCCCTGGCCACCTGGTTTGGCGAGAACTTTGGTTGGCGCACGGCGTTCTGGGGCATCAGCGGGCTGGGCGCGGTGGTGATGGCGGCGCTGTGGTGGGCGCTGCCCAATGCTCCCGCGCCGAAAGGCGGCAGCCTGATGGCGGAGATTCGCGTACTGGGGCGCGGGCCGGTGTTGGCCGCGTTGGCGCTGACGGTGGTGGGTTCCAGTGCGATGTTCACGGTGTTCACTTATATCGCGCCGATCTTGCGCGATGTCACCCACGCGTCGACCAATTTCGTTACCGGAATGTTGGTGCTGTTCGGTATCGGGCTGACCCTGGGCAATGTGTGGGGTGGCAAGTCTGCGGACCGTTCGGTGGACCGCACGTTGGTGATTTCGCTGGTGGTGTTGATCGCCGTGCTGCTGGCGTTTTCGGTGCTGATGCAATGGCCGCTGCCCGCCGCCCTGTCGATCCTGCTGTGGGGCGCCGCCAGCTTTGCCTTGGTGCCGCCGTTGCAGATGCGCGTGATGGAAGCGGCAAAAGATGCGCCTAACCTGGCCTCGGCGATGAACATCGGGGCGTTCAATTTTGGCAATGCGATCGGGGCGGCGTTGGGCGGTGCGGTGATCAATGCCGGCCTGGGTTACCCGGCGATTTCCCTGGCGGGCGCGCTGATGGCGGGCCTGGGTTTGCTGATGGTACTGGGGCTGGGCTGGCGCTCGCGGCGTGCGGGTGCTCGCGCCAACAGTGCCCTGGCGTAGCGGTCGTTTAGACTTCAGCGAGGCCGCGATCGCGGTGGGTCAGGGGCACACAGGCCAGCAGTGCCGCCGCCTTCGTAGCCTCGCTGGGGCTCGACAACTCCCACATTTGATCTCGGTTGCCTGCGAGTGCTGTGCCCGCCACCCACCTCCCCTCACCCTCCATGCGCCAAAAAAAGTCACGCATCGGACCACCCGGTTGCACCCCAGGCGGGACCGGCCTATGTTTCTAGCCATGCTTTTGCGTTCTGCTGTCCCCCCACCCTACGCCCATCCCGTAACCAGGTGACGACATGCCCAACCTATCCCGCCCCGCCGTACTTGAACTGATCGGTAACACGCCGCTGGTCAAGGTCAGCCGTTTCGATACCGGCCCTTGCACGCTGTTTCTCAAGCTTGAATCGCAAAACCCCGGCGGCTCCATCAAGGACCGCATTGGCCTGGCCATGATCGATGCTGCCGAGCGCGACGGCCGGTTGCGCCCCGGTGGCACGATTATCGAGGCCACCGCCGGCAATACCGGCCTGGGCCTGGCGCTGGTCGGTCGCGCCAAAGGCTACCGGGTGGTGCTGGTGGTGCCGGACAAGATGTCCACGGAAAAAGTGCTGCACCTCAAGGCCATGGGCGCCGAGGTGCATATCACCCGCTCCGATGTGGGCAAGGGCCACCCCGAGTATTACCAGGACGTCGCCGCGCGCCTGGCCAAGGACATTGCGGGTTCGTTCTTTGCCGACCAGTTCAACAACCCGGCTAACCCGCTGGCCCATGAAACCAGCACCGCGCCGGAGATCTGGGCACAAACCCAGCACGATGTGGATGCGATTGTGGTGGGCGTCGGCTCGGCCGGCACCCTCACCGGCTTGACCCGTTTCTTCAAGCGTGTGCAGCCCGAATTGGCGATGGTGCTGGCCGACCCGGTGGGTTCGGTGATGGCCGAATACAGCCGCAGCGGCCAACTGCCAACCCCTGGCGCCTGGGCGGTCGAGGGCATCGGCGAGGATTTCATTCCGTCGATTGCCGACCTGTCCAGCGTGCGTCACGCCTATTCCATCAGCGATGAAGAAAGCTTCGACCACGCCCGCCAACTGCTCAAGGCCGAAGGCATTCTTGGTGGCTCGTCCACCGGCACCCTGCTCGCCGCCGCGTTGCGCTATTGCCGCGAGCAAACCGAGCCCAAGCGCGTGGTCACCTTCGTCTGCGACACCGGCACGCGCTACCTGTCCAAGGTCTACAACGACCAATGGATGAACGATGCCGGCCTGTTGCAATACAAGCACTACGGCGACCTGCGCGACCTGATCGCCCGCCGCTTCGAAGATGGCCGGGTGATCAGCGTCAGCCCCGATGACACGCTGCTCACCGCCTTCCAGCGCATGCGCCTGGCGGACGTGTCGCAGCTGCCGGTGCTGGTGGACGGCACGCAATTGGCGGGGGTTATCGACGAGTCCGACCTGCTGCTGGGCCTGCACCAGGACCCCGCGCATTTTTCCATGAGCGTGGCCAGCGCCATGACCCGCACCCTTCACACCCTGGCCCCCAGCGCCAGCCTGGCCGAACTGCAGGCGGAGCTGGATCGCGGCCTGGTCGCCATCATTGCCGACGCCTCGGGCTTCCACGGCCTGATCACCCGCGTCGACCTGCTTAACCACCTACGGAGATCCCTTGCATGAGCCAGCCCGACAAAAGCGCGTTTGCCACCCGTGTGATTCATGCCGGTCAATCCCCCGACCCGACCACGGGCGCGCTGATGCCGCCGATCTACGCCAACTCCACCTACCTGCAAGACAGCCCAGGCGTGCACAAAGGGTTCGACTACGGCCGCTCGCATAACCCGACGCGCTTTGCCCTGGAGCGCTGCGTTGCCGACCTGGAAGGCGGCACGCAGGCTTTTGCGTTTGCCTCGGGGCTGGCGGCGATATCTACGGTGCTTGAGCTGCTGGATGCCGGTGCGCATGTCGTTTCCGGCAATGACCTGTATGGCGGCACCTTTCGTCTGTTCGACAAGGTGCGTCAACGCAGCGCCGGGCACCGGTTCAGCTATGTCGACCTGAGTGATCTGTCGGCATTTGAGGCTTCGCTGCAGGACGACACGCGCATGGTCTGGGTCGAAACGCCCAGCAACCCGTTGCTGAGCCTGACCGACCTCAACGCCATCGCCCGCCTCTGCCGCGCCCGCGGCATCCTCTGCGTGGCTGACAACACGTTCGCCAGCCCGTGGATCCAGCGCCCATTGGAACTGGGCTTTGACATCGTGGTGCACTCCTCCACCAAGTACCTGAACGGCCACTCGGACGTGATCGGCGGCATCGCCATCGTTGGCGACAACCCCGAGCTGGCTGAGCGCCTGGGCTTTTTGCAAAACTCGGTGGGCGCCATCGCCGGGCCTTTCGACGCGTTCCTGACCCTGCGCGGCGTGAAAACCCTGGCCCTGCGCATGGAGCGCCATTGCCGCAACGCACTGGAACTGGCGACCTGGCTGGAGCAACAACCGCAGGTGTCACGGGTGCATTACCCCGGCTTGAAATCCCACCCCCAGCACGAACTGGCCACACGCCAGATGCGCGGGTTTGGCGGGATGATTTCAGTGGATTTGAATGCCGACCTGGCGGGCGCCAGGCGCTTTCTGGAAAACGTGAAGGTGTTCGCCCTGGCCGAGAGTTTGGGGGGCGTGGAGAGCCTGATCGAACACCCGGCGATCATGACCCACGCAAGCATCCCAGCGGCGACACGCGCGCAGTTGGGGATTGGTGACGGGTTGGTGCGGTTGTCGGTGGGGGTTGAGGATGTAGAAGACTTGCGCGCGGACCTGGCTCAGGCCTTGGCTCATATATAAATCCTCCAGGCAACAAAGATCAAATGTGGGAGGGGGCTTGCTCCCGATGGCGGTGCATCAGTCAGCTTATTGGCAGCTGACCCACCGCCATCGGGAGCAAGCCCCCTCCCACATTGATTGTGCAAAATCAGGCCTGGATGATGTTGGCCCGCGCGGCGTGCAGCTTCTTGTAGCTCTCGATCAAGCGCAAATGCCGGTCCAGTCCTTCCAGCTTCATGCTGGTCGGCGTCAGCCCATGAAACCGCACGCTGCCGTTGACCGAGCCGATCACGGCATCCATGCGCTCGTTGCCAAACATGCGCCTAAAGTTGGCCTCGTAGTCGGCCAGCTCCAGGTCTTCGTCCAGTTCCATCTCCAGCACCGCGTTCATCGCCTGGTAGAACAGCCCGCGCTCGACGGTGTTGTCGTTGTACTGCAGGAACATCTCCACGCATTCCTTGGCTTCCTCGTGCTGCTGCAACGCAAGGAAGATCAACAGCTTCAACTCAAGGATGGTCAGTTGGCCCCAGGCGGTGTTGTCGTCGAATTCGATGCCGATCAGCGTGGTGATGTCGGTGTAGTCGTCCAGCTCACTTTCGATCAGGCGCTCGACCAGCGCGTGCAGCTGCGCCTCATCCAGGCGGTGCAGGTTGAGGATGTCTTCGCGGAAAAACAGCGCCTTGTTGGTGTTGTCCCAGATCAAGTCATCCACCGGGTAGATTTCCGAGTAGTCCGGTACCAGGATGCGGCAGGCGGTGGCGCCCAGGTGTTCGTACACCGCCATGTACGACTCTTTGCCCATGCCTTCCAGAATACCGAACAGCGTCGCGGCTTCCTGGGCATTGGAGTCTTCGCCAGCGCCGGAGAAATCCCATTCGACGAATTCGTAATCGGACTGGGCGCTGAAGAAGCGCCACGACACCACACCGCTGGAGTCGATAAAGTGCTCGACGAAGTTGTTCGGCTCGGTGACCGCCTGGGCTTCGAAGGTCGGCTGCGGCAAGTCGTTCAAGCCTTCGAAGCTGCGGCCTTGCAGCAGTTCGGTGAGGCTGCGCTCCAGCGCCACTTCCAGGCTTGGGTGCGCGCCGAACGAGGCGAATACTCCGCCGGTGCGCGGGTTCATCAGGGTCACGCACATCACCGGGAACTCACCGCCCAGGGACGCATCCTTGACCAGCACCGGGAAACCCTGGGCTTCCAGGCCTTCGATGCCCGCCAGAATACCGGGGTATTTGGCCAGGACCTCGGCCGGGACATCCGGCAGCGCGAATTCGCCTTCGATGATTTCGCGCTTCACCGCCCGTTCGAAGATCTCCGACAGGCACTGCACCTGGGCTTCGGCCAAGGTGTTGCCGGCGCTCATGCCGTTGCTCAGGTAAAGGTTTTCGATCAGGTTGGAGGGGAAATACACCACCTCGCCATCGGACTGGCGTACAAACGGCAGCGAGACAATGCCCCGCGCTTCGTTACCGGAGTTGGTGTCGAACAGGTGCGAACCGCGCAGCTCGCCGTCGCGGTTGTAGACTTTCAGGCAGTAGGCATCGAGGATTTCGCTGGGCAACTCGTCGTTCGGGCCGGGCTGGAACCAGCGCTCATCCGGATAATGCACAAACGCCGCATTGGCCAGTTCTTCACCCCAGAACTGGTCGTTGTAGAAAAAATTGCAGTTGAGCCGCTCGATGAATTCGCCCAGTGCCGACGCCAGCGCGCCTTCCTTGGTGGCGCCCTTGCCGTTGGTAAAGCACATCGGCGAGTGGGCATCGCGGATATGCAGCGACCAGACGTTGGGCACGATATTGCGCCACGAGGCGATTTCGATCTTCATGCCCAGACCCGCCAGGATCGCCGACATGTTGGCGATGGTCTGCTCCAGCGGCAGGTCCTTGCCGGCGATGTAGGTGCCCGCCTCCGACGTCGAGTTGGGCATCAACAACGCCTGCGCATCGGCGTCGAGGTTGTCGACTTCCTCGATCACGAATTCCGGCCCGGCCTGCACGACTTTTTTCACGGTGCAACGGTCGATGGAGCGCAGGATGCCCTGGCGATCCTTGTCGGAAATATCCGCGGGCAGCTCGACCTGGATCTTGAAGATCTGGTTGTAGCGGTTTTCCGGGTCGACGATGTTGTTCTGCGACAGGCGAATATGCTCGGTGGGAATATTGCGCGTGGCGCAGTACAACTTCACAAAGTACGCCGCACACAAC
>Ga0265797_10005906_pt1 | contig 17647 bp, 14 predicted proteins | sample P2T30metagenome_FD_192433 | JGI IMG/M metagenome (GOLD analysis project Ga0265797, IMG submission 192433) | Plant litter microbial communities from East Loma Ridge, Irvine, California - P2 T30 | ecosystem: Environmental > Terrestrial > Plant litter > Unclassified | place: USA: California...
GTTTAGAGCGCGAAGAGCAGGAGCGCCTAGAGGCGGAAGAAGCTGCTCGTGTGGCCGCCGAGGAGCAGGAACGATTAGAGCGTGAGGCTGCTGAAGCTGCCGAGAGAGCTCAAAAGGAAGCTGAAGAGGCTGCAGCCAAGGCCAAGGAGGAAGCGGAACGAAGCTCTGGATGGGGCCTGTTCGGCCTGTCAAAGAAGAAAGAAACGACGAGACAGAAACGTGAACGTGAGGCTAGAGAAAAGAAGGAGAGGGAGGAGAAGGAGGAGAAGGAGGAGCAGGAGAGGCTGGAAAACGAAGCCAGGGAGGCTGCTGAGGCTGCTGAAGCCGCTGAAGCCGCCGAAAAAGCCCAGAAGGAAGCCGAAGAGGCGGAGCTAGCACGGATTGCCGCTGAGCAGGTCTTGGTTCCTGAGCCTGAGCCTGTCTCCTCGAAAGACAGGAAAAAGAAAAAGAAGAGGGGCATCATCGTCGAGGATACTCCTCCTCCTCCACCACCTCCGCCGCCGCCTGTAGATGCCATGAACGATGACGACCTGTTCGATCTTGTAAAGGACGCAGACCCGAATGAGCTGATGGCAGAGCTCGAGAAGCCAACTAGAAAGGAAGAGAAGGAAGCGGGTGGTGGCTGGGGCAGTGCGTGGGGTATTTCTCTCCGCAAAACGAGAGTAGAACCTAAGGTCGAAGCACCACCCGTGATTCCTGAGCCTGAGCCTGAGCCTGAACCAGAAGCCGAACCAGAACCTGAGCCTGAACCTGAAGCCGAGCCTGACCTTGACGAGCCGCTTCCTGAAGAAGTGCCAGAGGTGCCAGAGCCCCCTGCCATCGAAGAGCCGCCTCCCAAGCAACTATCACCCAAGGAAGAGAGACGGCTGAAAAGATCTAAGAAACATCGACACGTTGAGCCAGAACCAGAACCTGAGCCAGAACCTGAGCCAGAGCCCGAACCAGAGCCAGAACCAGAGCCCGAACCAGAACAAGAGCCAGAGCCAGTGGTAGAAGAAGCTATTCCAGAACCTGAGCCTGAGCCCCCGGTGGTTGAGGTTGTTCAGCGACCACGTAAAAAGCTGTCGTCCAAAGAGGAGAAAAAGCTAGAAGAGAAAAGGCTAAAAGAAGAGAAAAAGTTGAAGAAGTTAAAGAAGTCAAAACATTCAGTGGAAGCTCCAGTGGTGATCCCTGAACCTGACCCAGTGCCCATCGAAGAACCTGCTCAGCGCTCGCCAGGAATAGGAGCTTTCCCCGACGATGAGGCGGATCTGATGGACTTCGCTGACGGGCCACCGCCACCTCCAGAGCTTGAAGAACCAGAGCCGGAACCGGCACCAGAGCCTGAAGCTGAAGCGGCACCAGAACCGGAGCCGGAGCCAGAGCCAGAGCCAGCGGCTGTAGGTGGTGTTCTTGGAGAGCTGCGGAGGCTCAGGAAGTCTAAAAAGAGTAGCAAGTCAAAGGGTATGCCTTTTGTCGAAGCGCCCCCACCACCCCCGGAGCCAGAGCTGGAACCAGAACCTGAACCAGAACCAGAGGCTGAACCAGAACCAGAACCAGAACCAGAACCAGAACCAGAACCTGAGCCTGAGCCTGAGCCTGAGCCTGAGCCAGTCATCATAGTTTCCGAGAAAAAACACAGAAAGTCCAAGAAGGGTAGCAAGACAAGGGCACCACCACCACCACCACCACCACCAGAGCCTGAATGTGAACCTGAACCGGAACCGGAACCGGAACCTGAGCCGGAACCTGAGCCGGAGCCAGAGGTAGAACCGATTGAAGAGGAAGCACCCGAAGAAGCGGATGTGCCAGACGAAGATGAGCCTGTGCCTGAAAACGAAGACGAAGACGAAGACGAGGCACCCCCTAAGCCTCCCACGCCACCTCCAGAACCCAAGATGGAGTCACCTAGAAAAGCACGCGCCAGGGTAGGTCGTGGCCCTTCAGGTGGTTCTTGGGGTATATTTGGTGCCGGTGCTACCAAGCCCAAGACAAGGACAAAGTCTGGTGGTGAGGAAGGTGCAAGCGGTGCGGCTGCCATTCGGACCAAATCGGCGCGGACTTCATCAACCAGAGACCACGATGCCAAGTCACGGTCATCAGGATCTGACAAGATGACAAAGCCTATAGTGTCACGCTCCAAGACAGCCCGCGCTTCTACAGGGCTGGGTTCGATGTTTGGTGTTGCGGCAGCTGCCCCGCCAACCCGCTCCAAGTCATATCGCGCCTCTACAACCCAAAAGGCAACGTCACGCCGGCCTTCTGTCGACTACGATGCTGCCATGATGTCGCCGCCACAGACAGACACAGACGCAAAGATATCTTCAAAAGCAGCAAGAGTTATGGGCATGAAGAGTTCGTCGCGCAGAACCAGTACTAGGGATACGAGAGACAAGGGCAGAAGCAGAGGTGAGCCGTTCCCCGCCCATGATGATGCGCCTATTGGCCGCCGCAGCCGTAAGCAATCACACGGAGCTAATCACCAGGCAGCCGTTCCAGATCCTTATCCCGTAGATGATGAGCAAGACCTTGACGACGAGTCTCCTCCGCCAGAAACCAGACCAGAGCCGCCGCGTCGCAAATCCAAGCGCGACTCGGCGCAACAACTTGAACCCTTGACTGCACCGCCTAGCGCCGACGATCCCATCGTAGACTCCATGGACGTGGATGCGGCCCCAGCTGAGACTGAACGACCCCGTCGGGAACGCGAACGAGAGCGCGAACGAGAGCGTGAACGACCTCGTCGTGCGCGCGGCAACTCTGATGCTATTGGTACTCTTGCTGGCGTCGCAGGCACTGCTGCTGCCGTAAAAGGTTTTAAGGGCATGTTTGGACTTGGTCGCAAGAAGGCAGCACCGGAGGAGCCACCTCGAGAGCGTCGTCGCACTGCTTACGAGACCGAGGATGAGCGCAAACGTCGTAAGCGATCAACAACGCGCGGCGGTATGACTGAGGACGAAGCGAAGCGACTGCGACACGAGCGCCGCAGTTTGCGACATGGGGAAGATGTTATGATGTCAGGTGCAAATGGTGGCGCCAATGGCAGCACCGACTACGATGCCGAGAAAGAGGCACGGCGAGCTGAGCGCAGGGCCAAGCGCGATGCAGAGAAGGGATCTCGACGTGCTGAACTTGAAGAGGCAGAGGCCAAGGCTGAGCGTCGCCGTGAACGCGAGCGCGAGAATGAGCGCGCGACCATGGCAGAGAAAAAGGCTCGCCAGATGGCCGAGTTGGAGCGTCGCAACCAAGAGGCTGAAGAACAACTACGTCGCATCGCCGAGAAAGAGGAGCGACGAAAAGCACGCGGCAAGGCGCCGATCGAGGACAAAGACCGCGAATATCGCTCTTCGCGCCGCAAAGACAAGGAGCGTGACGCTGTGCGTCCCAAGACTGAACGCCGTAGATCGCACCAGGACGAGGAAGCAGATCGTCGCCGCCGTCACGAAGAGCGTCGTGCCGCTAGACGCAACTCCGAATACCCAGTCGCAGCCCCCGCCGAGCCCATAACCGACTACTTCGACGAGCGCAACGGCGCCACACGGTCCAAGCATCGTAGCTCGCGCCAAGCGGCCCGAGAAGAAGAAAACATGCCATACCTCAACAACAAGAGTGGTGACAAGACGTCATCGTGGGTTGAGTCTCTCTCCAACGAACCGCCACTACCTCCACCCATCTCTGAGACGGTCCTGGATCCAGCGCCTGGTTCGCGTGACACACCAGATGATGAGGAGACGCAGTCTCAGGACGAAGATATCCGCCTACGCATCGCTGGACGCAAGGGCCCTAAGCGCGACAAGGAGCGTGCTGAGCGTCGCAAGGCTGAAGACCGCGAGCGAGAGCGCGACAGGACGCACAAGCATAGCCGTCGAGCAAGCGAATTTGTGACTGCAAAGACAGGGGATGAAGACCGAGAGAGGAAGCGCGTGTCGAGACGGGCGACGTATGCGCCTGCATACGAAGAGGCGCCTATCCGCACGTGGGACGGCAGGCCAGCAGTCGAAACCAACGCTGCAACGGCCAAGAGGGGAAGTTGGTTCAAGAAGATTGCCGGCTTCTAAACAAGCAGGCAAGATCCCTTTGGTTAAGTATGATTCATGTGCTCATGTTTTGCGATGTTGATGATTTGTTTGTTTTTTTCTCGCTTGTTTATGCATTGCGCGGCGTTGGGTTCCGGGGTTTTTCTATAGCTCTTTGTCCATTCGTTTTTCTAGCCTTTTCTGCGATTTAATCTCTCTTCATTTCGACAACGATATTTTTTTCGGCTTCTTTTGTCATATTACCATATATTTACTTCTTTTCCAAATTTTTCATCGGTTCACTTATCAGTTCTTGTAATAAACTCCCTGGGTCTGGATACTCAAGCATTTGGAAAGAGGAGGAGGAGAAGAAGAAGAAGAAGAAGAAGAAGGAAACGGAAAAGCGCAATTGGTGGTTGGAAGAATCTCATGTACTCGAGTCGTTTTCCTGGGTGTATGCTACTCGGATTGGATTGGGCTGATTGAAACGTTCAGGATGAGATAGATACCCCCCTTCAATTTCTACGTAGCTTAGCGAATTGAAATACTTTTGTCTGTTTTTTTCTCACACATTATCCCTGCATCATCATTATGTTAGTGAAGTGAGGTCTTTAAGATGCTTAACCAACCGCCTTTGGTATATCAGATACTGCGTAACCCTCCACTCCCAGCCATGACGCCTATCGCCAAACCCATGCTAGTCCCTGAGGATGCTTTGATCTATTCGCAACCCAATTGGCCGCTCCTCTGACTTGTCCTCCTCATGGTCTCTATAATCGTAAAAGGCCGTTTATAGGCCCAACTGTCACAGCTGTGCAGCTGCCCCCTCCACCCCCTCCTGAAGTTCCATGTCGTCTTCTTCATCATCCTCATCCTCTTCATCCTCTTCCTCAAAACCAGTCTCCATGTTCAGCTTCTTCAGCCTATCCTTCATCTCATCCTTCTTTTCCGCCTGCCAGCGTGCCAGGGCCGCCGCCGAGTGTACCTTGAAGCCGAAAACGCGGGGCTCGTACCGTCGTTGAGATTTGGGCGGCAGCACCGCGGGGTAGACTTGGAAGAGGATATTGTGAAACGAGGTGCCAAAGTAGGCACCGTCGATTACAGCGTGGCGCGAGGATTTGGGGTTGTAGAGGTCTTCGCAGCGGGCGCAGTAGAGTTTTACGGGCGAGGCATTGGGCACGTCGGATTGACCCATGGGCAGCAGCGGTTGGGATTCACACATGACGCGCGGGCATTTGCCGAAATCGGATTTTTTAAACTTTTCGAGCTGTCAAAGTGGTTGCGGTGTTAGTTCTGGATCATCATGGGTTTTACTCTGGTATACGATTCTCGTTGAGTGGTTGTTGTGTGCGTACCATCTTTGCCAGACCCCTAGTTGTGACAATGTATCTAGCGTGTACTAGACCATATAGATGGCGTGCCGACTTCTCAATCTGCTCGCGCATATCATCGTCGCAATCGAAATCGAAGACGTCCGTCACGAGGTCGAGTGCATATTGGTAGTATTGGACTTCCGTGTTAAGGCCTGTCAAGTTGAACCGATCGGTGAGGTATTCTTCGTCAATCTCGCAAAAGTATTCGTTTCCTCGTGAGGATATGAACTATGGATGTGTTAGCCTCTGGCCATGTGCATGTTCGTCATGTCTACGCTGTCGTCCGGCTTCCGCCAATCTAGCCACCACCGAGTCCTGAGGATCATGGTCGGACTCCACATGTAACAGAAGAAGTCGGGATTTTCAAATATGGCTTCATGGTGACACTGGCATGCTGCGATATAGCCTCGGAGACCACATTCTGTACTAGCGCATCATCAGACGCGACAGGTAGTGGAGGGCTGGCAAGCCATACCACGAGTAGAGCGCGGGTTTGTTGGGATTTGGCATGTTCCGGAGGAGCATGGTGAACCAAGTATATCGTGCAATATCCAAGCTATGGTAGCGAGTACTGCTATAACGATATAGTGATAGGGCAGAAAGGTGAGGTACCTACCCAGTCTCGCCAGTAGCTTGTGTAGTCGCTATCTGTCTCGCTGTTGAAGTCGTCCATGTTGCGCTTGCTCTCAGCGGCGAGCTCCTGGGGGATTTGGGCGTATATGTGTGGTGTGTATAGGTTGCGACCACCGACGAGGTGGGGCGATGCAAGCAGGCGCGAGCACGGTCCGGGACGCGGTTGCGGAGTGAAATGCGCGCCCGCCAAGTGGGATGGGGAGTTGCAGCCCACCTTGTTTCTCCGCTCCGACGGCGCTAGCGTTTGGCACAGCGACCGCAATACAATACACTACTAGACGGCTCTTACTAGCGTGTGTTTGTTCTTGTTCACGTATACGTGCTGAGACATGTCAGCATCATTTATAGACGCGTATTGCATATTGAGGACAAGGCTAAACATGAACAGAGATATCACAAGGTCATTATCTGCCAACACTAAGCCCTCACAGCCCGTATGCGTAGGTTCAATTGCGTCGTCATATCATTGAGGGCATATCTGTATCCCTACGAAGTAATCTGAACTCCCAGTAACACCATATCAAACTGCCGGTTTCTCAATTCCCTTCCAGATATGATCTTCATAACCGCTCCTATCTGTTCACTCCTGCTTCTTGTGGATTCTAGGCAAACACAACCACAAGCCCAAAATCACGGCGAGCAGTGCCAAAACAATTGGCTGTAACACTTGTACGCCGTGGGCCTGCGCAATAGCTCCTACCGCAAAAGGGAAAATGGCCGCTCCACTGCCACCAAAAGCTGCTGCAAAGCCAATAGCGCCGACGTGCAGGTGGCGCGGAAGAAGCTTAGTAGCGACGACAATGGCGGCGGGGAAGAGGGGGCCGAGGAAAAAGCCTTGGAAACTGACTGCAACAGCCGAGACGTAGAATTGCGGGACGAGCCAGAAGATCAGTTCAAGGGCCATTGTGAGTGGGAGGTAAATCTAGGGATTCGAGTCAGCTTTCTAAATGTGTACGGTTTGTGTTTAGGGAATGGTGATGTTCAGGTGAAAACAAACTTACAGCAATAGCCAACTTCTCACCCAATCTCGGAGTAACGAAACCTAGAACAATTCTTCCTACAGTGATGCCCATCCAGAATCCCGTTGCAGTCATACCACTAGCAAACTCCTCGCCATCACGCACTTCAAGCATGAACTTGACAATCCATCCACCTAGCGCGACCTCGATACCCACATAGCCGAGCAGAAACATCGCACAGATCCACGTGACCCGCGCATTGGGTAGACGAATAAGGGCTTCCTTCATGCGGTTGTCCTTGGTATTGTTGGTACGGGGATTGGCGGCAAGGAAGACTGCTCCAGTCTCGCGCCAAAAGGCAGTCACGGAGGTTGCCAGTTCGATGACAGCCATGGCAATCTGTAGACCGTTAAGCAAAGCCCCTAAAAATGACAAGGCCCTGTATCACGTACCATGACATAGTAAAATGTATACCACGGCAGTTTACTCCCTTTTGTGATCATTGTCGTAGCAATCAACGGCGAGAGGACAGCCCCAACTCCATAGAATGCGTGCAAGAAACCTAAGACCTCATTTGGATTGGCCATGTTACCGATCCATGCGTCTGGATTGAGTTAGGGAAAGACGGTCCATAATCAAATGCTCAGCAAAGCTTACTCCACGCAGCATCGGCGAGTCCATTGCCAAAGCCAGCCAACATGAAGATGACGACGAGCACGGGATACGGAGGATGCACTGCTATCACAACATACGCGATAAGATGGCAGCTCGGTGCGATAATGGCAACACCTCTTTGTCCAAGCCGCAGGTGAATAGTGTTGTTTAGTAGAGCAGAGGCCGTGTATCCAACCAGCGGTGAAAGGAAAATAAGCGAAATGACTACAAAGGTGAGATTGTAGTACTCTTGCAGCTATACAAACATTAGTAACATTTCTTGTTACGCATAAGAGCTGCCTTGTAGAAAACAAAAATAAAGGATAGAGACGTACATAAGGAATCAACGCTCCGTACGCAGCGTCGTTGCCTCCCATGACCACGAAGCTCCAAAATGCTGCCATGGTACGAAACAGATTCGATCGTGGATGATTCCATTGTTCGGGCTTCTCTGCTGCCTGCGTAGTCGGCGACGGAAGATTCTCTACTGGATCGCTCTCTTGGACACCCTTGGTGTCGGAAAGTTGCAAATCAATGTGCGAGCTGGCGACTCTCTCATCTTGCGGCTTACTATCATGGCTGGAGATGTCCTGCTGTTGAAACGTCATTGCTGCGGTTGTTGAGGTGGTGGAGGTTTGCCACTTGATTGTATGCAAACGTGGGAGACGATGAGGTGGAAGCTCCAAGTTTTTAAGTCTCTCCAAAGACTGTATGTGTATGACGCTTGCTGGAGAAGGGCGCAACAGTGCCCTTGTCACAGCTATGGTAACTAGCCCAGCACCATCAGCTCACCGATTGCAGCGGGAAAGTGGCGGAAAATTGCGAGAAGGCTGCTTTTGGCTGTTTCTTGGCCATCGCAGGGCAACATACTCTTAGCATCTGCAACTTTTGCGGTGCAACCGAGATCTCCAGCGCTTTTATCCCGAACAGGGAGTTCTCGAAGCGAATGGCTAAACTTCGGTGGGGAAAAGATGGCGTTCGCTGACGTTCAAAGGTTGCGGGCCGTGCTTCCCCGTCCGTTGTTGTCGGTCCGACATCCAGTTGCTCAGCTCATCCATCATTTAGCAAACAACACGACTGCCGCAAGGTCAGAAGGACATATGACATGCTGAATCCTAGTATACCCAAATTTCCAACCACCCACACTTCCGAATGACCGGTGAAGGATTGCAGTTGACGCCAATGACAGATGGTATGCAACAACCCCAGCCACAAGCCTAACCCAATGTATCGATGAATTGCGAGGTGAAACCCTCACCGTCCGCAAATACAATCGCCTAGCCAGTCAACTGTCGCAAGGAGGCCCCAAGTCATCTTGTCATCACAGTGCGTTGCATCGTCTCGCCCTGCATACTCGACGTGTCAGAAAGGGAATAATGATCATGGGAATCGTTAATGTCCTCATTTCATGCTATAACTCTGCTACTACCATTATCCGCCGTATGCGTGAGGGATTCCCGGAATCTCGCTGCACCGAACCGCGCTTGAGGGTATCTGTTGTTGCTAACAGTGCTATGACAAACCGCAACGTTTCCCCACAAACAAGTACAATCGTGAGAAAGAATGTGAAAAATTCTGGAAAAAAGGGGGGGGAGAGATAATGTAAAGAAAAATAAAGGATTTCTTGAGATCAACGCTTGTATTCAACGACTGTGGAGAAAGGCAAACCGTCCATATACACATGCTCGCTTTTACAGTCGCGTCTGGCTCCTGCTTTGCTCGCTCGCTCGCTCGCTCTAGTCGTTCGCTCGTGTCTTGATAAAAAATGAAATGGAAGACAATGCGTTTCGATCTTCTCATGCCAGAGAAAGCATCTATGAAGGCTGGATGACGGAAGGTCCGGCAAGAACCTCGGCATCAGCAATGGACTTGCTCTTGGTGATCATCATGTAGACCTCACCCATGAGGCCCTGAGGAACCATGCAGTTGCCGTCAGCGATGGGAGTGAACTGGTTGCCACCACTGCACTGAGTTAGTATAAATTCAAGCGTGGATTTGCACACGGTGACTTACGGTCCGACGAAAGCGCAGAAAGATGCACCAGCGGGCTGAGCGGGGTCAGCGAGCTTGAGGTTCTGGCCAACGGTAGCCTTCTCGGGGTTCTGGAGCGCGATGGCGGGGAAAGCCTGGATGTTGAGGTTGGAGCCGGTAGGGCACGACTTGATGAAGGCGGCGGCAAGAGTGAAAACGGCACGGGGTCCGAGGGCAACGTCGAAAGCGGCAGGGACGGGCTCAGCGCCGGATGCGATACGGATGAAAGCTTGGTGACGGGCCTCGACAGTGACGATGGAGGCAGCGGCGGAGAGGACGTCGGAAGAGTTGACGAGCGGTGCGGCACCGAGGTAGGCTGAGACACCGACAGCCTCGAGGACACGAGCAGTCTTGACCATGGACGATGCGCTCATGAGAGCAGCGTCGAAGTTGTACTGGCAAGGCTCGACGGGCTTTGCGCCAGCCCCGGCAATGGCGGACTGAAGAGTGGTAACGTGAGTAGCCTCAGTCTGACCAACACCCATCAAAGACTTGACTTGACCCGCAGAAAGACCGAGAGCCATGAAGTCGGACATGGAGAACTTGGCGAAACCCTGCTTGTAGAATTCCGACTCGAGATGCTCGGCGGTCAGGGCACTGTTGCTGTCAGCTACTACTCATTGCGAACAAGGCATAAGATTATACTCACAAGTTAAGGATGTCAGTATCGTTCAGCATTCCTGCTGGTGCTGCTGCTGGTGAGGCAGCTGCGGCAGCCGGGGCAGCCGACGCTGCTACTGCGCTCTCCGTGATGGCGGCCGCAGGAGGCATGGACATGGACATGGAGGCCGTCGGCATGGGGGCAGCGGCCGCGAAAGGAGCCAGGGCAACGAGGCCGACGAGGATTGTTGATAGGCTATGCATGTTGTCGAATTAAGGTTGTTGATCTGTTTGTTGAGAGAGACAAATAGGTAATGAAGGACCACCAGCAAAGACTCGCTTTGAATTCGACTATTAAAATATTTGTCTAAGGTCCAACCAGGGACTGAGAAGAGAAAACCGTAAGGAATGTGGTTTTGGTATTAAGTACGGAAGAAGGTAGAGGAAGCTCGCCGAGGATGATACAACAGAAAACGAGTATGGAAACAAGGTGGGCGGCCAATGGACCTTATACAAACTGCTGCAGGTCCTAGGTGGCACCTGAGACATCATGTCGGTATCCGGAGAACGGATGTAGAGCTTGTGGCGGGCTATAGGATCCCGCCCACGCACCGGCTCCTTCACCAAATTCGTGACCATTCAAGCTTCAGTAGCTTGGCGGGTCGACCCATTGATCTTCAGGGAACTGCCCATCAGCAGCGTAGCAACCGCTGAGCCAGACCGGCAAGTTGCGATGGGGTTGGTGTTGGACGCGTGGGATGTAGCAGGTCCGGGCTCTGCGACACCAAAAGAGCGTGATGAAACTCGACGAGTACCAGCCTCTGCGCGGAGACAGCAGAGCCGCGCTAGAAAACATTTTGCCAGCACAATAGTGCATGGTGATTAATGGCGGCATACTAGCTTTCCGGTCACAACCAGTATGTGGCTCAAGCAGTGAGGCTTGAAGCGATTGTGCCTTACATCTCCAGTAGAGAGTGTTTCCGCTCACCACAGCAAGCCTGGAGCGAAACGTTTCAACAAACAAACTTTCGGCCGCCGTGCCAAGTGCAGTCGTATTCAAGACATGTGCTGCAAAGACCAAAAAAAAAACGAGCGCTTGCGTGCTGTGACGAAAGGAGCGGAATCTGAGTTGAGAGGTGAGGAGTGATGCCTTTGGTCGTGGCGCAGCGATCCAAAACCGCCCAATGTTGCCAAGCATCATGGAGAACCACTGCTATTTCGGCTGTACATCCCTGACGCCTCAGGCCTCAACGGCTTCGTGTGAAGTTATAAGAAACAAATGCAGGTACACGGACCTTCCCCGCCCAAGGCACCACAGGCCACAGGAAGTCGCAGATCCGAAGGTGGAGAGGAGAGGAGAGGAGGGCATCACTCTATGCCGCGGACCCACGGATTGCGGCAGTCTGTCACTGAGCCAGCCGAGTAAAACAAAAGGCGGCCACTTTGGGTAGTCGTGTCCGTGTTTCCACCTCAAACGCCAATCCCTTATCAAGGGAACGAGTTAGGAGAGGATGCAAGATATGTCAATCTGGTACCCGCGGCGGTTCCTTGGACGGCCTTGCCCAGGCATGAACAAAATTTGTGGACCAAGTATTAATGCGAACAGATCAAGATCACCCAAGGCCGAAAACCAGACTACCAAGAGGGGCGCTTGCAAGGGTGACAACACATTAAAGTACTACGAACCAATACTTGTGTATAAGACCTGCAATGATATACCACGGCTACCCATATTCCGCCGCATACACATGAACAATACACAGACAGATTCTCATTACTCTCCTTTTCCGTCAACCTAATATGTATCCACCGTGCAATTTTTCCTACCAAGTCGACAAAAGTTGCTGTGATTTCCACGCGCTGAAGCCGACCTAAGAGAGGCACCTCGCCTACAGAGCATAGGGGTTGAGTGACCGAATGGTCAGGCAACTGAAATATTTGTTAGTAGAATTCAGGACTTGCGGAAAGGACAACAACTTACGGAGGGCTCTTCGTCAGATCCGTCTTAAGGATGACCGGTACGCGTGTCATCTCCCGCACATCCTGGATGTAGTCGCCATTCTGCTCGCGAAGAGTGAACCAGCTCAAGTACTTTTCCTTGTTGGTCAACTTGGCCTCTGCGGCTTCACCCGCACTCTGGGCCAGCTTCGAGTCCGAGTTGACACGATGAGGAGCTCCAGCAAGATCGCGCCGGCTTGGCGACGGAGGCATGCTCTGGGTCGGGCGATCGGGGTTCAATGATACTCCAGCCATGTTCGAGTTGAGATCGTTGGAGTCGTCATCGTCGTCGTCGTCGAACAAGGCAGCCTCCTCGTTAGTGGACATGGTTCCTGTATCCATCTGCCTGCGTCGGGCTTCTTCCTGCTCTCTTGCGCGCTGCTTAGCCGCCTCGGCCTCACGTGCGGCCGCAGCAGCATTGGCTGATCGAAGCGAGCCATGCTTTGGTCTCTCGTCCTCGGGTATGTAGTTGGACGAGGGGACTCCCTTCTCCCAGTAGAGCTCAAGGAGGCGCTTGTTCTTGTCGAACTCGGCCTTCTTGAGAGGAAGCTGATCACAGTGGACACGCTTTTCAAAGCCCCACTCTGGAATGAGCACATCGAAGGCGGACTCGTATACACAAAGGACGATGCCTTCTGCGATGAGGTCGCCACCCTGCTCCTGTCTGACCTTGTCCATCTTGCGGCAGGCCTCGATATGTACACTTTGCTCTTGGGCAGCATGAGCAGAGTCCTTCTTGGTATTGCACATCTCGGCAGTCTTTGCCAAGGCCTCAATGTCTTCAGTAAACTCGATGACACCATTTGACAGAACAGCTTCGAGCTGGCGGTGTACAATGATATCTGCGTAGCGGCGAGATGGGTTGGTGAAGTGAGTGTACAGGGGAAGGTTGAGGGCGTAATGGGGGTACTGCTCCGTAGGCAGCCTGCCAGCAACAAAGTACTTGGCGCGAGGCATCGACTTGATGACCAACGTCTCCATACCCTTTCGGATGTCATCATCTTCTACCTCAAACAGACTGTTCTGGAGAGATCCGCTACTCTCAGTATCAATCTCATAACCAATGGCACCCATGCGCTCAGCAATCGTCGTCAGGCGACGAGGGTTGGGTGGTGGCTGGCGACGCAGAAGAGCCTTTTCAGGCAGACCGGCAGCAAGCTTCTTCGCAACGAAAGCATTGGCGAGATGGCTGAGCTCTTCAATGCACTCGTGCGCAGGAGAAGAGTCAAAGATGTTTTGCTCAACAGGGACATTCTCGTCGTCAAGCTGGTACATGAGACGCAGCGCCTTGACGTCGGTAGAACGGTCGCCAAAGCGAGCCTGGCGGAACCTCTGCGAGATGTGATGCAGCATCTTGATGTCCTTAGCACGGGCTGCCGAAACTGGACCGTCGTTACCGCTGATAACGGTATCGACCTCGTCATACGACAGCTTTCCAGAGCTCTTGATCACAGCCTTGCCCACCCAGGTCTCATCCTCGGAGATTTTACCAGAATTGGGATCGACCTTGAAGACGACACTGACGGTGTAACGCTCCTCACCGGGGTTGAGGCAGCAGACGTCATTCGACAGTCGGGGTGGTAGCATGTTCACCGTGCGGTTCATGAGGTAAACGGCAGTGCCACGCTTCTTGGCCTCTCGGTCGACAAGCGAGTTCGCCTTTATGAAGTGAGCAACATCGGCAACGTGAATACCAATCTCAACGCGGCCATCGTCGAGGTACTTGAAGTGGATAGCGTCATCAAGCTCCTTGCTGCCGTTGGGATCGATAGTGAAGGTCTCCTCGTCTCGGAAGTCGCGGCGGCTCTGTAGCGCCTCTTCGCCGTCTTTAGCGACGGACCAGTCCTCGAAGCCGACATTTTTGATGACAGCATCAGAAAAGTCGTCTGGACCGAAGTTGTTGTCGCGTAAGAGAGCATCAGTTTCCACCTTAAGGTCACCCATGACTCCGAGCTGCTCGACGAGAGTGCCGAAAGGATGTAGCGATGTGATTGGCCATCTCTTGATGCATGCTACAAAGATGCGGTCGGCATAATCTTGGTGCTTTTCGACGAAATCCCGCGGCGCTTGCTCGGTAGGAATGGCGATCAAGGGCACACGCTTGTCGGTCGGCTTGAACCAAACAATCTTAGGTTTGTCCTGGCGCTCTGGCTGTGATCGGCCAGTGTTGCCTTCGCGAGCTTGACGCTCAGCCTCCTGCTTCTCCTTGGTGGCTTGACTGCTGGGACGGAGAAGTCCAAGGGATCTGTTGCAACGTTGTTAGTGTGGGATATCCCATTAATTGATCGTCATGACTTACCCAGAAAACATTTGTCCTGCGACACGCTCGATGACAGCAACAATGTGACCTGCGTACAGAGGCTTCAACTCATCGTTGATTTCCTCTTCTTCCATCAGAAGCAAGCTCTGTCCTTCGACCTCGACATCGTCATTCTTCTTCTGCGTGGGTCGCTGGCGGAGACTGCCGCGTCGGCGAATACCACCCTCAGAGCCGGTCTCAGGTTGAGTGGTGGCATCGTTCACGGCGATACTACCACCGCGAGGGTCTGCATTGTCCTTGCGCTTCTTCTTCTCTTCCTTCTCTCGCTTCTGTCCCCATACCTCGTCGACGTCGAGTAGTTCGACAGCGACCAAGTCTCCTTCCAGAGCTCGGTTCCTGTCTTTGCTACCACAGATGAAGATGTCAGCATCCAGATCAGTGGTGGTGACGTAAGCATCGCTACGGTTCTTCTTGTTGACGCGGAGAATGCCGGCAACGAGTTGGCCGTCACCGAGGAGAGCAGGCAAGGTGGCCTGTGGGAGGTAAGGAGTGAATAGTGTCTTGCGCTGCTGCTGCTGTTGTTGTTGCATGCCACCCATCTGTGGTCCATGCTGGCTGGCACCAAGGCCACCGCCCTGCATCTGGGCGGCCTGAAGTGCCTGTAAATGAGCGATCTGCATAGGGTTCAGTGGTTGACCGAACATTTGCTGTTGTAGTAGAAGCTGTGCTTGGGGTGATTGCATCTGCATCTGGGGCTGGCCGCCGTATTGAAAGTTGCCAAGGCCACCAACTGACTGGTTGACCGATCCACGAGTGCGGTGACCAGGCTGGAAAGGAGCGGCATTGGCGGTCTGGTTCATGTTGAAACTGCCCATGTTCTGAATCTGATTGTCTGTAGATTGCTGTTGCTGAGCGGTGTTGTTGTTCTGGGGCTGTCTCCAGTTACCCTCAAAGTTGCGTGACTGGCTCCTGCCATGGCCTTGACTGCCGTGGCCCTGACTGCCACGGCGCTGGAAGTCTTGCTGCGGCTGTTGACCGTTCTGGTTGGTCGGGTTCTCGTTGGTAGCTGGGAAGGAAAACGAAGGTCCACCGCGGCCAGCACTTCCACCACCACGTCCAACAGCCATGCTCTGGCTGCGTCCGTGAGCCCCTCTGCCGCCACGAGCAGAGGCGCCGTCATTGGAGGCGCTATGCCCACTGGGACTCGCGTCGCGGTTAGAGCTGCCCTCGGTCGAGCCCGGAATAGGGAACTGGAAGCCCGAAGTCTTTCTCTTCGATTCGGCCTGTTCAGCAGCCTTCTTCGCGTCGGCGAGAGCAAGTGAGTGGCGACGGGTGTGTCCGGAGCCGCCAGCACTGCCACCACCTCGACCGCGGGGGTTGACGTTTTCCCTACCCTGACCACCCTGTTGTGCACCAAACTCACCGAAGCCAGACGCACCGGCAGAAGGAGCGGGCGGCGGGCCCATGCCGACGTTGGGATGGGCCGACTGGTTGCGGCGGTGGGCGGTGGGCTGGGCTTGGGGGACGCCGAGGTGCTGCTGTTGCGGCATCTGTGGCATCTGCTGGGAGAATTGGTAGTTGTTGACTTGGGGCGAGACGTTTGGCATCTGGCCTGGCATCTGGAAGTTGCCGAGCTGCTGCTGTGGCTGGATCATGCCCATGTTCACATATTGCTGGTGTGTGGCGGCAATCTGCTGCTGTTGCTGCTGGAGAACCTCAATCTGCTGTGCGATGGCGAGTTGTTCCACTACACGGCCTGTGTCAGCAATTGCTTATCATAGTGTAACAACGTGTGCAGACGTACTCATCAACGGCGTCAGCTCCGAGGGACTGCGGCGATGCGCAATGTGCAAACGACGGCCGGCGGGACCCATGGGGCCCTGCTGGCCTTGTTGCTGATCCATGGTAGATGGTCGAGTGTGTGCGTGGTGCTGTGCCCGCGTGCAGTCGTACCGTACCGGTGGAGAAGCGACGGATTGACGCGAATTGGTCACCGAATGAGACGAGTTATCTGCAGGGCATCAGTGAACTTGGCCCCATTGATGCTTGTCCGAGCCGAGGTGATGCACGAAGTGAGGGTGGAAGCAGCGGGGTGGGAGGGTGATAATGCAGGGTTGGCAGCAGCAGCAGCAGCAGCAGCAGCGGCGGCGGCGGCGGCATGGTGGTGCTTCTCTCGCTCGCTAGCGGGGATGTGACTTACGTTGGGGTAGGCGTGTTGGTTAGGCCGTGCTTTGGGGGGTGTGAAGACGATGCTTTGTAGAGGATGGATTGAGCGGGATAGTGTGCAAGTCAGCAGTGGGTGAAGGTCGTGTCCAGACGGAGGGCTCGGTGTGATAAGGAGGGTTCTCAAGGTCAAGGAGCGCGGATTCCCTGGAGCGGGTCGTTGTGGGCAGTACCAACAAAATGGGGGCGGAGAGAGTGGTGCGAAGGAGGGAGCGATCGAGGATGCGGGAAGGAGGGTTTGCAGGAGGGAAAAGCCAGAGGGCAGTCAGCGTGTGGTGGATGGTGGTGATGGCTACGGCGGGACTTGGCTAGATGGTCCTAAAGGGAAGCGATCGGCTGTGCTTGTCCGCAAACGAGGCCTGAGCACACGTACGTCACCTGCGAGAGCGAGAGCGGGCGGGCGGGCGAGCAAACGAGCGAGCGAGCGGCGCACCAGTGCGGCTGTAGAGACGGGCGGTAGCAATACAATAATACAGTAGCGATTAGGAGCTGGACACACCAAAAAAAGAAGAACAAGGAACGCGCCAGGCAATCGTGGGCTCAGGCGCTGCAGGCGTGGGTGCAAATATATACATGGACGCAAACGCCGCGGCTGGCCCCAGATGTGTGTGCGCCATGTCTCAGTGGGCCCTTATGTGAAGCATGACGGCTAGGTGTGCATGTTTCAAGGCCAGGACTTTGGCCCGCATCCGTTTCCTCATACACCAAGCTGGAGCTGCCGGCCATTGTCACACGCGCGCGAGCCTCAGGAGTTGCAGCGGCGTAGGTAGCGTTTGGACAGTGTATTGATCCACTGTCTTGGGGGCCCAGCGCGCGCCTTAGTCATGCTGCACCCTGCAAGCTGCGAGCTCGTGCTGGGTGCTGCAAAACAGCCGTCTGCGTGCTCGTTGCAGTACATGCACACAAATGTATGCTTGCAGG
>Ga0265797_10005907_pt1 | contig 17643 bp, 21 predicted proteins | sample P2T30metagenome_FD_192433 | JGI IMG/M metagenome (GOLD analysis project Ga0265797, IMG submission 192433) | Plant litter microbial communities from East Loma Ridge, Irvine, California - P2 T30 | ecosystem: Environmental > Terrestrial > Plant litter > Unclassified | place: USA: California...
AGGCGATTGGGCGGGAGTGGTGGTGAAGGCGAAGGCGAAGGCGAAGGCGAAGGCGAAGAATCAGGTAGAAAGCCAGGGTACATGGTTTCTGGATCTTGGTAAAAATCACGCAGAATGAACTTTTTTTGCCATGATAATCAAAGGAAATAAAATTTATTCAAATACGCTGTGAGAAAAAAAAGAAAACGATGGTACTAACTCGTCTTCTCGTTCCAAGCATTCAAACAGACCACACGTCCCTCCTCGTCCGCCACCGCCAAACCCTCTGCCTAATCCTCCACCTAAACGCATACAAGCACACCAGCAGCACAATACCAAACGCCACACTACCGCAAACCTTCCAATAATACGCTTCCGTCTTCTCGGTATTGACGATGCCCTTGAGATTCATGCCAAAGTACGACGTGAAGAACGACAGGGGCAGAAACACAATCGTGACACCGGTAAATACGAAAATGGCCTTGTTCTGCGTGTCGGCAATGATTGCGAGTTCGTTTTGTTCAATGGAGCGGAGTTGAAAGAGCTGTGTAGGGGGTGAGTGTTGTTAGTTGGGTTCTGCCTATGTATGTATGTATGTATGTGTGTATGTATTTCTGTGTGTGTATACATATATATTGGGTTATGGAATGTAGAAAGCAAGAGGCACAAACTTACCGAGTTTAGCGATTCGCGCAAATCAGCCGTAAGACGCATACACGTTATCCGCGATTCTTCCATCATGTGCTGTGCAAATGCTATACGCTCCGTCTCTGTTTCGCCGTCGGGATTGTCGATGATCGGCACACCGGCTTCCTTGTCCTGTTGCTTAAGGAGGTCGCAGTCGGACTGGAGACGCTGGAAGAAGTCTAGTTTCTTGGAGAATATTTCACCTAGGACGGTGAGTTCGTCGATGCAGACGAGGTAGGCGCGGACGAGGTGGATGGTTTCGTTTCGTTGCCAGCGGTCGTAGCGGCGTTCTTTCTGGGTGTGGTGTAAGTGCGGGCGATGGTTGGGTTGGTAGGAGGTATGGGAGATTTACCAATTCATGTACAATGGCGTCGTAGGCGTCCATCAGGGAGGGTATGCTGTAGCCTTGACGGATGTTATGGGGTGTGGTTCCTAGCTCGGTGATGAGGTAAACTAAGAACCATTCTACGTTCTTACGGCGCCATGTAGTAGTGCCTGTTTCTGAAAATTCGCGGAAGATCTGTGCTGTTGCAGAAGCGAAGTTGTCATGCTGGAGGAGTGGCTTTGGCATGTGGAGATAGTGTCGCATGTTTGTGTTGAGGTAGTCGACGCCGGCAGTGGGCGACATTGTTAGTAAGAACCCTACTAGGATCAGAGTTTGCCAATGCAATCTTCTCGGAATCTTTACTCACCGTCGTCTCGGTGGAAACATCGTAAAGGGTTTCTTGCGAGGTATGCATCTTTGTATTGTGGGTGTCTTGTCAATGACTGGGAAACCTGCTCAAGCCTAGTCGTCCGGATACCCTCCGATGGGCCGTTCATGTTAAACTGACTGCCTTCCGAGAGTTGCCAGGGCAAGTCAGCCTCGGCGAGTTCCCAGAAATTGACAGTTTTGCCCACATAGTCCGCTCGCCATTCCACATCCTTTCGGAGATTGTCGTTTTTGTCGCCTAGAAATACGCCTTTGTCGAGCTTTGTTTTGAAGCGATCATCAGACTTCAAGATGCGTAGGAGGTCCCGTGAATCTTGAATTGATTGCGTGTTTCGCATGTCGAATTGCTCTATTTCCAGGTATGGCCATCCTGCACGCCCAGCTTTGATGAAAGGCCGTCCCATGGTCTTGGAGCCGGTGTGAAAAAATAGAGCTTCGACGGACTGCCTATGTTTAGCAGGTGGAGATAACACTCACCAACTCAGAACCTACCGAGTGTAACAAACCAACGCCGAGAGGGGCATGTCTGGATAGATGTGAGTAGGAAAACCCTAGTCAATGAGAGATGACGTACATCCAACGGACGGTAGACCACGATGGTTTCTGTCGAAATTCTGAGCTTGTTAGCATAATCACGGAACAAATGCGCTGAATCATACCTTTCTCTAGATCGCCTAAGCGTACGTTTTGCTGTTGCGCTCTGCCTTCTCCAAAGTCACAGATTGTGACTTGAATCTCCATGCGAGGAGGAAACAAGTCATCGACGGCACGTTGCAGCTTCTCCTCCGCTGGTCTTCTAACTTTTACGTCTTTCCAGAAGATAGTCCGCAGCAGAAGCTTGAAAGCTGTGCTGCTCTCTCGATTTTTCGCCCATCGTCGCAGCTCCTCAACCGTCTCAGATTGCTTCTGCGACTGGACACGACGGGCATGTAATGTGGATTCGGGTATGTCAGGTGGCGGATCTCGTGTGAACTTGCCGAGGATCTTTGTTGTACTGACAGGAATGTATGGATGGTCTTTTTCTGAGAGTTCGAAGACCTCTTTCTTAGGAGATTTAGAGACAGAACTTGTAGATTTTCGAGTGGCCGCATTCTCTAGCTCGTCACCAAGCATGGTGGCGGTCATATAGTTCGATCAGTATATACAGAGCTTCAGTGTAGATGCGCGTTATTTTGGAGTTGTTCGGGGTGTTTGATATGGCTGTCTTTATTCGAGCCAGTATGTCGATTTCTAGACGGTGTCGGATATCTATAAACCTACTTAAACGCGCAAAAAAAGGAAACCCAGGCAATAGAGTACTATCAAGACTAAAAAAATGAGGGGGGTGGATTAATACGGTATCTACAAGGCTGAACGAGGTCTTCCATAGCAGATAAGGCTGGGGCTGAAGCTCGCTACCCCTAGCGGCTGTGAGCCTGTGACTTGGACACGAGTGGTTTTTAAGGCCACATTATATGCATGAAGGATCCAGCATGTCGTCCGCAGTCGGATACGAAAGTTTATGTGTGAAGAGACGACGAGCGAGGCCAATATGGCGAGCCGGAATTAGCGCCACTTCACATCTGACGCGTAGCCCCACTATTCCTTCGAGGCTTTGCCAGAAGCCATTTCGGCCCCTGCATGGGGCTGGGCAGCGCTTCCCGCCTCAGTCTTCTCGGAACTGACTGGATATCGAATCATCTCGGTCATCTTTTCTATACCCTCTAACCCAAAGTCTGTCAGGTTGAACTCGACTGTGTCGATATCTTTGAACCCATGACTCTGATAGAGTCGCTGACCCTGGGCAGAGGCTTGCAGGTAGGCAGGAAGCCTCAATTCTTCCGATTTTGCAATGCCCCATTGCACTAGAAGGCTGCCAGCACCTCTTCGCCTGTGTTGGGGTGCGGTGACAAGAAGGGCTAAGACTGCGTAGTTGTAACATGAGCATGCATTCCCGATTTGGGGGTCCTGATATTCTGGACTAACTCACGTATATGCGGATGCTTGCCCATCTCACCGTTGCGAGTGCAGAAGTACTCATGCGCAGCTTCTCTCAAGCGGCCATACTGATCCACTTTCTTCGATTCTTCGTCCATCGGCTGCTTCAGACCTTCAAGGTCGGGCCGTCCATGTGGGTAGATTTCCCATTTCGCATAGGCAATTATTTCGTCGTCGCTTTCCGTGTCGACGACCTTCAAGTGGTGCACATGAGGCTTGTTATCAAGGTCGTTTTTTATTGACGCCATCTGATCTTCTTTATAGCCTGGAAATGGAGGTGGGCGACCAATTACCAGAGATCCTAATGTTGCCGTGCGAAGAGCTGCACATGTCGCGATGTCTGCATGCTGTAGGGGGCGGACCAATAGAGAAGCCATTTTGCAAATAGGGCTGCTCAGGAGAGGGAGTAACAAGGCGCAGGTTGGAAGTCGCATATTGGAAACGAGAAGACAGTGAAGCCTGCCGATGCGAGCTCTGGGGGGGGGCGGGGCTGTCCTCTTAAGCGCCCACGCCGCTGCAGGGACATCTCTATCATTCTGATGACAGCTGAACATGCAACAAGCAGAGTGCAACACTTCGCCGCGCATGATGCCACATGCATTTTGCAGTAAGCCTCTTGGTAGTTCGGCTAAATGTTAGTCATCTTGGAGCGGGCTTCAGTTGTTCTCGGCGGTTCTCCAATGCGCAAATGGTTCAAAACAGGCCGCTGTAAGGGCTCAAGCATCATCGACACTGCTCCCAGGGACTTTACATATCCACATCATTGTACATGTCAATGCAGCATGTTTTTTGGTATGAATAGATTGTGTGTGTTGTACACAAAAGCATGGCACACGTGGGCTAGAACACAAGATGGTGAAGCAGCGCAGAAATGATATGTAGGCCATTGTGAGATTCAAGAAACAATAATCAATATACTATGGAGGATCCAGTTACATACTTCTCATGTAGTCGTAGCCATAACTCCAAGAATGTTCCAAACCACGACTTCGTTCTGTCCAGTCCCGTCCAGTCCCAGCAGCTCCAAGCACTCTCATCAAGTGTCGAAATCGATATTGTCCTTACCAGGACCCTCCCTGGGTCCTGTATAGTGCCAGTTAAACGGCCTGACACCATAGAATTGCTGAATCGCACCAACATCAGCGTACTGGAACTTCCTGCGGTGCTTTGTACAAAAGTTACTGTTCATGACGGAATAGGACATCACGTTACGGTCGACGGGCATGCCGAGCATCTGGCCAACTGCAAAGAGAATGGAATTCTGGTAGTCCCAGTGGCCCCTGCCGTACCGCCACCAATAGCGAAGGTTGATCCATGCCCAGGCCTTGTGCTGACCGCGGCTTGTACTGAAACGCCAAGGGTTATTGTGCATGTCGTACCAGCCCATTCCTAGGATGGCTTGAAAGCCGCGTTCTGCTGTTGAGAGCGTTGCCGTGCTGAAGGTGATGTCGGAGGGCCAGCCAGTGGGCACTTGTTCGAATTCCAGGGGCACCCATTGCGCGTAGTCGTCAAAGGCTTTTCTGTGGTACATGGTCATTAGCGGATTGATAAATCTTTCGGTATCTCCTTCTCTCTCTTTAGGGTCAAAAGCTGTTGGAGGAAAGGGAGAAAAGTGTGTCTATTTCTTGGATGATGTTTACGTTAACAAAAGAAAAGAAAACATTACACTTACTTAATCATGGCCAGCTGCCAATCTCGACCCGGTACTCGCTCGTTAAGGATAAACCGGTCCACAGACCAAGTGATGTAGGATTTCTTCCAGAGCGGAGCGAACGGTCTGTATGGACCCGTTCCAAAGTATGGAGTGCCGCGGTGTTCAACACGGCTCGAATTTTCAGAAGCTTGTTTTGTGTGGTTGAGATTGACGAGTCTTTCGCGGATATCAAAGTTGTAGGCCATGTTGTTCGTGATGGCTGAGCCGTTGAATTGTTCAGCTGCCGACTCCAAAGATGAGTCTGAAGATGGTGATCTTTTGCGAACGCCATGATGATCGATTGCGAGATTGCAGTGAGCTAGTCCTAGAAGGAGCAAAAGGTGAAGGAACATCATCCTTCACCCGAGTGATAGCTTGTATCTTGAAGGCTAGAAATGATAAAAGAAGAAAGTGTGTGGGAAAAGGAAAATCTCGCTGTCGCTGAGTGTTTTATATCGGCTCGGTAGACATGCAATAACTTCGGTGTTGTCGATAAACCACAGGGTCATCAGGCGCAGCCGTGGTACCAAAGCCCTGAGTCTGGAGACGGACCATTCTTCAGCTGCCTAGTACGCGAATACATGTCAACGTTACTGAAGGATTGCACTCGAAAGCTCAGCTGAGCCTGTGTGAAGCTTATTTCATCACATCGCACGGTCAACCCAGTTGCTTCATCGACATGATTAGCTTGGCATGGATATTACCAGTCGAATGTATACTCTTACTGGCTATGCAAAAGATTGGTTCATGATCATTTGATTGCCTCATCTCATGGTCTAGACCACTTGTCCGATCAAAAGCCGCTGCTAAATCATATCGGTACCGCACTTATCATTGTTGCATGAGGTCTATGTAGGGAAGAGAGCATACTGAACCTGATAAGACGGTTAGAGGGAAGAAATGATGGTACATGATAGTACTGCTCTGTCCTTGAGATGAACGTCATAATGATACTGAATTAATGGCAGTTCCCTCGCCTGGAGCAATGTGACGCGGGAATGACAAGATTGTGAATATAGTTCTCTTTCTCTGATTCAGTATTTCGAATCAAAGCATGAGTTCAAAGTCCCTTCGAAGAGTCTACGGGGAATCTTGCCATGCAGTATAATGCACCGTCAAGTTCTCACTCTCTATATCCCCGTTCATATGATGTAAGACATGCCCATAATTTCCCCTCTTATCGATTCCACTAAACCCCTCACTGAACAACTTCTGATGCTCTTCGACGCCTTGACTCATCCATTTCCGGATCCCCATCTCATTTGTAATTGCCGGTGCCGTGATCACGGTTCTCGTCGATCCCTCCGCCCCACCACCCCATCTTCTCACTTGCTCAATGAAATACTTCCGCTCCTTCTCCTCTCCATCTCCGTTCCACCTGATCTATGAAAAGCATTCAATACTGACCTAGTTAGTTCTAGCTGCTCTTCCTGTTTCACCATAATGATTAAAACATCGACCTGCGTCGTCTTGAACCTTGATCTCTGGCCTTCTGCAGATGGCTCTGCGCTTCTTTCGTGATCTCCCCCGTCCCGTCTGATAATCCATGTTTACAGCCCTCTTCATAACGCTGCTCACGCGCGACGGCAGCTGAAGCATTCAGGCCGGCCTTGTGGGGCTCACTAGCTGTCTTATGGCCATCCTCATGCCCTTTACGCGCGGCCGCTTCGAGGGGGCACCTGACTGATATGTTAATTTGCGAGTGCCTTTTGTTGTAGCACTCGTTTGGCTTTTTACAATCAGTCGGCTCTTTAAGCGAATCAAAGGCACTTGTAGCAAATCCATTAGTATTGCAAGCGGCCCATCGCGGTTCGAGGAACACATGGAACGTAGAAGCAGGCGCACGATGTCGAAAAAAAATGATTCAGATCACGGTGCGCCGTGGGGGTCCTTTACCCAAGCCCAAGCCCATGGATATGATGTCTTCTATGTCATGCCGTCCCTCTACGCTAACACTGTATGCTTCCTACCGTCCCATGCTGTTGATCATCTCCCTCTGTGTTGCACGGTCCTTGTTCGTCTGGCTGAGCGATGGGATGCTTCGCAGATCTCCCACCACATCTTTGGCCTTTCCAAAGTATACCTCTTGCAGCAGGTTGCGCATCTTGAGCTCCATATCCTCAACCATCTTGCCGATGTTGGCGACGTGCGAGGTGTCATCCTCGACGGCCATGTCGGCTTCTACTTGACGCACCATATTACCGGAGAGGTCAAGGCCACCGAGTGCTTCGCTATCGGTACCAAGGGAGAGGATGACAGTAGACGTGAGCTTGTAGTGGGATGTTCGGGCGCGGTCTTGAGCGTCAAAGACGTGGATGCTGTCCCAGCTACCGGAGCTCTTGGGCGTGGGGTTGACGGCTACCTACGTTAGCGGGTTGACGGTAGTGAAGAGAGATATGAGCATACCCTTCTTCAGCAGAACGCAGCCTGCGAATCCATCGTCCATGTCCCAAAGGTATACGCTCGATATGCCACCCTCAAAGTATCTGCCCACGTCAGTCGTGCCCCACAAGCTGTCCCAAGCTCGCCCGCGCTTGCCGCACACAACTCACAACTCTCTGTAGACATCAAATGCCTCGTTCGCCTTGACCTCCATCTTGCGGACACGATCACTAGGCGTGACACCTTCTTCAATGGGCGGCTCGAACTCGTTGCTCCATGGACTCCTCCAGCTGTCGCCGTCGCGATTGTAGTCGCAGCACAGGAAGTCGCGCTTTGTTTTTGAGCATTTCTTCACCGTAAGTGGGATGTCTACGGATTCGAGCAGGTCTTCTTCGAGCGACGGGTTGAGCTGGATAATGTGATCGACATTGCGCTTGACGTCCTTGGGATTCAATCGACGGAGAAGGTCGCTGCAGCTGTTAGCGAGAGTGACAGAGAGAGAAGGAGAAGATGCGGGGGGTAGGGTGCAGGATGCCTTACAGAGCACTGTCAATAGGGTCCGTCATCTTATTAATCCTGATCTTGTAGCGATCTGTGGTGAACTTGATGTGCTTGGTACGTTTGGGTACCAAGCCAGACCCCTCAATCTCCAACGGCTCCTCTGTCGGCGACTCGGCCGTTGGTGGTGATCGCTTGTCCCACGAGTCATGCGTGTAGGAACCCTGTGGGCCCAGTTGGCCCATCGTCGTCACACCTCGACCTCAACTATGCTCTTTTCTGGACTTTTGTTGGCTTCTGTCACTTTTTAGAGTGTTTGTAGTCTCGATGAAGGACGTGTGTTTTATTGACGGCTCTTGCTGCAGCAGTCACGACGTTCACTACCACGGCAGGAACAAGGCTGCTTTGCGTAACGACTTCACCAGGGAGTGTGTGGAAAGCCACTTCGATCACAGGAAGAGCAGAGAAGTGAGATTTGGTGCATATGAACACAATGGGCCCATTATCTTGCTAGCTTGAATAGCCCCCAAACTATTGCCTGTGTCTACATGCAAGCAAGCCGCATATGTATGTTGCCCATGTCTTTAGACTGTCCTGCCAAAGCATTGTGACTCGCCTTCACCTCATCTCTGTATTAGGTACATGCGTGGTGATTTTGTATATGGTGTGCATCTTACGGCCATTCTACGGCATATCCCCGTTGTGCACTCACCTTCACCTGCGCGACATCGCGCTCATCGCGCTAGTGAGCTCTCACACATATAAGCTGAGGCTCACCTCTTCTCCTGTATATCTTCTCCATTACCCATACATCTACTCAACACAGACATATACATTTCTCACTACACCCCATCGTCAACATGTCTGAGAACGGCAACCCTGTCTCTGCCGGTGTCAGCGCCCCTCAGTTCACTGAGCGAGAGCTTCAGATGCTTGGGTGGGCCATGCAGTCGCTCAAGTCTGGCCCCCCTGACGTGAGTTAATCTCAGTGCAGTTACGCACATTGAACATCTCATGTAACACATTACTCACACAAACCATAGATTGATTACGACAAGCTCGCCGCCTATGCTGGTATGACCAACCCGGGCTCTGCTAGGAACGCCTGGGCCAAGGTCAAAGCCAAGCTTGCCCCAGCTCCTGACGGCACTGTTCCAGGCACTCCCAAGAAGCCGTCTCGCAAGAAACCCGCTGCTGCAGCGAAGCAAGAGGATGGCGACGAGGGTTCTACCGCTACCACGCCCAAGAAGACCCCTCGCAAGCGCGCCCCCAAGAAGCAGGACATCGATGGCGACTCTTCTCCCAAGAAGAAGCCTACACGTGGCAAGAAGACGTCTGATGACGAGGGTACGTATACCTCCCGCACTACTTGTGTAGTCAGCATTCGATACTAACATATGCACAGCTGTCGAGTCTGAGGAAAACGAGGATACCAAGGTGAAGACCGACCCCGATGAAGCTTTGGAAGAGACCATCGAAAAAGTCTAAACATCTCTCTGTGGCGTCCGCTTGAGGTCCTCCACTCGATTCCCATGTTCTCATTTTCTCGCATCAATAATATGGCGGTGTCCTGGTACTCAAAAGCGGGAGTCTCTCACCGACTTGGGGAAGCCTCAGGATTAGTCTAAAATAGTAATGGGTCATTTCCAGTAGCGCGTGCAGACTTCACCATAGTCATCATAGTCGTAATCGCGCGGCTCCAGTATATAATATCCTTCAATTCATGTTTGCTTTGCCGCACCCTTTCGCTAGCATGTGTTATATGCGTTTACCGTATCTCATGGGCTTTCCACGGCCGAGTGAACAAGCTGATCCCCGCCAACATCTGTTGGTGATGCCGTACATCTTACAGGTTTGCATGTATACCAGCATGCATATACTCTCGCACCAGGAGTACTCCATCCGCCCAGTCTCTAGACATCATGTGAAAAGATAGGTCGCATGCATACAATGCACGACTGCAGTCCAGGGTAGCGAGGAAGTATCAACGGTTGAACCAGAATGCAAGTGGCACGACTCTTTCAAACCTTATACATGTCTAAATGGAAATTACCACTGTCACACTACAATTGGGAATGCAATGAAGACACCTCCTCCCTGCGCTACAGTCATATCTTGATTTGCAGCCATAAATGTGTCTTTTAAAGACGGACGAGGTACGCGCTTGGCACCGCATTTCGTGTAACATGCCATGACGCAATCCTGATTTCCACATGCCAATCTCCCATATCTTAGTCTAGAGGCAGGCAGAAAGTTGCCAATCTCCTTCTCAGTGATTTCCTTTGTCTTCCTACTACAGCCTCGACTCTACCAAGCACCATGTCACCGTACGACCGCCCCCATCCCCACCAACTTGGAGTTCGCAATCCATTCTCTGAGATACCCTCTCTTCACAACTGCCCGACACCCATTGCACAACTCATTGATCCCCTCATTCACTTTTTAGGCATTGGCCCCGGTCTCTGCACACGCTACAATCTCTTTGGTCTCGGCTACCTGGTGCTTCTAGCGATCAATTACGGGTTAATTCCTTACGCTGTTTATGCGGTTCTAGCCACATTTGCGAGGTTGTGTGGTCGGTCTAGGGGAATCGGGAAAGTGCGGATGCCTTGAGGTTTTTTTCGTATGGAGTAGAGGAGGCATTGATGAGAAGAGGAGGCCAAGGCTGATCATGTGAGCAAAGATTAGAAGAATTATGAAAAGATGATTTGATTAAGGGGAGGTGCCATTTTCGCGCATGAAGCGAGGGTTAGATGGCGACAACTCAGCTATACGACTGCGAAACTTGGCAAGTGCGCCCTGCCCGTACATCTCCTTCTGCTCTAGAAATCCCTCTAACACTACGAAGAAGAACTCATTAATGGTAATATGACAGGATTGTTCCAACGCAATAGAACAAAGGGGGGCGCGGCAGAGGGGTGTGTGCGAAGGGAAAGGTGAAGAGTGAGCGTTCGTCAAAAACTGCCCTCACGCACATGTCCAAAAGCTGCGGCATCATAAACATGAACTTCCATCGGTTACTTTGAACTATCTGTGCAGTAGCCTTGATCGAGTGATGGATGTGCGTGTGTACAGGACTGGACTCGGTGGAAACTACGTCTAGATCTAGCAAACAGGCATATGAGATTTTCAGCGGGCCTTCGTAACATTTTCTTCCTTGTCTTTTTACTAACATGATTGCGCTTGCTATCTTCAAGAGGCCTCTTTGTTTAGCTGAATGTTGAGATGTGTCTCTTTGAACCATGGTTCCGTACCAGGGATAGCCGCGCAGCCATGCGGAAGAACCAACACAACTCCGATTTCATTTTTTCACTCTCGCATTCATCCTCTTTTTTCCAACACGGCATCATGCTACATTTCCGTGGATCATCCATCTTCATCAAGTCCCCGTGGGCTATTTTTCGTCTCATGTGCACACCGAGAACCACACCCGAGGGGTATCAAATGCGGCCGTTGACGACTAAGTATCGGCATGGCACAGTCGAGAGACGACGTAAGGGAAGAAAAAGGAAGAAAAATGACGCGCACTATACGTGTGTGGCATACTCGCCTGCAATCGACTACACAAAGTCCAAGAAGATCTGGAGAAGTTACTGGATATAAAGGTCTCTCTAATCTGGCCCAGAATCGACAGTCAGAGACTTCAAGAGAGAAATTCAGGAAGTGTGTGCCGTATACCCGAGAGAAAAACTTAGTGAGTGATATGAGGTGGACTTACTTCGTCTCACAGGCTCACTCCCTTTCACCTCTTCTACGTCTTTCTGGGTGGAGATTGCGCGACTCGCCTTCCGTTACCACCTCCCACCTCACCAAACAAAGCCATATTCACTATCGCCTACTACATCTCGCGCCATTCCCAAACATGCCTCCCATCCTTACAACGGCCACGCCCAGCGACAGTCAGCGCGACTCAATCGATTGGGCCCAACTCTTCGTCATTCTAGCCGTCGTCGGCATCCTCCTCATTCAAACCGTCCTCGCCATTGCATACATCCGCTTCCTCAACCTGAGCAGCAAGGCGCGTTGGAGGCGTCTCCGGCAACGCGGCGTCGTCTTCGTCAACGGACCGGCACTGATCTGGACGAGCACGATACCACCTGCACCATTGACCTCGACGTTCAATTTACGCCAGATACCCCAAAACTCGAAATATCAAGTGGCACAGTAGCAGCAGTTTGCTACCTCAGACTCAACTGCAGCTTCACGCGGCCTTGTCATCGCACTGCTGTCCCCCAATCACCTACTCGCCACGCAACCTACCTATAGCAATCTAATGAGCGTTCTCGTCCCCATCCCAACGCCGATTACAGGTAGCTCCAGAAAGCACCAGTCTACCTTTGCGACAGTCATAATTCTCGTCACTGTTACCGCAGTCGGGCTATTGATCGTGGTTGGCTTCATCTTGTTTGTCACTTGGTTCAGGATGGAGAAGAGAAGGGAGTAGCACGAGGCTGCCATACAGTTGGAGGAGCTGGCACGTACTGAATCCCCCTTTGGACAACCGGCAGGGCACGATGTGGGCGTTGCGCGTTGTAATACCGAACACAGGTGTTGATCAAACGGATACAGGCGTTGAGGTGAAAGGCTCGGCGCATATGGTCTGTGGGCAAAGACAGATGGATGTTGATGATTGAGCTTGTTGCCTTGCATCTGGCTTACTTCCTGCATAGTATACATTGACGGCAAAAGAAATGATGTTATGATTCAAACTCCTTCACATTCATGATATAGCGTATGTGATACGGTGGAAGTTGTGCCAGCGTTATGCCCCAGTTGTGCTATGACAGACCATTCTTTGGCTTGGAAATGCATCATTTATGAACTATCCGCGCGCGCAACTTAATTCATTGCCGCGTCATATCAGAACTTTGATGGTATCACCCATGCGATCTGCCTTATCTCATGGTAGCGTGATAAGCGCGATACCGAATCGAGGAGTAGCGTTCCGCGTGGCGAGTCTCACAATGGCTGCAAGAGGGCAAGCGCAAGCCAGCCTCGAATGTCCCAGCGGGGTCATGTGCACGGCGTCCCTGTGCCCTTATATCTCATACCTCTCCCCCTTTGCGCCCACGTTCAACCTTGGTCAACTAGCAAGCCAATCTGAAGAGATCAACTGCAACACCTATCATCTCCCAGTCATCCAGAATGTCTTCTCAGGGCTCTGGTAACGCCTCTTCCGACAGCAGGGGATACAGCATCACCAGCTCGGGTACCAACAGCCAGGTAGACTTTGGTACCACTTCATGCTCGCGTCTGTACTGATGTACTTTTCTTAGGGCAACCACTTCTGCACTCGTGACTTCGGCCCCAGCGCCGCAAACCCAAACTCTTACCACTACTCCAATGCCGACGGCTCCTATTATTACAGTAACCCTAATGTAAGTCACGACCAACGCCATGGTTGAAAGCCCACTGAGTTTGTATTAGGGCTCGACATACTTCAACAACGGCAGAGGAGGTGCGGTTTATACTCCCCCTGGCAAATAGATACCGCTTGCTACAAAGTTGTTGGTAAGGATTTGAGTTTCGATCAAAGTACTCTGGATATAACAAAGGTGAGGAAGGGACAGTATGCGGCTACCCAGAGTAGACTTGAAATGTACAGGATCGTCTCTTATTGCATCTTTCTCTGCCCATGTTCTTGTGAGACACGGCCGACTAATCCAACCAAAACTTACAATTCTCCGGCGATTGTAACTGCCGAAAGACATATTCACTCGCATGCGCAAAGCGAAAAGCCCCAGTCCTGCGGAAGTGGTTTTTACCGGCAGGTTTCAACAAAATGCCATGCCCTGTATAATCGACTTCTTCCTCGGGCTCAGCCTCTACCAGCTCGTCAATGCTCGCGAGCCGATGGGTATCTCTATATACATCTCTCTCCTGTTTCTTTGGTTCTGGTACTTGGCTTAAAAACGACTGTGGGATGTAGACTTGTTTCGCAGACAGTACAACATAATACGGCCACACGTCGACCGGATCTCTCAAGTTGGGAACGGTATCGGGGAAAGCTTCGATTTCGAAATCTGCGGTACTGCGGACCTGCAGCGTCCACTTGTCGCCGGCATCGTTACCCTCTAGTTTGCCCCGACCAATATGTCCCTGGACACGGATCGATTGGCTGACGAGCTTGGGTTCCTCATCGTCGTTGACCTTTTCAGGGATAACGCTTCGGTGGAAACCTTTTTCCCCGCTCAAGTCTCCGTGCTCCTTGCGCGACTGCACGTTTCGGCGCTGGATTTCTGCTCCGGAATCACTTCGCATGCGTATAGGCGCGGGCGGAGCTTGAGGGGTGGTCCTGTTTGCTATGATGTTTGCAAGATGCTGCCTCCCTTTTATGTTGAGCTGTATTGGTCGACCATCATGGTCGGTAACTCTGTAATGTGGTTTGTCTGACATGCGGTCTGGGACAACGATTTCGCCGTCCATGGACGCCCACGACCAGGAAGGAATATCTCTTGCTAGGTTCCACTCTGGACATTCACTGGGCCGCTTTGTCATTCTGCATTCGGCCACATGCCATGCTAATTGATCTTCTAGGTTTGCTTGCCACAGCCCGTTGGCGTATTCAACGCCTAGAGCGTCTCGTACTAGCTTTGCAATACCCCACATGGCGATTAACTTGTCGCTGCCGTTGGTAAGGTTGCAACTTGTGTATTTCCGGACAGCTGTTTTCCAGAAGGATTCCATTGGCTGGTCTATTGCCCCTGCCAAGGGCTCATCACTGCCTTCAGAGACTTGAAGGCGACCTCTCCAGTGGCGGTCTGGTCCTGCTACTCTGTCCATCGGTTGCGGTAAACCACCTGGGAGCGTTTCACACGCGCTTAGTGAAGGACAGTCCCAAAAGATCTGTTTCTCAGCAAAATGGAGGATGCGCGGTGCCAGCATTCGCTCTGCTCTATGCTTAGTGTACTGCAAAAAAATCAAGTTCAGGATGGCCTTACCTTGAAATACCCAGCCACGAACATACAAGAACGACTGAATGAGCTCACGCTCCCATAGGTCTTCCGACACCACTACCCATTTCTTTTCCTTATTTCCAAACAATGGCCAGTTTCCAGTAGGCTTGTATTGTACCGGCGCAACGTTTTCTGGGTTTCTGTTCCGAAACGCTCCTCCAGTGCTATCTTTGGAATCTACAACAGCTATGTTGCAGTAGCTGTTCCGATACACAAGATGCATGCGACCTGCTTCTTTATCCCAATCTGCCTTGCTTTTCTGGATGATGCATAAGCTATCTATCCATATGTAGCCAACTTCCAGTGACCGAGCAACCTCAATCGCGTCCTGGAAGTTCTTTGTGAAGAGATGCCATGGGATGCCCTCTTTCATGAAACGCTCCCTATTCGCATCCCGGAGCTGTTGAAACTCTATCAAGCCCCAGCAGTGCGACAACGTACAGTATGGTCCTTGCACAGATGTCGTTGCAGTCTCGATGACTCGTATCGGTTCTCCAGGCTCTCCACTGATATCCAGCAGACGGGTAGGTATGAAGCGCTTAGACTTGGGCGTGAGTTTCCTACGCTTCATACAGTCCTCGTGTGTAGTATCGCAATTCTGAACCCAAGCTCGTATCTGATGGCCCCCGTTGTCTACTGGATTCGTTGAAGGCCCGAGGTCCTCCAGCTTCGGCAATGGCTGCATTTCGGCTTCAGGGAAGAGAAAGAATGTCCGCGTTGGCAGCGCAACTTCTGTGTGCGCACTGCTCTTGATCTCACTCACAGGACGCACATGGCGGAATGTCACGACTACCGTCTCCAGGCTCTCCCGGATCTTAGCTAGACTTCTGATGTTCCATCTGTAAGCGGGCCATGCATTCTTTCCATGCTTTAGCAACGGAGAAAACTTCTCAATATCCTGCTGCAGAGTCCAGCAGAACAGACATCGATCTTTCTCCTTCATATTGGTTACTTTTGGCTGTTCACGGGGATGTGAAGGTGTATCAGTGTCCCATTCGCCTCTCAGCGACTCCCATGACTGACGATGGTAGTCCCATGAATTCTTGCTCTGTAATACGTTTTCAGTGCAATATGCGCAGAGCTTCATGGTAAATTGCGCTGTTCAGATCAATCCAGCAAAAGCTCTTCGGAAGATCACCTGAACTCCTGGCGTCCACCGGCAGCTGCCTAGGTAAAGTGGTCTCCGGGATCCGGTCAAAGGCAATGAACCATCGGGTGGCTACCAAGCCTTGGATATAATAGAGTTGGGCACCAATCCTTGCCATGGCGTTGTTCACCCACACAAAGTTCGGAGATTGCCTAGATTCAGCCCTGCGGGGGCGAAAACAAGTGTTCGTGTGGTAAGTGGGGGCCGAAATGGCGTCGGTCGTTGCCTGATTAAATTCCCACTACCCTGACTAGATATTCAGGCCCAATCAACCCTTGTATATATGAATATAGGTTCTTAGTATCAGTGTAAGCACTGTAGCGGCTAACAAAAAATATGCAGGGCCGAACAAAGCTGGTGCGCCAAGAATAACAGACTTGGCTTTGTATGCGTTGAGAAACTGGCCTGGCATCACACCGCATAATGTTGACTTGACTTGAGATACAAACGTTGCAATTAATTCTGTATGCATCCAGGGAGTGGGTTTTCTCTGACACACTATCGTACAAGGCTGAGCTGCTGTGAGACACATGTCGCGAGCGGGTCAGATTTGTGCGCCCTGAATATGCAAACACTACGTCCAATCACGGGTATCCTTACGAATGATGAACGGCTGAAGAGGCTGTGTGATTGATCTGCTCAGCGTGTAAGGTGTGATTGGGTTTGGCGTTCCTAGTTCTTGTCGATGAAACGAAGGCTTGGGGATATCAATTTGCTGAGAGACGCGATGTATTGCTTGATGGTACCGCTCAGTAATGTAGCGGAAGAAACTTGGGTGAAATGCCGCGAGTCGCAAATTCTCTGTATCGGTTGGTGTGCTCGAAAGGAACCCCCGTGTAGCTTCAAGAATGTCCTCGCCACTGCGAATATCGAGCTTGTGTAAGATCTCTCGAATAATCGGGACTTCTTCTCCTCTGATGTCTGTCGCTGCAGCTGCTATTGCCTTCAAAGCTATCTCTTGCTGATCATTTGGCTGGCTCTCGATGCGCTTGAGGCCAGAATCAAACATTGTGACGATGTTGGCTGGCAGTTGGTCTCGTCTTGCTTCTAAATCATCGAGGGTTTCCATTGTATGTACCAAGTCGAGTCTTGCTTTTGCCATGCTAATGTTCCCTCCAGCAGCATCGATAATCTCTTCCATGTACTTCTGAACGGACTTGCTGGCCGTCCTTGAAGTCAAGACCTGGCCTAGAGGTGACAGTGGAGGTTTTCGAGCGGAGCTGGCGAGTCCGAGATCGCCATGCTCTCGCTCAAGATCCCATGCAACGTAGTTTCTCATAGCCGCTTCTGGTGTCATTATGTTGATAGTGACATGATCGTAAGGTTCCAGTAGTTGAGTATCCTCGTGCCTAACGTCACGTTCAGTATACGTACGAAGCCCTCGCATGAAAATACTCACCCATTCGGACACGATCGCTTTGCACTTCTGCAAGGCATGCAGACTATGTCTTTGCAGATGGAGCATTTATAATACATGCTTAAAGGCGGCCGATCGTCCTCGGGTATATCATAATCGGGGTCATCGGGATGATCGCAAACGGGATGCACGCGTTTGAAAACAGCGATGCGCGAAGTGATGAGTATGCTCAATCCCAAATCAAGAAGCTTTGAA
>Ga0265797_10005908_pt1 | contig 17643 bp, 16 predicted proteins | sample P2T30metagenome_FD_192433 | JGI IMG/M metagenome (GOLD analysis project Ga0265797, IMG submission 192433) | Plant litter microbial communities from East Loma Ridge, Irvine, California - P2 T30 | ecosystem: Environmental > Terrestrial > Plant litter > Unclassified | place: USA: California...
TATACACGTAGTCTAGCTTATGATTATGGACTCAAGATATAGGATATAGGATCTAGGCTCTACCTTTAAGGCCTAAGGACGAGGGCTGTTAGTCTCTTACCTAACCCGGAAAGCCGTATTCCTAGAACGTAGAAGGCAACGCTACTATCTGTTTGTTTCTCCTACTGCTTACTAACTAATCGATACATTAATAGCGAAGAAGTAATACGCGTCGCTTACTTTAGGCGCTTAGAAAGTTCCTGTTCATACTTAGTCCTAACCTCCTAGAGTAATATGCGCTAAGAAGTACTTCTACTTATATTATATATAGCTCTATAGCAATACATTCTCTTTATATATAGCATATTATAATAACTTCTCTAATGATTTGCGCGTTATTAGAATACAAGAGCATAATGATACCTTATCTTATACGTATAACAGTCGTGTTACTACTTCGTAAAGCAGACGTCTTCTATATGCTACTAACTATAGAATAAGGGTGATACTACTATAGACGCTTCGAGAGCATAATACGTCTTCAAATAAGTAACGACGCGTTCTCTATACCTTAACAATCTATGCTAGAATGTTTTCGAGAACCATATACTGTAGGCACTTTGTAGTAACTACTCCTGCTAACGACGATAAGAGCGAGGGAGTTAACGCTAAATTGGCGCTTGAAGATAGTTTTTGCAGACGTTTCTAGCTCATAAGCCCTAAGTCAAAGCGACGCTGCTTTAGTGCATGTGACCATGCCAAGACGCCAAGGCTCATGTCGTACATGTCCTACACCTCATGCTACATCTCCATTCTTTATGCTACATGAAATGCTTCATATGGTCCTTACATGACACGTGTCATGTAATGACAACGCTGTTAGGGACGGCTCATACATCATCATCATCATCATCATCATCAGCCCTGTATCACGAACATAGGTAAGGTGAGCTGGGAAAGACCCAAGCAAGTGGCCATGCACAAGGAAGGTAGGGGTAACGTCGTGAGCCTGGTTGTTGCCCCGAAGACGCCGCGGGAGATGTCAGTTGGGTTCACAGGCGAGCTGTCAATGGCCTCCAGCCAGCCGGAAACAGCGTCGACGTCGGTGTCGCCACCGACGAGGATGCGCTTTGGGGAAATCTTGCTTGGAATAGCGTGCTGGGGTTGACAGACCGTGCCGAGTTGACAAGCTTTAGGGTGGCGAGCAGGATTATGCGATGAAAGATCAAAGGGAGAGCACAAATGGAAGATACGGGAGTAGTCGCAGAAGAAAGCTAGGCGTGTCGTAAGCTATACAGCTTGGATATAGCATGATTATCATGGATAATTTTTTCAAGTCAATTGAATTGCACGGACTCGGAGTGGTCGGGGACCGCATGTCGGGGACTGCACGTCGGAGACCATGTGTCGGGCATCGGGGTCTACCTTGAAAACTTGGAGATTGGTTGGTAAAGTAGAAATCTGCCGCACCGTGTGCACAGCGTAACTGCGTGCTCACGCGACGCAACGGTCTACATATGGCTCCATCGTTATATACATCTACCACTTAAGCAGCTATTAATGCAACAATTATGGAACCTAGATCGTCGAGTACGGGTTTGTAATGGCGGTAGCCAGAAAATACGGACTTGTTACCTCGACTCTCACGAGACCGTGAAAAGATGACTGTCACAATAGTAGAGACCAAACCATCGAAGATACGAGATTGCTTGACAACCAACAGGAGTAGCAACTGTTACTGCACGTCAAACGGCTTTTTGATCGATGTCTTACTCCCACACCGGCGATCATGACTAGTATCCGCCGCTCTGCTTGGTGGAAGAGCTTCTAGACACAACTGGTGCTCAAGATTTTTGGAGCGATGCAAGTCTGAACTAGACTTCAGATACTTCAACATCCTGAACAGACGCGAGGCTGACCCTGTGACCTCTTCTGAGAGGTAACTTCCTGTTGTAGGTAAGAAGACAAAACGATGCAACATGCTGCCAGGGAACACCCACGATCTGTGGTGATAGGACGACTTTACCTCCTCTTCTGATGTACGACAGTACCGTTGGCTCAGCCTAAGACTCTCGGTTCCAAGATCTCAACTCCAATGAACATGATGCTTGGTTTACATCTTTTCCTAGCGGCTGGACTCAATCCATCCAAATCCAGTCCAATGATATCCAATCCAGTAAGGGTCCAATTCAATAACATCACTGATTCGAACACGCGGTGAATCTGTGCACACCGAGGGGTGGACTTCTAATCCCGGGGTTTACGTTATCAATTTCGGAACTCGATTTTCAGTCCGCTTTCTTTTCTTATAGTGTGCGAAAGCGCATGACTGTACTTCTTTTCCCATTAACTTCTTTCGTCTTCCAACGGATCATTCGCACCTTCAAATCCCTTGTCGCTGCTGCAATGACACATAAAGGATCCAAACCTACGGCCATTATCGTCCGTCCAGCCATAGCGGCGGATGTCGAGGGAATGAGTGACGTGTTCTTCCACTCTTTTAACCAGACATTCTGGCAGTACTTCTGTCCGGAGAGCGAGAAGAACCACAACTTCATCGTCGATATGTGGACGAGAGGCATCCATTCTCCGACCGATCAAAGCTTCGTTGCTGTTGACACCTCTGCCTGTGACCGGATCATTGGTGTTAGCAGATGGCAACTGCCACAATACAACGGAGCTCAGAACCACGATGCTTGGCCAGAGCCGAGTATGCTTGACCAACGGATCGCTGTCCCCTTTTTTGGTGGCATGGACGTTAACAGGGAATCGATCATGAAAGACCGACCACACTGGTGTGAGTAGTTCTCTTTCTATCCTTAAATCATACTGACTACGAAGGCAGACCTAGATATCATCGGGGTCCACGAAGACTATCAAGGCCAAGGTGTGGCGAGAACGCTTCTAGACTGGGGCGTTACCCAGGCGGATAAACAGGGACTTGAGGTCTTTCTCCACGGCACTGAGCTGGCCCAACCATTATACAAACAGGTCGGTCTTCTTGATATACACCAGCTACCGTGATGATATACTGATCTGGAGAAATAGAAGTACAATTTCGAAGTTGCTGCGGAGATACCTGTTCCAGACCATCCTGCGTATGGGTCATTCCACTATGCAAGTATGGTCAGAGTCCCTGCATCCAGACGAGACCTTATACACTAGGGTTTATAAAGAATGATCGGTTGTAGTACGTACTTGGAAAGGATTTGGCTAACCAGTTGACATAGGCATGGCATTGGATTACTGTATTAGTGCTGAATGTGGTTTCCGGAATACAGATCATTCCTCCGATAGCCATAAGTAGCAGAATTACGTCCCAAAGGACAACAATTTTTATTCAATGGATGATGCGGGCGCTAATAGCATCCGAATTCTCGAAGCACCAGACATAGTCCATCCCCTTTGCAATGGCCGACGCTCGTTCCATGTCGAAAAGTTGGCTGATCATCCAAAGTGCGGCATCGATACCACAAGAAACACCTCCTGAGGTAATGACTCTGACACCAGAAGCAGTCTTGCCTGCATCCACCCATCGCTTCTTCACAATCGTTGCCTTTTCGCCTAGAGCATGACGGCATAACTCCTGCAGAGCGTCGAGGTAGCTCCAATGCGTTGTCGCAGTCTTCCCAGCAAGAATGCCCTGATGTCCAAGGAAACCTGCACCAGTACAAACAGAGAACAGCCATCTCTGCCTCTGCTGGCCATCGAAAGCAGCAAACGTCGAGACGATCTTCAAGAGATTGTGGTTCTCGTTCATCTCATGCTCAATGGCCTCCGGAGCGGCGCCTGGCACAAGGACAATGTCAAATCTAAATAGCTCGCATGTGCCGTCCATTTGCTGACTCAGAAGCTCCACGAATGAGATGTCGCGCTTTACTGTTATTCCCTCTGCAGACGTTGTGTTTTCTGTAGCGGAAGCCACAAGGACACGGGGTATTGGCTCCGGCATGAATCCATTCGCTAACACTTCCGATGGTCCAGTCAAGTCTAGTATATTGAAGCCGGGGAAAATAAGGGCGACAACGTGGTGTCGTGTAGAAAGCATTGCTTGAGTCGGAGGGATGTCTTAGAATGGCTGGTGTCGGGCATTTGCTAGTAAGCGACGGGTTCTCCTAGTGAAATAGACCAGACGTGTGATATATAGATAAGTATGACAAAAGATTTTGAAATTCTCCGAAAGCAGCGGAAGCTATATCTATGCCCTGCCTGTAAGTCATCGACCGGTTGCCGTGTAGAGCCGTGAGCAGGTTTCCCCTAGATATCCAAGCGAGAACACGCTAATTCTGCAGTACCTTCAAAACTAGTCCCAAAGTTACGAAACAGCCGTGCTGTTAGGAAACTCTGCTACGACCTGACCGACTAGCAGGCAAAATGCATGCGCCACCACCGACGTGGATGCCAACGCCGGCTAGACTTTCGAGAAACGGAGGAAGCACGGAAGCTACATGGGTACCGCAAAAGAGCGTGATGAGCTCTTCAGCTCGTAGGAACATACAGGTTTATGACATGGGATGAGTCACATCTGGAAAAAAGTCCAATACGGATGCCCTGTTGACTCCACGAGCCCGGTATAGCGATTCGGGATCCTGTTCACAAGTCATTTCTTTTAGTATGAAGTCGAAGCTGCGTTAATGTCCACACCGGGCAGTGTATGGCGAACACTTTTGGTATCGACGTTGATACTCGGACAGACTACAAGCTGTTCGCAGCTAACCCATATACAGTTGCTAAGAGAAAGATCATGCCAACCAGGCTCGACCCCTCGAGCTTTTTCGTGGTAAAAACGACATTGTCGTTGTAAAAACGAACTTATGCATCAACCATGTCGACTAGCTTCGTCTTCAAGCCATCTTTGTGCTTGAGGCCCCCTCCGACCAGATTCAGCCGGGCTGACAGTATTGCCGTTGGACCGTTTCAACCAGGGCAGTGTCCTCAGACTTGGAAAGTCCTTGGCAAAGCAACTGGTTGATAATGGTAGGCCCAGCACTCCCTCCGACCACAATGAGACGACTTCCCTCTCGTCCTCAAGATTGACCCCACTGCGCACGACTTCGACAAATTTACTGGCTCATGGCAATACGTGGTGGCGGACCGTGCAACGTCCATCGCAGTCATTACAGGAGGGCTGCATTGTTGGAACCAAGTTGAAATTCGCAGTCCTGCGAGCCAAGATGCGACATGTGCTAGTAACGACCATGACTCTTTAGGGCCGATAGTGTGTCGTTTAGGATACTGGAAAAGACTTGAGCTCAATAGCTGCAATAATGTGGCCACAGCGTAAACACTCCGGCATCGGTTTCAGAAATGGCCGACGAAGTTCGTCGTGGCAACTGACAGTATTACCAAGCGTCTCATCTCGTTCGAAACATAGAGTTTGACGACATTCCAACGGGACAGAAACTACTCGAGCGCCGAAGTAAGTCAATGCGATGCAACATTGCGCATTCGCGCTACGACTGCCAATGAATTAGTTTTAGCTTGGCAGACGCTCGGCGATATGCACCCTTCTCTGGCTTTGCACACCACTATGACAGTAGGAATGCAGAACGGAGAATCGCATTGGCCTTGACCGACTTCCCCGCAGGACCGACTACCCCGCGGTTTACTTTATCTGATGTTCGTGGAGGCTTCAACACATCGGAGAGCTGGTGGGTCAGGAGCCCGTTGAACCCCGACGATATACACCTCCGGACCCCGATCGTGAGGGGTCAACCGTTAGAAGGATAATGCCCTCACGACTATGATGACACGTTTCCGAGGCACACATGGCGGCATGTATAAGATAGCGATGGAAAGTTTGCCAGAATTCCCTGTTTGTCAACATCTTGCAACACAACACACGCCTCAAAACTTGCCTTAAAATCACTCTATACAAATTCACACATCATGGCTCTCTCTTTCCGCCAGATGCTTGGTGCTCCTGCATCTACTGCCTCGCCCTCCGACAGCACTCTTATCATTATTGACGCCCAGAATGAATACGCTGAGGGTAAGTTGAAAGTTACCAACGCACCGGAAACCCGCAAAGCCATCTCGTCGCTGGTAGTGAAGTATCGGAGTGCTGGAGGCAGGATTGTGCACGTGGTGCACCAGACGCCTGCCGGTGCTCCAGTCTTCACTCCCGATACCAAGCTTGCCGAGGAGTTTGAAGAGATTACTCCGAAGAACGGAGAGAAGGTGATCAGAAAGAACCACCCGAGTTCGTTCGCAGACACCGACCTGCACGAGTACTTGGGAGGCAAGAGCGGGTCTAAGATCGTCCTGACGGGCTACATGGTAAGTTTGAGTAGATGGTGTTGTGTATAACCAGTAAGCTGACCCTTGCCGAAGGCACACGTTTGCGTGTCGACCACCGCGCGGTAAGATTCCTTGCTACGTCTGTTCTACTTCGGGTTGATGATTATCATACTAATTTACGGTAGCGATGCTGCGCGTCTGGGATATGATGTGATTATTGCTGAGGACGCTGTGGGCGATCGTGACATCCCGGGAGCTTCTGGTGCTGAGGTTACGAAGATGGTAATGGCTGAATTGGGAGATGCTTTCGGTACCATCGTAAAGAGCAGCGAGATTCAGTAGATACTGTAAGTAATGTTGCATGTCGTCAATTGATGATAGTTTCCTTGTAATTTAAGCAGGATGGACTTTGAGGCGGCCCTAAATCTGGCCACTTCCCAAGAAACAGTGACCCTAACCCTGACATTGATTCCTACTCTTTATTTGCGTCGCTTAACGTTACATGCATCTCACACGTGGAACTTCACTTACCTCTCAAGAATTGAACATGTATGCAGCAATCAAGAATGAATGTCCCTCCAAGAATGAGAATCGTCGGCCACACGGGCGCAAAGGCGACCAGCAGCTTTGGCTTGATGCCAATGCCGCCCAAAGCACCTCAAATGCGATGGTGCTACGCCTGTTTGAGCACGCTATACTTCCACTGCACCGCCTGTGCTTATCTGCCTTCTCGCCGAGGCCTCTCCGGTCGATAGGAACAACACCAGAATGGCACCGGTGGTGCGAAGCAGTAACGCCGTCATCCGCCACCATCGTCCTCTTCAGCAACATCGTCGGCTCTTCGTGAGACACACGGGCATATGGGTCCTGTTAGCAGAGCAGATGCATCTCTCGACACGTCAGGCACAGCACAAGTACATGCAAACTCCCTGTTCTCCTCTATATGGAGGTCACAACTCATAAGACAATACTACTCGCATTTTCACCGCTCATTGGCCATCACTTTGCTTCCCACTAGCCGCCAGAAGCTTGCATTTCAACGGCTGTATCAATGGCCATCTTGGCTGAAGGCGCTGACAAAACCTTTCGGATACAAGCATTCCTATTGCTCGCTCTTATGTTCTTAGGTTCGCACGAAATAGGACAAGCTAGTGATTGCGTTGCTCGTGCTACATCGTTGGCACGCAAAGCGAGACTTGGCAGCTTCGATGCTTGCAACTCGCAAGGCTCTGCAACAACTCTTAGACGAGCGTGTGTCAGGCGGACATGGTGGGAGCTCTGTACGATCGATGCCCTTCTTGCGCTACTAGAAGCTCGACCTCCAGAGCTGATGACCCGATCTCCTCACAATTTGCCTATCGTACTTTGTGCAGACACTTGTTATGAAGCCGGCGATCTAGGCATAACGCAGCCGACCTACGCAGACTTCGAGCGCCAACTCTTTTTGCAAGGCACTGCCGCTTTTCCTTCTCACTTCTATCGAATAGAAGCGGCTAACCTCGCCCGCCGGATTTGCCATCTATTCAAGAGGGACGATGCTGATCTGCAGGAGCTAGAAGCTACTAGGAACGAGATTGCAAGCTGGCCTTACAATTTACCGGATTCGTCTTTCACATCTTCAGATTCCCTCGAAGACCCCGATCAGATCTTGTTGCAGGCACGTCTATTCTTTCAGGTCGCAAGCATCTTCCTGAATTTCCCTGGTCAAACCTTCCGTCATTAGGGCTTTTAGCAATCGACGTTACTTGCCTGCGGAAGGCTTCGCCAGGGATGGAGAATTCTAAACAACATGCCATCAAGTCGATTGCAGCTTCGAAAGAACTTTGCCACATCGCTTCCATGCCTTCTATGCAAGAGGGTCACTCTCCGCTGGCCATTTGTGGTTTTCATTTAGGCTGTGCCGTCCAGCTTTCTGCTGCATCGTTGTTCAAAACACCAAATTTTGACCAAAAGCAATGCCGTCACCGAGTAGTACTCATGCTCGGTGCTTTAAGATATACCGGAAAATCCTTGCCAGGCGCACAAAGCGCGTCAAATCATTTCAACCTTCCGCCGACGCGGCCTTCACCACCTCATCCCACTACGGCTCTCCGAACAGCCGCACAACATCTGGAGATGTTTCGCAAGACATGATTGGGTCATCCGAAGTCGGGCTACACAACAATGTGATCAGCGAATATAATCTTGAGCCCATGATGAACTCTACACTGCAAGAAAATCCCTTGGATATCAACTGGTTCGACTTCTTCCGACCCGACGACACATCCAGACAACTGCCAATGTACAACATGGCCTAGTTATCTTAATAACTGAAACTCTGCTGGCCGACGACTTTCTTACGAAGTACGACTCACAATTTGGCGATATATCGGGGAATATAGACATTGCCAAATGCAGAAGAACGCTTGACTGCAATGGCGGATGGCATAGCTCTCTCACTAGAACTAGGTTGCCGCTCATACCGCTTATGCAACACCGTTTTTACGGCTGACCAGATGTGACTGGTGGTGAAAATCATGGAAACACATCAGCCTTTTTGTTTTGTAATCATGTTGTATACAAGATGTTCAGCTTATGACATAGGCAAGTTCTTCGTCTTCTGTCTGTGCTCTCGCGTTTTTGTTATTCCTTCAATCTGGCTCGCCATCCCGACCTAGTCAAGCCATGACGACATTTGGGCTCAGCGCCCTCATACTGGCTTTTACGTGTGGTCGCAACGCCTGACCCTTTCCCCCTCGTCTCCTCCCCTCTTCACATCTCACAGGCTGGTCACCTCCAGTACTGAAGGTGTGCGTTGTCTTGTCTCGTCCATCTTGCGAGCCTCCAGTACTCGTAGCAGGAGGCACATGTACTATCTGTGAGGTCGCAGCATCGGCTGCGCAAGGCTTGTCGAGACTCGCTGCGTCTTTCGGTGTCACGAAAATGCACGCTTGAGCTGGTGCATCTCCTCTGGTGGTATTCCTTGTTGTCCGTCTCTTTTCATCCCGCGTGCGAGCTGGTTTACGGACTTATTCGTGGCTGTGTGCTGACGCGTAAACTCTGCCGTGCTTGTCGTGTTGTACCCGGCTGGCCGAGTTCATAGGGCGCTCGTGACTGGTGTTTCTCGGATGTGACTTGTCTCGTTCAATGAGCATGTGTATGGGTCTTCTTGCAAGTTGGTGGACTCATCGCGCTTATGTGTATTTTGTACGTGGTTTGTCGATGGTTAGGAGACGTCAAGTGATGAATTTGTGCGAGACTGCCACGTTGGCTCATCGCGTTTCTGGCTGTTCTGTAGCGAACTTGGTTTCACCGCATGCTGCAGCTACTCACTCCGGACACACGTGAAGGTGTGCGCTATCCGTCCGGCCACATCGGCGCCGCAGCGTGCAGATCACGGATCATTACCGTCGTACCTCTGGTCTTGCTAAATTCGACAACTGGTTAAGCTGGTTGCTTACTCCTCATTTCCGTGGTGTTCTCGGGGTCCGTAACCTAGACCCAATGGCCAAGCCCGAAGACCCCGAAGTCCGACATGAGAACATCCCAACTCTCGAAAATGCTTACGAATGAATGACAGACGTAATGATGTTCACAGACCACGAGGACGAGCAAGAGATTACCAATACAATCACTTTGGCCGTCCAGAATACTGCGAGTGAGCAGATATAAGTATCATCGGCCATGTTGCCTCTAAAGTCAACGGCAAATCTCAAGTCATCCTTCTCATCGCTACTGTACGATTCTCTACTTACAACGACTAAGCAGCCATCTTGTCAACACTTGCAATGGCTCCTCTCGAGCTGAATATCACCCACGTGGGAACAGCGACTGCAATCCTAGAAATTAACGGAGTCAACATGCTCACCGACCCCTTCTTCTCTTCAGCCGGCACATCTTTCTCCATAACAGATGACTTCGCCCTGACCGTCAGCGAGGACCCAGCGCTTCGCCTCGATCAGCTTCCAATCATTGACGCCGTTCTTCTGAGCCATGAAGATCACGACGACAACCTAGACCCACTGGGCCGCCAGCTGCTCGATGGTCGCCGCGTCTTCACTACCATGGACGGCGCAAAGAATCTATCCCCACGCCCATTTGTCCACGGCTTCAAGCCCTGGCAAGAGATGGAAGTTACCATTGCAGGTAAACAATTCAAAATCATCGCTACCCCGACTAAGCACGTAGACGACCAAGAATGCACCGGCTTTCTGGTCACTGCGTCGGACTTCGGCACCGGCCGCGACGGCCTACCGAACGCGATATACTTCTCCGGCGATACTGTCTACATCCCCGAACTCGCAATCATTGCTTCGAAGTACCACGTCACAGCCGCCATACTAAACCTTGGCAACGCCCACGCTCCGAAAGACTTCACCAAACGCGATGGCCCCAATTACCAAATTACCATGGACGGCAAGTCGGCGGCGCGCCTATTCCGCGAGATCAAAGCGGAAGTTCTTGTGCCGATGCACTACGAGGCCTGGGGCCATTTCACGCAATTCGGAGAAGAGTTGAGGCAGGTTTTCAAGGACGAGGGTATTGCGGAGGAAGTGTGTTGGCTGGTTGGCGGGAAAGCGGTGAAGGTTTTGTGAGTGGATCCTGGGTGGAATCAGGGATAAACGGATTCGTCGCTTGTTCCATTCAACGACTGATTAAGTTGATGGACTTTTCGTCGCTCCGCTTCGGACATAAAACCGTTGAGGATAGATGTAGATATAGATCAATTTGGTAAAGGAAGTCCAAACGCACTGTGCACTACTCGTCATTATGGGCTAGCCATTTCATGAGTGTTTTTACTGTCAGAGAATTCGAGCCAGCCATCAATGGTTTGGATGCAGCGCTTAGCAGTAGCCTGAAGTTCTTCGAATGGACGAACGGGGCACTCGTGTCGGCTGCATTCCAGGCGTGACTCAATTCATTCAACGAGCCTAGGTATGGATACTCTTGCGGGTATTCGGAGGTTCAGCTTGATCCTGCGCTCTCTGTGCTTGTTCACCCGACATGTGTTCAAAATCAATGTCAAGTTGGTATCATTAGCCGCGTCTTCGTGATGGGCGTCTATTATCCTATTGCGCACTAACGTCAATGATTGGGTAAGGCAACAGATGGGGTAAACGGCAGACTGCACCTTCTTGTCGGAGCACTGCGGGCTGAACGCCTGTCTTTTCAGGAAGAAGCTCGCAGATAGTCTGACTTGCGAGTGCGAACGTGGCGACGAGACAGTGCTACACGTACTGCTGCGCTGTGACCGGTATGCTGAAGCCCGTAAAGCCTTACGGGAAGCAGCAGGCGACGGGTGGGGAGACGCTTCTTACTTGCTAGGAGGATGGAGTGGATTTGAGGACGTAAGAACGGGCAAATTCAGGCCCACACGAAAGTTGAAAGCCGGATCTGAGGGTCGTCAAAGCTTCCATCCATTTTCTTCACCAGACTGGTAGACTGTCTTGTTCTTCGAAAATGAGGGCTGGGTGAGGTGCTGGCTAATCTCTCGGGTCATCAGTGCTAAGGCGGTTTTCATTGTGGAGTTTGGCAGCGATTAGGGACGGCTCATACGATCTCCGTGCATAAACCGCTTGAGGAATCGACAGTTTGGAAAAACTCAAACCAGTTGACGTCTAAAGCGTTATCTTGTAATATCGACCCTGTGTTCGGCTCGCGATCTTGATAACCAGTCGCTCTCTCCAGTGTTGTGTTTCCAGAAGAGTCGAACGCCGCATTGATGTCATCACCAGATGGTGCGTGGGTGTCTTCGAAGGTACGATGGTTCAATTCAGTGAAGACCATATCGGCGAATGGCTGAACACGATGCAGCGCAATTCGACCGCTTGACCAGGCCTTTCCGATGTGTTTCAAGGCGCCGAGCATCAGAACAACCCGGTGACGGCTATGTTGGCTGTGGTACGGGTTTTGTGTCTTATAGCTGGATGCGGTAGAAAGCTGTACGGCGCTGCCTAGGAGGAATCCACATATAGCCATTGGCGAAGAACTATCTTGTAGGAAAGGAATCGATGCGATATGACAGAGCTCTCTCGAAGCGGCGATCGCCTTGATGCTATGCTGCGTTGATTTCTCTAATCTTGGCAGACTTTTTTTGCTCAGGCAAGTGACATCAATAGCAGAGGAGGTTGATGATGGGAGACTGCTTCGTGGAAAGTGTAGGAAAATGCTTGCGACTTGCACGAGAAGGTGTGCTTGTATTAATAGTTGGTCGCAATCTCCAGGAGGTTCAGACAAGGCAAAGAACGAGTCCGGTAGGTGGTAAGGCCAACTTGCTATTTCATTGCAGACAGCTTCCAGCTCCTGTGGATCCACGTTTTCGCCTGTGAAGAGTGGCCGAACCTTGCGTACGAGAAGGACGGCTTCTATACGGTAGAAGTAAGAGCAGAATTCGCTATGTTGTTGCATGAAAAAGCGACGCTCAAACTCAGCATAGGTCGGCTGCCTGCTACTGAGATCGCCCGCTTCATAGAGTGCTTCTGCATAAGGCACGTAGGGTAGAGTGTTGGGATCCGAATCCGTTATCAGTGGAGCTCGGCCTTGAAGCAACGCAAGTAGAGCATCGATGGTGAAAAGCTCCCACCAAGTCCGCCGGAGACTTTCTTGCTTGACATTTGAAGTAGTGCCTACTGTGCCTTGCAAGAGACGATCCAAACCGTCGAGTTTCGCCTCTATGGCTAGAGAAAAAGCATGGCCTAGACAATCATTGGCACGACTCATATCATGCGAGCCCAAGGAGATGAGTGCCAGCATGACAAAGGCTTGTACTCGGTAGCTATTATCAGCAGCTCCCCCAGCTGATACAACCATTGACATTACCACGGCCAGTGCGGATTCTGGGAGTGGGGTAGAAGCAAAGTGATGGCCAACCAGACAGGTAGCATCGACCAGGAAGTCTGGATATCGCTGGGCTGTAAAGTATGCGCGGGGCACCAACATCGGATGCGAACGGTGGAAATGGGAATAATACAGTCCGACCAGATGATTTCTCTCCGCCGTAGAGAACAGAGAGCTGGAGTACGTTATGCCTGCCGGTCCAGATAGGGTGTTTGTGTTGCCCATAGCCGTCGATGTAGTGGTGGATGATGGTTGCGGCGGACCAACATCATGTGACTCCATCCAGGCACGTTGGCTCTCCGGGCTTAGAAATGGGTTGTTGTGTTCGTAGTTGGGACACCATTGGATATTTTCGGAGGTTGCCTGTTGGCGACCAGGTTGGCCTCGGCGGGATGGTAGATAGGTGCAGTTGGTGGCGGCTGAAGAACAGCGGGCGCAGATGGGTATGGCACCATCGCATTTGAGATGCTTACGACGGCATTCATGGCATGCAAGAGACGTGGGACGCTTACGCGACCCTGAGGCAGGAAGTCCGTCTGCAGACATGGTGTCGTCGGTGTCTAAAAGGAAGGTTGGACGGAAGCGATGTTGAAGGGTTTTCCCCAACCCCGTACACGAAGTCGGGAAGACTTTTAGCCGCGTAATAGCACACTTCGACAAAATTGATGCAAGACTTACGGTATTGACGGTGCTGATTTCAAGCAGTAAGGGACTGCAAGAAGATTCGGTGATTTAGATTGACTTGATTAGGCCCACGTATTCGGTTTTTGGTGTCGGCCCGTAGCCACTTTGCATACTAGCAGAAGGAAAGTATGTGCTTCTCTATCTATAAGCACAGGAAAGTCACGGGATGGAAAGTACTGCAAACGCAGTGATACAAAGCGAACTACAAAACAGCGAGGAACGCGACGAGCCACGTGCCAGCTTCCCAGCGGACCAACACTTGACGACTCCTTTCTCATCAACAATCTCCGCTTGCTGTCCAGACAAGACAGTATTCCGACAACACAGCACACGACAAAGCCAGCGCACAACGTACAGCGCTCGTCGGCAGCCAACACGCCCCCTTCCCCATCCGCGCCGGCCCCGCCATGAACGCCGAGTCGATAACGAAGATGAGCAAGAGTTCGGCCGAGACGGAAGAGACAGAGAACAGCGCGAGGAGCTCTCCAGCTCTGGCAGGAACATTTGTGCGCAGGCGTTGTTGTATGTGATGAGACACACCTGAGGAACACTCGCCTCGCGCGACCTTTGGCCTCAAATAGCTGGCCACGGCACCGCGAGCAATACGCCAGCACAAAAAAAGTCCGCAGCTCAGCTCGCGTCTGAGCGACAGGATCTGATAACTAGGAAACACACTGAAGAGTATTCATTAGCCTGGGTGTGCAATTTCGCACCGCAGCAGGAGGCAAGCGTGTCACAACAGCTGGGTTTACAGAGACGAGCCTTGCGCGACTCAACTTGACATGACGAGCATAACACGAGGATGGCGCTAGTACATTCTACTACGGATGCGGGAGGCTAGCAAGATGAACACGACAACGCACACGTCCAGGACTGGGGAATATCAGGTTGTGGGATATGATGGGAAAGGAGACGACTCGAGAGGGAAAAGGCGCGGAGTTGTTATCCACATGTAAGAGCCAGAACGAAGGCGCCGAGCCCGGATGGCGTCGCGACTTATCAAGCTATGATGGCGTGCGGGATCGAGAGAACAAACACAGCGCGACAGCACAGGTCAAGATTAATTAGTGCTAGGGAATGGCAGGGCTCGTCACAAGCAGAATGGTTTCACAGCATGCTGCAAACAAATTGCAGCATGTACCAAATTTATCGTGCTGTGCCCGACAAGGCGAGCACAATGACACGGGCGCATCGGGCAATCATTGTAAGGGACTCGATTAGTTACTGAACCTACACAACCGTCTCCCTACAAGATTTCTGATGCTCATCGCGATCTCGCGTCGTGCAGGCAGTTCCTTGCTCTCGATCAACACTCGGCGAAGCCATAAATTAAGTACACAATTAATCGTCTCGCATACCAACGCTAGAAAATACGATATCATCCTCACCAGACTGGACGACTACTTTCCGCGTATATCCCGTCCTTCATTGATTAACTGGTTACAAAGAGGCGCAGCGCGTATCGTGATAGGGCTTCAAACTTAGCTAACAAGTTCTTAGATTGAGATTGCGCAGGAGGAACATTTCCTGGATGACCTAAGAATCATAACCTTATATGCTTCTTGTTCTATTTGTTTCAAAACCAGTAGGCTCGACTCTAGTCAAAATTGATATGACTTGTATGAGCATTATCACAAGTTCTAACAAGCGCAGAAAAGAATACACTATGACAACAGTGCTAATGATTGTGTGAATCTTGGGTATTGCGTATCGCTTCAACTATACACTCATTTCTTTTTCCGCTGAAAGCTTTCTTCTATACTTTAGCAACATCCTTTCTTGGCGGCAGTAGACAGCCGACAGTAACATGAAACAGAAAGCTCTATATCAGCGCAAGCGGCTGCCACATCCAATTGCGTCTTCAGCATAAGTGCTTCTTCAGGTTTTCCTCCTTTCAACAGTGCTTCATGCAATCCGTGAAGGCCCCAAACATTGTTAAGCTTTGCCTTACGTCTCGGGAATCCTGCCGCAAGTCCAAGGTCTTCACGAAAAACCCTCTCGGCCTTTTCAACGTGTCCTTGTTCGAGCAATAAAGCACCCAAGGCGTGGCGTACAGGCTGCATCCATGGCGGTGGATCTGAGTACACGAGTGCGTCTTCTCGTTTCGCAGCTTCAGCAAGTGTTGAGAAAGCTGTTTCGAATTCGCCTTTGCGATACGCGAGTTCACCAGCGAGCATAGCTGACGCAACACCAAGGACGTCGTATTCCCTGGCTGGAATGCTGTTCAAGCGGGCCCTTGGTACCCGCTCACGTGCGTCCTCGAACTCTCGCTGGGCTGTTTCCGCTTCTTCAATACGTCCGAGCGCGCTGAAAGCAATGCCACGCGCGTAGTAGATGACCGCAGTCGTCGAGCAGTAAAGCTCACGATCGTGAGGTAACTCAAGCTGAAGAATGTTTTCCCAGAGCCCGAAACGTATCATAGCATGGGCTCTACTGCCCAGATGGGCTTCTACCCAGTTTGCCATGTTCGGGCTCTTGTGATTCAACAGTTTGGCATCAATGATTTGCTCTATCTTCTCAGCTGCAGCAAAGGCATCTCTACGGCGGCCAGCCATCATAGCAGAATACAGCTTAGCTGAGACATAGTGTACTCGGTAGCCGGTGTACAAAATGGAGGCGTTCTCGACTGCGAAGTATTTGTCGTCCGCAGCTATAGCTGCGTCATTGGAGTCGACGCCACGACGGTAGTCCCCCACTGAAGCGTCGATATGGGTCGGCATGTGTAGCATATGCGAGGCATCTGGAACTAGGCCTCGCAGCCTATCTGCAGCGGGTAGTGCCACCTCAGGCCTCGGAGACATTTCCAGGAGATGGATGTAGAGGTGGCAGTGGGCCGGGTGGTTGAAGCCGACAGGCGTTTCGAACGCTTGTTCGATGACTTTACGTGCTTCGACTGTATGATTCCCGGTGGGCAGACCAGTGTCCAAATCCCAGAGTCCACGTGGGGTCATGCACATCAAAGCCTCAGCGAACAGCGCAGCAATGTCAAGGTCGTCCGAATGAGCATGGTACACCGGTCGCATTGCATCAGCGTATGCGCGATCCAAATGGCCGAAGTCGTTTGGGATCTTGTCCGTTGGCGGAAAACGAGCGGCGAGTGCATGAATTAGCCCTTGTTCGGCAGGAGTCGCATGCGCAGCTAGCTTGGCAGCACGAGCGAGGGCATCGTTGGCCTTGCGGGTCGACACAAGTAGATCTTGCTGGTCAAAAAACATCCATGCTTTGTTGTAGTTTGGCCCGGCGGAGAAAGCAATGCCCCAAAATGCCATTGCACATGAGGGGTCGCATTCCGCTGCACGTTCGAAACACTTCAGTGCTTCTTCGTGATTGAAAGAATACGCCCAGATGAGGCCACGATTGGCCCATAGTTGCGCTTCTGCCGATTTTGTGGTCACATTCCAGCGATAAGAGCCCAAGTCGTAGTAGGCGTCCGGCGTATGAATTGAAAGCGTACTGTATGATGTTAGAAAATCAAGAGTCCTTCCTGCAATTGGTTCGGTACGTACGACATTGCGTGAGGATATTGCAAAGCCTGGGAGGATGACACGGTTGACGACGGGTGATTCGTTGAGCTTAGACAACTCTTCATCATCATCATGTGCTAGCTTGACAGCTTGAAGATCTCCTATATAGCCACTCTTGGTCCTAGTGATGTGATACTCAGTATTTGTCATGTCAAAACTGGCCCGGGATTCGCCACCATCATAGTACCCGGCTTCCGTAAGCGTCGGGGTTTAGTCCCCGATGAGCGGCGAACATCCCGCATGAGACGGGCTAACCGACACGAGGCACATGACGCTGGAGTAGTATATTCAGAGGAAGCAGGCGCATTATATAGCTTCAAGTCATCCGGCACTATTCTTAGTATTGAGTGATTACTCACGCACAAATTCGCAATTATGGTCGCTAAATCTTTTCGCTAGA
>Ga0265797_10005909_pt1 | contig 17642 bp, 12 predicted proteins | sample P2T30metagenome_FD_192433 | JGI IMG/M metagenome (GOLD analysis project Ga0265797, IMG submission 192433) | Plant litter microbial communities from East Loma Ridge, Irvine, California - P2 T30 | ecosystem: Environmental > Terrestrial > Plant litter > Unclassified | place: USA: California...
CCCGCAGCAGCACCGGCCCATCCCCCGAGTCGAGCGAGAACGTGAGACCGGTCAGCGCATCGACGTCGACGCCGCGCAGCACGATGTTCCGCCGTGTCGCCGCGGCGTCCAAGGGCCCGGAGCCGAGGAGGCGCGCGACGGTCTCGAGGGACTCCGCCGCGAACACGGTCACCGACGCCGCCCGATGGGCGGGTCTCGCGAAGTAGCGGTCGCCGACCACGCCGAGGCCGGCCCGCAGCTCGAGCCGGTCGTGCGTCTCGACCCCGGTCGCCGGCTCGGGTCCGTCGGACGGTCGCCCGACGTAGCGGGAGCGGGGCGACGCGAGCAGCAGCTCGACCGTCACGGTCGTGACCGTGCCGACCCGCGCCTCCTCGTGCATCCGATCACGATAGCGAGTCCGGGTACGGCGAGAGCCGACCGCCCTGACGGACGATCGGCTCTCGGGTGGTGCGGTGGTGCGGTGGTGCGGTGCCGCGACTACTTGGTCAACGGGCCCAGCGTGGGGTCGTTGGCGTAGGCCTCGGCGGCGTTGTCCTTGGTGACGATCTGCGGGGGCAGGAGGTACGCGGGGACGACCTTCGAGCCGTTGTCGTACGACTCGTCGTCGTTCGTCTCGGCGGTGTCGCCCTCGGAGACCGAGGTGACCATGGCGACGGCCTGCTTGACCAGGTTGCGGGTGTCCTTGTTGATCGTCGAGTACTGCTCGCCGGCCATGATCGACTTGACGGACTCGACCTCGGAGTCCTGACCGGTGACGACGGGGACGTCCTTGCCGGCCTGCTTCACCGAGGTGATGATGGCGCGGGCGAGGGTGTCGTTCGGGCTCAGCACGCCGTCGAGCTCGGTGTCGGTGTAGGTGCTGGTCAGCAGCGAGTCCATGCGGCGCTGGGCGTTCTCGGCCTTCCAGCCGTCGGTCGCGGTCTGCTTGATCTCGGTCTGACCCGAGCCGACGACGACGGTGCCGTCGTCGATGGCCGGCTGCAGCACGCTCATGGCGCCGTCGAAGAACACGGCCGAGTTGGCGTCGTCGGACGAGCCGGAGAACAGCTCGATGTTGTACGGGCCCTCGGCCTTCTTGGCGGCCATGCCGTCGAGCAGGGCCTGGCCCTGGAGCTCGCCGACCTTGAAGTTGTCGTACGCGACGTAGTAGTCGACGTCTTCGGTGTTGAGGATCAGACGGTCGTAGGCGATCACGATCGCGCCGGCGTCGTGCGCCGCCTTGACCTGCGTGCCGAGCTGACCGCCGTCGGCCGCGCCGATGACGATGACCTTCGCACCCTTGGTGACCATCGACTGGATCTGCTCCTGCTGGTTCGCCACGGTGCCGCTGGCCGCTGCGTACTGCACGTCGGGCTCGAAGCCCGCCGCCTCGAGGTCCTCGTTGAAGAGGTCGCCGGCCAGGACCCAGTTCTCACTGGTCTTGGCAGGCAGGGCGACGCCGACGATCGAGCCCTGCTCGAAGCCGGAGGCGGCGTCGCCGGAACCGGCGTCGGTGCGGGCGGAGTTCGAGCAGCCGCTCAGGATCAGCGTCGTTGCTGCGGCGACCGCCATGGTCGCCAGCGCGATTTTGCGCATGCTGTGTCTCTTTCTCGTGAGTGAGGTGGTGCGGGTGGGCCGCCGAGCGGCGGTCCGAGGGAGGCGCGACCGGCCGTCGATGGACGGTCGCGCTGGGAAGCGGGTCTAGTTGGGGGTCGTCGAGTTCGGACGCTGCACGTCGGTCACGTCGCCGTTGGGGGTGAGGACGGGGCTCGCGGAGTCCGTCGAGGGTCCGACGCCGTTCTGCGTGCCGGCCGCGGACTGGGTGGCGGCCGGTGCCGCGACGCCGTTCTTGTCGCGGTTCAGCCCCCGGGTCAGGAAGCCCGTGATGGACGGGCGGCCCTGGCTCTTGTTGTAGACGTCGACGGCCACGGCGATCAGCAGCACGAGGCCCTTGATCATCTGCACCTTGTCGGAGCCGACGCCGAGCAGCTGGAGACCGTTGTTCAGCACGGCGATGACGAAGCCACCGACGATCGATCCGGTCACGGTGCCGATCCCGCCGGCGACGGCGGCGCCGCCGATGAAGACCGACGCGATGGCGTCGAGCTCCCAGTTCAGGCCGTCCTGCGGGCCGGAGGCCCCGGCACGGGCGACGTAGATCATGCCCGCCACGGCGGCGAGCACCGACATGTTCATCATGACCAGGAAGTTCACCCGGCGGGCGTTGACGCCCGACAGCTCGGCGGCGTGCGAGTTGCCGCCGACCGCGTAGATGTGACGACCGAAGATCGTGTTCTGGGTGATGAAGCCGTAGACCAGCACGAGCACGCCGAGGATGATGCCCGAGATCGGGAAGGACGTTCCGACCCGGCCGCCGCCGAAGAGCGTGGCCGCGTACAGGATGATCGCGACGAGCACGGCGACCTTGACGAGGCTGACCCACATCGGCGCCATGTCGGAGCCCATGGCCTGCTGCTTGCGACGCAGGCGGAACTCGCGCCAGACGACGACGGCTGCGAGGACGAGACCGAGCAGCAGGGTCGCGTTGTTGTACCCGGTGTTCGGGCCGAACTCGGGCAGGTAGCCGGCGCCGATGACCGTGTAGCCCTCGGGGACGGGCAGCGTGACCGCGTTGCCGACGAACTGGTTCGCACCGCGGAAGAGCAGCATGCCCGCCAGCGTCACGATGAACGCGGGCACCCCGACGTAGGCGACCCAGAAGCCCTGCCAGGCGCCGATCGCCGCACCGACCACCAGGCCGAAGACGATGGCGACGGGCCACGGGAAGTTCCAGGTGGTCATCGAGGTCGCGACCATGATGCCGACGAACGCGGCGACCGAGCCGACCGAGAGGTCGATGTGGCCGGCGACGATGACCATGACCATGCCGATCGCGAGGATCAGGATGTACGAGTACTGGCTGACCAGGGCGATCAGGTTGGGCGGGTCGAGGGTGAGTCCGCCCGTGAGGACCTGGAAGATCAGGATGGCGACCACCAGGGTCGCGATCATCCCGAACTGGCGGGCGTTCGACTGGTTGCCGCCGAACACCTTCTTCAGGTCTTTGATGCCACTCATGCGGCGTTCTCCTTCTTCTTGGACGTCATTGTTCTCATCAGCGTCTCGGCGTCGGCCTCGGACGCGTCGATCTCGTTCGTGACGGTGCCCTCGAAGATCGTGTAGATCCGATCCGAGAGACCGAGCAGCTCGGGCAGCTCGGACGAGATCACGATGACGCCCTTACCCTGGGCCGCGAGCTGGTTGATGATGTTGTAGATCTCGAACTTCGCGCCCACGTCGATGCCGCGGGTCGGTTCGTCGAGGATGAGGATGTCGGGGTCGGTGAACATCCACTTCGCCAGCACGACCTTCTGCTGGTTGCCGCCCGAGAGCTTCGCGACGCCCTCGTCGACGGTCGGCGTCTTCACGCGGAGGCTCTTGCGGTAGTCCTCCGCGATCGTGTGCTCCTGGTACCGGTCGACGACCGAGCCCCGCGAGATCTTCGACAGCTTCGCCGACACCGTCGAGCGCTTGATGTCGTCGAGCAGGTTGAGCCCGAGCACCTTGCGGTCTTCGGAGACGTAGGCGAGCCCGTTGTCGATCGCGTCGCGCACGTTCTTGATCTCGATCTCGCGACCGTCTTTCACGATCGTGCCCGAGACGAACTGCCCGTACGAGCGTCCGAAGACGCTCATCGCGAGCTCGGTGCGACCGGCGCCCATCAGCCCGGCGAGACCGACGATCTCGCCGCGACGCACCGTGATGTTCGACCCCTTGCAGACGAAGCGCTCGGCGGTCTGCGGGTGACGCACCCACCAGTCCTTGACCTCGAAGAGCACGTCGCCGATCTTGGGGGTGCGGTCGGGGAACCGGCTCGCCAGGTTGCGGCCGACCATGCCGCGGATGATGCGGTCCTCGTTGACGCCGTCGGCCTTGACGTCGAGGGTCTCGATCGTCTTGCCGTCTCGGATGATCGTGATCGAGTCGGCGATGGCCTCGATCTCGTTGAGCTTGTGGCTGATCATGATCGACGCGATGCCGCGGCCCTTGAGCCCGCGGATGAGGTCGAGCAGGTGCTGGGAGTCCGCCTCGTTCAGCGCGGCCGTCGGCTCGTCGAGGATGAGCAGCTTGACGTTCTTGTTCAGCGCCTTGGCGATCTCGACGAGCTGCTGCTTGCCGACGCCGAGGTTCTTGATGGCGGTGTCGGGGTCGTCCTTCAGGCCGACCCGGGCGAGCAGGTCGATGGCGCGCAGCTTGGCGGTCGACCAGTCGATGGCGCCGAAGCGCGTGGGCTCGTTGCCGAGGAAGATGTTCTCGGTGATCGAGAGCTCGGGGATCAGGGCGAGCTCCTGATGGATGATCACGATGCCGGCCGACTCGCTCGACTTGATGTCGCGGAAGCGCATCTCGTCGCCCTGGTAGACGATGTCGCCGGTGTAGGTGCCGTACGGGTAGACGCCCGAGAGGACCTTCATCAGGGTCGACTTGCCAGCACCGTTCTCGCCGCAGATCGCGTGGACCTCGCCGGCCCGGACCTGCATCGACACGGCGTCGAGGGCCTTGACGCCGGGGAACTCCTTCGTGATGCCGCGCATCTCGAGGATGATCGGGGACTCAGCCACGCGCGCCACCCCCGCGGGTTCCGCTCGTCGTGATGTGTGCACCGGGCACGCTGACCTCCACGTTTCGACTTCTCTGTCGGTCCGCCGCTCCCTGAGGGCGTGGCGGGCACTGTCTGTTCGGCGTCGGGCGGCGATCCGCACCAGAGGCTCCGGATCGTTGCGGTGACTGAATGTGACCGTTCACACCGCGACTGGAGCAAAGCTAATCCTGAGAAAGCCCCGTGTCAAACGCCGTGGCCGATCTGTTATGAAGCGGTGCCGAGCCGGTCGACGGTCGGGCCGCGGACAGGCCGCCGAGGAGGCGCGACGACGCTCCCCGCACCCCTCCCGTCACAGGAACCACGGCCGGTCGGTCGAGGCCCTGACGATCAGCTCGGCGGCCAGCAGGGTGCGGTCGATCACCTCGTGCCCCTCGAGTTCGCCGATGACGAGCTCGACCGCGCGACGCCCGATCAGGTCGAAGTCCTGCCGGACGGTCGTGAGCGGGGGCCACAGGTGCGCCGCCGTGGGCGCGTCGTCGAAGCCGACGACGCTGACCTCGCGCGGGACGTCCACGTCCGCCTCGCGGAAGGCGTGCAGCAGCCCGACGGCCATCAGGTCGTTCGCCGCGAACACGGCCGTGAAGTCGCGGCGCCGCAGCAGCTCCTTGCCGGCGAGGTAGCCGAAGTCCGCCGTCAGATCGCCGAGGATGGGCGGCTCGATCGAGAGCTCCGCCTCGCCCATCTCGAACAGGAACCCCTGCATGCGCTCGTCCGCCTCGATCCAGTCCTGCGGGCCGGCGACGTGGACGATGTGGCGGTGACCGAGGTCGATGAGGTGCCGGGTGGCCAGGCGGGCGCCGGCGAACTGGTCGACCGACAGGCTGTGCGCCCGATTGCGCTGCGTCGAGTCGAGGGCGACGATCGGCACGTCGAGGTCGAGCTCGTCGATGACGTCGAAGAACTTGCGCTGCGGCGCGATGACGATGATCGCCTCGACCGCCTGACTGGTCAGCAGGTCGAGGCTCGCGCGGACGTCGTCGTCGGCTCGCGTCGTGCTGGCGATGCTCAGCCGGTAGCCGGCCGCCCTCGCCTCCGCCTCGATCGCGTTGACCATCGTCTGCGGGCCGAAGTGGACGTTCTGCAGGGTGAGCACGCCGATCGCGCGCGAACGGCTGGTCACGAGGGCCCGGGCCGCCTGGTTAGGGCGGTAGCCGACCTGCTCGATCACGTCGAGGACGCGCTGCCGTGTCGCCGGCCGGATGCTCGGACTGTCGTTGAGGACTCGGGAGACGGTCTGATACGAGACGCCGGCCAGAGCGGCGACGTCGCGGATGTTGGGAGCACGCACCTTGTCGATGTCAGGCTTCACCGTGGCTCCGTCGCTCTGTCACGAGCGGTGTGACCGTACACATCGCTGTCTGCAGACCATTATGCAGTTCTGCGGGCCGCGTCTCGACCACGGGACGACGACGGCAGGAGGCGCGGTTCACGTCCGTCGAGGCACCGCGCGCCCGCTGAGCACCAGCGCCAGCAGCGCCACGGTCGAGCCGATCGCGAAGCAGGCGGCGAACGCGTACGGGCTCGACGCCCCGCCGAGCAGGCCGAAAGCGCCGCCGGCCACGGCGAGCGCCACGGCCGAGCCCGCCGAGTCGGAGATCGTCAGGGCGGAGCTGTTGAAGCCCCGGTCGGACCCGGTCGACAGCGCCAGCGTCAGCACCGAGAACCGCGGGTACATGAAGCCCATGCCGAACCCGGCGAGGGTCCAGGTGGCGATGAGCGCACCCGGCGCGAGACCGAGCAGCGGGGTGAGCGTGGCGACCACGAGTCCGCCGAGCACGAGCACGATGCCGATGCGGATGCCCGTCCGCTGCGCGACCCGCTCGCCGAGGCGCCCCTGACTCCAGCTCGCGAGGGCCCAGCCGAGCGCCCCCGCCGTCAGAGCCGTGCCCGACGCGGACGAGCTGAAGCCGTAGCGATCCTGGAGGAGGTAGGGGATGTAGACCTCGCTGGCGAGGAACGCCGCCCCGACGAGACCGCGGAGGAGCACCAGGGTCGGCAGACCGGCGCGAGCACGCAGGGTGCCGGGCGGCAGCAGCGGACGCAGGGCGATCGCGAGGGCGGCCACGGCGGCGACGACCACGGCCACCGCGACGGCCGGCTCGAACTCGTCGACGAGGTTCAGCGCCAGGACCCCGAGTGCGGCGCCCGCCGCCCAGAGGATCCGTCGCGGACTCCAGGGCACGGCGCCCCCGCCGTCGGCGCGGTCGGGCGGCGGGACCCGTCGGAGGCTCGGCAGGATCATCACGAAGGCGGGCACGGCCAGCACGACCGCCCCGACGAAGACCCAGTGCCAGCTGAGGCTCTCGGCGACGAGACCGGCGATCAGCGGGCCCACGAGCGCCGGGACGACCCAGGCGGCGGCGAACCCCGCGAAGATCGACGGGTGCAGAGCCGGCGGGTAGAGCCGCGCGACCATGACGTAGAGGCCGACGATCACCGCGCCCGACCCGAGCCCCTGCACGAGTCGCCCGAACAGGAAGACCGTCATGTCGGGGGCCGCGCCCACGACGAGCAGACCGACCGCGAAGAGCAGCATCGACGCGATGACCACGACCCGGGGGCCGCTCCGGTCGGCCCAGTTGCCGGCGACCACCATGCCGACCAGACCGGTCGCGAGCGGTGCCGCGAAGCTGAGCGAGTACAGGCTCTCGCCGTCGAGGTCGGCGCTGACGATCGGCATGATCGTCGTGACGGCGAGCGACTCGAACGCGGCGATTCCGATCAGCGCGCACATGCCGAGCGTCGCCAGCAGATACCGCCGGCTGAGGACCCCCTCGGGGCGAGTGCTCAGCGCGACGTCGGACATCCACCCACCCTAGGCCGCGCCTCCCGCGCTCTCTGCCCCTCTGCGTCGAGGAGTCACGACTCGCCGTGGCGCGGGAGAACGGCGCGGCATGTCGCGACTCCTCGACGGAGAGACGGAGGAGGAGGAAGCGCGGAGCCGAGGAGGCGCAGGTCGACTAGTCGGACGTGGCCCGGTCGAGCGCCTGCAGCACGTCGGCGAGCAGGTCGTCGACGTCCTCGATGCCGACCGAGAGACGGACGACGGTCTCGGGGACCTCGAGCTCGGTGCCGCGCACCGACGCATGCGTCATCTCGGTCGGGTAGCCGATCAGCGACTCGACGCCGCCGAGGGACTCCGCCAGCTGGAAGAGCTCGGTCGACTCGGCGAAGCGACGTGCGACGGACGGCCCGGCGGCCAGCGAGACGGAGATCATGCCGCCGAAGGCCCTCATCTGGCGTGCCGCGATGTCGTGCCCGGGGTGCGAGGCGAGACCCGGGTAGTAGACGCGGTCGACGGCGGCGTGCCCCTCGAGCGCGTCCGCGATGGTCGCGGCGTTCGACGAGTGACGGTCGACGCGGACTCCGAGGGTCTTGATGCCGCGGACGGTCAGCCAGGCCTCCATCGGAGCCGACACCGCGCCCGCGCCGAACTGCAGGAAACCGATCTTGTCGGCGAGCGCCTCGTCGTCGACGACGACCGCTCCCCCGACGACGTCGGAGTGACCGCCGATGTACTTCGTCGTCGAGTGCACGACGGCGTCGGCCCCGAGCGACAGGGGCTGCTGCAGGTAGGGCGACGCGAAGGTGTTGTCGACGACGACGAGGGCGCCCGCCGCGTGGCCGATCTCGGCGAGCGCCGTGACGTCGCTGATCTTCATCAGCGGGTTGCTGGGGGTCTCGACCCAGAGCACGGCGGTCTCGCCGGGGCGCACCGCGGCGCGCACGGCGTCGAGGTCGGTCATCTCGACGGTCTCGAGCACGACGCCCCACGGCACGTGCAGCCGGTTCACCAGGCGGTGGGTGCCGCCGTAGACGTCGTTGCCCATGACGATGCGCGAACCGGGGCGCAGGACCGACCGCAGCAGCGCGTCCTCCGCCGCGAGACCCGAGGCGAAGCTGAACGCGTGGCTGCCGCCCTCGAGGTCGGCGAGCAGGGTCTGCAGCGAGTCGCGGGTCGGGTTGGCCGACCGGGCGTACTCGTACCCGCCCCGGAACCCGCCGATGCCGTCTTGCACGAACGTCGACGACTGGTAGATGGGCGGGACGACGGCACCGGTGGTGGGGTCGAAGTCCTGACCGCTGTGGATGGCGCGGGTGGAGAAGCCGTGGGTCATGCGGGTGTCCTTTCGAAGGGGACTGCGTTGCGGAGGTGCCTGGATCAGGCGGAGACGAAGGCGAGCACGTCGTGGCGGGTGATGACGCCCACCGGCTTGCCGTCGTCGGTGACGAGCAGCGCGTCGGTCGACTCGAGGGCGGTGCGCGCGGCGGTGACCGACTCGTTGATGCCGATCAGCGGCAGGGGCTCGCCGACGAACGGCGCGAGGGCGTCGCCCATCGTCGCTCCCCCGGCGAAGAGCGCCTCGAGCAGGGACTTCTCTTCTATGGCGCCCACCACCTCGCCGATCACGACGGGGGGCTCGGCCGAGAGCACCGGCATCTGCGAGACGCCGTAGGTGGTCATGATGCCGATCACGTCGTGGACGGTGTCGCTCGGGTGGGCGTGGACCAGCTCGGGCAGCGAACCGGTCTTCGACGCGAGCAGGTCGCGCACAGTGCGCTCGTCGGTGCTGTCCGAGAAGCCGTACGAGCGCATCCACGCGTCGTTGAAGATCTTGCCCAGGTAGCCGCGGCCGCTGTCGGGCAGCAGCACGACGACGACGTCGTCCGGTCCGAGCTCGCGGGCGACGTCGAGGGCGGCGGCCACGGCCAACCCGGACGAACCGCCGACGAGCAGCCCCTCCTCGCGGGCGAGGCGCCGGGTCAGCTCGAACGACCGGGCGTCGGAGGCGGCGATGATGCGGTCGACGACGCTCGGGTCGTAGGCGCTCGGCCAGAAGTCCTCGCCGACGCCCTCGAGCAGGTAGGGCCGCCCGGTGCCGCCGCTGTAGACGCTGCCCTCGGGATCGGCCCCGACGATCTGCACCGCGCCTCCTGAGATCTCCTTGAGGTAGCGACCGGTGCCGCTGATGGTGCCGCCGGTGCCGACGCCGGCGACGAAGTGCGTGATGCGCCCGTCGGTGTCGCGCCAGATCTCGGGCCCGGTCGTCTCGTAGTGGCTGAGCGGGCCGTTCGGGTTGGCGTACTGGTTCGGCTTGAAGGCCCCGGGGATCTCCCGGGCGAGGCGGTCGGAGACGCTGTAGTACGACTCGGGGCTGGTGGGCTCGACGGCGGTCGGGGTGACGACGATCTCGGCGCCGTAGGCCTTCAGCACGTTCCGCTTGTCTTCGCCGACCTTGTCGGGCAGCACGAAGACGCAGCGGTAGCCCCGCTGCTGCGCGACGAGGGCGAGCCCGACGCCCGTGTTGCCGCTCGTGGGCTCGACGATGGTGCCGCCGGGCTTCAGCAGACCCTCGCGCTCGGCGGCGTCGATGATGCGGGTGGCGATGCGGTCCTTCGACGAGCCGCCGGGGTTCAGGTACTCGACCTTGACCAGCACGGTCGCCGTGATGCCCTCGGTCACCTTGTTGAGCTTGACGAGCGGGGTGTCGCCCACCAGGTCGAGGACGGTCTCGGCGTACTTCACGAAGGCTCCGGTTCTCCGCCTCCGTCGTGGGGTGCGGATTCGAGGTGACGGGCTCGGGTCACGGGGTGGCGACCAGGCGTCGAGTCTATCGAGGCGCCCTCTGACTGTTACGGGGCGAGACTTGCAGGGTCTCGGGCGACGGGTGTCGAACGCCCGGACGGTGCAGACACTGCACGCTGTGACCTTCCTTTCAGCGTCGTGTGCCCGAGAATGGGACGGCTACTCCGATGTCACATCGGCCCCTTCTCACGACAGGACCTCACATGGCCAACGGCAACAACGACAAGCCCTCGGTCAAGCAGCAGCGCGACGCACGGCGTCAGGAGAAGGTCGCCGCGCTCAAGAAGCAGCAGGAGAGGGCGAAGCGCAACCGCCTGATCGGCATCGTGACCGGCTCCGTCGCCGGTCTGGCCGTGATCGGCATCGTCGTCGCCTTCGTCGTCACCAGCGGGCAGCCGCGCGAGAACCCGCGCGACATCGTCGTCGAGGGGGCCCAGACCTTCTCCGACCTGACCGCGAACCACGTCACCGGCCCGGTCGACTACGCCCAGACCCCTCCGGCGGGCGGCGACCACAACCAGATCTGGCTGAACTGCGGCGTCTACACCGAGCCGGTGCCCAACGAGAACGCCGTCCACGACCTCGAGCACGGCGCCGTCTGGTTCACCTACGACCCCGCTCAGGTGAGCGAGGCCGAGATCGAGGAGCTCCGCGACTTCGCCCCCAGCACCTACGCCGTCGTCTCGCCCTACGAGGGCCTCGACTCCCCCATGTACGTCTCCGCGTGGGGCGCGCAGCTGCCGTTCGCCAACGTGACCGACGACGAGGAGGCCGTCTCCGACTTCGTCACCAAGTACTGGAAGTCCGGCGACGCCCCCGAGCCCGGCGCCCCCTGCACCGGCGGTGTCGACGGAGCAGGCAAGATCGCGTGACCGACGCCGACCGTGGCGGTACCGGGGCGGGCGTCGTCGACCCGACCCGTGCCTCCCGGGGTCGCCGCATCCGGTTCGTGGTCGCCGCGGCCCTCAGCATCGCCCTCGTGCTGCTGATCGGCATCGCCGTCGGTCGGCTCAGCTCGCCGAACCCGGTCACGCCCGGCACCGAGAGCGTCGAAGCGGGCTTCTCGCGCGACATGCAGGTGCACCACGAGCAGGCCGTGCGGATGGCCATGATCGTCCGCGACCGCACCGACGACCCGGCGACCCGCTCGATGGCCTACGACATGGCGCTGACGCAGTCGCAGCAGGCCGGGCAGATGTTCGCCTGGCTCGAGCTCTGGGGGGTGCCGCAGGCCCCCTCCGAACCGACCATGACCTGGATGTCGCGGCCGACCCTCGACGGTTCGTACGGCGACCACGAGCACACCCCGTCCGGAGGCGCGGGCGGCTCGGCCACGCCGGTCGCCACCCACGAACCCGGCGGTCCGATGCCGGGGCTCGCCACCGACGAGCAGCTCGCCGCGCTCGAGGCGGCCAGCGGCGTCGAGGCCGAGCGCATGTTCCTGACCCTGATGATCGCCCACCACCGCGGCGGGGTCGAGATGGCCGACGCCGTGCTCGCCCGCAGTGAGAACCGTCAGGTGCGGGTCTTCGCCACCGGCATGGTGCAGAGCCAGGAGAGCGAGATCGACGCGATGGAGGACATGCTCGCCGAACGCGAGTAGGCCGGCGCCCTGCGGAGGGGCGCTCCGCGAAGGGGCGCTCCGCGGAGGGGCGCTCCGCGACGGGGCCGCCGCAGAGCTCAGCCGGTCGTGACCTGCTGCCCGTAGAGCTCCGCGTACACGCCGCCCAGGGCGACCAGTTCGTCGTGCGTGCCCCGTTCGACCACGCGCCCGGCGTCGACGACGAAGATCACGTCGGCGGCCCGCACGGTCGAGAGGCGATGCGCGATCGCGATCGTGGTGCGGCCTCGGGCGGCCGTGTCGAGCGCCTCCTGCACGACGCGCTCCGAGACCGTGTCGAGCGCGCTGGTCGCCTCGTCGAGCACGAGCACCGCAGGGTCCTTCAAGAGCACCCGGGCGATTGCGATGCGCTGCTTCTCGCCGCCCGACAGCCGATAGCCGCGCTCGCCGACGACCGTGTCGTAGCCCTCGGGGAACGACGCCACGGTGTCGTGGATGTTCGCCCGCCGGGCCGCGTCGACGATCTGCTCGTCGGTGGCGTCGGGCCGGGCGTACCGGAGGTTGTCGGCGATGGTCGCGTGGAAGAGGTACGTCTCCTGGCTGACGATGCCGATGTGCTCGACGAGGGACTCCTGGCGCAGCTCGCGGACGTCCGTCCCGGCGAACCGCACCGCGCCTCCGGAGACCTCGTAGAACCGCGGGATCAGATACGACACCGTCGTCTTGCCGGCCCCGCTCGGTCCGACGAACGCGGCGAACTGACCCGGCGCGATGTCGAACGAGACCCCGTCGAGGGTCCGCTGGCCGGGCTCGGCGTCGGGGTACGAGAACGACACGTCGTCGAACTCGACCCGGCCGAGACGCGACTCGTCGACGGTGCGCGCCGAGGGGTCGTCGTCGATCGCCGGGTGCAGGTCGAGGTACTCGAAGATGCGCGCGAAGAGCGCGCCGGACGTCTGCAGGTCGAGGGCGACCCGCAGCAGCCCCATGAGGGGGAACGTCAACCGCGCCTGCACCGTCGTGAAGGCGACGATCGTGCCCGCCGTCACCGGCACGTCGCGGAGGATCAGCCAGGCCGCCACGAGGTAGATGACCGCGGGGATCACCGACAGGAAGATCTGCACGACCGCGAAGAACCACTGCCCGCTCATCTGCTGGCGCACCTGCAGACCGATCTGGGTCCGGTTCTCGGCCGAGTAGCGCTCGATCTCGGCCCTCTGCTGGTTGAAGCTCTTCGCCAGCAGGATCCCGCTGACGCTGAGCGCCTCCTGCGTGATGGCGGTCATGTCGCTCAGCGACTCCTGCGTCTGCGTGGCGATGCGCGCCCGCACCTGGCCGACCCGGCGCTGGGCGACCACCAGCAGAGGGAGCAGGATCACCGTCACGACGGTCATCTGCCAGCTGAGCACGAGCATCGAGACGAAGGCCGCGATGACGGTGACGGTGTTGCCGAGCACGCTCGAGATCGTGTTGCTGAGGACGTTCGCGACTCCGCCGACGTCGTTCTGCAGCCGCGACTGGATGACACCGGTCTTGGTGCGGGTGAAGAACGCCAGCTCCATGTTCTGCAGGTGACCGAACAGCCGGATCCGCAGCGCCCCCATCACCTTGTTGCCGACCGTCGCGGTCAGGAAGGTCTGCCAGACGCCGATGCCCGCCGACAGCACCCAGAGTCCGATCATCGCCCCGACGAGCTCGAGCAGCACCGGCACGTCCGGGCCACCGCTCGGGAACAGCCCGCGGTCGAAGGCCTGCTTCGTGAGCAGGGGCGGCAGCACGCTGATCGCGGCCCCGATGAACACGAGCACCACGGTGACGACCAGAGCCCGCTTGTGCGGCCCGAACAGCCCGCGGATGCGTCGCAGCAGATGCGGCACCCGGGGGGCCTCGGCGTTGGCCGCCTTCTGCGCCCGGGCGTCGCCGCTCGAGACGCGACCGGGGCGCGTCCCGCCGCCGCGCATCCCGCCGCCCGAGGCGACGGAGTCCATCCTGCTCATCCGCCAACGGTACGCCGAAGACCATCGGGGTACACGTTCGGCCCCCATTTCAGGGCGCTTACGACCAATTGATCGATGGAGCGGAGATGTCACCTTAGTATGAGCGCGACGGATGGACGACCACCATCCCGACGCCGTAGTCCTCGTACCCGACCGAGGAACCCCGATACGGCAGAGGTTAGGACCCGTGAACACGCCTGACGATACGGCCGCCGACTACCCGAGCGCCGAGATGCAGCCCGCCGACCACCGGGCTGCCCTCGACGCGATCGAACGCGCCTGGACGAGCATCGCGCCCCTGCAGGGGGCCCGACTGCGCGAAGCCATCCGTTCGACGCCCGAAGACGAGTGGCGGGGCCGCCCGCGCATCCTGCTGGCCCTCGCCGCCAGCCACCGCTCCGTCGGCTCGCGCTCGCGCAGCGCCGCGCTGCCCTGGTTCCGAGGGGTCGCCAAGGCCATCGACGCCGATCCGACGATGTCGCTGGAGGTGCGGGCCGGCTACCACATCCATCTCGCCGCCGCGCTGCGGTCGCTCGGCAACCTCGTCGTCGCCCACGAGCACCTCGAGGTGGCTCGCACCCTGATCGAGAACGACACGACCGAGTCCATCAGCACGCGCATCTCGCTCAGCGCCTCGTTCTCGCTGCAGCTCGGACTCATCCGCGTCCACTACGGCGAGTACGACCAGGCCCAGTTCGCCCTCGGCCTCGCCGGCGGCCTCGCCGTCGAGCACCTGAGCCTCGCCGAACGCGTCGAGTGCCTCTCGGCCCTGGCGTACGTCGCGATGCTGCTGGGCGACTTCCGCCTCGCCGACGAGCACCTCGAGGCGGCCGAGGCGCTGGCCGAAGGCACCGAGCTGATGTCGAGCGTCTTCGCCGCGCTCGCGCAGATCACCCGGCTGCAGCTCGCGCTCGAACGCGGCGAGCCCGGCGTCGCCGCCCCCGTCGAGTCCGTCCGGCTCGCCACCCGCGGCAGCGACTGGGAGGCGCACGGCTGGTTCGCCGAGGCCCACGCCTGCCTCGTCGAGCGCCGCTACATCGAGGTGCTGGACCTGCTGGCCCGGATCACCCGGCTGGTCGACGCCTTCACCGGCACGTCGACGCTGCCGGCCGCCATCGCGTCGCTGCGGTCCGAGACGATGCGCTGCCTCGGTCAGCCGCAGGAGGCGCGGCGTCTCGCGGCCCCGCTCGTCCCGACCCCGAGACACATCCAGTGCCCGGCCCGCGTGCTCGCGCTCGTGCACCTCGCGGCCGGCGAACCGGAGGCCGCGCTCGACGCCCTCGAGCCCTGTCTGGTGCTCGGCGACCTCCACAGCGACCGCACGATGCCGCACGTGCACGCCATCGTCGCCGCCGCGCACCTGGCCCTCGGCGAGACGGCCCGGGCCGACATCGCGTTCGACCGGTCGCTCCTGGCCGCCGGGCGCAACGAGTCGGTGTGGATGTTCTCGACCCTCGGGGACGACGTGCTGCGGCACCTGCTCGAGCGGGCGTCGCACCGCGAGCAGTCGCAGCCGATCCGGGCGAGCCTGGAGCGCCTCCTCGGCTCGTCGGTCGACGCGGCGCCTCGCCTCGACGAGCCCCTCAGCGACCGCGAGCTCGTGATCGTGCGCCACCTGGCCACCGGGCAGACGCTCGGCCAGATCGGCAGTCAGCTGTTCATCTCGGTCAACACCGTCAAGAGCCATGTGCGGAGCATCTACCGGAAGCTCCAGGCGTCGTCCCGTCGCGAGGCGATGACGAGGGTCCGCGAGCTCGGTCTGCACATCGACGACTGACCTTCCCCCTCGGAGGGCGCGGAGGGCGTGCTGCGACGCCGAGGGCGCTGCGGGTGCCTGGTAGCCTCTCGCGGTGCCCAGAGACACCGCCTCGCCCTCCGCCCGCCTCTCGCTCGCCGCCCAGCTGCGGCAGCGCAAGCCCCTCGAGGCGTTCGCCGCCGAGAGCGACGCGAGCGCCGCGGCGGCCACGGACTCCGCGGGTCGTCCGCGTCTCCGGCGGTCGCTCGGCGTGTGGCACCTGACCGCGATCAGCATCGGGGCGACGCTCGGCACCGGGATCCTCGTCGTGCTCGGCACGGCCGTGCCCCTCGCCGGGCCCGCCGTCTGGATCGCCTTCGTGCTCGCGGGCGTCGCGGCCCTGCTGTCGGCGCTGTCGTACGCCGAGATGGCCGGCAGCGTGCCCGTCTCGGGGTCGAGCTACAGCTACGCCTACGCGACGCTCGGCGAGGGCCTCGCCTGGGTCTGCGGCTGGTGCCTCGTGCTCGAGTACGCCGTGTCGGTCGCCGCGGTGGCGGTCGGCGCCGGGCAGTACGTGAACGAGGCCCTCGGCGTGTTCGGTCTCGCACTCCCCGACGCGATCGCCGAGCCCCCGGGCGCCGGCGGGGTCGTCAACCTGCCCGCGGCCCTGCTCGTCATCGTCGCGATGCTCGTGCTCGTGCCGGGCGCCCGCGAGGGGGCCTGGGTCAACACCGTGCTCGTGGTCGTCAAGATCGGGCTGCTGGTGTTCTTCGTGGCGGTCGCCTTCACGGCCTTCAGCGCGGGCAACTTCGAACCCCTCGCCCCGATGGGCGCCGCAGGCGTCTCGGCCGCGGCGTCGCGGTTGTTCTTCTCGTACATCGGCTTCGACGCGGCGTCGACGGCCGGCGAGGAGGCGCGCGACCCGAAGAGGGACCTCCCGCGGGCGATCATCGCCTCGATCGTGATCATCACCGTGCTGTACATCCTCGTCGCGGTGGCCGCCATCGGCGCCCGCCCGTGGGAGACCTTCACCGACGGCGAGGCGTCGCTCGTCGCGATCGTGGCCGAGATCACCGGTCAGCCGTGGGTCGCGTTCGTGTTCGCCGTCGCCGCCGTGCTGGCCATCGCGAGCGTCGTCCTCACCGTGCTCTACGGCCAGACCCGCATCTTCGTGTCGATGTCGCGCGACGGACTCGTGCCGAGGGTGCTCGGTCGCATCTCGCCCCGCACGCAGACGCCCGTCGCCGGCACGCTGATCGTCGGCGGCGCGGTCGCCCTCGCGGCTGCGCTGGTGCCCCTCGGCGCCCTCGCCGACGCCACGAGCATCGGCACCCTGTTCGCCTTCGCCCTCGTCAACGTCTCGGTGATCTGGCTGCGCCGCAACCGGCCCGAGCTCGACCGGACCTTCCGCGTGCCGCTCTACCCGGTCGTCCCGGTGCTCGGCTGCGCCTTCTGCGTGCTGCTGATGGTGACGCTCGGCTGGATCACCTGGCTCGCGTTCGGCGTCTGGATGCTCGTCGGCGCGGCGGTGTACCTCGGGTACGGGCGCCGGCACTCGGTGCTCGCCCGCGCCTCCTGACGGCCCGTTCCGGTTCGGCGGGTCGCCGTCACTCGGTGCTCGCGTGCGTTTTTCGAGGGCACGATCCGGTTCGGCCCCAGCCACGCTCGCACGCACGCACGCACGGGCACGCGCACGGGGCGCGACGGCGAAAGGCGCCACCCCGGAGGGTGACGCCTTTCGTGTGAAGCGGTGAAGCGGAATTACTTGAGGGTGACGGTGGCGCCGGCAGCCTCGAGCTGGCCCTTGGCCTTCTCGGCGGCTTCCTTCGAAGCACCCTCGAGGACGGTGCTGGGGGCACCGTCGACGACGGCCTTGGCCTCGCCGAGACCGAGGCTCGTGAGCGCACGGACCTCCTTGATGACCTGGATCTTCTTGTCGCCAGCAGCCTCGAGCACGACGTCGAAGGCGCTCTGCTCTTCGACCTCTTCAGCGGCGGCGGCGGGGCCGGCGGCACCGGCGGCGGCCACGGGGGCAGCAGCGGTGACCTCGAAGACCTCTTCGAACTTCTTCACGAAGTCGCTGAGCTCGATGAGCGTGAGCTCCTTGAAGGCCTCGATCA
>Ga0265797_10005910_pt1 | contig 17642 bp, 27 predicted proteins | sample P2T30metagenome_FD_192433 | JGI IMG/M metagenome (GOLD analysis project Ga0265797, IMG submission 192433) | Plant litter microbial communities from East Loma Ridge, Irvine, California - P2 T30 | ecosystem: Environmental > Terrestrial > Plant litter > Unclassified | place: USA: California...
GCCAGTGAAATATTGGGTCATGTTCAACTTTATCTCTTGGTCTATTATCACTATCGCTACTGCTGCCGCTCACAACTTCACCGGTTTGGTTGTCTGTCGACTTCTGCTCGGGGCCTTCGAGGCAACAATATTGCCCAGCTTCGTTTTCATCACCCAGATGTGGTACAGTCGACGGTGAGTTACATCATTCGCCGCTTTCGGTCAAAGGCTGACAAAACAGAGAGCAATCTTACCGAACCATCGCGTACCAGGTCGCCAACTCTTTCGCTGCCATAGTCGGCCCCTTGATGTCTTGGGGTATCGGTCAGGCAGGTGATGGCTCAATTCACGCCTACCAGGGTATCTTTTTGTTCATCGGATCATTCTCGCTCGCTTTTACTCCTCTTGTCTGGTACCTACTTCCCAATTCGCCTACTACCGCCAAGTTCCTCCGAAAGGGCGACGACAGGCTGATCGCGCTTGAACGATTGAGGGAAAACAACACCGGGACAAAGTCTTCTGAGTGGAAATGGAGTCAAGTGAGGGAGACTTACCGAGATCCCAAGACTTACATGTGGGCCGCTATGTACTTGTGAGTCGCTTCCAAGCTTGAGTCCGAAGCAAGGCTGATTCTCAGCTGCTGTGCTACACCATCAGGTGGAATTGGTGCCTTCGGAGGTATCATCACCAAAGGTTTCGGCTTCGTAAGTATATGCGATCCTATACCCAGACGTGTGCTAATGCTCAGACCTCTCTCAACGCGATCCTCATGCAGATCCCCACTGGTGTCTTGGGTATCTGTATCCTCCTCGTGTCCATCTGGCTCACCAACAAATACAAGCTCCGATTCCCTGTCATCGCCGGAATCTGTCTCTTCCCTATCGCTGGAGCAGCGGCCCTCACCCACGTCAGCCGAAAGAACACTGGTGGTCTTCTCGCATCCTACTATGTCGCATACTTCTTTGCTGGTCTTCAGCCTCTCTTGTTCTCGTGGGCCAACTTGAATGCCGCAGGATCGACCAAGCGAGTGGTCACAACCGCTACAATGTTTGTCTTCCAATGCGCCGGAAACATCGCTGGACCTCAATTCTACTTTGCAAGGGAAGCACCAGTCTACCGAACCGGACTATATGTCGATATCGGATGTTGGTCTGTCCTATGTGTCCTTGCACTCAGCATGGGAGCATACCTAAAGTACCTGAACAAGAAACAGGCCGAACGACGAATCGCTCTTGGCCTCCCCGGAGATCTCAAGGATATGAGTATCATGACCACAGTCGAGGCAGAGGAGTACAAGAGACAGTTGACAGCTACCATGCTTGCTCAGGGACTGGACGAGGCGAAGTTGTACGAGAATGCCTTTGACGATATGACGGATTTCGAGAATCCAGCTTTCATTTATGTTTTGTAGATATATAGGAAATTAAGACTAGGCGGCAGTGTCGAAGTATGGAATCCTTCGCTATCACATGTTTGATATCCGCTGTTTGGACCAGATGCGACAATGGAACGAACGTCGCAAAAGTATCAACACCTGGATCTTTAAAATGGCCAGTCACTTTCATATGATGGCTCTCGACACGTGCTTCTCTCCGTACGAAGCGGCGGATAATGCTTGGCGCCGGTTTGACCGTCAAAGTCAGCATCACCCGGTGATGCTCGATGGCGCAATCCGTGAATCAAGATCAAGACGTTTTATCACTGCAATTGTCGCCATTTCTGCCACATCTTTGCATCTGGCCAAGACATAAACCTCTCTAGGAGATTGCCAGATACTCGCCCAGGCTTCTGGCGTAGAATCATTCCCCTGAACTTTTCCAACGCCAAGGTCAAGATCTAGTCGCACACCCTGCTCTTGCGGGGTGTTCAGCGGTGGACGGGTAATCTAAAGTATGGTGAAATCGCTACAGATCTCGTGATCAATCGCAATCGCCAGCATAAGACGGTTCATAAGATGCACTGAATTACATATAAGGATTTACAGTCCAGCGAGCACCCCGCTTATTGACTCTCATAACCATGTCTGACACTGTGATATCTAAAGACGTACGCCCGGAAGACGTCCATCCTGAGGACGTGCCAGACGATGCTAGCGAGAAAGAAGCCGGTAGTGTTACCCATACCCCCGGTAGTAAAGCACCACTAGCTAGTCGACAGACAGCGTACAACGTTGTTACAGGTCCAGTGACTGACGCATTGTACCATTTTCTGGGTATTCGGAAAAGGAATGGTCAGGACTTGGATGAAGTCGCGACACAGCCTTCGGTTTACGATACTGCACAAGCCGAGTTCTACCAGCCAAGAGCAGACTGGGAGGTAAGTCTCTACCGCTGCATGATCGATGATGCTGACCAAGGAGAACATCGAGCAATTCGATCCTGATTTTCGTTGGACCTGGAAGGAAGAGAATAAGGCTATCTGGAAAGTGGACCGAAAGGTTTTCGCATGGGTACTGGTCATGTTCTTCTGTTTGAGTCAGTCTTCCTTCAAAACCTCAGTCATGGATGACTTACTATTGCAGATGTTCAGCGGTCCAATCTAACTACCGCCCAAGCCGACAACTTCCTGAACGACCTTGGACTCTCACAGGTTGACTATAACATCGGGAATACCATTTTCCGCGTCTTCTTCCTCGCTGCTGAATTACCATCTCAACTCATCTCCAAAAGGCTCGGGCCAGACGTCTGGATCCCTACCCAGCTCGTAATCTACTCCATCGTTGCCGCTTGTCAATTTTGGCTGAGTGGGAGAAGTTCCTTCTTTGCCCTTCGAGCGCTGTTGTAAGTCTTCCGACCAGTAGAAGTAATCTCAAGCGCTAATCGGATTTAGAGCTGTATTCCAGGGAGGTTTCATTCCCGATGCCATTCTTTACCTTTCTTACTGGTACAACCAGCACGATTTGCCTGTTCGGATGGCATTCTTCTTCACCATGAATTACCTCGCTAGTATGATCACCAACTTCCTCGCCGTGGGACTACTCGAGATGCGTGGAGTCGCAGGACTAGCAGGGTGGAGGTGGATGTTCATGATCGAGTGAGCCATGGCCATCGGCCAGGATGTTGACCTGACAATCAGGGGTATCTTAACACTCGGAGTCGGTGTCGCTTCATTCTGGCTTATGCCGCCTTCTCCATCTCAGACCAAATCTAAACACACACCAAACGGATACCTGACCGATCGAGAGGTCAAGATCATTGTCAACCGGACTTTGCGTGACGATCCCGGAAAAGTAAGTTATCGGGTGGTCCCCTTGGCTCTGTTCGCTGACATACTCAGGGCGGAATGCACAATCGACAAGCACTCAGCCCGAAACTCATATGGGAGGCGATGAAATCGTACCACATTTGGCCTCTCTACTTCATTTCGCTCACTTTCAACCTTCCCACCGTACCCGTTTCGAATTATCTCCAGATTTCGTTTCGAAGTTTTGGGTTCTCTCGGCCGATGGCAAACCTGTTGGCAGTGCCAAGCACAATCTTCTCCATAATCAACTTGATTATCATAACTTTGGTCTCGGAAGCCGTAAATAATCGAAGTTTCGTGTGTATGACCCAGACTGTCGTAAGTTTGGCGACGAGATTTTAGATCACCAAGAGCTGATCAGTAAAGTGGCTCTTCCCCTGTCTAGTCGCTTTAGTCACTGTCAGCAATTTTGGAGATTGGGAGTACTTTGGTATAGCGACGGCATTCCTCAGTTATCCCTGGGTTCATGCCATCCAAGTTTCTTGGGTATCCACCATATCTGGCACGGTCGGAACAAGGACAGTCGCCTCGGCGTGAGTCCTACTATCATCTTCCAATTATCCCATACTGATCCATTCCAGGCTATACAATATGTCCATCCAGCTATCTTCCATAATCGGTGCCAATGTCTACCAGCCGAGTGACGCGCCGAGGTACTATACCGCCAATCAAGCTATGCTCGCTGTTGTCGTGTTCAATCTGGTGATTGTCTATCCTGGTACCTACTTCTTCTTTGGTCATGTGAATAAGAAGCGTGAAGGAATATGGAGTGGGATGACTGATGACGAGAAATCAGAATACTTGAGAACTACCACGGACGAGGGCAACAAGCGATTGGATTTCCGTTTCGCTCGATAGAGGTAAGAATGACCTAATCGGAGACAAAACATACATACAGTCGAGATAAGGTAGAGACAACAGTACTACGCAGCAACTTGGTAGCTGTTGACGGTGAATGAACGACATTGAATGCATAGAACGTAGACTCATAGGCAGGATTGGCGATGAAGGCGGGATCAAATAGAAACCCATATCTTAAGCTAACTCCGTGATTCTCCGTTCGTCAGTATGTTCTCGTTCTCTTGCTACCCTTCATTGAGCTGCTCCTGCGACTCTAGGCGCTCAAGACATCGATAGCGGACCATGGAGTTCCCACTACCCTAGAGGGTGTGACGATACTATTGGCCGGAATACCCCGGAACGCTCACTTTGACTGACATCTTGGCGATCTTGGCTATGTGTTCGGTCCCTGACACAGGCCCTTACTCGCAATGATTCTTTCGAGCTGGAAAGTCGACGATGTGAGTAGCTTACTTACCCTCCATACGTCAATTATCTGGTTTGATCGCATCGAAGGCGGAAGGATATCACTTTCATACCAGCTCGCGTCATAGAGAGCAGGCCTCTTAGACCGACACCGGTATCGGCGCGACTCGACATGGCTTTTGGACCAAAAGTCAGCGAGGTCTCCAAGACTACATCAGTAGTAGGCGGATACCTCGTGCTGGCCGGTCTCATCTCTTATTACTCTAAAGAGAACTTGTACATCCGTATGCCTCTTTGTCCAAGTCTTTGAGGCGTGGCTGACACCACTATAGCCGATGCTGTATTCTCGACGATCGCTGGGATTTTGTTCGGACCACTTTGCGCCAATCTAATAAACCCATATGAGTGGTTCAACCACGATACGCATACCCTCCTGAACTTCACCCTCCACCTCTCACGGATCATCATTGGAATTCAGGTATTCTTCAATGGTGCCAATCTGCCCAAAAGGTATATCAAGACCGAATGGCTCTCCCTCTTCATGGTATTGTTTCCGATCATGACTTTTGGCTGGCTCCTAATCGGGCTTCTCATATGGGGGATCATTCCGGACTTGAGTTACCTCGAAGCACTGGTCATTGCCGCCTGTATAGTCCCAACGGATCCCGTTCTGGCCAACTCTATATGTAAAGGTGAGCCCTCGTCAGTAGGGTTCGGAATAGGGCCTGATGCATAGGCCGGTTCGCCGAGACGTATGTCCCTCTCAGCGTCCGAGCATTACTTATAGCGGAGTCGGGAGCGAACGATGGACTAGCATTACCTTACCTGATGCTCGCAATCTACCTTGTGAGACGGGCGGACCCAAGTAACACCTGGTCTTCTCTAGGCTCTGCTATCGGGCACTGGTAAGACTGTCAAGACCCTCTGCCCAGATTAATCGCTGAGTATGCAGGATGTACGAAGTCGTAGTTTACCAGGTAGTGCTTGGCGCGGTGATGGGCGTCTTGATCGGATACTCGGCCAGGAAAGCACTGAGATGGGCACATGACAGGCAGTACGTATGGTACTTTGTCCCCTCCGTCTGACCTAACCAAAAAGTCTAATCGACCACGAGTCTTTCCTCGCGTACGGTGTCGCTATTTCGCTATTCATTCTGGGAGTGGTGCACATGACTGGGGCATCCGACTTTATCGCTTGTTTCTTAGCTGGGTGTATGGTCAATTGGGATGGATGGTACCAAGAGGAGACGGCTGGACAGGCGTTCGCCGAGATTGTCGATATGTATCTCGCCACGGTAGGTTATGTTCTCTCGATAGCCCGTTGCTTGAGCTGATTAGCTAGTTTATATTTCTGTTTATCGGTGCATTGCTGCCTTTCGACTACTGGCATGCTGACACCAACATCGTCGATGGTTGGCGTTTATTCGTGCTAGGTGCTGTGATCTTGATACTGAGGCGACTGCCGTTCGTCATCCCTATGGTGAGCCTCTATATTCGACGCATTTGGGCAGCAGACTGACTGGCAAGACTCGATTGATGCCTGCTCTTGACGGATGGAAAGAGGCCGCCTTTGTTGGTTACTTCGGTCCAATCGGTAAATAGGCATCGCGATTCTGCTGGCTGGATCTGATATTTAGGTGTCGGCACGCTTTACTGGACCTCGGAGGCTATGGAGTATCTGCCCGATACGCCCAATCGCCAACACCTGCGAGAGGTCCTTCTTCCTATCAACTACTTTCTCATCGTCTTCAGTGTTCTCGTTCACGGGACTTCGATCGGGATATTTCAAGCCACCAGATCAGTTGTCGGCAAGGGCCATCCTGCGCCGAAAGACGATCCACCCATTCCCATTCGCCCTGGAGCCGACATATACATCAGTGCTTCGAACCTACATAGTCGAGGCGATTTGTCGCTCTCGAGGACGAGTACAAGACGCCAGTCTGCGCGGGAATACTTATCAAGGCATATCTCCATTCCGAACCAGGGAGACGCTCGCCCCAATGCTTATCGGTCACAACTAGATCTGGCATTGGAAAGGAGCAACACACGCCGAGCTAGTGCTCGCGATTACCTCGATCGAACCGTCACAATAGATCCCGAGGCGATAGGTGCCGACCGATGCGATAGTGATGACGATCCCAAATCGCTCAAGTCTCCGGTCCGTTCCAGAACCCGCTCTCCGCCTCCCCCGAGACGCACAACCTCGAACCTGTCCATCCCACGGACAGACACTATAAACAGTGTGCATAGCGGGTCTAGTAATCGGACACCGAGACTCGACTGGATCAGGCGGGGTAAGATGGCAAGAGGGGAACCTGTTAGCGATGATGAGGGGTACAGTCCGAAGGGAGAGCAGAAGCGCGGGGATCCGTGGAACGAGGTATAAGGTACATGTGTGCAATCATAATTATGATCTGACCAGTCCGGTTAGCAGGTGGCGTGCGTATTCAACGAAGATTGTGAGCGTGGATGTACCGGCTACATGGTCTTTATGTTTGAGTCACTCAACAGACAAGTCAATATTGGCATGGTCTTGTCACATACGAAGGAACCAAGTTTTCGGTGTGTAAGTGCAATTGGCTAGGCCGTGGTCCTTCGATGCCTCGCATTGAGGACCAGGAAGAGCTGCCGGGGTAGTGTCTGTGCCATACCCCGATGCGAACGACAAGCAAGTACCAGAGGTATTCGGCAGCTTGCCGGCTGTTCACTAGGGTCGGTCAGCCATGAATCTCCCCCTCTCACCCTGACCGAGAAGGTGTTACGCGATACTTGGGCGAATACTCCTGTCGCGGAGTTTATGTCTCGGCGCGATCCCCGGTGGTCAACTGACGGCCATGAGGCTGCCTGTCGGTCAAACAGGCATCGATCTAGTGGTAAATAGCCGGCTGTTGCGGGGCAGACATCTAAAAGAGCCGTATTCGAGTGAGAATAGCTTGATCAGTAAGCGTAAGCGAAATTGAAGGTCTAGCCACCTCCGTAAAAGACGATAAAGTTTGTGGTATCGCCAATCCTCGGCAGATAGAGCACAGGCACCACGCGGCCCCGGGAGATTAAGATTCCAACAAACAACTTTCTTTCTCTTCTTTTCCCCGAATCGCTTCTGGCTGTTCTGTATGCGTCTATTTTGGGTTGAATATGCCCTTCAATGCTCCGTGCTTGTCCCAAATAGAGATCAAGTTCCGGCAATGTCGGATAAGCAGAAGGAAGATCAGATGATCGACGCGACGCGCTAATATAACATCAGAGGGCAGATCTCTTTTCGCCCAATCCCTATCTCGTCGCGATCATGCTATCCTCTGCCTCTCGACACAATGCGGTCCTACACACCAAGCCAGCACCTATCAATTATATCGCTGCAATTTTTGCGTGAGTTGCACAGGCCGTGTAAACTATCCCACCTGACATCAACAGTGCTATCGGATCTTTCTTGTTTGGATACGATTCTGGGATCATTGGTTCGGTAATTTCCGACAGCTACGATGAGTTTCACACCTATTTCAAGAACCCAGATCCCAGTATCACGGGGGCCGTGGTATCTGTGTTTGCCGGAGGAGCATTCTGTACGTGTGAACTTTCGGGACTCCACTGACAAGACCAGTCGGCGCCCTGATCGCTGGACAGACGGCTGATCGAATCGGTCGAAAGCGGACCATCCAACTGGGTGCCCTGATTGCTGTGATCGGTGAGTCATCTTTGAAAGACGCAGCTCATGTCAAGGTTGTGCTATTCAGACGGGAGCGGTACATATCGCTATGCTGATTGTCGGCCGTTTCATCGCCGGTCTATCCATCGGAGTCTTATCCATGATTGTACCTGTCTATCAGGCCGAGATTTCCCCTCCAGTGAGTCGTCATTGTCCTCATTCGAGTAATTATCAGCTGACATTCAGCATGCCCGAGGGCTACTTTCCGGCTGGACTCAACTTATGATCGTCTGGGGGTTCGTCAGATCTTCAAATCTATAAGAGCCAGTATGTATGCTGATTGTTAGTTTCTTCTTTGCCAATTGGATCGGCTACGGCTGTCAATTCCTTCGAAACAGCGGGCAATGGAGAATCCCCCTTGCCATTCAGATCATTCCCGCAATCTTCCTTCTTGGAGGTATGAGTCTACTTCCCTACTCGCCGCGATGGCTCGCTACCCAGGGACGACTCGAAGAATCCAAATCTACTCTGCTCAGACTACACGGAGGTGTGGCCAATGCCAACACCGAGACAGTAGAGGCTGAGTTCAACGAAATGCTTTTGCAGATCGAGTGGGAAAGGGAGAATCTCTCCACAAGCTACAGAGAGCTGTTTGCGACCAAAGCAAGTCGACACAGGACTTTGTGCGGTATGCTTGTGCAATCAATGTGTCAATGGACTGGAGTCAATGTCAAGTAGGTCCACCATGACCCGATTTCTGACTGGCACTAATGACCAGCAACTACTTTGGACCTACCATCTACAAGAACCTTGGCTTTGGCGGTAATACAACTCTGATGATCAACGGGATTTCGGGTGCTTGGCAGGTCGTGGTTGTTTGGGTGTTTATCCAATTCATCGGTCAGTGGCATTACTCGGTGTGGCTCAATCAACTGATTATTAGTCGATCGAGTAGGACGAAGAAAGCCATTGATCATCGGCCCAATACTCATGTGTGTCTTCCTAGCCTGGCAAGCCGGAATCGCATCTCAGTTTGTGAACCCCGAGTACAAGAATCAAGGAGTCGGTATCGCCGGACTCGTATCCATCTTCCTTTTCTCTGGCGCCTTCTCGGCTTCGTTTGGTCCTGTCTCCTGGATTTATCAGTCAGAGATCTTCCCCATGAATCAGCGAGCGCTCGGCACAGCAGTATCGACCGCCGCGAATTGGCTGAACAACGTCATCATTGGCCAGATCACCCCGTATGGTTTCGACAAGCTCGGTTGGAAGTACTTTTTCGTCTATGTTGCGACAAATGCCAGTAACGCGGTGGTCTCCTACTTCCTGTTCCCCGAGACTAAAGGTGATTATTTCCTTCAGCTACATTGTTCATGGGCTGACGAGACAGGCAAAACTCTGGAGGAGATTGGCTTACTCTTTGGCGATGAGAACGTCCGTGTGCGCGAGGGTGTCGAGCACGAGGTGTATCAGGAAGATGGTCTCAAAGACCGGGAAACCCACATCGAGAGCGGGTTGAAGCACTAGGACGCAGGACCGTATCCGAGGGGATATGAAGATTCAAATGCATTTCCAGTCTTTGCCGAATTCACGTAGCCGGCTTTTGCGATTATATGTATCTCCCCTATTTGCAACTCAGCGTTCCGATCTGTCCTACTCGGCTCAAGCATCAAGCCCTTTCTGGCACCTCGATCAATTTGACTCCTCCAGCTAGATAATACCACTCGTTAAATTGAGAAGGCTTGGGCTGAGCAGGCAGCTCGTTCGACACAGCAGGGATATCGAATGACGTGGTGGCCTCGCTGGAAGCAATGTATGAGCCCTGAATATCCGACTGGTAAGTTTGATTGTAGTTGATCGAGTTCGAGTCGACTTTGCCGTTGACTAAGTCTGACCAGTATCCATGGGACTCCTCAACGGTACGTTCGGTGAAGGAAGCGTTCTGGTACCAGTGACCGACAATCGGGATGGGTTCGTCTCCTCTGGCGGTCTTGTAGTACTGTATGTTAGCGAGATCTTACGGTATGTGCGTTGGAGTCGGCTCACGGTCCACCAATCCCTATAGGCCTTCAAGACTCCAGGGCGATACCGCTCGATATCTTCGAAATCTGGATCATTAATCACTAAATCTCGACCGAGACCTACCGTCGACCAGAGGAGCCAAAGGGTCATTGATATCAATGGCCAGGACCTTCCAGTCAGTCTCCCCTCCCTGAATGATCAGCCTTGACTCTGAGACGGGAATAGGTCACATACATCGTTGACAGCCAGGGCCCCCAGAATTTTGACAGTCTTGACTTGTCCGATATACCCTAGCTCGCTTCCGATGTCAAACAGATCCATAGGATCGTTGTCACCCTCCTCCTCGGTAAAGGGATGGGGAAAGTTTGGAGATTCCCAAGTTTGAGGAATGGAGCCGTAAAGGAATGGGTAGGTCTTGTGAGGCCATACACTTTCCACAAATCTGGGAGCGTCATTCCTGTCGTCGTGGAAGATTGGGTCTGGTGTCAGCCTGCTCCTTGTAATCTATAGGATTAGGCTCACTTAATGGCTCTTGACGCCTGATCTCAATCTTGGCATCTTCCCACCTCGGAACCTCTACAACGAAATTGACAATTCGCTTATTACTCTCGTCGGGGTAAAGGGGTACATCGTGCCAGAACGAGATGGGATTTCCGGCCTTTTCCAGCCAGACTCTCCAGTCCTAGTATCAGTACGGATCTGCTGAGCTTCGATAATATGATGTCACTCACCAGGGTGTTCCGGGCACCAACTGTCCTGAGGCTCAAGTCCGAATGGAAATTGTCATTTTCCCTTTTGGTTATGGAAACAGCATGAGTCAAGCTGGCAAGTATGGCGGATGTGAGAATGGTGGAGAGCATTTTGTGGAAGAAAGTATGGCTCCCATCCTGCGGAACTGTGAGGTCCTTTAATACGGCTGATCACACGAGGTAAGTGATCGAAATGTCGAACGTCGAATGCCAAGCACAACTCCGGAGCGATAAGTGTTGGTTTGACGCACGTTTTGCCCACCATTGACAAAAGACTCGTCTTCCGCTGAACAACGTGCATGACAAGTGGATATAGGGTATTCATATGACATGCATGGGCCAATCAGTGACTGCTGATGCTCGCAGTATCCTAGTACCAGGGTGCTCTACTCTGTTCTAATCTCTGCCCTTTTCTCTATGTAGCAAATCTGAAGTCTAGACGCTTATTACCCTCATCCTTAGTTGTCCTGAGATACTCGCTTTTCTCCTTGGGATCCATCGCGTCCCACTTCTTGTCCCGGCTCGTGTTGGTGTTTCGGTAGAACAGATATGTCAATGGGTAAAGGACAAGGCAGACTCCGCAAATAACCAGTAAAGCCGTATTTCCTTTCACGTAGCGTGGTGCATCGCTTGCCTGGTAGACATTGGCACCGATGATTTGCGACAACTGGACGGCCATGTTGTACAAAGAGGCGGCGACCGTACGCGTACGAATCGATCCGGCATTACGCGAGCACCACGCGACCTGTACCGCGTGTACGTATGGGTACCCGAGCAAAACGGTGAGGATAGCGAAGTACTGCCAGCCGGAGATATTTTTGAGAGCGACCAAGGCTATCAAACAAGGTGTGATCCACTAATTTGATTAGTGTAGATCCGGCTGAAAGTCAAATTGACCTACCACGAATTGGATCATACCGGTGAAAGAGCGATTGTCGAATAGCTCGGATATCATTGCGATGAGGATAACGTTGATGATCGAGAGCACACCATAGGGGACGGCAAGTAGATTGGCTTCTATTTTCGAAAATCCAAGCTGCCTGAACGAGAGTTGAAGGTAGTAAGATACGGGCGTGATGGGGATCCACATGAGAACACCGATAATGTACACCGGCCATAGGTGCCAGTCCATACAACTCTTGGCAATCATCTTCAAGGTGAGCGCTTGTCGGTTGTGCATGTTTCCCTGACATCAGCCTCAACCGAAGTAGTTTCATTTATGGACCCACCTTGGTTGGTTCATCACGGATGACTCTATTAACGATGATCTTGGCTTCATTGTCGGTGATGTATCCGTTCGGGCGGAAGTTGGTTTTGGTCTTTGAAGGCGCAGTCGGCATCATCCAGAAAGAAGCGATACCGATCAAGAGAGTGAATAGTCCTTCAAGTAAGAACATCCATCGCCATCCAGCGTAGCCCAAGACCCCTCGCATTTGAAGAAGGCCAGCTCCTAGGAAAGAAGTGACAATGTCGGTGAAAGGGTTGATGGTGTAGAATATCGCGAGACGGATTGGCAGATCATACTTGTTGTACCAGTATGATAGGTACAGTACGTTGTCGGGGATGAAGCCGCCTTGGAATGCGGCACTGACATCAGCTATTGTCAGACCATGGGTGACTTACATGAGGAAACGGGTAGCGAAGAAGAATGAGCGACCATTTAACCAGAATTGAGCAGCAGATAGTACACTGAAGATACAGACCTGCATGGGAATCCAGACGTCCGGACCCAGTCGTTTTGAAACCAGCTGAGAAGGAAGCTCGGCAAGCAGGAACCCCAGCTTCGACAGAGTGTTTCCCAAGTTGTAATCCGATTGAGTCAGACCCAAGTCTTTCAAAAAGTCATCGGCGGTGGCAGCCTTGATGTTGGCTCGGTCGATATCTGTTCCCGATCAGCTTCTCCCCAAATGGTAGCAAGTCAGGAGAAAACGTACCTAGGGCAAAGAACATGACACACACCCAACTGAGAACCTTCCAATCGACTTTTCTCAACGCCTTTGCCTCTTCCCTCCAAGTCCATCTGAAAGACGGGTCAAAGGCTTCGATGTTCTCCCAATCAGCTCTTGGCTGATAATGTTCTGCTTGCTCCGTATCGTAGACTGATGGCTGCGTTGCGATATCGTCGAGCAATTCGGTATCACGGTATCTCTTCTTGATCGAAAAGAAGTTGACGACAGCATCGGTAACCGGCCCACGTTTGGTAGGGTAGGCATGAGGTCGCGAAGCAAGAGTTGAGTTATGTGATATCTCTGATGCCGCCTTCTCGGAGATGGGATCGGTAGGTGTGTGTTGACCGAAGGACAATCCTTCCTCCGGAGTCGCTGGATTTCGATCAGGATGAGCGGACATGACGAGCGGTAAGATGATGCATGCAAAAATTTCAGAGCCGACCATATATATCTTTGATGATAAGCCATGACGGTAATGATCAGAAGGTGAGTACAACTGATGCCATTCCATCAACATATCACGACACTAGGAATTGGCAAGAGCACGTTCAGCATATGGTCAGCCTGTACGACGCTAGTGCACTGATGGCGTGCGAGTTGAAAGTTGCTTAACCGAAAATAGGATTTCCGCCGGAGATTCAGCCGGCGAATTTGGCTTGGCACTTCTCAAGCATCACGACATCGGTGAATATGCTTGAGATTCTCATCGATCAGTATGGCCGTCTTGCATACGAGAAAGCAATCGTGATGAACGAAAAGCTGTCCTCGACATATAGCAGGGCTCAGTACGGGAGACGACAGGCGATCGGAAGGTGCATTTTGACCTACAGTACAAAGCCAATACCCCGCCTGCAAGGGCTCGGCTTGATCGAAGCGGTCCTGCAAATCAAATCACACTATCCCCACTTCGCATTTACAAGTATCTCATCACATTGTCTAGCTAAAAGAGTTGGTATTAGGATCGGGTCCAAAGTAACCCTTGTCCGGAATCGCAAACCTCACACAGGCCTCCCCCTCGCACCCCTGATAGACGACATCATTTCCCCACCACTCGATCGACAGACCACCCTTGGGAATCTGCAAGCAGAAAAAGATAACCAAAGCAGCAAGCGCGATCCCAGCGGGAAAGGCGGCAGCGATGACATAATTGTACTTGGCCCAAAAAGCCATATATCTCTTTCGGATGAATTGGAAACTGAACCAGGCGACCATTACGTTCGGCCAATAGTAGCTGAAGTTATACGGACTTCCCCAATTAGCCGGCCCTGCACATATCATGACGGGATGTAGCTGTCGTAACCATTCCTTCTTGGGGAATCTTCGTCGAAGAAGGTAGATCACTGCATATTAGATGATTTGACTATTTTTTCGTGATGGCAGGTTTCTCACCGATAGGGATCATCACACCGACGGGAAATCCGAGCAGGAGTAGATTATATCTCTTCCCAGCGCCGAAAAGATGTTTCGGTCCCAGTGTACCCCAGAACACTGCTCCAGTGAAAAAGGTGGTTTGTCCTGGGCAGATAAATCGGAAAGCGGCGTCTTTGGTGCAAACATTCGGGAACGACATTTGGAAGTTGAAGATCGAAGCAGCCACAAAGGTATTGACCATGGTAGCTACAATCTGACAGACAAAAGTATGTCGAGGAGGGATTTTGATGTAGTGAGCGAGTTTTAGATCGTTGCAGAACGCGAGAGCCTGGTACATGGAAATGTAACCATATGACTGCCGTGGTTAGTAGATGCGCAGTATCTGGTCGATGTACCATCAAGGCAGACTTACCTTGAAGAACATCAAAGCGACACCATTTCCACCCGAAAAGGCCCCGCCAATAAATTGAGCCAAGACCTGGAGGGGAATCGCGATACCGGTGACTGCCTGGACATATCCACAAGGCAAGATTGCAATAAGCGGCATAATAATACCATAGAGCACAACCACCGGCGACGTATTTGTAGGCCAAGCGCCGACACTAGTCATGCCGATGGCCATAGCGATGATCAGAAGAATACCAAACCACCATTCGGGGACTTCGGGATATGCCCTCATGAGTCGAACGTGGATATCTTCACTGAGATCGTCCTCCTCGTCCTCGATCGCGACGTCTCGCTTGAATGCTTTTCGAAAGCCTTTCATAGCGGATCGAACACCCATAGCCATGTCGTGTCGGTGGAACATGATCACGTACGTAAGAGCTGTATGGTGAGTGTGAAGCATGTTCGATTTACGGGATGACTTACTAGCAGCGTACATGGCAAAGTACCAGATCAGATAGGTTATGAAACCAGCCGACATCCACGGCTCAGAGTACTCCTGATATTTTACCGCATCAAATAGACTGTCATCATTCAATATTCGAGAAACGTTGAAGGTCGATCCTGTATTATCGAACGTGTGGTTATCGTTGATGGGTAGATAAGAGGTATTCCAAGAGTTGCTATAGTAAAAGGCGATGGTCATGAAAGTTCCTACGACGATCCCGATAAATTGTGAAATGATCGAGAAGGTCGGTACCGTCAACGGAACAAGCCAGGGGGTTAGGTTGTTCCAATCGAATGTCGGCCATGGGTTCAAGCCAACACCATTTACAAAGCCAGTGACGTTATTGAGGGGTCCGTTGTTGGGCGCGATCCAGGACATCCAGCTGAATAGGGATAAAGCTTGGAAGATGTATCCTGGGAAGAAGTACCATCTAATCATCAGTCCGATCGCTACCAAAGATGCAGACTTACATGAACATAGCACCGCATGCTAGCAAAAAGACTTGTTCTCGAGAACGTTTGTACACCCACCCAAATGGCCCTTTCACCGGTTCATTTCTCTCGGTATGGAACGCTTTGTTCAAAGCAACGGTAGCTAAAGACGAAGGCCATAGTGCCGAGCTTGGGTAGACAATGAATCGCCTAGCGAGTCCTGCTAGACCGTACCCGCAGAAGTTGATACCCATCGTTGCGAGCAGTTGGTATCCGAAATCTTTTGCCCATGTCTGACCAAAATACTGAGGAAGCGCTTGCGTCGGGATCAGGAAGGCGGTGTATGGGTAGGCGAAAGATACGGAAGCCATGATGGTGATGAGCATGTGTTCTTTTGGCGAGAATTTGCCGGGGTTTAGGGTGAATGATTGGCCAAAGATGGTGAAGCGTCGAGTCGGCAGAACTCGTTCGAGAAGTCGACCACAAGGGTCTGATGTCTCAGCATCATACAGTGCCGAGGTCAGATTCAACTTACAAGCGACCATTTGAGCGACATTTGGACCGATGGATATGGCCGGCTGTCGAACAAGAAACAGAGTGTCGACAAAAGACCCGATTCCCGAGAAGACAATCCCAATTACCCAGACTCGGAATGTCAAAGAGGGAATACTGGGATCGTCGGTCGGATCGACATTCGCCCGGACTTCTTGGTAGGGTGAGTTCTCTGTCGATAGGATAGCTTCTAGCTTCATTTCCCTCACCAAATCAGGGTACTTCGCGGGATTTTGTAACACATCGGGATCGCCGAGAAATACACCGATGCGCTCTAGAGCATGTCCGGGGAAATTCTGATCGTATCGATGCATCGCTTGCACTTGTTTGATGATCTAGGCTGTCAATATAGCACGACACCTAATGATCAGACTCACCTTCACACATCTCTCCAAGCTCATTGTACCGAGTTTCCGCTCCAACTCGAGGAGCTCATCTTCGGCAAGTTGCAGTTCTCTAGCAAGTCAATATGCCATCGCGCTAGCTGACTCACGCCTTGGTCGTAATGTCTGCATTATCCTCTCCTACAGTGTCGAGAACAACCACTCCATCGTCGGCCTGATATGCGATATCCTTTTCAGCATACTTTTCGACAGGCACCTCATCAGGAGTGGGGGAGCGTCTAGCTATATCGATAGAATCGTCTCGATTCATCTTGGCAGTAAGTCCCTCGTATGAGCAGGCTGAATCAGAATGGGAGAAAGATATGAGGAATCCTGACAACCTTCTTCGAGTCGATAATATATATACATGACTCATCCCGGAATTGCCTTCCGACAGAGATAAGGCCACGAGAGCTTTGACCGGAGAGCATGCGGTACTAGCCTTGAAATAGCTTAGGCCGATTGATTACCTTACCGACTAGGAAACCTCCTGGCCCCACCCTCAAGTCAGGCCGAGGTAGATAACTTAAAATGAAGCTCTTTGGACTAGCCGACAAGACAAGGTGGGGATCATCGGCCAAATCCGAATGTTAGGTGGCGCCTAAACCAAGTAGGCCTGTCATGTCATTTCGGCCTTATCATTCGCCCGAAAAGTCGAGGGTAGGCATTGATAGCAATACAGCACAACGTTCATCAGCTGGAAGGGGAATGGGCAGAACGGAGTCTCAGCGCCATGACAGCTCGATTGGTTCGAGTCATGAACTTGATTACTCCGACGTCGACGAGCATCTTTTCGAAAAGCGGAGAGAAACCAAATTCCTGCTCAAGCTAGATGTCTGCCTGATGACATGGGCATGGCTGGCCTATCTGATCAAGGTCGGTACTTTGTTGATTTCGGTGATGGCTCGAAATTGACGCTTAAGCAAATCGATTCGTCAAATTACAAGACCGCTTATGCATCCGGCATGAAGGAGGACGTAAGTACCTAGAGCTGAAGAAGCAAGAACCGGGATTGACCATGTAGATGAACTTTCAAGGGAACCAGCTCAACTACCTTGATACGCTCTTTAGAATAGGATATGCTGTCTTTTTAATAGTGGGGAATGATTTGCTTTTCCGACAATCGAAAAGCTGACAGCAGTAGCCATCGCAGCTGATATTGACGT
>Ga0265797_10005911_pt1 | contig 17638 bp, 20 predicted proteins | sample P2T30metagenome_FD_192433 | JGI IMG/M metagenome (GOLD analysis project Ga0265797, IMG submission 192433) | Plant litter microbial communities from East Loma Ridge, Irvine, California - P2 T30 | ecosystem: Environmental > Terrestrial > Plant litter > Unclassified | place: USA: California...
TGGAAGTGATGGAAGTGAATGAACAAAGTCGACGAAGATCTCACCTCTTTATACCTTTCAGAATGACCTCGACTCTCTCCGAGCGTGGGAGCTGATTTCCAATTGATCGGCGACGAAGTCATTTTGATTGGTACCATTGGCGTCGCACCCATCATTCGTATGTGAAGATGACGCTAGGCAAGCGCAACTCAGATTCAGTGGAGTCAGGTGATCTACCATGATGAACTCGACGGGTCCCAAGTCGGTCCCCAACATCGAATCGGTCGTATACGATTCTGAATCATCAGATGTCGTATGATGATTACCTTTCCGTTGTTTCCGTTGAAACCGCATGTTGACTACTTTTGAACATTATCTTATCTTACGACATGTGCAGATCTCCCCGCATATCGGAAGTAAGCCGAAATTGACAGTTTTGCGGGACGGAGGGTCTAAAATGCAGTATTGTCTTGGCGATGAGATTACATACTTTCGATTACAGCGGAAAGGTCGATCGACCCCATATTACCCCACCCGGTTCGTCATCTACCCGTGGATGGAACGTCGTTATAAGCAGTACCTTATGGTAATCTGCCCGTCCCGAACCATGAGCCGAACAGCTTAGCGCTTCCACATCGGTGGTAACGGTGCGTGACTGAAATTTCGTGGGCTCCGGCTTGCAACTAAACCGAGTTAAGACACCAAGTGATCTCTTCGTACAGTAGTCGTACTCATCTGCGTCGCGGCCATCCCTGTCAGCATCATATAGATCGTCATACTTCCTATATTCGTAACCCTTGGCTGTAAGTGGTAAAGTTCAGCAAACGCCCTTCCGAGAGCACAGTATCGGTTCGGTTACCGTCTTCCAGAAGGCTATCCAACCCTTTCTGACATGGTCGTCTAAGCCGTCATACTTCTCGTCACTGGACTTCTTGTCCTCACAATCCTGTTCGTTGGACTTTTTGTTGTAATCATTTGCCGGCCTAATGGAGGATGACGCAGACACCGTCAACGCCAGCCGCATCTCCCGGGATGGTAAGCGAACATAGCAGTACTTTTTGGTTTAGGTAAGATTCGGGCAATTCAAGTCGAGTGATCGCTATCAGCATAGAGTGTGTCCAACGTTGATGTCAAGCCACCCATACGGACTGGTCGAAGGGATGCTATACACCCTTTTGACCACTAAGGAGCAATGACAATAGGCGCGGGGCCGCGTGCAAATCAAGCTTCCACAGCGTAATGACGTCGTTGCTTGGAGTGAAAGTAGATGCCACCGGAAGCTTGACTGGACTCAAGAGGGTCCGGCCGTGAGATGCTACCGGTGTCAAGATGATGCTGGGTTGATGAGAGTTTCTTGGAGATCTGGGTTAATCTCAGCGACTTTTCTCTCGCCGTTCGTCAGAGAATCCTCTCCAATAGCCCCATTTCCTACATGTATTCCATGAGGTTTGCCGTCTGCTAAACCTTATCCTCAATATACCAGTGACATGACTAGCCTTAACGAGCTTTGATCCCGTCATTTGGAATGCATTCGACGAGTGATAATGCAGCTGAGCGAATGAAATTCACCTGCTTTCCGCTTTGCGACGTTGCCGTTCTTGCTTGGCAGACATTTCGTGATGTTCGCCAATACCTTGCAGTCTGTCACATCAGGCCCGTGTCCCAGATATAGTAGTAAAACTCACTGAGTTGGTTTCTCCATTTTCGGCTCTTCAGTCAAGAAGTATGGCATTTGCAGGGCTTTTGTCGCTGATAGTCTTTTGGCTGGATTCATCGCCAAAAGACCCTCGGCGACGTCCATGGCTGCAAGTGAGAGTTTCCTGTTACATGAGCGCATGCTTCCGCAGTCCAGAGACGGAACGGACTCACTTGGAGAACGATTCGCGAAACTTGGAGCGTAATTCAATCTTGGGCTTGACAAGCTCGTACCATGGCAAGTCTCGGACCTGAGGCCAGTCGTCCTCCCGAGGTGTGCCCATTACACTGTTGATGACTTCCAGTTGGTGGATCTCGTCGTTGCCTTGTAATATCGGTTTCGTGAAATACATCTCGAGCATGATACACCTTGACCGTCAGCACTATCCACTTCTATGGTGAAGTGAGAGGCATACCCAGCAGACCACATGTCTACCTCGGGACCATACATCGTTTCACCCATCAATAGCTCCGGACTTCTGTACCAAAGAGTAATGACTCGATTGGTATAATCTGCCTTGCGTTTCCGATTGTACAGTCTAGCCAAACCGAAGTCGGCCAATTTTAAATCTCCCTCAGCGGTGAGTAGGATATTTGAGCCTTTCATATCTCGATGAAGAATGCCTATTCGGTGGAGATACTCCAATCCGGCGATCATCTGATGGGTGAGGGATTTGAGGTTGGCGGGTGTAAAGGATATGCTTGGCAAAGAGAGGACTCCAGTCAGATCATGCTCCATGTAATCAAAGACCATATAGCAGGAGCCTAGATCATCAGACCTGAGGTCATCGGAGAAAGATTTGGCTTACCTTTTGATACCATCATCTCATACAGTCGAATGATGTTTTCGTGCTTGAGGCTCTGAAGAAGCTTGATCTCTCTCATGGCCGTCACTGGAAACCCGTCCTTTTCGCCCTCCATCCTGATCCGCTTCAATGCCCGTAATGAACCATCCGCTACTCGTCTCGCTTTGTAAACCTTTCCGTAGGTGCCCTCTCCCACACATGCAAGGCGTTCGTATGCTTCGCCTGGCAGAAGTTTACTGACAGTGGAGTCGGGTTCATGTGATCGATCTCCGGCGTGATGCCCGTGACTTCCTGAATTGATGGGTGTCCCTATAGGTTGATGTATGCCATTGACTCCCTTAGCATCAGACTGTGTCATCTGTGGTTGTGTCTCATCTTGCGCCAGGGAAAGCGGTTCGCGGAGCTTCATCAACTGCTCGATAGACTGCATCTCTCTAGAATCTGGTTGCCGACCGAAGTAGTGCACGAGGAAGGCCGATAGCGGTGTGGACTGAGCTTGTGAGAGCCATTCCTTGAACGCAGAACGAAGGTAGGGAGCGACAGTATCGAGATACTCATTGTACTTGCGCTCTGAGACCTCGCGCGGCTCTGCGGCAATCTCAGTGGGAGGTGACACGATGCTCTCCATGGGTGTTTCGGGATCGATCTCCATATCGGCATCGGCGTCTGGAGGTTCGGTCGACGCATTTGTACCTGGTGGAGCTTGGTGATTGCTTGGTGATGCGGCCTCGAAGAATTGACGGAGACCGGGTTTATTGCCCAGTGAACCTATCTTGACTGGACTGGGCGCTAAAGCAATTTTCACCGTCGGGCCTATACTGCTTGACGGATCGTATGGAGCTGGTTGGATTGCTGACGGATTTCGATCAAGATTGATGTAATGGTTGTTGGGGTTTGGAGGAGGTAGCGCAGATTCGATGTTTTGAGCCGAATCGTAAGGCAATCCTACCGAGTCGGGCGCCCGGAAAGCTGGACGTCCTGGAGGAGGATTGGGTGGTCTATTGCCTGATCTGAATGGAACTGAGCCTCCCTTTTCGTATTCTGGACTTGCTCGTTCCATAAATGGCCGATCTCCCCCTGGGTCGGCCCTATCTCGGTTGAAGTTGGGTCCCACAGGTGGTGGTCGATCTGCGTCTCTGCGCCAAGTCTGGGTCTCGGCATCGTTCATCCGAGCGAATTGAGACGCTAAGCTCGGACCTCGAGAGGGGGGACCCCCTTGATTGAACAAGGCGGCTTGGGGCGGCAGAGGAGCTTTTCCAGCACTTCGTGTAGGAATTGGGAGTGGTGATGGTGATCGACGTAGACTGTAATCGGGTGATTGTCTACGGGGACGCTTTGCTCGATTGTCTGCTGAAGGGCTGCGTCTAGGTGGACCGGAACGCGTATTTCGAAGAGGCGATCGCGGACGACGTGGAGGGGATCGTGAGCGTGAAGGAGACTTGTCGAAACGACGTGATCGAGGTGATGGAGGCCTGCGTGCTGGCGAGTCTGGTGATCTTCCACGTCGACTATTGAGCGTGAGCGCAGGTCAGGTTGGACATGATCGCAAACTTACGAGGCGTCATCTGCAGCTGGAGCTCCGCTGCGTCCTCCTACGCCATAGTCTGGACTACCTCGATCACGAACAGGCGCTCGAGCTTCCGCCGGCAATGACGGACGAGGCCGTGCGATGGGACTGTAATCAGGACTCTCGCGACGACCGATTTGTCTGCGGGGCGACTCGCGATCGACAGCATTCAGAGGCCCGCTCGGTCTGGGTGACCTCCTACTCGTACTTGGTGGAGACGGCGACCGGGATAAATTCCTTGGCCGACGAGGCGGCGATGGTCTAATGGGAGGTGGTGGACGATCATCGTTTCTCGGCCGTGCGTCGCGCTTGTCGCTGTAGGATGCCCAGCTTCGATCTCCCTCACCATCGCGCCTATCTGATATTGATTGTCGAGATTCCTCTGGAAACTTGCGACGTGCCCCCCATCCTTCATCCCTTTCTCTTCCCCTCGGAGGATCGTTTCCTCTTCTCCTGTCGTCGGCCCCTACACCCTCTACTTTCGACTTCCAAGCGGACCAACTCCGGCCTTTCGCTTCATCTTCCCGCTCGATCCTCTTATCGAAAGTTGTGGGAACATCGGCAGGTCTGACGTCGAGGGGCCTACTAGGTCCAGCTCGCCTGTCTTCGGCCTGCTTGACATGATTGATCTTGTTATTCCAAGCTCCCCAACTTCTCTCCTCTTCCCTATTACCGCCATGACCAGGTCTGTCTCTCTGCCATCCAGTTTTCCCTTTATCTAGCCTTTCTATTGCGGTATCCTCGTACTGTATACGTTCGCGTCGCCGAGGTGAAGTGGGTGGCATGTTAGTCCTCTGATCTTGCGGGAGGGGAGCACGACCACTGCTAGTCTGCGGAGCGTTTGAGGTTGGAGGTTCGGGAGCTAGCCTTCCTTTTGGTGCCCATGAGCTCTCAGGTCGCCATGTTTCCCTTGTAATGGCGGGCAAAGGGGCCGGAGGAGCCGAAGGGACTGGTGAAGGCGGTTTCCAGCGGTTCGAAGACTGCGTCGATCGATTATGCGGCTCCCAAGACATATCGACAGAGAGAGTGGGGTTTACGGGAATCAGTTCTGGGGCGAAGCTTGCTATGGCATGTATATTCCGTTTACGAGGCCTAAATGATCTTTCTAGATGATTCCGTGAAAGACAAGCTCTATCGCAGAGGCCAAGCTGTCGTGATGAAGATTGTAAGGTGAGTGATCCCAAGATATAGATAGATGACTGACTTTGTCTTTGTGCAGTCCCAAATGTCATTGCAATTATATAGTCCATCTACATAAGCTAGGGTGATTCTTGGCTGCCTATATCCACGAGTACTACCTGCCCATCTACCCATATCCTTATACATACACTTACTTTCGGGATTCGACCTTTCGTGGGCTGGACCCGATCATCGCTACTTCCCATGAGCATACCAATCACTTGATGCAAACGAAATAACGATAATCCACGACCTATCTTTTTCCGCTGCCTTTATTGCTCCTCTCTGCTTCTTCACGCGTCGACAGAAACAAAGGCAGAAGACGCATTGACTTTACGCGTTCACTCGTCCTCATCAACACACAATGCCTATCGGAGGGCCAAGATCACGGCCAGGGCAGTCCAATGCTCGACCACAACCCTCGGCAACATCGAGGAATGAGGCTTTCGAGAGTATATTTGGCCGGCCTTCGGTAGCGCATCATATGCCGGGAGGACCTGGTGGTCCGTCTGGATCTGCACCAGGACCCGGTCCTCCTCCAGGTGGAGGCTACGGATACGCAGCACACCCATCTACGCGCTCAGTGCCGGAACACCTTCACCCCAACCAGCCATCATACCCACCTGGCCAGGCCTATGTACCTCCGCCTGCCCCTCGGCCGTCCAATCCATATCCACAGCAACACGTGTATCAACCGCCGCCGAGAGGTGATTCTTCTATGCGTCATCGGGATCCTTATGATGGTGCGACTTCCTCGGATGCATATAGAGGATCAGGAGGGTCCAGCTCGGGCCATGCCAATAACTCAGTTGCATTCCCTCAAGCTGTAAGTCGAAGCAGGTCAATGAGGTACAGAGCTCACTGACGCTCTAGCCAATTCAGAATCGGAGAGTTTCTGTAGCTCCTTCCACCTATTCGACACAATCTACCGCTTCATACTACTCCCCCAATCCCGATGCCATTTCTCCACAAACTCAGCATAGCGCTCGTATACCCAGCGGGCACGGCCCTCCGCCATCGTTCTATAGCAGGAGTGAAGCCGAACCTTACGAGCCAAGTCAGAACGGCGAAAGGCGTGTTTCTGGTCGCGAACAACCGCCTCCACCTATCGGCGGCTTATCAGCAGCTCAAGCATATCAGGCATCGACAGGATATCACTCGTCATCTTCACCTGCATCTGTCGTCTTCCCTCATCGAGCTCCAGGTCATACACAGGGCGATTCGGCAAGACCATCGAATCTCTCGTCTGCCCAGACTCCTTCCTTGGCGAGAAAGCCTACCGTCGGGAATGTTGCGGAAGAATCAGGTGACTACGTCAGGTCGCTAGACAATCTGAGTATCAATACGCGTGGATCGAGGCCTCTGGATGGAGTCGCGGGGATACCGACGATTGGAGAGTTTAGTGATTTTGGATCTTTTGAGACGGACTTCAGTGGTGCGTACAGCTATGTTTCCCAGATAGATAGCTAATCCCATAGCTTCATCCAGTAGTTTCCTACCATATCAAGTCAACCAGTCGAGTGGTCACCAGGCTCGACAACCATCGGTATCGAGTATGACGAGCGTGGGGACACATAGAAGGATGGCATCGGACGCTTCACTGTCCGGAAGTGGATATACCATGTCGGGCGGTTCTAGGCAATACATTACGTGAGTCTAGTGGGTCAAGCGAGCTGACTATCAGGCCTTTGTCTGTAATCGAACCATACATGAATGCTTCAGACTCGCCAGCGCTATCACCGACAACGCCAACGGGAGCTGATGCTGGATTTGCAGCGAGCGCCCATCGAAGGATGTCGAATCGGAAATCAGCCGATTCTACTACCTCATTGCCGTTACCCAGCAACCCATACGAATCAGCCTTCTCCGAAGCCTGGGCAGGTGCTACCCCGACCGACAATCGGGCAACTTCATTCTCTGGATCTTCAAATTCCCGTCAAGAAGCCATGACGGCGATTCACTCGGATACGCTGACGTCGCTGCCAGGCGCCAGATCTGCTCGAGCTCCCCCTTCATCGTATCCAACTCCACATACGTCACAGCGATCACTGTCCGCCTTGACACGGAACAGTTCTCAAGCAAGAGCCGCTGCTCTACAATCGATGCCGCATATTTACCCCGCCCTGCTCTCGAAGGTCGCCGAAGCTTTTAAGAAGCTCATAACTCTCAGTGAACTGGTGAAGGATGGGATTAGCTACAAGGACTCTTTCGATGGTCGGATGGCTGTTGGTGCTATTGCCGACATAATCAAAACGCCCGACAGGAACCTGGCACTACTTCTCGGAAGAGCTTTGGACGCTCAAAAGTTCTTTCATGATGTCACCTACGATCATCGACTGCGCGATAATGGAAATGAAGTCTATCAGTTCCGCGAAAGACTAGCAGCACCATTCATAGATGACAAGGGCGTCAACGATAGTCCGGCTTCGGAACATGCGCCGCTGAGCCTCGGCCGACACGCTTCTTCGAGTAGTAGTAGGGCAAGGCCTCCATCTCGACCATCGCCCGCCCCGTACATGTCGGGATCTCAATCCAACACCACATCCGATTCAAACATGTCAAACTCGTTCACCTCGTCCGCTCACCCCACACCAGCTACTTCGACTACCAATCTCTCGTACCCTGCATCTTCACCTAGGATGGCCGCCAAATCTCGGCAGAGCTTGCCAGACATTGCAGCCGAAGAGGATGCGGATCTTGAGGATGACTTACCTGTAGGAGTGTTTACCCTTCTTACAGACTGTTATTCGCCCACGTGTTCGAGGGACAGTCTGTGTTACTCGATCAATTGTCCTAGAAGGCTCGAACAGATGAAAAGACTGAACATGAAACCTCAACCTGGATTGACGAGGAAGATCAGTAATGAGAGTATTCATGACATCAAGGTGCGCACTGACCTAAGCTGTTTTGAGTCTCGTCTGACCTGCAGGAAACCGGTACTCTATGGAGTGACACGGTCTCGAAAGAGATCTTTGACAGTGTCGATGATACAGAGAAGAAACGACAGGAAGCCATCAATGAGGTCATTTACACAGAACGAGATTTTGTGCGCGACCTGGAGTATCTACGAGATGTAAGCTTGATCATTTGCAATGTGGAGAAAACTCATCATTAGTCATGGGTAAAACCACTTCGATCTCAAGACATAGTAGCTTCAGATCGGCGTGACGATTTCGTCCGTCAAGTCTTCTGGAACGTTCACGAAGTACTAGCTGTCAGTCAACCCCTAGCGGAACGATTGACAAAACGTCAAAAACAACAACCGGTCGTTCAAGCTATTGGTGACCTCTTCATAGAGCGAGCTGCGCATTTCGAGCCATTCGTGACGTATGGTGCTCATCAGTTGTTTGGGAAATACGAGTTTGAGAAGGAAAAAGGCGCCAACGCTTCTTTCCAGAAATTTGTCGATGTACGTTAATCCTTCCATCGCCGAGGTGTACACTGACATGTATAGGAAACTGAGCGGAAACCGGAGTCTCGTAAACTTGAATTAAATGGTTATCTCACCAAGCCCACTACCCGACTTGGTCGTTATCCCCTTTTACTACAGGCAGTGTTGAAATATACACCCGATGATAGTCAAGATAAAACCGATATCCCAAAAGTCATCGAGATGATCAAGACGTTCTTGGCAAAGGTCAATATCGAGAGTGGAAAGTCGGAGAATATCTTCGAGCTAGCCCAATTGGAACAACAATTGGTGTTTAGACCAAATGAGTCTATCGTGAGTGCAACCGAGCTCAGAACATCAGAGAAGATACTGATGGTCTAGGATCTTAGACTGAGGGACAAGAAGCGAGAGCTAGTTCACAAGGGACCACTTAAACGACGTGGCAATGGCCGGGAGGAGATTGCGGATTTGATGGGATTCTTGTTTGATCATGCCTTTCTATTGGTCAAGCCGAAATGGGTCAACAAAGCCGAGCAATATCGTGTCTACCGACGAGTAAGCTTTCACCCCCAATTCGCCTTCGCGCGACAGCTGATGTCTAGCCAATCCCACTGGAATTACTCGTAGTGATCACCCCGGACGATAGCTATAATTCCGGCAAACTCTCAGCAGGCCGAGCAAGACTCATGTCTCGACCGTCCAATCAAGGTGGCAAGTCTGGTGCTTTGGCCCATGTCCCGCCTAAGCCAGAATCGAAACATGGATTCTCGATTACGATTGTACACCTCGGCAAGAAGGGGTATTCGATGCAATTATGGGTCGATTCGTATGTTAGCCGGAAGAAATGGTTGGAACAGATCGACAAGCAACAAACGATATTGAGGGAGAGGAGCTGTATTTTCGTTTCGGAAAGTATCACCGAAGGGTTCTTTTCGGGACTGAGAAAGATTAATTGTATCTCGCCCTATGGTATGTCTTCCTTTCTGCTACGTAGGCGTAAATACTGATGGGATAGATCATGGTACAAGGATGATCTACGGTACAGACGAAGGTGTCTACTTCTCCAATCTCCGAAACGATAAATTACGAGAACCAGTCAAGGTGATCAATCTTCTTGATGTAACTCAAGTCGACGTAATTGAAGACTTCCAACTCCTCATCGTCCTCCACGAACGATCCGTCACTACCTTCCCACTGGATTGTCTTGATCCGAACGATCCAAATGCCGCCCTGAAACGGGGAAAGAGGATCAGCTCCCACACCTCATTCTTCAAATCAGGTATATGTCTTGGCAAAATGCTGGTCGCCGTCGTCAAGAGCTCGACTTTGAGTAGTACCATTAAAGTCCTCGAGCCCGTTGATCAGACGATGAGGGGTAAGAAACCACAGGCATCCTTCATGCGTCGCCTGAATGGCGGGAATGATGCTTTGAAGCTATTCAAGGTATGTCGATGGCGGTCAGAGGTTAGCGGAGCTGATTGTATAGGAATTCTACATTCCAACAGAATCGTCCTCGATCCATTTCCTCAAAACAAAACTTTGTGTAGGATGCACGAAAGGTTTCGAGATTGTCGATCTTGAAACACTAGATATGCAGGGACTACTCGACCCCTCCGATGCTAGTTTGGACTTTGTCATGAAGAGGGATAATGTGAGGCCGATAGCTATTTATCGAATCGAAGAGGATTTCCTACTCTGTTATGACGGTACGTTCATACCCTGCTGAGATCTGCGGCGCGTTGGCTGATTCCCAGAATTCGCTTTCTACGTCAATAAGAATGGTTGGAGAACGAGACCTAAGTGGGCAATCATTTGGGAGGGTGTACCTACTGCTTTTGGTATGTCTTGCTACACATTGGTCATTGATGTGGAGTTGACCAATAGCACTGCAATACCCCTATGTCATAGCGTTCGAGCCGACATTCATCGAAGTCCGCCATGTAGAAACAGGAGCTCTAGTACAGATCATGCCATCAGCCCATACTCGATGCTTGTTCGCCGACACACCGCCATCACGAGTAAACGCTCCACTTCCACCAAATCGCCAACTCATGTATGGAAATCAACAATCACAGCAACAGCAAATGAGACCACCACCTAATCAATCTGGTTTCAGACCACCACCAGGCGCAGCTGGAGGAATGAGACCACCTCCTATGGGTTTTGGTCCTCCTCAGGGCGGTCCTCAAGGTGGAGGTGGAATGCCACCACCTGCACCACAAACTCGATATGCCCGAAGTCAAGTTATATTCACTTCAGATGATGGACATGTTCAGTTCCTGAAATTCCCTCCACCATCAACCTCTGGCCAGGGTTCGCAGAGACCAATACACGACTCGCGGGCTTCTCATTAGCGCGCAAATGGCTAGACAGGGATGTAGGGACAGGGTGTTATAAAACGACAGATTGTCTATAACTTGTATCAATATTGGCATAGTATAGTGTTTATATCTTGCATACGTAGACCATGATTATACGTTTTGAATGACGAGTGTGAGACGAGAGCGCCAGAATGCTCGTGCATGGAGGCTGAATCGACGTCGCCGAACATCTCGATCCCCAGGGTCCCGGGCCCAGACACCATTTGGACCACCTCGATCGTTTGATAGTGACTGCCATACGTCGCGGACATGTCGCTTGACAAGCGAGCTTCGATCGGTCTGGAGCAAATATCAAGCAGCATTGATCATCGAGGTCGATTCGTTTCCGGCTGTCCTGCCAAGCAGATCGGAATGCTATCTCCGGCCAACAAGCTTAGCTCCAGTCTCCGGGGCTAGTCCGCCCAACCCAAACGTTCCTCCTAGGACTTTGATCATCCTTTGGAAATCTGATAATTGAGATTTGAGAACATCCTGACTGATTAGCCAGATGCCCTGGGGGATTCCAGAAATCTCACGATATCAGTGGTATATTTCAGCCTCTCGATTTCCACTCGGAAGTGATCGATCGTTTCGCGGCGTGTTCTTGCATCTGGAAGAGCTATTGAATCAGATTATCTGTAACGGAGCTAAGCCACTGTCTGAGACTTGCGGCACTTACGCCTAGTTGATCGGATTGCTGAGCGGTAGGCTGAAATATACTGCGATTGGATCATGAACTGAGCGCTTAGCTAGAGATTATGACATGGATGTACGAGGGCTTACATGTTGCAGAGTCAACTTTGGGATCTTTGCCGATCCGAACCGCGACATGACGACCTGATATAGCTGTATCTGGTTGCAGTGTATAGCTTGGTAGACATAGTGATCTTGGTATGATTTCGCTATTCAGTTGATCCAAATTTGATTCCGTTGGTGGAGGTGCAGCTACAATAGGCCAAGCATTGGTCCAGCACCACCATCCATTCCAGTGGGACTAACGATTGTTCATCTTAACGAGAGCCGCCGACGATAACGATGATCATGTTACGCAAAGCTTTGACAGCGCTGGCGCTGGTGCCTCTCGTCTGGGGAGCTGAGGAGTTCGAGGTCTTATTGGAGGATATGGTCGAGAAGGTGTGTCCTTTCGTTCCGTACTCATGCAATCAGGACTTATAGATAGACGGTCCCGCTGCGAGCCCACTCGCTGATATCGCCTTATGTCGATAGTGATTTACAAAACCGATGGTGGGACTTTGGAGGCACTACGATAATTGTAAGTCTGGCGGACACAGCATGAATCTCTCGCTTCCTGTGACGACGGGGCTCGGAGGAGTGACATTGTACTGACGACAGAACACGAACAAACATGTCCGTTTGACCCAGGATAAGCCATCAGAGAGCGGCTGGCTATGGAACAGAATGCCATTGAGTGCTTCGAACTTCATGGTCGAATTCGAATTCAAGGTATGTCTTCTACATCCTGACTACCCGGCTGCCTCCCACCCATTGATTCCCCCACCTTCGTGTCCAGAAAGTCCAGAGACACCTATAAGTCTAATCGGAGACACTGTGCTGATCTGTCAGGTGGATGGGAAAGCGCACAACATCTTTGGTGATGGGTTTGCAGTCTGGCTGGCCAAGGATCGAGCAAAAAGCGGACCAGTCTTTGGTAGCGTTGGTGAGCTATTCTTGCTCCTGGAAACCGGAGTACCCAGCTGACACTTGAGACTACTTCACTGGGCTAGGACTATTCTTTGATACGTGAGTGTTCCAGATGATCACCCCGTAGTGTGAGTCCGAGCTGACGCGTAGCTACGCAAACTCAAAGCACACCTACTCATGGCCCCGTATATCAGCAATGTCAGGCGATGGCAAAACCCAATACGATCACGACCACGACAACGAGTCTCACGAAGTAGCCGGGTGCTCTGTGAGTCTCGGTCGGCATATTACAATGGGATAAGCTAATCAGAAGGAACAATTCAGACGGAAAGAGATACCTACAAAGGCTCGAATCACATATGTCAAGTCAAAATCTCGACTTCTTGTTGAGCTGCAAACCAAGAAGACCGACGTATGGCAGAAATGTTTCGAAACTTCGATCGTCTTGCCCGAAAGTCCATATCTGGGTTTCTCCGCCCTCACAGGTGACGTTTCTGATGCCCACGAGTAGGTCATTAGTATCATAACTAGTAATCAGCTGAACATTAGTATCATCTCGATCAACTCCCATTCTGTCATTCTCAAACCCGAATATAGAGACCGGGGACGAGGTAGTCCCGCCCAGGCTAAGGCCGGTACTCCCGGTGCTGGACAAGTCCCGTTAGATGCGAAAGCGAGTAAGCAATTCAAGAAGCGGGCATCAGGTGGCGCAGCGTCTTGGTTCCTTTTCGTACTCAAGGTTGGTCCCATTCGATCATTCCCTCGGAAGCAATTGACAGCTAGCTCATTGGTCTCGTTGCATTCATCGCCTTCGCTGTGGCTGCAGTGGTGAGTCTTTTACCTCCGAGATGAATCTGACTGACTATGACAGCGCACATACAATGCTCAGCAGAACAATCGCCGTCATTGGTAGACCTAGACATATACGTACATCGACATGTGTTCATTATGAATCCCATGATGCAAGCAATTGGCCGATCTGGCCTTCAGCGATTACTATGCCGTTAGAATATCGGCCGGATCCGGCAACTTCTCACGTGACCGAGTCTGGATTTTCACCTCTGTTTACACTCTTGACTCGACTGTGCAGCTCTGATGAGTGACTTGGACAGCAATTTGAGTCTCAAGTTGCTGTACGCTCTGATCTGCATGCATCTGTGAGCCTTTAGTCAGTAGTTGATGGAGTTGTATAGGGATGATATTGAAATTGAAATGGAATTGGGCGGGGCCTAATTAGTCAAATGTGTTCAGGTACAAGGGCAGTTATTGCTCGATGTAATCAGGGTAAAGAGTGTAATACAACGGGTATCTCAACAGTCTATCCAGTATTCTTACTCAAAACTCCATCAATCATTCAAACATAACAACATCAAACTCCTATATTAGTATTCATATAAGCATATACATCCCAACGGTAGATGATCTGAAACAAATTGAAGTAGTCAGGGGACAGCTATCAATCGGAAACGTCTCCTGGAAACACCAACTGTAAATTGCGAGACACCCGCGTAAAGCCTCGACACGAACATTCGGGGATCAACCAGGACATCCAGTACCAAGCTACAAGGGTGATCGGCTCATTGATCACTCCTTGATCGAGCTCGTCCACACTCTACAGGTTTCGGCGTTTCGCCATCGACCAGACGTAGTATACGGCATCAGCCAAGATGGACGTCAACAACCCGAAGCAGCCTGCTGCGTCCAGTTCCACATCCACATCCTCCTCATCGTCAAGTACACCTGCGACAAAAGAATCAATCAAGAAGTTTAAGCTTGATCCCATGTCTCTATTACTCCCACATGAACGGCAGATGTACACGGCACAGCAATCGAGCCAGCCGGTGGCTAATTATGGACAGCAGCAGATGCCGCAGGGACAGATCTTCCAGCATGGTCAAGGAATGGCAGGATCTGGATCAAGGCAGCCTGGAAGCGAGGCAAGCCAGAGGGTCGTTCAGCCAGGTAAGTCGTGAAGACAAAGTGGTGCACGGACGGTGAGACTGACGTCACAGCCGTGAATCAATTTCCCACTCACGCATCACCCCTAGCCCCTTCCCCTTATCCGACCCATACATCTCCGTTTCCTGCTCAACAACCCACATCGTCCGGATGGTCACCACACGATCGAAACTCCCAATCATCTCCCATGACGCCCAGGCACACGGAGGGGCGGAGTGGTCGCCCTAGATTGGAAGATTGGGAAATTGTAGAGACGCTTGGAACCGGAACATTTGGCCGAGTACTGCTGGTCCGTCAACGTCCGAGCTATCGACAACAGCCTTATCATCCCATCTTTCCTCATCTCACACACAATGTCGACCCCTTGTCGCCCAGTGTTCAGTCAACAGCACAGGCCGATGGTCAATTACCTCATTTCGCGATGAAGGTCTTGCGGAAATCAGAGATCGTCCGACTGAAGCAGGTCGAGCATATCAATTCAGAACGTGCGATCTTAGAACGTATACGGCACCCGTTCATTGTCGAGCTATACTCGACATATCAGGATAATCTGAATGTGTACATGCTCTTGTCGTATGTCCCTGGTGGAGAGCTGTTCTCGCATCTGAGACGAGCTGGTCGGTTCTCGGCAGACGTCACTCGTTTCTACCTCGCCTCAATCATCCTGGCCATCGAAAATTTACATTCCCGCAATATCATCTATCGAGATCTGAAACCCGAAAACCTACTGCTCGATCGCGTAGGATACTTACGCATAGCCGATTTCGGATTCGCCAAACTCGTGGAAGATCGAACGTTCACCTTGTGTGGAACACCCGAATACCTAGCTCCCGAGATCGTGTTATCGCAGGGACATGGTAAAGCAGTCGATTATTGGGCACTGGGTATATTGGCATTCGAGATGTTGGCTGGATATCCACCTTTCTTCGATGATCACCCACTGGGAATCTACGAAAAGATTTTGAGGAATGAAATTGCTTTCCCATTGCATATCGACATGTATGCCAAGGATTTGATTCGCGGTCTGTTGACGACCGACAGAACGAAAAGGTTAGGGAATTTGAGAGGAGGGGCGAAGGACGTGATGGAACATGCTTGGTTCCAGGGAGTGGATTGGGGAAGTCTGGAAAGAAAGGAAATCGGAGCACCCATCGTTCCTAGGGTAGCAAATATGGGTAGGTCTCTTTTGTTGCGAACGAAACTCAAGCTGATATATCTAGGGGACACACAGAATTTCCAGCGATATCCTCCACCTCGCCCCAGTGAGCTCCCAGGTATCTTTGGAGAAGTATATAACCTCGGTACCGACCGATATGCGGATCTTTTTACAGACTTCACATATCCGCCAAGTAGCAATCCACAAAGCCAGAGGGGCGAGGTCGTTCCGGCTCCACCTAGTTCCGGGAAACCGTAGATTCAAATAGAGTGTTATCAGTGTAGAATCTTATATGAGTTGCCCCGGCTAGGCTAATGTGTATAGTGGCGGTCAACAAGTAGACAAGTAGACATTTGACGATGTGCTTATGCAATGCTCTACCTCCGCCGTTATCGCCAGTCGGCTACGTGAATGGGATCTGACCGGCTAGGCCCGGGGCGATATCTACGGGTACTAATAGGATAAGAAGATGCCGTCATCTCGCGACATCAACAGTTAACTCGACTCGTTCGCTTCACTCACCTTTCATCAAGTCACAACATCATACTGCATAGCAATAATCGATGACAGCATATTCATATCGGCGCTCAGCATGAACCGAGAGCTACCAGAGCTCGTCAATCTCCTAGAACTCGTAAGCCTGAGCTCTGATCATCCAATCGGCGCTTATCTCCAGACCGTCCATCCGAACGCTACCAAATCAACACTGAGGGCATTACTATGGTCCATATTCTTTCAGCGAACACTGGAGAACTGCGAGCCGGATACATTCGATGTTCTCGATACTCATATCGTTAGTCTACATTTCCCGCATGAGCTGATGATAAGGTATACAGCCCAAGTAAGGAGGTCGAGCGAGAGATAGGGGGAAAGATAGCCGAGTTCATCAAGGTCTATTCTGAACGAGGAGCTGATACCGGAGAGGTGAGCTGGCATGGTTAGATTACGAAGTTCTAGCTGAGTAGAAGCTGGCTGTGGTGTTTCTGCAAAGGAGACCAAAGAAGGGATGGTTTGCTGTGACAGAGGTAAGCTACGTTGTCCTGAGCTTCGGACACCAGCTAATAGGACAGGAGATGGTACCATGGGAGGAACATCTTATCCGCCTAAAATTCTCGCATGCAGTCAAGAGGGATTCCAATACTGCATTGAAAGATGCCTTGATGCGAATCTCGATGTTCTGTAGTGCCAACAAAGCTGGTGTACCTCCTCCTGTAGGAGCTTCGGAGCAGAGCAATCTCTCTCATCAGGTCAGTAACATATGTCACAGCCATATCAATGAAGACTGATGGACAGATTATGATAGCTCCTCCTCCACCGAGCGAGATCTTCGCCCCTTCACCTTCTCTAGATCCCACCCGCCTTACTTCCCCTCCTCCGCCCGCATCGACTACGACGACGCCAGCAGTAGCGACAGCACGAGATATGGCTGCAAGGCCTGCTTATGGTCATGAAAGGGAAGGGAAAGGGAGAAGCAGCTCGCCCGCTGCTATGGGATATCTGGAGCAGGCGAGAGAAGGGTTCAGGGCTGTCAGAGCTGGAGCCGGGGCTGTTGCGGGTTGGAGAGGGAGGGGTGTGGGTCAGTGAGGTGTATTACTTCGTTGTACTGGCTATCAGGATCAGTGTATTTAGATCGAGTGATGTCGACTGTTGTGGGATAAGGACAACCTGTATATGTAACGTCAATGTAAATGTATGATCTATCAACGACAAGACTATTTACTGCCAGCTTTACGCATGGCCGTCCACAATGCGACCAGCTCGGGATCGTCCTTCTTGAGTACATCCAGAGTCTCTACAGCCAAAGCCTCCTGAACGTGACCCAGATCGGTAGACCCGCAAAGGGGCGTGATGTCCCATCTAGCTGTCAGTAGGGAAGCGAATAGC
>Ga0265797_10005913_pt1 | contig 17633 bp, 16 predicted proteins | sample P2T30metagenome_FD_192433 | JGI IMG/M metagenome (GOLD analysis project Ga0265797, IMG submission 192433) | Plant litter microbial communities from East Loma Ridge, Irvine, California - P2 T30 | ecosystem: Environmental > Terrestrial > Plant litter > Unclassified | place: USA: California...
GATTTTATGGAGTGTATAACGGCGCTTTCGTGAAACGCTTGAGTGCAGAAGCAACAAAAAACCCGCGATGCCGTTGCAGCATGCGGGTCAATGTTGGTGCTAGTGGGTGGTGCCTCCGGCCGGAATCACATTCCACTATGGGAGCAAAGCACGGAGCCATAAAAATACCAAAAAAAATACCAACAAGCCTAACCGATGACCCATCGCTCTCTCGCCGGCGCTGCTCCGTGCCATCGTCTCCCAGCATGGCGAGCTGCTCCTCTTCGGCGACGTAACGTTGTACATGTATGTCGCCCTAAGTAAATGTATTTGTGCGAAATTCGGCAAACAGGTACATTGGCACCTAAGCAATGATTCCTGTTGCGCAAGCATGGACATGAAACTACCGCTGACTCACCACAGAATGCCGAACATCTTCGATTTTCAGCAGTTCAGTTACGCCGACCTAGTTGGGCAAGCTTGCAACATGGGTTACGCGCGCTCATGACTTTGACAGTGGTCGAGGTTCTGTCGCGCTCGGAGGAAGGTCGAACCGAGCCTTACATCTGTAGGTGCGACGATGGCGATGTCTACTTTGTGAAAGGACGCTCGGCGACTCGCCCGGGGCTAATTGCGGAATGGCTGTGCGCTAAATTAGGCGAATCGTTCGGGCTTCCTCTTGCCGAAAGTGCAATTGCAACAGTGCCGCAGGAGCTGCTCGACGCCGATTTGACCGGCTGGCTTGTGGATCTGGGGCCCGGAGAGGTATTCGCATCACGACGAGTGAATGCTGTGAACATGACGGAGACGCTTCGCGAGTTAGTTCCTGAAGGGCGACGGCGTGACGTTATTGCTTTCGACTGGTGGGTTCGCAACGCGGATCGAACATTGACGGTAAGGGGCGGCAACGCAAACCTGCTGTGGAATCCGAGCAATGATGGTAACTTGGTAGTCATCGATCACAATCTCGCCTTCGATCCAACCTTCTCTGCCGAGTCTTTTTGTTCCTTGCACGCATTTGCCCACGACATCCCGGCGATGTTCAGCGATTTTTTACTCCGGGAGGCGTATGTGGCACGCTTTGAGATGGCGCTTGCGGGGTGGGATGAGTACTGTGCTACGCTTCCCGTGTCCTGGTCGTTCATCGATTCTGAACAGACCTTACCTGTAAATTTCCCACTCGCAGCTGTTAAGGATCTCCTCGATCGGGCCTTCACCAACACTTTTTGGCAACTGCCGTTATGAATTTTGCTTGCCATTACGCCATTGTGCGCTTTATGCCTTTCGTCGAAACGGGCGAGTTCGCTAACGTTGGCATCGTCCTGTTTTGCCCGAGTGCGCGGTTTTTCGGCTTTAAGCTCCTCGTCAACCGCCACGCCCGGGTGACAAATTTCTTTGAACAGCTTGACCCGAAGGTGTTCCGTCTCTCGATGCGTACGTTTAGGGAGGAGATGGAGCGTATTCAAAGCATGCGTAGGGAGATGGGTACAGACAGGCGTTTCAAGGATACCGACCGTGAGGGAGCGTTGCGCCTTTGGCTCGAGATAATTAAACCCCGCGAGACAATGCTTCGCTTCAGCGAATCTCGTCTGGTACTTGCTGATGACCCGCGTACCAAATTGAGCGAGGTTTATCAGTACTACGTAGAACGCAACTTCGCGACACGTGAGTATCAGGAAAAAATCTTGGAGCGTGGCGTGCGCGGTTGGCTACGCGATGCCAAGCTACTTGAAAAGTTTCACCCGGCGCGAATTGGAAACGACGAGTACCACGCGCAGTTCCCATTTGTTTCCGGGCCTGATGAGAATCCTGCGAAAGTCATCAAGCCACTTAATCTCGACCATTCTGAAGCCTCGCGCATCATTGACCATGGAGGGCAATGGGTCGTGAGGGTTAATGCATTGAAAAAACGAGAATTGTTACCTAGAAGTGTTCTGTTTGCGGTCAATGGGCCGGATGATTCTACAGCTCGGGGGCGCGCAAAGAGCGAGGTGGTGGATGAATTGAGGGGCAGTGGAGTGATCGTCGTCCCGTACGGTCAAGTTCAACCGCTGATTGCATTTGCACAGCAGCCTTAGAGGGTAGACGAAAATAAGAAAGTAACTGTCGCATGTTAGGCGATGTTGCGGCATACCATGGCAACTAGTAATCCGCTAAATAGTTATCGCAGCCTCGGTTATCAAATGCGCTCTACCTCGAAGCTCAAGAAACGCTCATGCCGAGCTTGCAGCGAGGACACGTTCGGCTGGTCTCGCATCCTGGGCATTTGCTCCAGTGGCTTGCCGTTGTGTTGCCAGTACTCGGACGTGCGCAGTTGTTTGGAAATATGAATCCTGAGCCGTGAGTCGATGGACAATAAGTGCAGATCGTACAGGGTGTGGATGTCCGCTCGCAAGAGAAGACCGTTATGAACACTATAATCTGCGCCTTCTGAGTGTGGGATGATATGTGCAGCTTCTAGCAGGCCAACCACGTGAGACCCAGTAACGGCGCAACATCGGTCATACGCCGCGAGCAGCGCTTGGCGAAACTCGGCCTGCCCCCGCCGTATCTTGACTTCTCGAAGCCGCTTCGCGTCATCTGCGCCGATCTTGTCGTGTGTGTAAGCGTCCGCATCTGATTGGTCCTGGGGATCACTTTCGGGCAAAATGCCTCGCACAAGTAAACATTCGCCGCTGTCACGCGCGTAGCGGTGCACGTACCAGCTTTCTTTATCTAGCGAGCGCAATTCAACTTTGGATGCCCTCTCGGCAAGTTCAGCGCGGCTCCTTCTATCACCCGCCGTCAGGATAACGCGGACTGGCAAACCCTTTCGATATGACACATCCAGTGCCTCATCGAACGCTCGGGCACGGCGCGCCTGTTGTTGCACTCGGCTTCTTTTTTTAGCGTCCAGGCTGAAGTTGCGCGCTGCTCGCTCAAGTTCTAGGGCGTGCTGCCGAAGATTCTCTCGGTAAATGATTTGTGGCCCGTTTTCTTCAAGTAAATCGCACCAAATACACAAGACAAAGCCTTGGTCCTCATCCCCGAATGACCAGTCATAGCAATAATCTGGATTCGCTTTAGGGAATTCGACTGGGCTGTTGTCCGAGGTGAAGTGCCAGGAAGTAGTGTCGATCTCGGCCGCGATAAGCAAGTCCATAATGTGCTCAAGCTGCTTGGGATATAAATCTGCAATAACAACGCCGCCTGCTTGGGATCCCGCAGCACCTCGGCGAAACACTACAGTTCTATTTTTGAGGTCGACCTTCGAGCTCGCCCAACCCGCCGCGAGCCATTGATGCGCCCATCCATGACTATCCGCCGTTCTGGAGTTAGCCCACCACGCAGCGCTCGTATAGGCCACACGCGGCAGCGTCCGACTAAGGATTCGCTCGACATCGCTAAAGGTCAGGTGGACTTCATCAGACTCAGTTGCACGGAGGAAATCGGCAAAAGCCTTATATTTACTTGCCATAATAGTTAGTAAAGAGGAGGCGGCACGGTCGGTAACGCTTCCATCAACGAAAGTTAGTTTTCCCGGTCAGTCCAAGCGCCGGTAGCAACAAACTTGAACAATTTTACATAGCATTCTTGAAGTCGGACGTTATCTGACTGGCGTTCACTGCGTTCCTTTAACGTTTTGATATAAGACTTTGCAGTCGCGCGAGCTTCGTCGTCACTCTCAAACTTCCTTGAAACTTTTGTGTGGCCTTCTGCGAGCGTAATGATCGGATAAGTATCGTCACTGTCTATGACCTCGTCGAGTGGCTCTAACAAAGTGCGCGCCTCTTCTACGTAACGAATCGCAGTACGTTTATCTTCCTCTTCAGAAGCTAGAATCAATAGCTGATGGCCGAGAGCATGTTGAGTGTGATTTGCAGGATAAGCGGAAAATGCAGTCCGCAATTTTGCCAAGGCTTCCGAGCCATTATGAAAATCCCTCAGCGCTAGGCCATATTGCAGCCAAAACAAGCCGTCGAGCTCAAAAAATTTTTCTAATTTTTTATAAAGTGGAATTATCAAAGTTTCTCTTCCTTTGAGAATTTCCCACAGGAAGCGGTGATTAATAATTCCTTTGTAAATTGCTGCTTCAGCTTTCGTGATATGTTTGATAATCGGCGAACTGTAGTGAGCAAATGCCTGAAGTAGGCCATCAATAGCACGAGCAGTTAGCTCAGGATCTACAACGTGTTCTAATAAGTGCCTAACGTAAACTTGATGGCGAACGGTGAGTTTTCCGCTGCGTTCAGCAACTATCCCGGCTAGGTCTCCGGCTAGGACGACTGACGATGATAGTAGACCCATCGTATTAAGAGCTCGGTCAACAAGGCTAACAGGAGCATCGAAATTACGGTCTGTAATTACACCAACTGTCAGTAAGAATACACGCTCCTCTTCGGTTGATATGGTCGCGTAATCGTCTTCAATAATCTTTTGAAATCCTTGTCCGTATGTTGCCTCAAGTAACGCAATAAGGAGCTGTTGTTTTGAGCGAACGAGTAAGGCATCGAGCCGCGCCTGAGGCTTCATTTGGCCGAGAATAGTCCATGAGCCAAATAAGCGTAGTTTCTCTAAAATATGGGCGGCGTCTTTTGGCGTAAACTCGCGAACATATATTGGCGTTGAGCTATGTTCTGATAGCTTTGACTTTAAGCGCTTAGCCCAGATGTTTTCCCGGGCAACGCAAATTATCTTGGTTCTTCTAAGGCGTTTTGCTTCTAGCACTTCCTCAAGCTGGTCAATCATTAAATCAACATTATCGATGCCAACAATGACATCATGCGCGCTTTCGGTTGTGCGCTCTAGCTCATCAAGTGTTTTTCCGAGATTTGTAATTGGTTCGCTGATAAAAAATACAGCCGTATCTTTTTTATCGGATAGCGCATAACAGAGTTGCATGAGAAGCGTCGACTTCCCCGATCCGGCAGGCCCGACAATTGGTATAACAGAGCATCTGGCCGCAGAATTTACTTTAGTTAGACTAGAGTAAAAAACCTCCAAAGTCGCGGGTACATCATCAGTAATATCTGTCCATGTAGGCCGGAAACCCTTATAAAAGGGGCGCACTGAGCCCGCCAAAGATTTTTCATCCTCTGGCTGAACCATGCTCCTTTTTACAGATACAACCCCGTCGAAAAGCGAAGCGTAAGCCGTTTTATCAGACGCACTAAGGATAGCTCTATACTGAGGCACACTTGCAAACGCAAGTTGATTCGACGTAATTCCATCAGGGTAGGTCTCGTTCAACCAATCAGTGAAGGTTTTCAGCGTGCCAGGAATATGAACAATATTAAATTGCTGCAGACTTTTCAGCTGGATTTCTGTCGCCGACGGAGTTATCACGAAACTTCGCCCCGGGTTTTTATTGTTGAGGAGCTTATAACGTTCAATGTGAAATTTGAGCAGTGGTTCGCTCAGTCTTGTGCCGATAAACAAGAAGGGGCTACGAATGAAATCGGAAGCACACTGTTCATACCAAGGTCGAGAAGTTGCAGTCGCCTTCGCGTATTCAGAGGAAGAAAAAATTATTCCACGGTCGAGCCGATCAACTGATCCATTAAGTTTAATATAGTCGAGCACCGTAAAAAACTGATCTCGGTCAACTATTGGATCTGATGACAGACGCATCCTTACACGTTGGGGAGACGCTTTCAGTGCCTGATCCAAAGCGTCATCAATATTCAAAGTATAGATTCTTCGCCAAGCATTTCTCGCTACGACGTTATACTCGTTAGAGGGCTGAGTATGGCGGAACAAGTCTTCTAGAATGGGGTCCAGCCTCGACTGGAGGGTGTCGCGGGCAGCGGCATATACATCATCCAGCTCCTCACCAGTGTAAGTCAGGCTTGCACGACGGGCTAATTCTTTGGCAAGCTCCGTACCATCCAACAATTTATCCCCATTGGAATCGTAGCTAGATTTGGATGCTCCTGCGCCTAGGAAAAGTATCAAGTCTCCAGTTGCAACTGCTGATTTCAAAGCGTCGTTCATGGGAGGTCTTTCGTTGTAAGGTAGGTACGCTCCCTGAAAGTCTAACTCATCATTATCATCGCGGCAACATTCTTTGTGGTGGCCGCCGGATACTGACGTAATTTCATGAAGTGGGCTTTTAAATAACGTCAACGCTCGATCAAAATTCTGAGCACTTCTTATTTAATGATGGGCTAAGAAAAAATAGGCCAGCCGCTGTCCGGCCGTGATTGCGGCCTGCACACGCGGCCAGAATGTGACACGCTGGGGTAACCGCCGCAAGACAGGTGGCGCAGCAACGGCTAGAGGTAGACCCAAATCTCTTCTAGGTGGCCGCCATTCAAGCCCGGTTTGATTACGGCACCCCCGAGAGCAGTGTGTAGTTCTTTCACTGTGTTCTCACTGCGTGCCACACCTTATACATCTGCCCAGCGTCTCGACCCGCAGCGGGAAGCTACACCGCCGATCGCGCGTGCCAGCTTGCCGCTGTGCGGTCTAGCGTCAGCACCTTATTGCGTGCAGTGAGAAGGTTCACCTGCCCTTCCAAGCGGTAGCCGGTAGTGTCGCTCATCATGTCCATCGGGCTTTTCAGCGTGTGCGAGCGGACCGAGTACGTGTTGAAGGCTGCCCATTGGCAGTCTGCTTCCACGATGCTTCGTGTGCCAGTAAACGTCCGATTTCTTACACTAGGTTGCAGCAATGATTTGCACTGTTGGAAAATTAGGGGTTGATATTTATAACACATTGCTATATTCTAACACCGATTATTAACAGTGAATTATGAAATGGCAACATTTGCATATGCTCGCGTAAGCCGCGCAGACATGACAACTGCGAATCAGCGTCTTGAGATCGAAACAGCCGGCTATCAGGTCGATTATTGGTACGTCGATGAAGGTGTGAGCGGCAAGGTATCGGCTGTGCAGCGACCACAGTTTGTCAAAATGCTGGCACAGATTCGCGATGGTGAAAGGCTTGTGGTAACGAAACTGGACCGCCTTGGCCGTGATGCGCAAGACGTCGGTGCCACTATCAAGTTGCTGGCGGCACGCAAGATCGAAGTTGTCGTCCTTCAGCTTGGCAAGCTCGATTTGGCTAGCCCAGCCGGCAAGTTAATGCTGACCATGCTAGCCGCTGTAGCAGAAATGGAGCGCGACTTGCTTATAGAGCGTACCTACGCAGGATTAGAGCGTGCTAAGGCAGAAGGTAAGACCCTAGGACGTACACCAAAGACTACTCCAGCACAACAGGAGATCATGAGGGAAGCGTACGCCGAAGGTGCAACTGTGAGTGCCTTAGCTCGAGAGTACTGTGTTAGCCGCGCAACTGTCCTAAGCATCGTTAAGACGGTAGTTGCGTGATACTGCCGAGTGATCCGCCACCAGTGACGAATCTCGACGAGGAATGCTTTTTCGTCGTTCCCCCATGCAGTCTAAAGTCTCCTTATATGGGTTTAACGTTCCCTCCAACCTACATACGTCTTAAGCTCCTGGATTCTGTGTTTAGTTAGCAAAGGATAGGTTAGCAAGATAGTTAGTATGCAAAGAAGGAGGCAGGACCGCTAACAGGCTTAGCCGCCAGCAGCAACTGGTGGTGTGAAGAGTTCTAGGGAAATGCACCTCACCTAAACTCAACTTGATTGACTGATTAGTTAACAAAAAACATCATTGTTACAAATAGTGTATTTTTTCACGGTAGCAAGTCAGTATCATCAGTGGCTGCAAATGATGATTAATACAATTCCTATTGTATTTTAATCATTATTTTGTCTAGCTACCAACTGAGATAGAGCGATGATCCGTGGTTAACGGTCGGTCGCAATAAGGGCTCTGTCAGCAGCACCTTCCTTAGGTTGTGCCGTAGATAGACATGTTTTTCGGCAATCCTTATAGTGGAAAGTTGCTTATGACGATATTGCAAGAGATTCATGCCTGGTCTAAGGGGCTTGCTCCTTGGCAACAGGACGCTATTGCTCGGTTGTACGGAGACCGAAATCTTAGTGCGGCCGATCTAGACGATCTGTATGCCCTAGCGAAAGCAGAGGCAAAGATTCCAGATCCAGAAGGGCGTACAACCAAAATCCTTCAAGATGCCGAAGTCGCTCAACAGGCTGATCCAGCTCGGCTTGTTCAGCTTGCAGGCCTTAAAGACTTGGCTGATGTTAACGCTTTAGCAAATGGTGGACGTATTCCTATTGCCCTAACCGGCTTGACAGTGATCTATGGCGAAAACGGAGCTGGGAAATCTGGCTACTCGCGAGTATTTAAGCATGCATGCCGCGCGCGGGACCGACGTGAGCGCATCCTTCCAAACGCAAACCTCGATCCGAAGACGACGGGAATTGCTCAAGCTGTCTTTGAGGCGGTGATTGATGGCACAGCGGTGGATCTACCTTGGAGTTTTGGGAGCAATCCTCCTGAACAGTTGTCGGATATTTCGATTTTCGATACGCATTGTGCTCGTGCATACATCGACAATCATGGTGACTTCGCTTATGCACCATATGGGCTCGATATTCTTGAAGGGTTGGTGGCAGTGTGTACCAAACTTAAGACACGTGCATCTCAAGAGAAGATCGCTAACACTCCAAGCGGCGCTGCCTATGTAGCGCTTACTAAAGAACCGACTGTCGTTGCAAAGTTACTTCTTGAGATCCCAGCCAAGACAAAGCCAGAGCACGTCGAATCTTTAGCCACACTATCTCAAGCCGAGGTAGAGCGACTAGGCCTTCTAACTAAGACCCTAGCCGAGGTCGATCCGAAACAAAAAGCCCAAGCTTTACGTCACAAAGCTACGCGTTTCACAGGGTTGAAAGATCGTATTATCAGTGCTTACGCATTGGTCTGCGATGAAAAAATTTTTCATCTGCAAACGTTGATTAAGAAGTCAAAGGAAGCTAAAGCAGCTGCAGACTTTGCCGCGACAGAGTTCAAGCAGACCCCAGGTCAACTACTTGGAACCGGAGGTGAAGAATGGAAAGCTCTATTCGATGCCGCAAGAACCTTCTCCCAAGTATGCCATTCCGAGCATGAGTTTCCTGCGCTTCCTGAGGCAGCAGCGTGCCCGCTGTGTCAAAACCAGTTAGGACACGATGGGGCAGCGCGTCTCATTCGGTTTGATGCGTTCATTACACAGGCTGCTGAAACCGCAGCAAAGAACGCACGTGAGACCGCTGCTTCAGCCTATAGGGCAGTTCAGCAAGCTAACCTAGACCTGTTGTTCCGTGATGCATTGAGTGATGAGCTGGCTGAACTTGACCCGGCCATCGCAGCTGCATGTGCAGCAATGCAGGAAAGTCTGACTGCTCGACAGAGGGCAGTTTTAGAGGCGGCAGCAGGAAAACTCCCATGGGAAGCGGTGCCCGTGTTGCCAAGCGATCATCAGCCAAGCTTGAACGCTATCGTTAGCGGGTTGCTAACCCAAGCAAAGGCACTTGAGGCAACGACAGATGAAAGAGTTCGAGCTGCGATGGGTGTGGAGACACTAGAGCTTAATGCACGTCGCCGGCTTGGGGAGGTCAAGGATGCAGTTCTTGAGACGATCTCTAAGCATGAATATTGCCGCAAATTGCAAATTTGCATCGATGGCATGGACACGCGGGCCATTTCGAGAAAGTCTACCGAACTCTCACGCACGATCGCTAGCCAAGAGTTGGCAGATACCCTCAATGAAGAGTTGAGGCGCCTAAAGGTTCATCAACTCCAAGTTGTCATGAAGCCTGAGTCGCCAGGCGGGAAAACACAGTTCAAGCTAACTCTGCAAGTGCCTGGAGGTGGTTCGCCCGCGACAATTCTCAGCGAAGGTGAGCAACGGGCCATTGCTATTGCATCTTTCCTTGCAGAACTCAAACTTGGTAAAGGACGTGGTGGTGTCGTATTCGATGATCCTGTTTCCTCACTGGACCACAAGCGTCGATGGGAAGTCGCAGAACGCTTAGCGACAGAATCATTAAACAGGCAAGTAATCGTATTCACACACGATATCTATTTCCTGTGTATCTTGGAGCAAAAAGCAGAGGCACTAGGCGCTTCTCTTACCAAAAACTACATTCGGAGGACTGCACACGGCTTTGGTGTTCACTCTCAAGACCTGCCTTTCGATGTAGTTGGGACCAAGGATCGCATTGCGCGGTTAAGGCAAATGGCTGTCGATGTGCACAAGGCTCAGCAGGCTGGTGATGAAGATGAGCACCGCCGGCTCACTGCAACTTGCTATGGCCGCTTGCGTCTCGCATGGGAGCGGTCTATAGAAGAGGTTTTGTTCAATAAGGTAGTTGAACGATTCGGTGAGGGCGTATCGACACAGCGCCTCAAATCTGTGGTGGTAACGGATGACGACTATCGTGAGGTTGAGGCCGGCATGACTAAAAGCTCCAAGTTTGAGCACGATGCAGCAACTGCAGTCGGACGACTACCAATCCCCGATCCCCGAGAGCTCAGCGACGACATCGAGCGTTTGGCCACATGGCGTAATGCTGTCAATAAACGTAATGATGACATTGCTAGAGGAAGAACATGAGAAACAGAGCTCATGAGTAAGCACGATGACTTTGATCGGTTTAAAGCCATGAATGGAGGCTGGCACGGTCCAGGAATGCCACTCCCGGATCCTCCTAAACCAGACTCGGATTTGAAATTCTTCGCTAGGCTTCGCTGGCATGTATGCGAGTATTTTCGGTCAAAAACCGATTTGGAACGACTCGCAATCAGATTGGCTAGATTGCGAAAAATGTAGTCGAACGAGGGCTGGTAGTGCCATTCCTTCTGGCATCGCCACGTCTAATAATGCCGATCAGGGTATAGGCTCCTTAAAAAGACTTCGGCCTGATCACATCCGTCAAGAGTTCTGAGTAAATCCCTTGCGCTCTTACCATTAAAGGTTCGTAGAGACCGGTCTAACCACGCCACTACTTCATCCTCTGATTCATACACTTTTACCGCAAGTTTAATTATCTCGTCACGCCGTTGTAGGAGCTCAGCGGGAATCTTTGGGCGTACTGCCGGGGCTTCTTCGGCTTCCGGTGCGATCAGTGCCTCAGTGACATCGGCAATGTGAACAAGTCCTGAAATGTGCATTGTCCCCGCCGATTGATGCAGACGGGCGTAGTCACTCTGCTCAGGAGTCAGAGGCACGTTCGCTGTCTTCGGTCCCCAGGTGTCTTCAAAATACCGGTCAACTGCTCGTTCGCCAATCTCATCAGCGGTGAGTTCCCGCTTTTGTTCATTATTGTCATCAAATAGTTGGTCTGTTTGGTCATCATCATGAGGCATAGTCTTCACCTAGCGTAGAGAACAAGGTCTAGCATGCTGAACGTTCACGCATACAAGCCGCTTAACACCATATTGTGACGTAAACGCGGCTGACGCAAAAGCAGCACATTGTGACACTGCTTGCATGCAGTCATCGCACGCCGTAGCTCCTTCGCAACCTCACGCACTCCGTGCGACCCTGGCCAAGAACATGATCCGCTTACGGCAAGAACGTAAGTGGTCGCAAGAGCATCTGGCATACGAGGCCGGGTTACATCGGACCTTCGTTGCACATGTCGAACGACATGCAAGGAACATTTCTTTGGACAACCTTGAGAAGATTGCGTTGGCACTCAAAGTTGAAGCGTATACTCTTCTGTTGCCGTGAACAGTCATTGCCCTCGAAGAGGTGGAGACGTCTGGCGTCGCCTAAGCACATGAGGTACTTTGACATGGGATGGTACCTTTGCTGTGCTGGAGTTGGTTGGCTAGTCGATCCGGCAAAGCAAGGTTCAGGTCATCATCAATAATGTAGGCTGATCGGCAGCCGTTCCTTATGCCATTGGGCGAAACGATTTGCAGCGTTGCAGGATGGTCGGTAGTTCACGTGGTAACTGCTGTCCACCCAGCTTGGCCTGTTCCCACTGAGTGTTGCAGCGGTACGTATGTTGGGTGCCGGTAAGGTGGCTACACTCAAGGCATAGTCGTCGCTCGTCACGCTGGAGGTCGCGAATATCCAGACGCAAAGCCAACTTAGACGCTGTGACGGCACCTACTCCATAGCGCATGAAATCGGCTGTGCGGCGCCGTATAGTTGCCACGCCATGCGGCAGCATTCCCAGCAATCTTGGCTTTAACGATCGCAGCAGGGGGCGCCATTCTTCGATAGCTGCTTGCCGGCCACTCATGACCAGGCTGTCACCATCGATGGATAGCGAGACCCCCTCTGCGGCACACTGAATGACAACCAAGTCAAACATTGAATTGATGGTCATAGTGCCTCCGTGAGGATGCTGCATAACCCATCAGTGGCTGAAGAGCGCATCGAAGGGAGCGAAGGGAGCGAATTTTTGTTTCGATATTCTTCGACACTCTTCGCGCCTCCTTCGAGCGCCAAACTGCCTGGCTTTGGCAGACGCCATACCCAAGGGCCGCCCATACTCATCTTTATCGATTCGATACCTAGCTCTTTCTTCACTCGCTTAGCGACGTCCCATGAATGTCCCGCGTCTCGCACCTCGGCTTGTAATGCTTTGGTCGGCATCGATCCACCCGCGTCCTTGAGCATGTCCGTCAACATACGTTTGAGCTCGTCACGTGAGTCGCCATCGATGCTTGCATCAACTTCGACTTCACCCAGGATTTCGCGAGCAGTGCCGTCGATGACCTCACCCCACATAGCATGTGTGGCCGCAATACCGCCATCCAAAGTAGCCGCTTCGATTGAGTAGGCAACGCCGCCTTCATCGGAGGCAATGTTCGATTTAGCTCGGGCCAGGACGCGTCTGCCGCCATCCTCTTCCTTGGCAGTGACCAGTACCATACGCGCCAAGGCACCGAATGCTTGCGAGCCAATCACTCGGTCCTGCGGCGTGCGTCCGGCACCACCTTTGGCAAAGTGGGTGATCCCAATGACAGCGCAGTTATGTGCATCTGCGAAGTCGACAACCGCTTGCAGACTGCGCCGCACATCGTTTGCCTTGTGCATATCACCGGCTACAGCAGACACGATCGGATCGATCAATAGGAGGCTGACACCACCTATTGCTTCGACCGCACGGTGTAGTTCCACAATATCTTGTGAGGGATCGAATGGGACGCTTTCGCCGTTCTCTGCAACGCCTTCAATGAAATGGCAGCGCTTGAGGTCAGCACCAGATGCGATCAGTCGTGGTACTAGCGTATCGTCGGCCACATCTTCGCTTGACCAAATCAACACGTTACCTTTGCCCTGGCTAACTGTGCCATCGGGCCAGGTACCACCGGCCGTGATAACGGCGGCCAGTGCAAGCGCTAGTGTGGTCTTACCAGTGCCGGCTGCGCCTGCCAAAATAGTCAGCTTCCCCGCTGGAAGCCAACCAGGCCATAACCAAGTGATCGGCTGTGGCTTGATGTCGGCACCGCAGCGGATCTTAACCACACGGCTCTCAACTGACGAGTTTGGATTATTCAAAGCCTTGGCAGGAGCTACTGCTTGCACCTCTAAGTACGTCGCTTGTGTAATCGCGCCAATCAAAACACTAGGGCCTTCACGCTGAGCTAGGTCGTTAAAGTCGGTGGGATGTCCTTCATCAGAGCTGAACTTGGGAACCGCTAACCAGGCGCCGACCTCACGCGCCGCAGCAGTAGCGTTTTCTACACCTACGTTGCCAGCTGCGTTGAAGCGGTCGTTATCCGCGCATATGATGATCTGGACGTCTGGAAGCTTGCGTCGTAGAGCTACCGCCACCGCCATTAGGTTACCAGCATTGAAGGCTACCGCTACGGGATGGCCTATGGCTGCGAACAGGCTAGCTCCCGTAGCGAAGCCTTCGCACACTAGGACGGTATCATGTATTTTTCCGCCGAAGCTGTGATACATGCCTTGCACTCGGCCGTTTGATTTGAACCGCTTTGTACCATCCGCGTAGATAAACTGCAGACTATGCAGCTTGCCATGTGTATCGCGCATCGGCACCAACAATGTGCGTTTGTCTTTGAACTCTTTCAGACCGTAGGGCTTGACGGCTTTGCGCGCGCAATATGGATTGTCGTCAGTAGCGTCTAACGCGCTCGCAAAGATCCGCTCGCACTCGGCCGCCGCGTCGCCCTCTGACTGCAGCTGTGCGGCTTCGGCGTCTTGCCGAGCTTGTGCGATCTTGGTCATGTACTCGGTATGTTCAACTGGGGTCATCAACTCGTGAGACTTGCTGCACCATTTTTCGGACAGTCCGGTTTTCCAATTGCCGAAGGCGCCGGCCGGGATGCTGTCGCCGTGTAGCACGTACCAAGCTGATTTCTTTCCCTTCTTGTCATCGTCCGCATCGAAGCGACGACGGACACCATCTGCGATGATTTCTGGAGGATTCAGGCCGAACGAGGTCAGGACTGCGCCGAACTGCGCCTCAACATTGGTTTGCATTGAGTTCAATTGGACACTCCACCCAGTGTGCCCATGAGATTCTTGGAATTCGCTTGCTGGGCGGGAAGACGTTTGTTGTCGACGTCGCTGAAGATGCTGTTCCAGTATTCGGACAAGCCACCAAGCATTTTGGCGTTGTCACTGTACAGTTGCAGATCGATCCTTGGTAACCCCAGTTGGAATTGGATAGACGAGTTGGTGCCAGGCATGTGTGCCTCCGTGTGTGGTTGAAGAACCGCCCCCATCGTCGCCAAACGGGGGGAGCGGCAAATGGCGGGGTTGGCGAACCGGCACACACGGAAACCGGCATACCCGAAGGTATCCCCACCACTGCCGCCCATAGGAGATGCAATGGCTTGGACAAAAAAAGGCCGCCAGATGGCGGTTGTCCGCCGCATGTATTTCAGGTCGCCAAACCCGTTTGCGTCTTTGTCCGCAACATGGGCAGAATAAGCTGCCAAGGCGAAAACCGTCAAGCATTCGGATGCCTGGGAGCTGACATGTTCATTGAGACGCAGAAGAAGGGAGCGCGAAGAGTGTCGAAGAGATGAGAGAGAAAGATGCGCTCCCTTCGACATCTTGCTGCTCCCTTCGCCACTGCAGGAGCGGGCCATGATCATTGTTGGCTACCAGCCGACAGGCTGGTCTCCGCTTGCTGCGAAATGAACGCCTCGACCTCATCGGCGTCCCACACAGTGACACTAGTCCCAAGCTTGAAAGGTTTTGGGAAGCGGCCTTCGCGGACCCAGCGCCATACGGTGGTCGGGCTGACTGGCAGTTTCCCCGGTTTTCCCTTGATTGATGCGAGCTCGGAGATGCGGATGATACGTTGCGACACAAGATACCCCTTAAAAGTAGGCCGTAGCACGGTATGTGCTTCGATGGGGTGTATCGTTGCCGATGAGCGGAGCAGACGCTATGTCGTCAAGCCGCTAGGCTGTACTGTCTAGCGGCTTGACGTGTCGGTCTAGCGGCTAGACGGACTCTTTCTGAACCATTCCGCTACTGTGCGTTGCGCGTTCGATGGCCGAAGGATGGCGTTGATGGTTCGACCGTGATCCATGACCTGCCCTTGCAGTGCGTGTGCCGCTTCGTTTGCAGATCTCCATTCCCGAGGGTTGTACAACGAGAGTGCATAGTCGCGAAGAGCATTCATCGGGCCATGGCGTACGGCAGCACCGGTTTTTCCTAGAGCAGAAAAATCAAATCTTTCGACACTTGCCTTCTCGTCATCGCTTAGCTCGACTACATGGTTAAGCCTCTCGGCATAGCAAAGCGCTTGGTATGCGTTCAAAAGGCATTCGGCCTTGTGATCGATCACATCCGCTTTGTGCCATCCGTGGAGGTTAGTACCATGCTCATCGTAATCTTCATCCTCGGATGGGCCTGCAATGTCTAGCTCCGAGTCGAGGAACCATAGGCCAAAAGCGGCCATTTGCTCCACGCCTGAAATAGGACGTATCTCGCTGTCCGATATCAAAATTTCGTTATCGTCAAAAAGTTGGCCACCAAGATCTACAAGATTTCTTACATCAAGCCCACCATGTTTCATGATCCAATCAAACAACGCACGCACTGGAAAAAGTACTTGATAAGGCACCTCGTAGGAGTCAGCCTCCTCAGGTATGTCACCGGCAAAGATGTAATTTATCTCCGAAGGGATGGTCCTTCTGAAACGACTCGCAAAAGAGTTCTCCGGTAAGTAAGCATTGAGCCGCTGGTGCAAAAACGGGAGGTGCGAATACAAGTTTATACGTAGCGTCACTGGTTTGTTAAGTTCTAAAGATTGCGTCAGATAGGGATATCGTTGCCAAACCTGCTGGTGGGAGGGGTATCGCTAAACCACACGATTACGCGGCGTCCCGCAGCTGTTTCCCCTCGAAGTCATTGCGCAAGTCGTCCAAGTAGTCTGCCCAACGTTGCATCATTTTTCGGCGCTCTGGCAGGAAAGCTGTACGGTTGTAAGCGCGGCCGTTGGCATCGCGGACGGCGTGCGCCAACTGATGCTCGATAAAGTCAGGGCGCTCTCCCAGCACCTCGTCAAGGATCGTGCGAGCTGTGGCTCGGAAGCCGTGGGCTGTCACCATGTCCTTGCTATAGCCCATCGAACGAAGAGCCGCGTTCACGGTGTTCTCGCTCATGCAGCGGTCTCTAGTTCGGATGCTGGGGAACACGTACTTTCCCTCACCGGTGAGAACGAACATGGAGCGCAGCACCTCGACCGCTTGGCGTGCTAGTGGCACGATGTGGTCAGTGCGCATCTTCATTTTGGCGGCAGGAATACGCCACTCACCGGCATCGAGATTAAACTCGGACCACTCAGCGGCGCGCAGTTCGCCTGGGCGAACGAATAACAACGGCGTCAGTTTGAGGGCAGCTTGCGCGTACGGATGGCCGCTATAGGCATAAATCGCGCGTAGTATTGCGCCAACCTGAGCAGGCGACGTAATCGCGGCATAGTGAGCCTTTGGTACCGCTGAGAGGGCGCCGCGCAGGTCAGCGGTAACGTCGCGTTCAGCTAGGCCACTGGCTATCGCAAAGCGAAACACTTGGCCACACAACTGTTTAATTTTATGTGCAGATTCGATGGCGCCCCGAGCTTCGATCTTCTCCAATACTGCCAAGACGTCTCGCGGCTTGATAGTGGAGATCGGCATCGCTCCGATGGCAGGGAACACATTCTTTTCGAGCCACGATGTGTTCTTCTCCAGGGTACCTGGAGTGCGGTCAGGGGCAATCTTTTTTAGATAGGCCCGCGCCATATGTTCAAAGGAGCTTGAAGCTGCTACGGCTTTGGCAGCACGGTCATCGCGCTTGGCTTGCATCGGATCGATACCGGCGCTGACCAGCTGGCGCGCTTCGTCCCGCAGTTGGCGAGCGCGGGCTAGGGTGACGGTGGGATACACGCCCAAGGCTAACAATCGTTGCTTGCCGTCGAAGCGATAGCTCATGCGCCAGTATTTGCCTGCTTCCTTGACGTGTAGATACAGCGCCAAGCCGTCAGTATATTTGTCCCCAGCGGGCTTGCCAGAGTGCTTGACCTGGCGGATGAAGGTATCTGTAAGAGGCATGTTGGTACCAAAATTTTGGTCGATTGCGAGTACCAGCAAAAGTACCACCAAATCTTTGGCATGGGATAGCATTTCACAACACGGCCTGACACAACAAAAAACCCGCGCTCTCTATGAGAAGCGCGGGTTTTGGCATTCGATGGTACATCTTGCTACAGGGTAATGGTGCCTCCGGCCGGAATCGAACCGGCACGCCTTACGGCGCTTGATTTTGAGTCAAGTGCGTCTACCAATTCCGCCACAGAGGCCCAATAGCAGGCG
>Ga0265797_10005914_pt1 | contig 17630 bp, 14 predicted proteins | sample P2T30metagenome_FD_192433 | JGI IMG/M metagenome (GOLD analysis project Ga0265797, IMG submission 192433) | Plant litter microbial communities from East Loma Ridge, Irvine, California - P2 T30 | ecosystem: Environmental > Terrestrial > Plant litter > Unclassified | place: USA: California...
GGGGCATTTGAGCTCGTAGTACACAGAGCTTCGGATTCGAAATAAACGCGACAACCAAAGAAATGATAAGTGAAGCGAAGAAAGAGCTTTTCTGATCTTGATGAAAGTGAAATGGATCTGATGGTCTGCCTTAATGACTTACCTGCATGTCTGGACATGCTTATAGAAATGAGTCGCTGACGCTACTCATTTGATGTGCTAGCATCCATGTTGCAAGAACGAGTTGGTTGTTGGTGTTTTGAATGCGCGTACTCCAACATGAGGATTGTTTCCCATTCTGTACAGGATTCTTGAGCAGAATCCGAGAATGTCTGCCATGTTGATGGCCAAATGTAGCTGACGGTAAGCATGGAAGGAATCGGGGCGGTTTCAGAATCCAAGATCCCTCTATTCCGAGAAATGGAGACGCGTAGAATACGAGCGTTCTAGGGGTGTAGAAGCCTGCAAGAGCCCAGGAGGGCTCAAATCGCCTCAGAGCACGTCTGGCCGCTCGCCATGTTCGACTGGACACATATTAACCAACTTGGGCCACATGGAGGGTCATCTAAGCATTTTTTGCGTTATGAACAGCGTCGCGGCGGTCGACAGAATCCTGCTCGATCACGGCATGCTGCCGCAAACTGTTCAGGTATGCGATGTCTGCTTCTGGTATGCGCCAGCGAGGCTAATTATACGCAATGTATCGCTCGCTGTGAAACCGTATAGCCAGTATGTGTGATCAGAATAGATGGTAGGAAGAAGGATGTGTTGTAGACGCGACACAAGGGCGCGTGGTCTGCGAAAGCTGTGGTTGTGTTGTGTGGGAGCTGCTGACGAATCCCGCCGCACTTCATCAGCTGGTTTCAGAATGCCAACAATAGCGGCGTCATCGACATTGTATGTTCGGACAAAGTTTTGAGTGGTTTACTCACATTATATGTATGTAATGGTCGTTGGTACGTCGTCAGCCAACTGAAATGCTCTCCGGAGGTTCGGTGTCGAAACCTACCGTTGCGCATGTCTGTGCAGGTCTCTGTGCTACTATTATGGCATTTATGCACCCTAATATAGCCGGTCACCATTGAGGTATGACCAGGAATATAAGAGCATCTCAAGTATACTTGTGATGCGATTATTAGGTAAATGTCTCATAAGGTTGCTGTTGGTAGCTATTGTCATAGTGGTGGGCCGCTGATTTATTTATACTGCTGCGAGCAATAACTTGCTGAGAACCGGGCTAAGTTTTAAGTAACCGTGATACATTCCGCCATCAGCATCAGTCCTTGTCGAACTTCCCCCGTTCCTTCCATCCTCACAATGCCGCAATCTGTCATTCTCACCCATACGTATTCTGGCTCGTCTTCGAGATCCACGTCGATAGCTTGAGATGTCAAGGGAAACCTGACCAGGTCTTCGTCGAAGCGCAGAATCATAAAATTGAGGTACTCGATCTTTGGAGAACTTCGCAGCCCGGTTAGGAAGCCTCTGAAATCCTCCAAGGTCCCGTCTTGCAGATCCACAAACCACAGTGTGAGTCGCATTAATGTGTCGCAGTGTTTAAGAACGAACCGGGAGAAGTCTTTGACAGTCACTTTGGCCTCGAAGAGATTCAGCTGCTGAAGACTGGGGAGCACGGAGCCTTTAGAAAGGAGACTGAAAGTGGAGAGGCTCATTTCGCTTGTGCTGCTTGCGCTGAATCTGAGGTGAAGGATTCTCAACAAAGGCAGACTATCCAGGCATTCGTATAGCTGCTGGCCGATCAAGGGATCACTGTAATGCTGAGTCAGTCGAAGCGCAACATGGTGCTCAGATACAGACTTACACTACTTCGTCAAAGCTGGAATCATCCCTTGAGTCACCAACAAAGACGAGCTCGAGCGACTCAAGTTGAAGCAAAGTCTGCTTCCAGGTGACGAGGCCAATAGCGGTCGTCAATCCCGTCACCAATCTTGTATCATCCAGTGAGTGAATTGAAACCCACTTGGGAGCCAGTCCTGCTCGAGCGATGAGAGACATGACAAAATTGAACGTAGAGCTGATGTCACAGATGAAGTCAGTCAGACCAATCCTGATCCTTGGTCTCGGTGCAGGAAGATCCGGATGTTCCCATTCATTGCCATCGCTCGTTGACATCAGCCAATGGTAGTCTGTGAACTCCAGCTCTGTAACGTTTTTGGTTGCAAGAAGCGCTGGCAGAAGGGCCTCTTTGTGACTAAGGAGTGCCATAGGGATAAGATGGTCAGTCCCGCTTGATCTCAAGAGCTCACGGCCATCACTTAACGGGTGAGGCGCATCGCGCTGCTGGAAGTGTTGTCGCACTTCGGGGTCGGCTGTGCCATCATCGCTGCAGTAAATTCCAATGCGTTCGATGGATTCTGCCAAATCCGGGACCGTGGCGATAGCGCAAAGTTTCTGGATATTCGCGTCCTTGAGTTTTCTGATCCTCACAGAGTTGAAGTATTCGGGGCGAAAACAGCGGCGGATGGCTTCCTCAATGCGACGGCAAGAAAGGCGAAGAGATTGCAAGTGAGCTCGGTCGTTCCAAGGTAGCAAGCGTTGAGCGACATTCTCCAGGAGCTCAGGAGGGAGGTCCAGAAGGCCAGGCATGTTTGCTTTCGCTTGTTGTGATGATTCAGCGAGAATTTGTGGCAGACTGATGATGTGACATGTTGGGCGGGGCAAAGCGTGTAGCTGTTTGTAGTGTTTCGAGCAAGTTCAACAGAGGAGGCCCAAGTAAGCGCGTGCGCTGTGGCCACGTGCGTATGAGTCACCACAGGCTTAAGTGAATGTGCTCCCAGCGATCGCATCTGTGACGTGCACGTCTGCATCCACACCGTAAGTGAGGTCACGCCGAGTTGTGCCTTTATAGCGTGATGTCAGACAGCGAGTGTCCTCGCTCTAACAAACCACTGTTGAAATCCATAGCTCAATCATGCGGCACAAAATGAGACTGCAACCTTGAATCAAGAAGACTTACTAATACAACTTTTTGACTCTCGCTGGCTAAGTATCTGCTTCAAACCAGCCTCTAAGTTTTTCGTACCTCCCAATATGGTTCAAATCATTCGCTATTCCCCCGCCGCAGAGCATGCCTCTGCCACTTGATCAAATAAATACCAACGCCTCGAAATGGAAGTAGTACACGTCGTGGCTCCCACCTAATCGTACCTGGGGCCATCGTCACCACCGGGTGTCTCGGCGGAGTATGGCGCAGGGGTCTCTGGGAAGCCGCTGCCCTTGTACGCACCGGGCGTGGGCTGGTCACCGTATGCGCCAGGAGTAGGCGCGGAGTTGAAACCGGGAGTAGGAGCGTCGAGACCACCGCCGTAGCCGGGTGTTCTACCACCGCTAGGCTGGTGGGCAGGTGTGCGGCCGCCGCTGGGATTCCAGGTTGATTGCTGTGAAGATTGTTAGTTCGTGTGCGTTGAAGGTGATCAGAACATATCAACTTACGTTGCCACCCCATGCGCTTCCTCCGCCACCATAGCTGGTACCGCCGCCGTAGCTGGTGCCGCCGCCATAGCTTGTTTGACCTCCGTAGGATGTGGCACCGCCGAAACCGCCCGAGCCACCGTAAGTGGTACCTCCACCGTAGGCCGGAGTGCGGGCACCAGCATCCTGCTTCCACGCAGGCGTTCTGCTGCCGCCACCCATTGCGTACGAAGGAGTGCGACCACCGCCAGGAGCTCCACCGAAACCACGACCAGGGGTCTGTCCACCACCAGTGCGCATCGCGCCAGGTGGCATTCCAGGTGGACGTGATCCTCCGCCAGTAGCCTTGCCGTCTCCAATGGTGACGCCAGTGTTGGGGTCGACAATGTTTAGCTTGTCTCTTGAGATGAAAGCTTTGTTCTTCTTTGCGTGCAGCTCGACAGTAGCGGTGTCAGCAGTGCAGTCCTTGACAATACCGATCATACCCTTCGATGGGCCCAGCTTGACACGGACAGTCTTGCCAATCAATCTATCGCGGCCCTTCTGGACAGGCGGAGGCATGGCTGGTGCGCCTGCACCTGGGATGCCCTTCTTCATCGCCGGGTTCATACCAGTGAGGTCTCCGCCGGGCTGGTTGGATCGTCCGCCCTTGGCAGCGACTGTCATAATGTTGGCGCTGCGAGCGACCCAGACACCGGCATTTTCTTGGCGCTCACGGTTGCGGGAGAAGACAAAGTTGCGGTGCAGGTGCATCACATGGCCGACCTTCTGTTCGCCACCGAACTCCTTGATCTGGTCATCGTGCTTGATCTCATTACCGTCACGGTCGGTAGCAATAGCGTTCTGACGACGTTCGATCTTGGTAGAAATGTTGCTGGGAAGCATCTGTCGTACCGAGCCATTTTGGTCAAGAACACGAACGCTCTCGCGATCGACCTTGACAACGCAACCGACGGTAGATGCATCGATTTGTACCAGATCGAAAAGCGAGTAAGGTGTGGTGCCGATGGTTCCGCCAGAGTCTGATGCCTCGCGAAGATCCTTGCTGAAGACGATGATTTCTTGCTGGTTCGAGTCGGTCAAAATGGTGACCTTGTCATCCCTAATCCGGACGACCATTCCGACCTCATCTTGGAATTTGCTGCCACCAATGACCTTGACGTGATCACCCTCCTGGAACTTCTTCCGCAGATCTTGTACGGGTGCTTCGATCTGCTGGCCGCGTAGAGGACCTTCCATGACACGAATCGTTACCAGATCGCTGTAAACGTTGACTGCGCGTCCTCCAACACCCTTCTGCTCACCACGGAACAGCTCAACGTGGTCGCCAGGCTGGAAAACTGCACCAGCGTTGGACTTGAGGGTTGCTGCAAGAGCCGTAAGATCCAGACCCTCACCACCTTCGTCGGTGCTTGCTGTGAATTTGGTAACTTCCTCCAGGGTAGGGTTCACGCCTTCCGTCACCAGGTTGTTGATCTTCTCCGTCGAAATCAAGAATCCATTGATGTACTCCTTTCCTTGGAAGGTGTAGGCATTGTTGCTCAAGCCTTGGTGCCTTTGCAGGTAGCGACCTTGTCTCTTTCTGGCCTCGGTTTCGCTGAAGAGCCTTGGAGGCGGGCGAGACTGCGCAACAGGGCGCTTGCGCTTGTTGTCCATACCAGGTGCAGCATTGGCATCTTCGGTCAATCCATAATCCAGACGTGGGACAAGCTTGACAGTCATGTTAACGTTGTTGGCCTCAACATCGTCAATTTGTCCCAGATCTCCAGCGTAAAGACCGCGCTTCATGCGCACATACATGCCAGGCTCCAGCTGGCGTGTCTTCTTGATGCGGAGTAAGTCGGGCATTTCCTCGAGGGGCAGCATCATCGGCTTGGTGCCGAAGAAGATGTGTGTGATGTTCTCCAAAGCTGGCATGATGTCCTCCTGGCGTCGTGCCTCCACGTACAGGTTGCCGCTCATGGCGCCCTCTCTGAAGAATGCTGAGATGATTCTGACCGGGTCGCGTGTGTTGGCTCGTTCAAAAATACGGTGTGTGATGTTGACCACGATTTCGCGCTCTTTTCCTGGTCTGCACTTCAAGCGCCAGATCCGCGGGTCCTCGATCGTTGGCATGAGTAGCCTCTGGTCTGTGATAGCGGCTCCTCCACCGCCTGCGCGGCCCTGACGGCCGTATCTCTCCTTTAGTCTCGCAGCCTCCTCTTCTGCATCCATGTGCATTTGCATGTCGCGTTGGCGATCGAGCTCACGGTGCTTGCGGTCATCGCGATCAGCGCCGACTGGTAGTTCTTGCAGGTCGTCAGGGTGCATCTCGTCGCCAGGAAGGTCATCGTCCTCCTCGGGCTCTTCTTCATCCTCCTCGTCGACTTCGGCCTCAACATCGATGAACTGGTTGCGCCTCTGCTTGCGCCTACGCTTACGCGAGGGCTGACCCTGTTGTCCGTTAGTATTCCCATTGCATTATCCGGACGCGCGTTTTCTCACCTCCACATCGTCGTCCTCATCCTCTTCATCATCTTCTTCCTCATCGTCTTCCTCGTCTTGCTCCTCGCCACCCTCCTCATCATCCTCGCCCTCCTCCTCGGCATCCTCGTTCACAGCCGCGGGTCTTGAGCGTTGTGGAGGTTCGTCATCGTCGTCGTCGTCGTCCGCGTTCGCTCTTGGCTTAGCATCACGCTCGTCGTCTGAGTCTCTCTCGGGCTCCGGGTTGAAGTCCTCCTCAGATTCGTCGCCGAGATCCTGGTTCAGGAAGTCTGCAGTGCTCATGGCTGCGGAGCGTGGTGTTCAAGGTAAAAGGGATGTTGCAAGTTATTGTTAAGGTTGCGCGCGCCGCTGAATGTGTGGGCGGTCGTTGTGCCAGTTGGCGCGCGAGAAAGAAGTTCAAGTATGCGCAGCGGCAGGTTCAAGGCGGGAACAGCGAATTATGATGTGAGGTGTTGAGTAAAAGGTTAAATTGGAAGGGATGATATATTGTTGGCGTGCATTGGTTGGACTTGTCCTCAGCTAGGAATGAAGGTGTCGGCTGAGTTGCCCGGCGGCCGCTTCCAGCGTACGCGTGCACGGACCTTCAGTGTAGCTTAGCTCACGGTCTGGCTTCAAAGTCTTCACTGTCTGTTGTGCCGCTGGAAGACCAGTACGAGGTTTGAACCTACATATAGTCCGCGAGGTTGGTTGCTTGTGACAAAGCGAGGAGAGTTCTAAGAAACACAGACTCCATTCACTACCAATTAAACGATACTACAGCAAATCACATCTATCTCACAGGCAACGTCGACGACTCTCCCACCGCAGCATACACAGCTCCCTCGCAAGCAAACCACTGTCCCATGACCTGCGGGTCACCAAACGGCATGATCTGACTGGCGATAATGCCCGCAACGCCCTTCTCGCGATCGCACCACCAGAACAAGTTGGCGATACCGGCCCACCAGCCTGTGTTCCTGCCACGACCAGTCACTCCGGGCTCGTGTGTGATGAACATGCTGAGTCCCCATCCTTGAGGTGGGTTGCCTGAGAGGATTATTGTCAGCTTTGCTTCTCGCCACGGCTTTCGTCGGAGTGGTCATTCGGTCAGCTTACCTTCCTGTGGGTATATCTCTGGAGCCGCATTGGACATCTCGGCTTTGGCTGGAGTTAGACCCTCACGCCCAAAGTCGGGGTGCTGTGGAATCTGGTTCTCCCACATGAGCTTTACAGTCTCCGACTTGAGGATCTGTGCTCCGTTCTTGGGACTCTTGCCATCGTTGAGCAGTGCAGCGAGTACTTGCACGTACTGCGACGGCTGGGCGTAGCCACCTGCACCACCACTGTTGAACAGCTTCTCTTGCTCTTCCTTCGTCTCCGCGTAGAGAGGCTCGCGGAGGATGTGGTCACGCTCCTCACACTTGCTGGGGTCATTGGGCCAGCGCTGGTGCATGCTGGCAAGGTTCTTCTTCATCTCAGGGGTGGGGAGCATGGTGATGTTTTTGAGACCGAGAGGCTCGACAATGCCCTTTTGGATCAGAGTGTTCAACCTCTCGCCAGTGGCGCGCTCGAGCACAATGCCAGCCCAGTCGATGTTGATGCCATACTCCCACTTCTCACCAGGCTGGTTGACCAAGGGCATTTTAATGATATCGCGGATATCCGAGTGGAAGACATCGAAGCCAGTGGGACGGCCGTAGTCTCTCAATTTCGGGTTGAAGCTGCATTGGTCTGATTAGTGAGAGATCTCTTGTGAGGCGAGTACCACTTACAATTCGTAGCCAAAGCCTGCCGTGTGAGACAACAACATCCTCAAAGTAATCTCTTTCTTCTTGTCGACCAACGACCCATCCTCCTGCAACACCTGAACTTTCTTCAACTCAGGGGCCAGCTTATAGACCTGTTCATGGTCGTCCAAGCTCAGCTTGCCCTGCTCAACCGCTTGCAGACACGCAATGGTGGCGAGAATTTTGGTGCAAGACGCAATCCAGAATATCGAGTCGAGAGTCATGTCTTCTTTGGAATTGAGGCCCTTCTTTCCAGAAGCATGAGCGGCAATCTCGTCTCCATTCTTGTCGACGGCAACGAAGACAAGACCGGCAACACCAGTAGACTTGTCACCAGTTACGCTGTCCAGCGACTTCTGGACAGCTTCTTGCGCTTTAGCATTGACCATGTTTGCTGCGAACGTCGTCCAAAGTTGAGATTGAAGTTATGTAAAGTTGAACCAGCGTAGATTGTGACTTGTCAAAGGTCTTTGCCCACTTGAACAAACAAACGACTCAACACTACATGTAGCATAGCCTGTTTATACTTATACGCACATATAGGTAGGTAGCTCCGCAGCTCCCTCGGGCTCTCACTTCCAGCCCCACCTTGCATTCGGATGTCAGCTCATCGAACCCCGCATCCACCAAACTCCTTCCACCCTTTTGAGTTCACGACCTGCTACTCATCTTGGTAGGCGGACATGTAAGCTAAGATCTGGACCGCGCAGCCCGACGAAGAAAACAAAAGTCACGCTAGCTGCAGACGGCAAGGGACCCTGCCGCCGGTGGAGAGAGCGGGTTCGTCCATGGAGGTAGCTCGAAGATCCGAGCGCCATGCAATCTGCAAGGCCTACAGTATCTGCATGGCTTGCCTTTTAGCGACAGTGGAAGCAGGTCGTATGATTGATGTGGCCAGTCAGGAGATAATATGCTTGCATGGCGGTGCTGACTGCTGTGTCTATTGGGCTGTAGCTCTCTATTCAATATGCAAGCCAAGTTGGCTATCTTCTATCACACGTAACATTGATTCCAGAGCCCACCGGAACGCGCGAAGCCCAGACTTTTAACGAACGCGCTCAACTTACACCGGCCCAGCTTATCGCCGCCGCACTGCTTCAGGTCTTGCACGCGGTCGTTGACGATGACTCGCACGAGCTCTTCGGGCTCGCCGCGACACTGCAGCTTCTCGAAGTATGCTCTGGAGGCGAATGATGCGGTCCATGCCGCGCTGTAGCCGCCTGCGTCTGAGGGTTCGACGATTGTGTTGTTGGGGAGAGGTGCGGTGTTGTTGTAAAGGCCCATTGCGGAGAAGATGGCGGTCATGTCGTTGTCGTGCGTGAAGTCGGCGTACAGCTTGCGGCCAAGTGGGAACGTTACGTTGCTGTTATCGAGGGTGCTGTTTGTGGAAGTGTGGTCGTTGACGGGCTGGCTTGTCATGCGAGCAATGAGCTCGTTGGTGAATCCTACACCCTGGCTTGGGCCAAGTGGATTGCCATGGGAGTAGCCGTAGTATTTGTTGAGAGTCTGCGTCTTGTTAGGAATATACGTGCAGACTGGAATTGGATGAGCGTACCTCATAGTAGTCATACTGATGCCACTCCTCTTCAGTGAAGAGAGAGCAAAACGGACTCACAGCCCCCGTGTCTGAAGCGACTGTATTGAACGGGCAGAGGTCCATCAGGTACACAGTCTGTATGATCGTCAAGTTCGCGCCAGGGAGCTCGCCGTTGATACGATCACGAATAGGAGCAGCAAAGATGTTTGCCCACTCCTTCTGAGCTGTGTCTGCAATCTCGCCGTACCAGCCCTCCTCGAAGTCGGTGCAGATTTCATGGTTCAGGGTGTTGTTGACACCTGCAGCCTCAGGGATTTCTAGAATCTCATATGGGTACACGCTGTCTCCGCGAGGCCTGGCGCGTCTGTCGATCAGCTTTGCAGCATGGTAGCCCTGCGTCCAGTTTTGCGCTGATTCGACCACACGAGCTTGGCCTGCGGATCGCAAGAATGGCGTGTATTTTGAAGCAAGAGCTTCGTAGCGCTGGTAGAACTTGACGCCAGAGTTGACCATCTGCTGTTGACCAAATTGCGTGAGCTCGTCGGCACCTAGCGTGTACTCATAGTCGGAGAGGAAAGCATAGTCGCCGGTAAAAGTCTTGACGTTGGTCTTGAGCTGCTGGACTACGGCTTTGTATAGCTTGGTCTTGGACTCCTGTATTGGCAGGTTAGATATGCAATTCTAACCTGTGTTTTCGTTGCAAGAGACTTACAGTGGGATCACGCGCTCCATGTCTGGACAAGACTTGAGCAAACGTGACGCTGCAACCCCGTGGGATATCTGCCGAAATCTCGGAAGGCACAGAGTAGAACGGAGAGTACTGGCCCCAATAATGCGAAATCTCAGGCTCGCATTGATACCCTCGGGTAACAGAGTCGCAGGACTTCGGGTGCTTAATAGCAGACGAAGAACTGTGCATCTAACATTAGCTCTCTCAAATAATTCTCATCTACCAGAAATCGAGCAGCCACTTACCCAACACCCACAATTCCCACAAGCGCAGCCAAAGTCCCAATCATCATGAGCAAAACAATATGCTTCTTCGTCCAGATATTCGCACTCCGCGGCGTCTCTGCAGAGTAGTCGCCATCGTGTCGAGGCTGGCCGATAGGGGCATATTTATGCTGCTGCTGCCCTCGCAGGCGACGGAAAATCGCATTCATCCAAAGAACACGTGGGCCGGTGTCGGGGTCGATTTCATGCTTGGACTAGTCCTAGTGATCTTCCCGCGTAGATTGCATGCACGGTAAGGGTTTGGTGATTTTTTGAAGCCTTTTCGATATGCAGGTCGAGTTGAAGTTGGGGAGGGCGCGGGAATTGCGAACTCGGGGCTGTGGAGAGATGGACGCCAATGAGTTGGGCCACGTGCTTGCACCACGATTGTATTCACCACTGTGACCAGGTCCACGCATTCAATCCGGATTGCCCCTACGTGCTTATCATGTGCACTAAACGGACAAGCAAATAGCTTCGGAGGCTAAGGCGGTAGAAAGCCAAGCAAATGAGGACGTGAGTGAAGATGATCGCCCAAGTACATATACGCAGAACTATGACGGCTAGAGATGTTCTGTTCTCCTCAGACAATGCGATGGAATATGCTTCTTAGTAATAACGTAATACTATATTGGAAGCTCAGATGAGGTAAAAACAACGCTGCGCCATAACGCTTGATATGTAGAGAATAAACGGCAAAAGCTGATCAACAATACTCCATCATCGCTCCCGGGCTTCGTTACCCTCATTTACTGTCGGGGGGAAATCCGGGACTGGTCCTCTGGGCTCTACGGGTGTCGCTTCTGCAATGCGAATACTGGGTAGCCGCCCAATCTCTGGGAGCAGAGGAGCACCTGTGGCAGACAGTGGGCGAGGCGTTTCAGGTTGCAATCGCTCGCGCTGGAAGCCAGGAATTTGTCGGTCCACGGGCGAGGTATACGGCGGCGCTTCTTCGAAGCCTTCCTCGTATGCTGGCGGTTGGTACATCGGTATTCTTGCCTCGCCCACATCCGCTGTGTCTATGCTCAGAGGTCCAGGAATACTACCTGCTCGACTGTGGTTGTCGACAGACTCGCGTGTAGCTGAGGGGCTTCGTGATTGGGTTTGGTTCATGTTGACTACCTCGAAATCACTTCCGGAGCGGCCAAAGGGTGGTAGGTCGCCTTCATTGTCAGATACGTCGGACATGGCTGACGTGGCGGAGCTGCCAGACCGACCTCTTCTGTGGACGCTCAATGAGTCGCCGGTGAAGGGTCGGACAGTGCTTTCAGACATGCTTGCTGCAGAGTCTAGAAGTGGCCGGTTGTCGGAGTCTGTAGAATTTGCGCGGATCCGGGTACCGTCGTGTCGTGCCACACCCAAATCGCCGTACGCGACTGCACTGACTCTGCGCTCTCGAGATGCTGCGCGGTGTTCTGCGATCATAGCAGCTGCGCCAGAGGAAGCGCGCTGTTGGGCTCTCCAGATGCTCTCCTGTCGCATAGTCGCGAGTGTGGTGTAGTCCTCCCGTCTTCTGGCGTCTCTCCTAGCCTCGCGCCTCTGCTCACGCTCTTCGATCTCTCTCCGTCGTTGTACTCTGATTTGATACAAGCTCTCCATCTCTTCTTCTCGCCTGTTCTCCTCCTCCTCTGCAGTCTCAGACGCCTCGACTACGGTGTCAATTCCTCCACGCTCGCCTTCTCGCGCCAGAATGCGCTCATTGTCTCTCACAGATTTAGAGTATGCAGGTAGCGTCATGACCGATCGCACACTGGTGTTTCGTTCGACAGTTCCCTCGTTTGCGCCATTCTGCTCCAGGTCGCCAAGGTTTGCGCTCTGCCTGGAGCTTCGATTATGTAGTGTGGGCGCATAGCTGGTATCCTCTTGCAGTCGTGATGAGTAAGTTCCCTTGCTTCCAGTGAGGCCAATAGGGTGCCAGTTCGTCCACTTCTTCTTCAAGTATTGGGTGGGAATGAATCTAGGGTTGTCTTGTCGTACGCGGATCGATTTGAGCACTAGGTATGATAGGAATATGACGGAGATAGCTATTGCTATGGACACGACGACCTTTTGCCAAGTCAGCCACGAGTTAAGTTCGCATATTCAGCGGGTCTCTTACAGCTGTGACCGTGGTTATGTTGCCACCACCGTTGTTTTGACTCTGACGCGCAACGAGGACACCGTGAGACGCCTCGGCGGGCAACAGCATTGCAACGACAGCTATGCGCCGTAGAGTTGGAACTGATTCATTTGCTGCAAAGTGCAAGCACAGACGGTCCAGGCAGGTGGATAGGAGTGTCTTCGTGCAACGAGGACCCAAGCTGATGTCCTGACAGGCAGGATGGGTGTTGGCGAGTCGGCGAGGGCTATGCTAGCAGCTGACGCGGCTGTGTTGGCAGGGTTGCCTCTAGCAGGATGAATGCTGACAGGATGAAATCGTAGGTAGTATTACTGTATGTATCCTCTAGCTCCAGGCAGATCAGATCTAGGGTCAGGCAAAGAACGCTGGCAGGGTTTTTCCTAGAGCATCGACAAAGCATGCAAGACAACGACGGTTCCAGCGGTTGAGGGGACTCTGGGGGAGGGAATGCGACCTGAGTCGAGACGTGGGCGATCGTGTGGCTCAAGCATCAACATGAAGCTTGCCGCCCGCCCCATACTAAAGATAGATTGCCTGCGCCACGACTGCCGTGCCAACTTGATTGCCTTGCAGACCACATCCCAGTCCTTCCAACTTTTGACAACGCGCAATCTGCAGACCGCCATGGGAGAGATGTATAATACACCAGCGATATTATAGCAAGGCTGAGGGGTGGCTCAGTGCGTGGTTGCGGCCTCAGAGACATATCGTTGACATCATCTCTATGCTTACACTAAATGTGTTGATACCAGCGCCACCAAATCCAAGGCAACGAACATATCAATATCAATGTGCTGTGGAGCGTGCATGTGTGGCTCAAAAAGCGCGGCAAGGGGCTTTGATGCCTTTCCCAACTGACATTAGCAAGCATCGCCGCCACACACAAATCCAAGCACATCGGAAAACACTGGTTCAAATGGGAGTAAACTTCGGGACCTGTTAGTATTTCGTGACCGGCAGCACTCTGAGATGAATACCTGAAGTCTCCGTATTGGATCGACACATTACGAGAGCTTGACACAATACTCCGCTTGCCACAATCCTCGAATCCATCGTGTACCTCGAGATGGGATTCCTAGTCTGCACCTGGCAGGACATTACTTCATCAAGACACGCTGTCACTGTGATGACGGAGTAATTTGTATAATTATGTTCATTCGTAATTCGTTGCATCATCTGTATACACACAAACTATGTGCCCACGATATCCGCATCATGCTGAAGAACAGCATCTAGTTGATCTGGATGCACAGCTTGCCGAAGTGCTTCTGATCCCACATGTACTGGTAAGCCTCCTTAGTCTCTTCAAGAGTAAACACCTTCTCGTCAACAACAGGCTTGATGTCGTTCGCCTCAATAGCACGGTTCATCTCCTCGAACTGCTGCCTGCTGCCCACCAGCACACCACGCACAGTGCAGATGTTGTTAAGGCAATCGAGGAAAGTCGGCTGCTGCTCTCCCTTGACACCACCCAGGAATCCAATGATGGAGATCACTCCGTCGAAAGAAATGGCTTTGAGGGACTGCGTCATGGTGTTGGGACCACCGACTTCGAGAATGTGCTGCACGCCGCGGCCGCCGGGTGTGAGTTTCTTGGCTTCCTCGCCCCAGTTGGAGACTTCCTTGTAGTTGATGACGTGGTCGGCACCGAGAGCCTTCAGCTTCTCGCCCTTCTCGGCGGAGGAGGTGGTGGCGATGACCTTTGCGCCAGCGGCTTTGGCGAATTGGATGGCGAACATGCTGACACCGCCGGTGCCCTGGGTGAGGACCCAGTCACCGGGCTTCAAGCTGCGGCTCTCGAGGCCGTACAAGCCGTTCCAGGCAGTGAGGCCGGCGCAAGTCAAGGTGCTGCCCTGCAAGAAGTCGAGGTTGGAGGGCATGGCGACGAGACCTTGCTCGCTGTAGGCACCGTACTGCTGGAGAGCACCGTCAATGGTGCCGCCAACGCCAGTTGCAGCAGTCTGGAAGTCCAGCGAGCCGGCGAGGTGGCCTTGGTTGAACAGAGTGAGCACTTTGTCGCCCTTCTTGAAGCGGGTCGCGCCAGAGCCGACAGCCTCGACGACACCAGCTCCATCGGATGCAGGGACGACGCCGGTGCGAAGAGCGAATGGGTAGAATCCCTTGACGATGGCGAGATCGCGGTAGTTGAGCGAGGCGCCGTGGACTGTCGATTGTCGTTAGTGAGCGAACTTTGAGGGGAAGATAACCATTGGCAGTTTCCAGCAACTTACACTTGACGAGAACATCGTTCTCACCGACCTGAGGCACAGGAGCATCAGTGGCGAGCTTCAGGCCATCGAAGCCAGTAAGCTCAGCAACGGTCCACTGCTTCTGAGTCGAGGGCATGTTGTCTAGTAGCAAGAGAAGTAATGTAAATGCCTAACGGAAACAATGTGATGTCGTTATAAGGGTATATAGCAAGAAGCAAGAACAGTAAAGTGTATTCTAAGAGAGAGAGTATAAACACAATACCTTTCCCGTCACTTATGAAGCCATCACGGTTCCAAGGATGTGACGTGTAGCCGGGCCCTGGCCTTCCTCAATTCCTACAGGATTATTAAGCCAAACGGCTGGCGATTTGCAGAGAAACAGACCTCGGGTATCACCGTGGACCACAGGCCTTCTGATGGACCCGCTAGAGGACGAATGTTCGATGGAGATGACGTTTAGGATGGTGGAAGCTGTCCGGCAGTGCTCGAGCACTGCCGAAATCCACGATTGGAGGTGCGGCCGAGTCTCGGAGTTGCACATTCACATGCTTTCCCTGCCACCACTACGAGCACGAGTGCTGTTGATTAGCAATTCGGCAAAATCTAGGGTTATAGAACGCATTCTCAAATTACTTACGTGTTCATTGCGAGACATAAAGATGATCAGAGACCCCTGTCATTTTCCAAGCTGGGACATGATCCTTCGAGACTAGGATGCCGTGGAGAGTAGACTTCAGTACAGGTGCGGTCTTTAGCCAGCAAAGTCCACAAAGACTCATTCGAGAAATGCAGCTGGAACAGAAGACAGTAAGGCAATTGCACACGCTTTCAATTCAGACCATTCTCAGGTCTTTTCATTCTGATGTATCGCTCAATCTTCTCAAACGCCACCCGCCGAGAGTATCAACCGGTCCCCTCTTTCGCTAAGAAGAGGACCAAAAGTAAGCATACAAGAAGCCGACCTAGCATGGCCACCGGGACCATTGCTCGAGGAAGAAGTGAAAATCGTAGTACTCGTCAGAAGAAAATCCTCCTAATCAGGCGCTAACCTCAGCTGCGGTGCACTTGCTGGTACCTTGGGACCATCCCAGCAACCTGTTAGCAATGTCGCTGCAGTAGCAGGCGGTGGCACCTCCACGACCCAGGCTGCCACTCGCGTCCAGGGAGCCGGAGTTGTACATGCGAGCAGCCCTGTAGTACTTCTGAGCTGCCTCGCCGGTAGCCTTTGCCAGGAGCTGCTGCAGACCCTCGCCCTCTCCGCCTCGAGTGCCTGCGACGCCGTCCTCGACCATCTGGTGGATCTCACTCTCTGGGCAAGGAATTTGCAGGCCTGTGCCGTCGTTGCAGGACCCGGCGCCCTGGTTCGACTGGAAGAGGCCAGGGTTGGCGTGCGAGTTGCTGGTGGTGCGAACGCGGACACAACCGAGGGACTCCTGCTGCATCACCACGTAGATGAAAGCCTTGTCAACCTGGGTCTGAGCGGAAAGGTCTGCAATGGCGGCCTTGACATCGGCTAGCTCTTGCTCGGTATTGTCGGTGTTGCTGCCGAGACTCCATGCGTTGGAGCAAGAGTGGGTCATAATGTCCTGGTTGATCTCCCACAAAGTCTCGAAGGGGAGCCATTGGTCCTGGCTTGGCCAGCCGGCACCCTCGGAGCCATCGCCTGTGAAGGTCTTGATGTATGGTCCACCCTGGCTTTGACCGCCACCATCACCACCCGCGCCGCCACCACCCGATGTCGCAGTGGGTGTGGAACTACTATATGAAGTAGTGAAAGATGTGTTCTCGGTGGGCGTAGCAGGCGAAGAAGCAGGGCTCGACGAAGAAGGAGCAGACGTAGTTGACTCGTCAGAAGACTGAGACGAGGTTGATGGTGAGTAGACAGAAGAAGTCGATTGCGTTGGCTCGAATGTAGTAGTCTCTGCGGAAGTGCTCGGATATGCGATTGGCGAAGTCTGAGAGCCAGGTTGCTCGGAGGAAGGAGAACTTGGGGCGTCGGTCGGAGAAGGCTCAATTTGCGACACCGAGTAAGTCGGCGTGGAAGGCGGGCCATACCCTCCTGGCGGAGAGGCCGGACCGACTTCAGGGGATGATCGAGAGCCACATTCACCGAAGCCGGTCTGGCAGCCAGCACCGCAGTGCTCCTCGGCATTGCCACACCAGCCGTTGGAACTGTGCGCAAAACAAGGTTAGCCGGTGATACATGACCTTCAGCGCTATTGCAATCGACTTACCCGCAGCAGAACCCGGCTCTACAGGTTGCGCCGCCCCAGGTTCCGCAAGACCCGTCGTAGGAGTCCCAGCGCCCAGCGATGGAGCCAGGACGAGCGCCATAGGCTCGGCGACCGTGAGCATGTTCGCGAAGGACATGCGGAATCGCAGCGGCAAGCGCCACGAACGCAAGGATGGAGATCTGGTATATGTTAGCAAAGTTGGTGAGTACAAAAGCCGAGGGACTCACCAAAAGGGAACGCATTTTGTTGGCTTTTTCGATGTCTCCGTGGTTTGTAAGGACTGGTATGTGTGGGAAGGAGCGGAGGTGTTGAAGAACTGGGAGTGCTGTTTATAAAGACGAGGGAGGTTGGTAACTGTTGGGGTGGGTAAAGGAGTGGTGGTCAATTGGCAAGAGCAAGGTTTGAATGAGTGCAATGTCAATCTAGTCACTGAGCGAGCAGAAAAACGATCAAATGAGCGCAAAATATGGCGAGTGAAAGGAAGGTTGCATGTGCGGACCCACTCGCAAACGGTCAATACAAACGGCGACAGCAAATTGTGTCGAGAGAGAGAAGGAAGGAGGGAAGGAACGATGGAGACAACGTCTGTATCAACGACACACGGCCACCCTTATATATTCTTCCTGCAGCACGTCACTAGTACCATATACTCCGTGTCCGGTGATGGGGTATGCTTTCTGTACCTGCGTTACCGGATCAGTTTGAGGATACACTTGAGTGCGCCGTTCGTTTGAGGTGTTTGTGTAACCTGCAGATCTCCACATCGATTGGACGCCGGTTTTGAAATCTGTCCAGCGGGAAAGTGCAGGAAGAACGCCACATGCGCGAAACGTACCTGTCGACTCAAACTCTTTCGCTAGATCGTACAGCAAGAAG
>Ga0265797_10005915_pt1 | contig 17627 bp, 15 predicted proteins | sample P2T30metagenome_FD_192433 | JGI IMG/M metagenome (GOLD analysis project Ga0265797, IMG submission 192433) | Plant litter microbial communities from East Loma Ridge, Irvine, California - P2 T30 | ecosystem: Environmental > Terrestrial > Plant litter > Unclassified | place: USA: California...
TAAACATCGACTGAATCTAGTCCAAAAGTATCAATCGCTGTCAGCTTCTGATGATACGAGTCGAAGCAGGGCTGCATTTCGCAAATGTGGCTAGCTAATGCAGCGACTGTCCTTGGACACCTCTAAGTTCCCCGTTCCATTATGGTTGATTCCCGGGACATTCAAAAAACAATCGATCGAACCTCGGAAGTTCACTTCGGCAACCCAAGCAATAAGGGCAGCAACCGAATCGACAAAGCCCGATGTATTTCAAATAGCACAACAGGTCCCAACCCCGCTCTGTAAAACCATACACATAGACAATACACGGTGACCTTGTGCTGGTTTTTACAACAGATTGCCCTCCTGTTGGAAGGACATACCCACATCGTCCTCACAACCAGCCGTCAGTTCCACAATCACGCTTCACAACCACATCTCCCACCGCAGCCAACAATAACCACAATGTCCTGCACCCTCGAGCTCGAGTCCGCAATCCCACCTCACCTCACCTGCCCCCGAACCCGCCCCTCCAGTCTCCCTCCCAACTACCAACCTCCCTTCCCAGCCTACTGCGCCAGATTTCCCGAGTCGATGCAAAACCTCACCATGGCAGTTATCGGCTTCCAGTATCCAGTAGCATCTTCACAACAGGACTCGAAATCGAGTGGGATTAGGGAGAAGTTACTCGGGTTCTTGCAATCTTCGCGTCAAGATGGAGATGAAGACGTAAGACCAAAGAACCACGTCCTAGCAACCTACGTTGACCCAGCGTCCTACCACAACGAAGCGATCTTCGCATACTGGCCCAGCGCTTCTGCGTATTCCACCTGGACCGAGAAGAGCGGTTTTGCCGCTTTCTGGGAAGACTTCAATCCGAACCAAGGTGGGGAAGTGGGCTGGTTCCTAGAAGTCTTCTCGCCATCGATGGATCGTTTCGAGACGGTGTTTTCGAACGATACTTTGCCCGAGGGCGCGGCGCATATGAGAGAGAGGGTCAGCGGGCCGGTGAGTGAGCATGTTTATTGGGGGAGTATGAGGGATCGGTTAGCGGTTTCGCAGAGGGATGGTTTGGAGGGGGAGGCGAGGGAAGGGGTGGAAGTGAGAGACACGAAATCGCGGAGGATTCGCGTCGCTGGGAGCAAGAATTTGTGTGTGATTCGCTCGGGGCAAGACTGGTCTGGGACGAATGAGCGGGAACGCAAGCTATATCTTGAGACAATGCATCCTGTGCTTGTTAAGGGGATGGAGTTTCTTACTAACGAGGGTTCTGAGGTTGGCTGCTTGAACAACCGGTTCATGGACGTGGTCAATCACAGTGATCCCACTCGTCCGACGGACAAAACCTTTGGGCTTGGGTACTTTGACAGTATAGCTTCGCTGGAGGGGTGGAGCAAGCAGCACAAAACGCATCTGGACATTTTTGGCAGATTCTTGCAGTATACTGCCGAGCTGCAGAACAATGTTACGTTGAGATTGTTTCATGAGGTTGTGGTCCTGCGGCCGGAGCAGCAGTTCTTCGAGTATGTTGGCTGTCATCCGGGTACTGGACTTCTAGGGTCAATGGCAGTCGATGTGGCTTCTTGAGTGGGTGGTCTGCAAGAGTGCATGTAGCATAGAACAATCCGAGACTTGAACATGGCTGTGCGATGCATTTCCATATGAAAGATTTTTCTTTTTTGTATTGTGATTTATTCCTCATTTATGAACCTTTACAGGATCTATCATGTTCTCGTCACATTTTTGTCGTCCAAACAGGGCGAAGCAGCTTAAAGCTTGCTGAGGATAGTCTCGGCGGAGGAGACCTGTAAATTCAGTCAGTCACCATCCAATACATGGCCTTCCCGACATCCCAAACTCACATTGACATCCTTGGGCGAAGCCTCGTTCTCAGCGTAGCTGACAGTGCCATCCTTCTCAACAATCATAGCCCAGCGGCCATTGCGATCACCCATACCAGCAGCCCAGCCGTGGTTCTTGGAGAAAGACGAGTCGCTCATGAAGAGGGTCTTGCTGTCCTTGGTGCAGCCGTTGACCTTGCCCCAGGCGTTCATGACGAAGGGGTCGTTGGAGGCGATGACGACGACCTGGTCGACGCCCTTGGCGGCCAGCTTCTCCTCGTTCTGCAGGTAGGGCGGGATATGCATAGCCTGGCAGCTGGGGGTGAATGCACCGGGGACAGAGACGAGGACGACCTTCTTGCCGGCGAACTCCTTGCTGGCGTCGTAGGACTGCGGGAGGCCGCAGGCGGTCGGGGAGGGGTCAGTGATGGGAGCCCAGCTGTAGGAGGTGCTGTGTCAGCAGAGTGCATTGTATTGCTTTATTTGTGGGTGGATGCATGGTGCTTACTCGAACTTGACGTCCGAGGGGAACTTGTCGCCAGCCTTGATGGGAGCCATTGTGATGATTTGTGGTGGGTGGGTGGTTGAAGTGAGGTTGTAATTTGGTTGTTGTGTAGTTGTGAAAGAGATTGAAGCTGAAGGACGAAAGTGTAGAAGAAGGCGGTATGGAATATGAGAGAGTCCTTTAGATAAATAACCAACTACCTCCTAGCGCGACTGCCACACCTCAATGGCCGATCTAGCTGTGCAACAGAAATTACAAATACCGCACCACGACCGACCAAGCTAGGAAAGGAAGGAGGGGTCGAGAAAGGGCCAGACAACACACAACATTTGCCATTTGCCCCACTATCGAATGACGCTGCTGCGTGGAGCTTCCGATCATTAATCGGCGACCTCGGCAATAATCTCAAATACCACGAGAATGGACTTAAGTATATTTGGAAGTATACCAGTTCTTTGTAGACAGGAACACAAATTCTGACATTAGATACTACATGTTATGCTCTTTTGTCCAGCCATCAACATCATCATTTTCAATGGCATCAATAGCCGAGTTCGCAGCATGCATACGAGCTTCGAGTCAGATAGAGAAAGAAAGCATGGACTCGCCCACTGGATCCGACATGGGGAACCATCACAAAGCACATGCGAAGCTGACGGCATCTCCTATCGCGTTTTGAAATAGATATGCAAACGCCGTCTGGTGTTTGGATAAATACTCAACCCGTCAACGTTATCCATCTGCACTGTTTTGCAATTGATCTAACTGTCATATAATAATCATGTCGCTGGCACTACCTTTCACAGAAGAGACCGCGAGGGCGAAGGTGAAGAAAGCTCAGGATACCTGGAATACCCAGTGAGACCGACTTGATACATTACGATATTCCACATTACCCAGTTCTGACCAAACGACCCAAGAGACCCAGCCACCATCTCCAAGGCGTACACTGACGACTCCATTTGGCGTAACCGCGACCGCTTCCTCACCGGCACCGAAGCCATTGTCCAATTCCTTACTGCGAAGTGGGAAAAGGAAAAGTCGTATCGGTACGAGAATCTTTCAATCGTCCCATCTATTGATACCGATACTGATATCACTTTTATGCAGCCTGCGCAAGGAGCTGTTCGCATTCAAGGACAACAAGATCGCAGTCCAGTTCTGGTATGAGTATCAGGACAGCCATGATGGAATGAAGTGGAAGCGTTGTTATGGTCTCGAGGACTGGACGTTCGCGGAGGATGGTCGGATGCGAAAGAGGCAGATGAGCGGGAATGATGTTGAGATCTCGGCCGAGGAGCGCTGGTTCAAGGATGGAGTCGACGTCAATGCTGTCGATATTTCGGAAAAGCATTGGTGATTGCTGCTGGTGGATAGGGTGTTGTGGAAATCTGCCGGCAACTTGTGTTGGCGACACTCTCTCCCGGCATGTTCAGCGTGTCCTTTCTGGAAGCAGTGCTGGTTGTGAGGCCGTAGTTGTAAAGAGGACAGCACTCGATATCCTCACTGCATCGAAATCTCCTTCCCGTGTCCCGAGCGCTATCTGTAGCTGCGATCGGAAGTCTCATCATGCAGCCTGTCCAAGAGCGACGTATCTTCACGTCGTGCCCAACAACCAGACTGCCCTCAAGCAGGCGGCGTATCATGCACCACAACAAGCAAGAACTTCGCATCCGGCACCACAACCAACTCATTCTTCTTCGTCCTCAGCCTCAGCAGCTTCACCTCATCGCTTTCCCCATTCAGCTCCTCCGTCGTCTGACCCGCATTCTTGACAAAGTTCCAGACCAACCGCGCGACTGCATCGGCGTTTCGTGTGCCCTTCTTTTGCCCTTCGGTGTCGGTACCGCCGATACCGTTGGGCGCAGATTCGCCTTCTTCGGTGATGTCCTCGGCGGTGATCAGGCCCGTTGAGCGCACGATTGCGCCGGTGTCGCGGGAGAGGATCAGGGTGCTTTGGACGCCGGGTCGTTGGGAGAGGCGCGCGAGGAGCGCGGCGGTCTCTTCTGAGGGGGAGGGTTGTTGCATTGTGGGTGATCGTGTGCCTCGTGAACCAGGTCGGAATGTTTGTTTAAGCGGTTGGTTGTGCTTTGGGAGATATTAGGTTCGTAAACAGAGAGCTCTCCTAGCAGCCAGCCGACCAACCAGCAACTTCTCAGCTTCCGCCAAGACATTGAAGTCTGCATCTGATGAAGAAGATCGCCATTCGCAGGAAGACGATTGCATACTCGCTCAGCATATATATCTTAAACCCACCGATTGTGGTGAAAACATCTCTCGTCATACGAAATGACGAAATCCAACAAGCACAAAAACGAAAGGAAAAAGGACTTCCAGAAGGAAAAGCTAAAAGTCGGAAAAGCGAGACCAAAAAATACCAACGCCACAGATACCAGCTTTGCAGCAAGATGTACGTACAGTTATAATATGCGCCGCAGAGAAAAGCTCACTGACAAATAACAGCAATCGTTCTCAAACAGCAAAGTCTCACCGAAGCCAGCCGTGAAGCCGGCGCACTCTTCAACCACAACCTCTCTCTCATCAACAGCAAAAACGACGATCAGCGAAAAGATGCTCTTGCTTTTCTCACTCACACGATCACCGAGACGGCAGCCCCATGGCCGCAGCCTCCCTCAGTTATCATCGCCAAAACTCAGCCTTTAATCTTGGATGGCACTCCTGCAGTCCGAACGCAATTGCTAAAGTTGTTCAAATCACTTCCACCCAGTCAACTCGGCCCACTCGACGGCGCACTCCTCTACTCCCGCGCCGGCATGACCCATCTATCCACAGACATCCGCCTCGCAGCCCTCGACACCCTAGACTGGCTCCTAGCATCCAACGGTGAAGCAGTAGTCAGCTGCGCCGGCGGCTGGGTCAAAACTCTGAAAACTTTCCAGAACCTGCTCTCCTGGACCGCCCAAGGCAGCATCATCAGCAGCGCCACCGGCGCCAAGTGGTCCAACACCAAAGCCTCCAGCTCTCTCGGGAGCAACAAACTGCTCGTCCACCAGATCAACACTCTGACCAAATTCCTCAACGCTGGGCTCAAACCCCGCGCGTACGATCCTAACGCTCTCGCTGTGAAAGCCGCGCAGAGTTTCCCGCTTTGGCATGCTGATGCGCATACTTTGCCAAGCAAGAGTAACTGCTACGGGTATTTGAATCTGTTTGGCGCGCCGAGGGATCTTGACAGCGAGATGTACGATGATCCCAGCGAGAGGGTCGAGGCGCTGCATGAGTCGGGGTTGTACGATGCTTTCAAGTATGGGGTTGGTGAGGCGAAGAAGGAGGCTGGCGAGGTTGGACGGGCGGCTTCGGGGTTGGAGAAGGCGTTGAGGTTTGCTGAGCAGGGGTGAATTTTGGTTGTCGAGTTCGTTGCAGTGTCTTCGGTTCGCTCTTTGGGAACGACAAGATCGGAGAACGACACTGAGCGCAATCTTATGTGGCCGAGAAACCTGCGCAATGGTTGAGAAATGCGAAAGGCCATCGAGAGCTCTACGCTTAGTGCCAGGGCAGCAGTTCAAAGCGATCCGACCAGCTCAGCAACGCATCCCGCTAGCAGAAAGGCAGTCCGAGTTGCCATTTATCATGGTATGCTTGATCTCTGTTGCTGGAAGTCCGCACAGCATCAGGCTTGCTTTCGGGATGCTCATCTGTGGGTCACGGATGCAAGTCATGGTCTGTGCTGTTCAGATCGATGACAAACATACATGCAAGCTTGGAATGGTCATGGCGTGGTCTCGAGGCAAGTTATAGGCATTCGGCAAGGTGCAAGTTATGGATGAAACGTGTGGGTTGTCGTGCATTGGGCCATGAGGGAGAGAGCGATTATGAGAGCAAGAGGGATTAAGAAGCTGAAGCCAGATCAAATTTTACCTCACCTCACTCTCGCCAAGTACAAGACTCCCGCGTATGCTCAAAGCCTCACGGGCTTTCAAGGACTATCTTTAAGCTCGCTTTGACGTTGCAGGAGCTGTGTGGACGTGTATGGGTGCAGACAGATGTGCTTGCTCGTGGGCGCCCAGAAGTCGATTCGCGCCTGAGGGTAAACGCGAAGGCGATATTCACTGACGGGAATCTTGACGCATTTGTTGATTCAAGCGAACAATCCCTTGTCTCGCCTATAGCGAAGGCACAGCAAGCAAATACCGCACAAAGGCTTTGCGATACAAATGCCACGTGCAAATCTCTGTTCGTGGATCGTTCCTGCCATTCCTTGAAGCAATCTTTGATCCAACCTCACTCCTCGCTTTTTGCTCTCGCCCGTGTGAGCACACGCTTGCGCTCTTTCACAAGACTAGCACTCCAACTCGCGACTCTACATCAGCGCTCGCACCCTCCCATTCTTTAGACACTCACACCACTCACACCGCTCACAACATCTCCAACGCACAACGCTCCCAACGCACATCACCACAAAACCATCCACCATGGCTCACAACAGCGACTCCAGGCACGCCACCAGTAGCGACAACGACAGCGACAACGACCGCCCTCGCACACCACCACTCGCCGCTGCTGCACCGCGTAATCGCGCCAACAGCGGGCGATCTTTAACGGCTCCTTCGAAAATCCCCAAGCTCAGGACCGCGTCAGTCAGCAAGGTCCAAGCTCCAGTGTCGCAACCTCGTACGCCTGCTGATCGCGATACTGCGCCTGCGGCTCTGGATTGGGGTTCGGGTGGCGAGTGGAGTGCGCTGGTTGGGGAGCTTAGGAGGAGTGTTGGTGAAATGGAGAGTGAGGCGATCGAGGATGATGGTTCACCGATGGAAGTGAAGGAGGAGAAGGAAGAGTCTTTTCTACAGCCTCAGATGGCTTCTTCTGGGTTGTTCAATGACTTTGAGCATGCCACGACCAATTTCAAGCGCCCTTTCGACTCTATTCAGCCCAAGGAAGTCAGCGACGACGATGAACCTCTTATCGTTTTCGAGGATGTCGATCAGCAAGGAGGCGAGCATGGAGGATTTTTCCTGGAGGGAGAATCTCCCGACAGTGCCGCCTCTCCGAGCTCAGATCCAGAGCATTTCGACACTCACAACGCATATGCTCTAAAGGAGAGGTTTGACGCCGATGAGAGTTCCAATGGGGTCAGCGATGATGAGCAGTTTCCTGTCGTGTCTGTTCTAAAGGAATCAGAACAACGCATCGTCGAGCAACATGGCCTACACGAAACGACCGAGCAGGAAACAGATCTTTCAAACGTCGATGCCTCCCAGACCTCTGGCTCCGATTCCGACATGCAGCCCGCATCTGATTTCAATCAATCTGGCGATGCCGACCATCTCGAGAAAGTCGGCGCGGATGAACAGCATACTATCGTGTCAGGCTCGAAGGACGTTGATCAGCACGGCCCCGAGCAACAAACACTACAGGAAAATGCCATCCAAGAGACGGCACCGTCAGATGCTGATGTCTCTCACACTTCTGACTCCGACGTTTCCGACATGGAGCTTCCAGCCGCCATCATTCGTGGACCATTCCTGAATCTCATGGACAGGAAGCCTACCGTAGTGAGCCATGCCGGAGTCTCACCTGAGATGGTTCTTCGTGGTCTGATTCGTGACGCGCATCCGGGGATGATTCACTTCACTTTGCCGCACTCCTCATTTTCACCTGACGACCTACAAAAGGGTCTCCAGTACGCCTACAGCACACTTCAAGCAGCTACTTCCAAGTTGGCTATGCTGGAATTGCTCGACAACGAGACGGCGAACATGACCGGGAGTGACTTACGCCGCTGGGTTGAGCTCGTCGGCGATTCGACTCCACGTACTCGCACTGAGCCATATATCTCGGTGGTCTTCGAGTCTTTGTCTATTGGGGAGATGAAAGCCTCACTTGAGGAGTTGGTTAAATCGAGGCTTCTCGCAGAGGGCGAGGCGGAAAAATTACAGATGTCGCTGCTGAGCAAGGTGGTGGCGAGAGAGCGACAGGAGAGGAGTGTGATTCCCATCAAGAGGGCAGCAGGATTCGACAAAGAGGGTGGTAGCAGCAGCAAGAAGAGGCGTGTCTCCGAGGAGGATGACGAGACAGTGCTCGACGCTTTCCTCACGGCAATCATGGTCTTGCTGACTGGCGTGCTGTACCTTTACATTCGCGAGTAGCCAGTTGGCTCGGACGGCCACCGCATGATGAGCGTGAAGAAATGATGCCGGGAGGTGCAGATGCAGATGCAGTCACATGCACACGCGACCACTTGGACTTGCTTGGACAGTACGACGTGTCACCGGCGGGAGACGTGTTGTAAGGCAGCGAGTGGATGACTTGCACTCCTTTATTTCCATAGCTTTTAAGAATGATTTTTCTGCCGCACCGACAACAAGTAAAGGTAATGTACAGTAATTGCCTTCACAGCATTTGCTGACTCCCCATGTCTCCTACACGCTGCTTACCTCATCTGAAGTCGTCTGGTCGAAGCTCTCGAGCTTGGCAAGCGCCGGGATGATGCTGGAGGTCTGGATCGACCCTCAAACCGCGAACTTAGTTGCGCCTTGCTGCCTTTCACACCGAACACGTCTCCTTCACGGAGCGTAATCACACCGACAACCCATCTCGGATCAGACGAAGCTCGGCTCTCGAGTAGACAAAACTCGCGTTTGCGACGATTGCGATGAGCCAGGGGATGGTCTCCGCGCTGCGCTCTCCTACCTAATCAATCAATCAATCAACTCCCCCAAAGTTCGACTTGCGACAGCTGCCTGGAACACCTGCTCGCAGCACATCAATAATTACAAATCCTTCCGCTGCGCACCTGGGAACATCCTTTCGACACCGCAATCATGGCTGCAGGCCGGTCGCTCAAGGCCCTCGTTGGTCGCCGTCGACGTCTGGATGAGGAGGGCGAGGATGACGAAGGGCCCGTCATGGTCGATGATTCGCAGAGCGAGGGCTCGGTGCTGACCGAGATGGACGAGGGAGATGACGAGGACGAGGCTGGTAGCGTCGGCGACGGCCAGGCTGTGTCGGGCGCGAATGGAAGTGCGGTGGATGCGGCTTCTGAAGGCACCGCGAATGGCAAGCCGGCTGCTAAGAAATCGCGGAAGTCGAGGAATAGAGCTGGCAAGAAGGAGGTGGGCGAGCATGGTGATGGATCGGCTGAGCAGGCGGACCTGTTTCGAGCTACGGCGGATACGGAGGCTATGATGAAGGGCATGAAGCTTGCGGATGCAGGAGAAGGAGCTATTCAGTTTGGAGAGATGGACGAACCGGTGCATATCCCAGCCAACAGGATGCAAGGTGGTGCAGTTATAAACGGCCGTAGCGAGCGACCTGTGGACCGCCAAAAGCGAGAGCAACTGGACAGCAAGCCTAGAAGGACTGTCGACCCTGCCTTTATCCCCAATCGCGGCAACTTCTTCATGCATGACACTCGAGGTGCCAACGGTCAAGGGCCAGTACCGAACAGAGGTGCACCTGCTCGAGGCAGAGGACGGGGCGTGCCCCCGGCCGCAGTCCCTAGTGCTCCTCTCAACCCACCGCAGAGACAAGAGAAGGCGTCAGAGATGCCCTGGAAGCATGATCTCCACGAGGTCATCAACGAGAAAGCGGCGGCACAGAACAAGATTGCGCAACAAAACCGAGAGGAGTCGGCGCGGATATTTGCACGTCCTGTCCTGCCAGCTCAGGCACCTAGACAACCACAACAACCTGCGACTCTGTCTTTCGACTCTACCATTCCAGTCGCGAAGGGTCAGGCTCGTGTGTTGCTTCCGGGTATGAAGAGCGCGGTCATGGGATCGGAGCTCAACATCAAGAAGTACATCCGCCTGCCTAACCACCGACCACCGCTACGCAGAGACAAGCCCGTCCGCGTCTTCATCCCGAATTTGGGCCCGAGATACATCTTCCCTTCGATGGACCGGTCCTTCATCTTCATACCACGCCAGATGCGCCCGAACCAACGTGGATTTGGGAACAACAACTACCAGCAGCGGAACGCCGGCGGTCATGGCTACTCGAGCAGGAGGACTAGCATGTATGGTGGTAGTATCTACTCGGCCAGTATTGCACCGAGTAGAAGGTCTTCCATCGCTCGAGACACTTTCTCCCCGGTCTCTTTCGCTAGCGGTTTCGGCGGTCAGTCCAGGCCTGTTGTCAGGCTGCCTCACAATGGTCAATTCATGTCAAACAACGCATCGCCAGCCGGACCACTTTCAGGCCATCAGACTCCTACTGGTCAGGTCTTGCACACATACCCGTTGCCACAAAATGGCCCGACCTTCAACACACCGCTGTCAACAGTTCACCAGCCGCGCCCGCAGAAGCAATTTTCCGTTACTGGCATTGAATCGCCCGCGGCACTGCACCAGGCGAAGACTCCTGCGATTGATGAACAACAGCCATTCCAGAACCAGCTCCCTACCCACATGTCAGAGCAGTCAGCCTACCATCAGCATCCTCAGGCCCACTTCTACCCACAGCAGCCGCAATATGGGTACTCAAATCAGATCAACCAGGCCGGCACTCCTCTGTCGGGTATTCCGGAGAATACGATGAATGCGCAAGCTTACCAGCAGCCCGCAATGTACTATCCTCAGTACCCGACGCAACAAAACATGTACTACCAACCTCCGATGCACATGTACATGCCCCAGGCCCAAGGCTACATGGCACCTCAACAGCAGGCTCCAATCCAATCACATCACGAGCCAGCCCAGCGTGCGGAGAGCCAGCAGCAGCAAGCAGCACCATCCCAGCAAGAAGACGCGGCACCGTCCGGCATGGTCGCGCACGAAAGCAACGGCATGGTCTTCTACCTCCCGGCCACCGAAGCGCAGCAGCAATCCACGCAAGAACACTACCAGCCCGCCGAGAGCTTTGTTCCGTCTTACGCGATGCCCGGTCTTCCTCCGCCGACGCCGGCGCCTGATGCTTCGTATTACTATCCTATGGATATGAGCCAGGCGATGTACTATCCTCAGCAGCAACCTCAGCAGTAATTCTTTTCCATGTCATGCCAGGTCCGTCCTATTGAGCGCCAAACCTCTTTATTCTTTCTCCTCGAAGAAGAAGAAATCTCAAATTCTGTCGTCTTTTGTTTTATTGTTCTTGGCATTTGTTACCCTCGTTGGATACTTCTTCCGCGTTTGTTTTGCGTACCACTCCAATACCTACTTATTACTGCGCTTTGAGTTCTTGCTTTCTTGATTTTCTTTTGGTTCTTTCCACTATTTGGTTTCCTGTAAAATGGGCGCTTCCTAGTTAGATGGGCGGGGCTTGCAAAGAAAATATCATGTCTTGTCTGGAAAGCGAGCGAGCGAGCATGGCGTTGTCTTTCTATGTTCTTCCTTCTTTTTGTTTGTTTACTCGTTGTCATTATTGCTGCTTTTGATCAGATGGACTGGTGGATCGGATGAGGTTGGCTGCTATGATATTGTATGGTGTGCTTTGGCGTGCTGTTGTTGGTAGATGACGAACGGGTGGAGGCGAGCAATATCTTTTACCTTTTACTTTTACCTTCACTCTACCTAACTAGATTACTTCTACTATGCGTATTTTTGTATGAAACTGGAAATTCTCGTCTGTGGAGTGTGACTTTTGTGAGTTTGGAGATGTGTCATGAATGATATGGACTTTGTACCTCCTACGTCAAGGCAGAAGGAGTGTGGGTCGAAGGTCTCGGTGGCGGGTTCAAGGCGGAAACCATCGTCTATGGTATCTGCATACTACTTCTCCCTTGCGTCAGGGCAAGGCAAGAGCGCCTCTCAGCGGTCGACGACTGGCCAGCGTGGAGGGGAAGTGAAACGAAAGCTCGCCCCGTCAATTAACTTATCGCCTTCCGCTGGGTAAGCAGTGACATGTGACATCCCCAGATTTCAGCAGCTAGCGCGCTTTGCTCATCGCCTCATCGCCACTAGTAAGCTCCAGCTCCGCATCTCGGCTGCCTACAACACCTCAAGCAACCTCGCTGCAACACATCCACCCACCCACTTCTCATCGCCAACCTACTTCTTCTTCATCCACATCCACATCCACGACACTTTCTCTTCCTCCATCCATCCATCCACGCCGGCTCACAGAAACGGCGTGCCTCCACCTTCACCCGCCGCTCAGGCGAGCCTAGATACGTCACTGTCACCGCCGTCCGGTGAACACAGCCTGTACTACACCACTACCCACCTCACGTCCTCCATCATGGCTACTCCAGGCCATCACATCGGCAACAACGCCAGCCCCGATACTCCCATCACTATCAAGATCTCCGTCAACGACAGCCTCAAGAAGCTCAAGCTCCCGCTCAAGGACCTCGGTGCAAACGTGCTGATTGATAAGGTAAGCCAGCCTGATCCACCGCACCTCGTCCTGTTCGAGAGCTGTCATGCTCTTGCTCTCTATCACTAGCAGCTATGCCATTAGTATCAATTCATTACAATCACTAACACCCTCGCCACAGCTTCGCCACTGCCTCAACATCAAGCCCGAGCAGCACGCCGTCTTCGAGCGCTTCTCCGACTCAGCTGGCGGCTACATCGTCCTTGAGTCCAACAACCCACAGGTCTTCAAGACCCTCATTCGCGCCGCCAAGGCCAAGTCCAAGCTGAGGCTCAAGGCCACCGTCACTCCCGACCTCACCGAGAAGAAGCCCGAGGAGGTCGCTTCATCGGAGGATACCCCGACCATGCCTACTGAGAAGGCCGCCGAGCCTGTCATCGTTCGCTCGCCCGATAACCAGACTCCTTCTCGCGACTCGACCGCTCTTGACGGTCGTTCCATCGGCAGCGGTATCTTCCAATTCCGCGAGGCTCGTGCTTCTCAGCAGACTCTCGTCGAGCCTGAGGCTCCAGTCCCGCAGCCTTTCACTGCGGATCGCTCGGACTTCTTCAACTCCATCGCCAGCGCCAGCATTCAGGCTCCTCGCGAGCTTGCCTTCCGTAGCCGTGAGCCCGCTGTCACTCCCGTGGCTCCCGCCCAGGGTCAGTGGTCTGTTTACTGCAACAGCTGCGACGACGCCATGTACAATGCGCACTATCATTGCAGCATCTGCGATGGCGGCGATTACGATCTCTGCGAGGCCTGCATTTCCAGCGGCACTCTCTGCCCTGGTGAAGGTCACTGGCTGATCAAGCGCTGCATTGAAGACGGCAAGGTTGTCACCAGCACCACTGAGCGCATTGGCCGCAAGGCCGAGGAGGGCATCAAGAAGGAGGTCTCTGTCACTCGCACCTATGGCGGCGAGGAGACCAAGAGCCGCATGCCCACTTTCGAAGAGGCAATGAAGATGCCCACTCGCACTTGCAACAACTGCGTCTATGTCCTTTCGGAGGACCAGTTCGTCACGTGCAAGACTTGTGAGGACTTTGACCTGTGCATTCCTTGCCACCGTGAGAACAAGCACGGTCACCACCCTGCTCACGGCTTCGCCCCGGCTACTGACAACGTCTGCCTCAGCATGAACGAGGAGGCTGCTCTGGCTCCAGGCCGTCACGTTCGCCACAACGCCATCTGCGATGGCTGTGACAAGACCATCTACGGCATTCGCCACAAGTGCCTCGACTGCCCAGACTGGGACTACTGCACCACTTGTGTTGCACACGCCTCTCTCAAGCACGCTCGTCACCGCTTCACCGCCATCTACAACCCGATTGCGGAGCCCCAGCCGGTGTTCACTCGCCATGCTGGCATCTACTGTGATGGCCCACTGTGCAAGAATAAGGCTGTCCCATCTTACATCATGGGCACTCGCTTCAAGTGTGCCGTATGCCACGACACCGACTTCTGCGCTTCCTGTGAGGCTTTGCCTGGCAACCACCACAACCGCACTCACCCGCTCATCAAGTTCAAGACTCCGGTCAAGAACGTCAGCATCACCACTATGAATGAGGATGCTCGCGGTCACGTTCGCAACATGGGCGACAGGAACATTGGCAGCTCTTTCCAGAGCCTTCCTCAGGCCCCGAAGGTTGTTGCCAATGCACCCAGCGAGGTCAAGACTGTTGCTGAGTTCAAGCCTGAGATCAAGCAGGAGGAGAAGCAGGTCACCCAGCCAATTCCAGTCGTTGACTCGCTGCCCAAGTCCGACCTGTCCTCTGGTCTCAAGCTCAACACCCCGGCTACGCTGCTCAGTGCGGCCTTCGTCAGCGACAGCATCCCTGATGGAATGGCCATTGCACCTGGTGCCCGCTTCACCCAGATCTGGACCTTGAACAACGACGGTGCCTACCCCTGGCCCGCTGGCTGCAGTGTCCGCTACGTTGGTGGCGACAACATGCTGAACGTGGACAACGGCCACCCAGCCTCTGTGACTGACATCAACGAGGCCACCGAGAGCAATGTGGTTGGTCGCGAGGTTCAGGTTGGTGAGTCGAGTGCCTTCAAGGTCACTCTCAAGGCGCCTCTGCGTGAAGGCAAGGCCATCAGCTACTGGCGTGTCAAGGCCCCTGACGGCACCCCCTTCGGTCACCGTCTGTGGTGTGACATTCAAGTCAAGACTCCCGAGCCGCAGTCCTCCATGCCGCCGAAGCTGTCCCTGTACAATGGCAGCCTCGCCCAGGCCCAGCAGCAGCAACAGCAACAGTTCCAGCAGAAGTTGATGCAGCAACACGTGCAGCACCAGCAGTTGCAGGAGCAGCAGAGACAGTCCATGCAGAGCTACCTTGCTTCTCAGCAGCGCCTTCAGCTCATCAACCAGCAGCGCGAAGCCGCTATGCGCCGCGAGATGGCCCGTCACGGCTACCAGGGTCACAATGCCAACAACAACGCCAACTTCAGCCACCCCACGCCGCAAGTCCCTGCCACTCAGGAGCTCTTCACCTCCAGCCCACCTGCCGACCACACAGCCCGCAAAGAGAATGCCAACAAGGAGATCGCCAAGCTCCGTGTTGAGCAGATCAAGGCCAAGATCATGAAGCAGCGTGCCGACAAGTACAAGAGCGATGCCAAGGCTGCCAGGGCCGCTGCCGACAAGAAGAGCGCCGAGGAGGATGCGAAGGTCAAGAAGAACATCGAGGCCGTGACCAAGACCGAGGACCAGGAGACTGAGGACCTCGCCACCAGCCAGATGGTCTTCCCCAAGCTTGAGAAGGAGAGCCCGGCTTCTAGCATCATCCAGTCCTCTTCCGGATCCAGCAAGGGCAAGGCTGCTTACGTTGAAGACGAGGAGACCGAGAACACCACCACTGTCATACCCGTCGAGACTGCCCCGTCTGTCTCTTCTCCTGGCACTGTTGCTCTCGGTGATGACTTCGAGGACTTTGATGACCTTGAGGTCCTCAGCGCCGATGAAGTTGAGAGCAACGACGGCTTCTTGACTGACGAGGAGTACGACATCTTGGACGCTAGCGACCAGGAGACCGTCGCCTCCAAGTAGGTGTAATTTGTGAGAGAGAGATGATGAATTGGCTTCAGATTGGATAAGCAGGACCACACCACACTTTGACGAACAACCGCACAGGACTGCGCAAAGACGGGGCCCTGCTGCGATGAAATGACTTCTTTTGATTTTGACTTTTGGCTTTTGATTTTCTTCTCCTTTCCTCCTCTACTCTTTTTAGTCTGGCCGACCTGAGAGACTGAGGAGGAAATGGTGTTTTGGGTGTGACTTTTAGAGATTCTCCTAGGGTAGGCAGGTAGCGATGGGTAGTACTTGGTATTGAAACCGGTTTGGTTCTATGAATTTGGTGTGCATTTTTATACGTGATTTTTGTGGATGTCTCGTGAATCATCCATTGCATGCGATTGGAATGGCACCCCCCTGGGAGCATGAATCCATCCAGCATCGACAGCGGGACGAACGCAGCTCAGCTACTGCTGCATATCCGCAGGCATGGGCTTTAATCTGGACGATGACGAGACTCTGGAATTACTGCTAGGTATTGGTAATCTACTGCCTGGGCTTCGGCGCAATACTCCAGATGTACGAAGAGACGGTCACCTTTTCACGGAGCTTCCGTGGACACTCCGTTCACACCTCGTTCAGCTTGGCCGTGCCTCAAGGGCCACACCAACCTTGTGCGCTCTGTCCAAGCAGTGTTCGACCACGATGGGGATGTCAAGACTATCATCAGTGGCAGCTACGACGGAACGATTAGGGTCTGGGAAGAAATGCCGGGTTCACAAGAGTGGCGAACACAACACCAATTCCAATTGAACGGCTTCGAAGCGAGCGAAGATCTGCGCCCGGAAAGAGATGCAGACCGCTTCAGCAATAGGATCTTCTCGGTCGATTTCGATGCCAATAGATTCGTTTGCTCCGGCCAAGGACCGATGACTCGTGTCTGGGATCTTCGCCTACCCAGCAAGTGACCGTGTCCGAAGCAGCTGTATGCAAGATTGGACTCTTCTTTGGAGATTACTCCAGAAGCCCGTGGTACAACCAGACGTATGACGCTTCGCTTAGGCAGTGATATGGTGCCAGTTCGGAGAAGATGGGAGGTTGATGTATCTGTTCGCACAGTAACCTCATGCGCGAGTGCTAGTGCGTTGATATCGGCATAATGCACGAATGGATCAGAAAGAGCATCTGACGCCGGAAGACGAAAGCCAGCATGTGAGAGCCTGTTCTCAAGTCTCACTCCTCGGGATCGGCACCTACTTAGCTTGCAAACTTCTTACTATTCGTAAATTTCGAGCTGCTTCGCAAGCATATAAATACTCTGCTCCGTCAGTGTAGGTATTAAAACGATGAAATTGAACACTGCCATACCTGACCAGGATATGCGCTACCTTGAGTAGGAAACATCGATATCGTTCCATGTCCCTGCTATGAACCATGTGCAATAACCTATACAATGCTACGTATAGGCTGCTTGCCACCATAGTCGTATGTTGTAATTCGCATACCCTCCGAAGCACGTCGCCTCGACGACGATAGGCCACTTGCCTGAAGAACGTCTGTGCTATCGTGCCCTGACTGGACAAGCTCAGTAAAGGTTGGACGAAACATCCTACTTAGTGCGGCATTTCAGTATCCTCGCTGTCATCGCCGTCGTCCTCACCATCGTCCTCGTCGTCCTCGCTGTCGTCTTCGCCCTCGCCCTCGCCGTCCTTGCCATCGCCCTTCACCTTAGCCAGAAGATCGTCTATGTGCAGCAACGCCAGCTTAGGGTGATCGCCGAACGAGTCGCGATAGCCCTCATGCTCCAGCAGAATAAGTGCACGGTGTCTGCGGACGAGGTTCAGAGCGCTGAGCAGAGCAACATCCATGGAACCCTCGACAACGCCGATCATTTTAGGGTCAGCACTACTTGCTTGCAATGGGCAATGTACCAAAACTCACCCCGTAATGTCGAACACACGGTTCTTTGTGGCGGACGATGCCATTTTACCTCAAAGGCTGTCGCTCTACGTTTGTAGTTGATTCT
>Ga0265797_10005916_pt1 | contig 17624 bp, 14 predicted proteins | sample P2T30metagenome_FD_192433 | JGI IMG/M metagenome (GOLD analysis project Ga0265797, IMG submission 192433) | Plant litter microbial communities from East Loma Ridge, Irvine, California - P2 T30 | ecosystem: Environmental > Terrestrial > Plant litter > Unclassified | place: USA: California...
ACTACGACCAGGCAATCGATTTCTCCGTCCTCGCAGGCGACGGAGCCTTGCCGTCCACGTTCGAAGCTGGAAGACCGAACACTATACATGACCTTCCAGATCGGGCTGAAGTCCTACGCCTTGCGGTGTTTTATTTCGACCACTCTCATACTCTTTACCCTATCGTGCATCGGCAGGAGGTCATGTCGGACGTTCATTCTGTTTTACGAAATCCCCAGCATCGCATCACGCAGTCTTCGCCGTGTATGTTTCGCATATGGATGATTCTGGCTATTGGATCCACGACGCATTCGTCAATCACTCTGGCGGAGGATTCGCTATCTCTAATGTACTACGAGAAAGCGATGACTTACTTCGGGGCCTCGATGGATCATGGCGATCTGGTGAGTCTCCACCAACTTGGAGGAAAGTGGCAACAAAATTAACGTGATAGTAGGTTGCATTAGAGACTTTCATGCTTCAAGTTTGTTTCTCGTTCTTCAGCCAGCTGAGGCTAAGTATGCTCACAGTTCCCACATCGATTGATGGGAGTGATCTTGGCTGACTGGTCTATCTCAGACACGTGGTTCCTTGTGGGTACTGCTGCGCGCTTGGCTATTGGTATGGGACTTCGTTGCGATACTACTCTGAGGGGTTTGCCGATACACCAAGCCGAACGGCGCAGGCGGCTCTTCTTCTCCATTTACATGATGGACAGGTGAGATGCTGCTGTTAATCGATCGATGGTATCAATATGACTGATGCAGGAATAACTAGATTGGTGTCTACCACACTGGGACGACCCTTTGCTATCCACGGAGATGACATTGACATCGAAGTGAGAATGTCGACATCAAGGCTTCACAACACGGCGTATCAGCACTGACGTACTCCAGACTTTCTCGATCAAAACATGCGAAGAACTAGACAAACCCTCCACCGTTCCCCGGAGCTCCCTCTACCAGCCTCTAACAGCCATCACCTCACACATCCTTCAACTCAGCCTCATCGCCAGCGCCATCGCCACCAAAGTCCACTGCAAACGCGTAGCCTCACGCTACTCGGAAGCCCAGCGCAACGAAGTCTCCGACTCAATCTATCAAGACCTAGTCCAATGGCGCCAGAGTGTGCCCTTCCCGCTACCCAACAATCTGCATTCCCGAGTACCGCATGACTCCATGACTTGGTACGGTATCAATTTCTACACGCATCTCATAGCTCTCTACCGACCTTCACCACTGTTTCCTACACTTGACCGGACTAGGGTTGGCGTTCTTGCGGAGGCTGCGGCGATGGTTGTGCGGCTTGCGAGTGGCTTGTGTTTGCAGAGGCGCTTTGCTGTTGATCGGTTGAATTTGCTTACTGTCTATAATGCTGTGATGGCTCTGGTGTATTCGGTGGCGGTACAGCCTGGCGACTCGGTGGAGTGTTTGCGGGCGGTGGAGGATCTTGAGCTTGCGACCGAATTGTTCGCCGTTTTGGGTCGGAAGTTTCCTGCTTCGAGGATTGTGGGAGATATGGTCGCTCGAGTTATTGAGAGGTTTAGAGTCATGGGCAGGAGGGCGGATTAATGAGCAACTTTGAGCTTTTATCAGACCGTGGGAATCGTGTGCTCTCAGTAACGCTCCTCTCCAAGAGACAAGTCAATGGGTCGGCCCAAGACAGTCAGTGTTTGCATGGCTTGTTCCCAGCCTTGTTTGTATGTGGTGTGATCCGAGACGGACGCCATGCAGACGCGAAGATGACTATTAGGTTTCAGGTAAGCTCTGCTTTTCTGTATACATGTATCTGAAGGACCTTCTGAATTTCGTGCGTGTAGGTATTGACTTTCTGTCTTGGAGTGCAACATATACAATTGCCCACAATGCCGTGGCATCGTTTTCGGTAATGTTGCTGTGTTGCCACTGGAGACTTCTTATATTCTCGGATAGAACATGATCCAATGCTGAGAATGAGTCCAAGCAACGCCCGAGACTCAAACGATGAGGAGTAGTAGTCAGGTATTGAAAAGGAGAAAGAGGAGGAATACTACAAACTCACAGTATCAACGACCATCCGAACTGCCGACGCCAAGAAAGAAAGAGTCCCACTCTCGCGCAGATCTGCATCCTCACATTCTCAACTCCCAAGACATCACATCGCATGGACCTTCCACAGTTCTAACTTACCTATCTCCTGCAAAACGCCTTTCATCTGTACATGTATCTCTTGCGGCCGGTTGTGGAGATCTCATTATTCCGTGGAGAAAGCACGCACGCACGCACGCACGACTGATACGGCTAAACGAACAAGACGTGCTCCTCTCTCTCTCTTCTTGGCACCCTTGTTGTTTTCGCCAGCTCGGTTGGCCAAGACAGCTATATCGTTGCGGACCTGCTGCTTCCAGCAAAGTGCCTGGTGATCAACTATCTGCAGGACCCTCTTCGATGGGGACGTGTCGATACGCTCGCGACGCTGTGCCCTCTGAGAGTCCAGTCTGTAGCTCTATCGACGATATCGGCGACAGGGGAAGGTGAGGGGTGAGGGTCACCTACCTTGCGACCACCAATGATCGGTTGGTTGAGCGGCGAACGATAGGCCTGGCGATAGTACATATAACAATAACAGCACCCTCAGGATGGATCGTGGAAGTCTTCCTCAGTCGCCACTCCCTCTCCCCCCCAACACCCAACCCTCACAACAGAAAGAAGACTCCAAAAACATGGCCACCCCCAACGTCGTAGTCGTCGGTGGCGGCATCATAGGCAGCAGCATCGCCTGGCACCTCGCCCACGACGCCCAAGTAACCGTAATAGCGGAAGAGTTGGGCGGCGTCGCGACGCCGAACAGCTTCGCGTGGATAAACGCGGCCTATGACAACGAGCGGTTCTACTACGATTTCCGGTACCGCTCGATGAAACGCTGGGCTGAGATTGCCGCTGAAGTGCCTGGCTTGCCGCTGCATTGGGGCGGTTCGCTGAACTGGGATAAGGAGGATGCCGAGTTGGAGAAGTATCTCGAAAACCATGAGGAGTGGGGCTATGGGATTGTGAGGATTGAGCGGTCAGAGATCGAGCAGGCGGAGCCGCAGCTTGAGGAGGGGCTGGTTCCGGAGTGGGGGTTGAGGGCTTTTGAGGAGGGGACGTTGGAGGCGGCGGAGGCGGCGAGGTTGTTGATTGAACACGCTGAGCAGGCTTTTGGTGCTGAGGTGGTTGAGGGAAGCGTCGAGGGTTTCCTCCACGCTGGCAATGGCTCGGATGGATGTGTTCGAGGTGTGCGGACTTCTTCGGGACGGGAGATTGTTGCCGACCATGTCGTTCTCGCCGCTGGTTTGGGCAGTGTGCCGCTGCTTGCTGCTGAAGGCATCTCTCTCCCGCTGGAGGGTCGTGATGGTATGCTCGTCAACTCCAAGCCGACTAGCAAGAAGTTCCTAGACGCTCTCATCAACGACAAGGACCTGCACATGCGCCAGACAATCGTCGAAGGTCGGATCCGAGCTGGAGCCGATTACACGGGTGGCGACGTCGGTGACGATCCGCAGGAGACTGCCGAGAAATTGTTTGCTCAAGTTCAAGCTTCTCTTGTTGATGGTGACGAGCTTGAGTTCGACTACTATACTATCGGCACAAGGCCTGACCCTGAAGATGGCTTGCCGATTCTTGGACCTGTCCCGGGGTTGGAGGGTATCACTGTTGCGGTGATGCATTCGGGTGTCACTCTTGCTCCTATTGTGGGCGAGTTGATGAGCAAGCAGATCTTGACAGGCGAGAGTGACCCTGCTCTTGAGAGTTTCAGGTTCGATCGTTTTGGCAATTCGACGGGCTTGAAGCATTAGATCGTTGGTATAGCCGATCCGGTCGATCGATGAAGATGATTTTGCTTCGGTCATGTTGGGGCGAGCCTGAGATAGTCAATAGCTGGATAGAAGAATGAGATACATCGATCAAGGTCGATGAAACAATGCGTTTCCAAATCGAAATGAAACATTGGTAACATCAATCAAATCAACAGGTAATAGATCTCCACACTTCACTAGAGCGCGGGGTTTATCGGCCCCCGCCTCTGGCGACTTCGGGTAGAATCGCTTCAATGTGCAGTCATTCAGATGAATCAGTACTGTTCACTGCTCGACAAACGCCGAACACGCACATCCATCCTCTTACACAACAACAACTCACAACCCACAACCATGCCCATAACCGAAGGCGCCCCCCGCCACGGCAACCCCGCCCACCTGCTCCCCCCCTCCTGGCGCAAACAAATCACGCTCTGGCTCGAAGAAGACACGCCGAGCTTCGACTACGGCGGCTTCGTGGTAGGCTCTGAACCCGCCGAAGCGCGCCTGCTAGCCAAATCGCAAGGGATCGTCGCCGGCGTGCCGTTCTTCGACGAGGTCTTCAAGCAGCTCGACTGCACGGTGGAATGGTCGGTGCAAGAGGGCGACGAGGTCGGCGTCGCGGACAAGAAGCAGCAGTGCGCGGTTGTGCGCGGGCCGGTGCGGAATGTGCTGCTGGGGGAGCGGGTTGCGCTGAATTTGCTGGCGAGGTGTTCGGGGATTGCGACGAAGAGTTGCGAGATGTTGGCGCTGCTGAGGGGGGCGGGGTATAAGAATACGCTGGCTGGTACGAGGAAGACTACGCCTGGATTTAGGTTGGTGGAGAAGTACGGGATGTTGGTGGGCGGGTGCGATCCTCATCGCATGGACCTGAGTGCGATGACTATGCTCAAGGATAACCATATTTGGGCTTGTGGGGGTTCGATCCCTACGGCTGTTGCGGCGGCGAAGGCTTCGGGTGGGTTTGCGGTCAAGGTTGAGGTTGAGTGTCAGAGTGAGGAGGAGGCGAATGCTGCTATTGAGGCTGGGGCGGATGTTGTTATGCTGGACAACTTTACTGGCGATGGTGTCAAGGTGGCTTCGAAGAACTTGAAGGATAAATGGGGCAGAGGCAACCAGGCCAGGGCTTTGATTGAGGTCTCGGGCGGGTTGACGGCGGAGAATGTGCAGGACTATGTGTGTGACGACATCGATGTGATTAGCTCGTCGAGCATTCACCAGGGCACGAAGCACGTCGATTTCTCGCTGAAGGTCGTGCCCAGAGAGAAGTCGACTTAAAGCTGGATGGCTGAGAGAGAGCACTGGGACACGGAAGAAGTTCCCATGACATGAATACGAGGTATATGTACAAAATGAAAAGTAATTCCGACGACAGGACAAATGATTTCCAGCGCCAGGTCCAGTCTCAGCCGAGTCAAGCACAATCACAGCTCCTGGCAATACTTGCTTTTTTTGGGATTGCAACAACTCACTCCCCCAAACCATCCACTCATCATCACCACCATCCCCAACCCAACTAAGCCGTAGCCTGCCACATAGTCGCGAACTTCCCCAGCCCCGCAATCCCACCCGACAAGCCCATGATACCGGTATTGAAACCCGGCAGTCCATTCTCAAGCGCACAGTGCAGAGCAAAGGGGAACCAAGCAGCCGGCACAACCGCCTCAGCCCACCACTTAGCATCAGCCCTCTGATCCTCCTCCGCGACCTCAACGCCCTTCTTCTCAAGCGCAGACCTGCCCGCCCGCCTGCGCTTCTCCAGCTGCGCCTCGCGGGCGAGTCGCACGAAATCGCACACGACGCCCGCGAACCACGCGCGGTACGACCAGATGTAGATGCGGGCTGTGCTGCCGGACTTGTTCCAGCGGGCCGTCAGCGACGACGAGAAGACCTTGTTGTCGGTGAGCAGGGCGATGTTTTCGAAGGACTGGAAGATGAGGTAGAAGGTGCACTGCGTGACTGCGGTGGCGTACAGGACGCTGTCCTGGCCTTTTTGGGGGCCTTGGAGGAGTTGGCGCATCCAGGCGTAGAGGGGCGGGAGGCCGAGGAGGCGCAGGGTTGTGCGGGCGCTGGAGAGCAGGGTGGCGAGGGCGACGATGGGGGATGGGCCTGGGGTGGCGGAGGTTGGGTAGGCTGCTTTGCCTAGGTATTGGAAGAGTTTGGCCTGCAGGGGGAGGGATTTGGCTTCGAGGAAGGCGAGGAGCCAGAGCGTGTAGTTGAAGGTTGAGAGGAAGGTGCTGGGGCCGCCGGGGGCTGCGAGGAGTCTGTTGTTGAGGTGTTGTCAGATGTATTGATATCGATGTAGATGGGGAGACGGCGTTTCGACGCGCAACGTTGTCGAGACGATACTTGTACGTACTTGTTCAGTCGCAGAATGATCCTGTCCGGCTTGCTAGCGATATCGAGCAGGCCGGATGGTGCTCTCTTCTCTACTTCCTTTGCGACACTCTTTTCGCCCGCCGGAGGGATGTACGAAGGCTCGGTGTTCTCGACTGGAACGCCAGGCTCGGCAGCTGCGTCTGCGGACATGATGTATGTGAATGTTTGGGTGTTGATTGTAAATGGGTTGAGATTGGATTTGGTCGGAGAAATCGGCAGTGAATAGTAAATATTCGCCGCCAGAGAGTAGGCAAAGAGTTCCTGATTTCCAGAAAAAGGTTCCGGGGTGGTGGATGACGGATATGTCGTCTGTGGTGATTGCTGGCACATGGGGACCTTTAACCTCGGCGTCCTCGGCCGTAGGAGAGTTCCATATTATTCCCCCAGAGGGGGGCGATACCTTGTTAGTGTGAGGTGTCCCCGCGAAATAGAACGCGACGAAACGTTTTGATCAAGGGTACTTTTCACTTCCACGCGAGACACGTGTTGAGCAAGGGTTTCAAGTGGGCAGTCGTGGGCGTTCGGGTGCTGTCTCTTTTGTTGGACTTGTTGAAAGGTCGTGGTAGACGAGGCAGTTCTTGAACACGATGGCTCGTTGCAGCTCATGATTATTGCAACACAAAAGTATGCCTTTCACGAGCGTTCAAGCACCCTACGATACGTCAACATGAGTTTTAACGACGCAGTGGCTACATACAACATGACAAGTTGGAACAGAGTTCGAAACTAAAAAAACACGTCTTATCGCAGACAGTGATTTCGTTTTGATATTATTGTTACACTATTGTTACGCTCGGAGGGGGTATATCTTTCGTCAGTCGTTACACGTCAAATTTCGTCATTGCGTTCGCTCTCTTCTTCCATCCATCCTGAACCATTCATACATGGTTCTTCTCGATCTCGTCTCGTCATCTCCCTCGCGTCGATCTCGCTGATGGTCGCTTCCATCGCTTCCATCGCTTCCAAACAAGTCGATGTTTTGGTTTGTTTGTCGGTGTGTGAGTGAGGGTGTACAGCAGTTGGTGTGTTGCCTTAGAGCTGGTGTGTGAAGTCATGTCGACTCATAGTCTGACATGGGGCCAGAAGCGTGGAGTCGGGCCGGTATTGGTATCCTGGTGAGGGGGCATCGACGACTTTAGCCCTGATCGATTGATTGATTGGTTGGTTGTTGTTGTTGTTGCTTCAAAGTGGCAGTGATGATGAGAACACAATCGTGTGTGCATCCAGTAGCCGGCAGTTTGATAGTGATCGAGCTGTGTCCATGTCACAGCTTGAAGCGTTCGTCGTTCAGCTCTGGACCAGGCCGACCATGCCGGCACAGCGCGAACAGTACCACAAGTTCAAGCCGTATTGAACCATGTTGGACTTTCCCGTCCTCAAGTTAGTGCTTGATGTGCTTTGGCACCGTGAGCATCTGGCGACTTCAGGCGCGGAGAACATGTCGAAAGATGTTCGTGAACTGGAGCTCGAGTTCGAACTCGAAGTTGAGCTCGACCTGCTGGACGAGGACGAGTTGATCGAGTCGTCGCTGGTGACTTGGAGCATGTTTTGTTGTGGTACGGGGCGAGGTCTCATCGGCGATGCGTGGGCGGCGGCGGACTGCATCCTCATGAAATCGGGCGAGGCGATGTTTGTGGCTTGCCGTGGTGGGCGATATGATAGTAGCGGGTGTGACGGGTCGCAGTCAGGTTGACCGGGACTGAGAGCGGGTGATGCTGACGGCGTCTCCACGGAGAAGTGGTCGTATACCGGTGGAATGTAGGTGAAGTAGCAGGGCAGGTAGGAAAGATTGCCAGGCGAGCCAGGTTGGTTGGAACTGGACGAGACCATGCTGGTGCGGTGGTAGTAGAGGGCACGCGATCTAGATTACGAGGAATGACGACGGCCGGGATGGACTAGAACGTTGACTGTGATAACCAGCGAAAAACCCGATCTGACGGCCGCAGAGGGCGTCCTGTCGGTTTTGTAGGGTGGCCATCGAGATCGAGAAGGCTCACATCTTCGATGTCCGGAATGATCGGGGCCCATCGAGGCAAAAAGAGGGTTCTGCCTGGCTGCGCTTCGTCCAAACTTAGCTAAGAGGGACGTGTCTCAGCCTCTTAGCACACCCTTGGCGCCACAGGACATCTGTGCATCGAGATCGGGGCTGTCAGGCAGCACGAGATCGAAAGAGGAATCTGTGATCCAAAACCCTGCTGTCCGCGCCTGTCACGCTGATTAGATGTCTCTGAGCCACAGATCGATCTATCTTTCCCCCCATGCTTGTGGCTCGACAGACAGGAAGATCTCTGATCTGACCCTCCACCAAAAGCAGACATCTCTGTGCAGCTTGTACAACAGCACAACACGTGCGACCACACCACATGGACGTTCTTAGTTGCAACGGTAGCAAAAGTATACCCCCAATAATCCTGTGACTCAGGGGGACTGTGCTTGCTGCCCTGGAGATGGCGCTCAGCTCAGCTCGGTGTTCGGGTCGGGTGTAGCGGTTAAGGGCGTAAAGACGCGCAGTGGGAGTAAGTATTATTCCTTCGTGATACTGCGCCTCTTCTCGGTGGTTTGATAAGGTATCGCGAGTGTTATGGTTCCGTTGTTTGCTGGAATGTTACCAGCACGTGAAAACACTGGCCGCCCGCGCGCGACCGCAGCAGGCTGATTTCGAGGGTCTGCAGACCGGTCCAGATCGTTTTCACCCATGCGCAAACATTCAATTGTTTCACCACAATTGATATTATTATGATTATTGCCAAATGCCGCAATCACGTGTTGCTGACGGCCAAGATGGACGCACCGACAACTTGGACGTTGCAATCACATTATTACTATCACAGTGCTATCACAGTGCTAGTGATCAAGAGTGGGATGTGCTTTGAAAGGAGGAAGCAAGGCGATGACTCGCAGTCGCAACGTGAACTCAATTCGCGTCGTCCACGCACGCACACCTCGATAACTCACGCGGTCTGACCACTGGCAGGCAACACAGGACAGGACAGGCTACCAGTGCTTTCAGACCCTTTCATGTGCTTTTCGCTTTCGTTTGCGATTCAAGGGTTTAACAACGGTGCGGCCCGACTTGGACAGGGTGCCGTCCACCGTAGTGAACGAGAGGGGGGCTGAGGATGGTTGCGGCGTCGTAACTCGTAAGAGATCAAGGGCTGAAGGGCTGAGGGAGTTTCGCATGCGTTACACAGCCCTGGAATGGTGTGGTATGTTGCGACGCTTACGTTCCTACACAGCTTATCTTTCTCAGACGGTCTGTTCGCAATCCTGTCGCCTGATGCTACTGTTGCGGTACTTTTTAATCCGAAACACGTGAAACTTCGACGGGCGAAAGGTGCAAGAAGTCGTGTCTAGGCGTCCACTGTCCCACGTCCCACAGCTCGCGGAGATATTACAATTACAGTAGTAGAATGCCTGAACCTGCCAGCAGCGCGTATATAGCTTTTGTTTTTGTTTTTGGTTTTGTTTCGGTTTTGCCTCTCGTTTTTCCTCCGTTCTGTTGATGCTGTTGCAAAGAAATAAGAGATCCCGCCCTCGAAATGCTATGCACATGCGTCGTCGTCGTAAAAATACTGTCGAGCCGCCCTTTTGTTTCAACTTTGGAAAAATTGCCGATGGAAATGGACAACAAACAGTGAAATCTCGCTCTTCACAGCTGACGCCTGAACCTAGAAGATGAAATGAAAGAACCGCCCTGATTAGGCTGACCCATCGACTGCAAGCAGCCAGCACGCCTAAATCAAAAGATGCTTTCCCTGGTACCGCCACCAGTTTTGCCGGGTATCTGCCTCTTTCCAGACTGCGTACGTTCTTGTTAGCGCGTGGACATACAACTTGGGCAACGCGAGTCGACTCACCATCGATACCGCCCGTGACACCCTTCTCATCGACCTGCCAGTGCCCTCTCTCGATATGCTCGAGCCAGTTCTCCAGGATCGCCACCAGCTTAGGCCCATGTCTCATCACGAACGGATTGATGCCGGTCTGGTACAAATCACTGTGCGAGCGGATGATGGGCTTGAAATCCGCAGTTCTCGCATACCTGTTGCCGCCCAGCTTGATCGGCAACACGAACCTACACGCGTCCTCGAAGGGATTCTGCGCGTTGGGGAAAGCGTCGAGGTACAGTCCGCAAGGAACGGATTCGATTGTCGAAAAAGGCCAGCGGAATTTGGCTTCTTTGGCCGAAACTGTCCCCTCCGCCCGCAAGAACAGGAATGGCATTTTCATGCCTTCGGTCTCTTTGGGGTATTGCTGCAGGATCTTCTTGAAAGGCTGGTTGAGAAATTCTTCGACTTTGGGTAGTCGCACGCCTGGCGCAACGTACCAGACGTGCGAGTAATTTGCGTGCGAGAGCAGGTCGTATGCGAATCCGCGCGGGATGCCGGCGACGGTCAAGGCTGTGCGCGAGGCCAGCGGTTCGGCGTCGTCTTCTTCCGAGCGCTTCAATCCCAAGGGGTCGGCGCGCTTTTCGATCGCTTCCACGAGGCGCAGCCAGGTGTTGAGGCATGCCTCAAGGTCGCCTTTGGTGTAAGCCTGCAGCACCCACGGCCGTGACTTGAACTGCACGCGGTCGTTGCCCATCTTGATCTCCGTGGCGGGACCTTCGGCGGCTTGGCCGACGCTGTCGTGCAGCGCGATTGCCTTCTCGGCTTCCACCATGTCGATGTAAGCGCTCAGGATGCTTTCGAGGGGCTGCCAGGGGAGCGAGGTGTCTTTGAAGTTGAAGACGTGGTTGTAGGTGGGCATGAAGATGGCGCGGTGCTCTTGTTGGTCGTAAACGATTCCGGCCGGGTGAGTCACATGATCGCGCGAAGTGCTGTAGAGCACAATAAACCGGTGCTTCTCATCCTTTGAAGGGCTCCGCTCTGCATCTTCCAGCACTTCGCCGAGCTGCAGGACGTCTTTGGGGCTGGCGAGTCCAGAGACGTGGTAGAAGAAGTTGTGGCCCGGGACGTCAAAGACCTTTGACAGGTACCGCACCACCGAAGGCCGTAAGAGTTTTTTCAGATCGTCGTTGCCGTGCCTACTCCACCAAGATTTCTTCTCCATCTGCGGAATCCGCTTGCCACTGCAGACCCATCCGTAGAGCAGGAGGGTGTTGTGCAGAGCCGCGCATCGGTCTATGTCCAGGTCGTCGCCATTCTTGGGCGGCTGCTTGTCGTTGACTCTCTGTCTCGCAATGGGTCCGAAGAGGGTAAGAGTCGTCATCCGGATGTTGAGGCCAGGACCTTTCTTGGCTTGCAGACGCTTGGGGACTTTGTGTTGATCCGCTGCTTTGTCTGCTTCCTCGCTGATAGTATACATGGATGGATTGAGGGGATTGAAGACGGGAGAGCGGTCAAGAGTCGTGACACACGCGGTTGCAGTTGCGTGCAGTTGCCGCGTATCGGAGTTTGCGCGTTGCGTTAGGCTGTTTCTTTTCCTTCGGGATCTGAACGTGTGACGGTGATGAAAAAGTTCACGTCATAACGGCCCTTTGGAAGGTATGGCCGACCATTAGTATTAGTCTACCGCGCCTGTGCGCCGCCTGGACCGTCAAACATGCTCCGTTTTCCTGGGGCACATGACTTGACTTGGACTAGCCTTTGCTTGGATTTCCTTCGGTCTTTGCTATACCCATCCTGTGATTGAACGCGAATGTTGCTATGTTGGGGGTGATGGCGGTAACGATCACATCAGCGTCCTGCCATTGCTATAGTGGTCCTGACTAACACGCCATCCTCCCCCCAATGGTCCATCGTTAGAAAGTTATTCGACATCCCAGTCCTTCAATGGATATGCACAATGATGTCGGCGCTCGGGCGGGTTCCTCGCGGGCAACATCGGCTCCAAAGTCTGGTCTTTTGATCCTTGTCCATTCGTCATGCAACTTCTCGAACACTCTTTAGACTACGACTGGAGGTACTCGATACAGAGTACACTTGACCGAAGTGCTAGAAGCAACAAGAAGGTCATCGCACCGATCCGAGACTGCAGGACAACAGCCTTTCAGCGACATCTTCAGCGAAGACACCCTCGACAGCTTTCGCTCGGCGCGTCGAGATCGAATCAATCATGCTGATCAAATAAAATGAGTTTCCTTTATTCGAAAGATGCAAATCTTTTCATCGAATCATCTAGATTCAACGGTGAGATGGCCGAGCGGTCTAAGGCGCCAGCTTAAGGTGTTACCATCCGGTACATCATACAATCGCTGGTCCGAAAGGGCGTGGGTTCAAATCCCACTCTCATCAACATATCTTTTGCTTTGTATACCATCGTTTTCCGTCTGGAACTCCTAGGACACATACGCCTGGCATCGACCTTTTGCGTTGCACGCAGTCGAATGGAACATTTTTTGAAAGTCATCATTAGGTGAATTTGATGACATGAAGTGCTGTCATTAATCTCTGCCAAGGGTCAACGGTAACTACATGTACGGTGTGAGGCATTAGACCATGTGCTATCTAACAAGTCAATGCTACTTGGACTGGGTGGGTGATCTTTCTGTTCCAACGAAGGAGTTCATGAATTGAGACTCTGCGTTGATCGGGCCAGGCCACCTCTGGATTCAATTCTATTGATCGATCATGATGAACGTTCGATAAAGATATAATATTCCTCCATGGCTTACACCACCTCCGTCGTGCTGTTTCGCATCATCTGTCGTGTCCAAGTTGGATTAGAACTATTCGTTCAAACACCAATCATCGATCGCCATCTCGAAGGAGTGCGGCTGGAAGCCAAGTGTAAGTTCGCTCCCGTACAACGACATCGTACGACTTGCGACAGGCTTGTTCCACTTCATCATAAAAGCGAATGCGATCGTACGACGATGGCTTTCAATATGAGAGGTATAAAGCGCTTGCTCGGTCTGGCATGTTCAGTCGACCAACCCTAGACACAAATTCTTCGGCTAGACTACCATGGAAAGTATTCGCGTCCCCTTCAAGCAAGATGACTTCGGCAACGACATCTTCGCCCGTGTCAGCTGGCAGATGCATGAAACGCAGCCTTCCGCACCGAAGCCCATCGGTAAATCCAAGACTCCACCTATACCTTCCAGGCGATCTGACTGACAGTGTACTTACTAGTCCTCATCTATCACGGCGGCGGCCTAATGATAGGCAGCTCCGAAATCATCCCCCAACCGCAAATCGACTGGCTCACGAGCCGCGGTCTCATCGTAGTGATACCAAACTACCGCCTCGCCCCCCAAGTGACCGGATCCATCAGCCTAGCAGACGGCGTAGAAGCTTACGACTGGGCCACCTCCAGCCTTGCGGCCATCATGAAATCCCAACACGACGTAGTAGTCAACACCTCCTCGATCGCAACCATGGGCCACTCCTCAGGCGGGACGATCGCACTGCACGTGGGATCCTGCAGACCAACACAAGCCATCACGGCATTCTACCCGTCGCTATACCTGTCTGACGAGTCTCTAGACTGTCACAAACCGTACCACGGCCCGCCTTTTGGCGACGTGCCCGACTATACCCCCACCGAGGAGGATTGGGAGTCGATTGCGCCTGCTACAAAGCAGATATCAGAAATGGATCTGCCCGGACCTGACACGCCGCCTCATCCGCGCATCAAGTGGCAGGTGGACAGGTGTACCAAAGGTTACTGGCTGAGCACACTCTGTCCCGACGGCGATTATCGCTCGATCGATCCGCTCACTCGACTGAACGCCCACTGGCCCCCCGTCATGATCGTCACGGGAGAGGGAGAGACCATTCCCGGCAGTACCATGGATCTTGTCAGACGCGCGGAAGTCGACATGCGAGCTGCGGGTGTCGAAGAGGTCGTGGTGAAGGCCGTCGCTGGTGTTGGTCACATGTTTGATCTACTGAAGCCTCTTGGAGCAGGAGACTTTGGGCCAGAGTGGCAAGCTGTGGTTGGAGGACTGGAGTTCTTGGAATCTCACGTTAAGCGGTGATTTCTCTGGATACTAGTCTACCTTAGCATGGAAATTCACAGTTTGAAAAGAAGTGGAACAAGAAAAAGAACAAGTTGCGAGAGAAACACATCGTAGCATACAAACTCCAAATCCGTAACCCAGGATCCCCATACAAGCGCCAGCCTAAGGCTTCGATATAGTGATTTCGAAACTCTGGCAACCGCCTCTGCCGTATTCTCCAAAATTGATGTACCCGACTCTCAACCTTGCGCAGATGGTTTAGAACTGCGCCATGCACCACTTGTACGGGATCCACTGGGCCGGCGAACAGTTGCCGTTGATCGCCACCTTTATCCCGCTGCCCTGGAGGCCCAAAGTCAAGACGCCTTCGCGGGCGTAGTCGGAGGGGACGACGAGGTCATTGGCGGGCTTGCCGTTTTTTGTCTTCTTGCTGCAGAATGCCTCGATGGCTTGGTTGACTTTGGGGAAGTTCTTGCCGCACTTGACGGCGTTTTGGAAGTCGGTTGCTGCTGATGCTGATGTGGCGAGGAGTGTGAGCAGGACGATGATGGTTGTGGATACGGTGAGGATCTTCATTGTTGGATTTTGAGGGTTGTGTTGCGTTTCTGTCTTTTCGCGATGGTGGAGCGTGTGAGCGGAAGGGTGGTGCTGACGATGATCAGAAGATGCAGCGCTTTGCGAGAGGTTCGTGGCATAAGGGACTTTCTTGGGACAAAGGATTTGGTTGATAATACTAATGGACTCCTAGGATCGATTGCAAATTGCATGGATATCTTGCTTCTTTGTAATCGATCAAAGCGGCGACAAAGCATTCTTCGAACGCGTAAAGGATTCAGACATAGCTCACTCTGTTTTCTGACAACCTAGGACTTCCGGTGCATCAATTTTATCGATCTCTCTCTGTGATCCTCATTATCTGAGCTATCTTCAGTGAAATGGAAAGAGTACCAACACTGTAACAGGTTGCGGTGGAGGTTGGTGTGCTGTGGAAGTCCTGAGCGCTTCGTCTGTCGTCGTTGTTGTCGCGTCTGTATCGGGCCCCATTTGGTCGATTTATCCTGCAACAGATCGATGGGGGTTGTGTTGTTGAGTACAAGGGCCCTATCTTTGTCAAGACCCGTGTCCCTTGTCTCGAAGTGCGATTGCGATTAACGTCAGCTCCATTTGAACATCCTACCCAACAATCACAAACGCTAAAGCGAAAAAAGCATAGCAAACTCCAAGACATGACAGGCACTAGAGAGAGATACAGTTATAACATCGAACAATACTAACAGCTCAATAACTTCTACCTCAAACCGTCATCATCATCAATCGATAATCGACCCAACCACAATCAACATCAGTATCCTTCCCCACCCCATACTCCGCCAGTAAATCGTCGTAAAAGTCATAGAACCGTGAATCCCTTTTCGACTCTGCTGTAAAGATCGTCCCACTTGGGTGGTGTCTTGTATGCAGTAATGGTATATCACCCGTCCGGCGTTGGTCAGAATCCGGTAGTTCGTCTCGTTCCATCGAGCATCTTGTTGTGGGAATGAAGCCAATGTCGACGGACATCGATCGCCTGGGGTAGCGAGAAGAAGTTCTGATAGTGTCACGTTGGGAATTACATGTATTGGGATTTTGTAGATTGGCCAGGTCGAATGGATTGCTGAGCGTGCTGTGTATTGTCCTGCTCTCGGGCCCGTGTGAGGGCTGGGATTCATTTCCGGCCCAATGATGCGGTTGGTCGTAGTTGATAGTGTGTGCGTTTGTTAGTGTTTCCTGGCTTGTTGATGGTGAATACGAGACATCGAATGCTTCGAAACCGAACGGGTTACCCGGGTCTTCGTAGACTGTGTTTCGGACCTTGCGGAGTTTCCTTTGAGTGGAGAGGCGGATGTACAGGTCACTGCTGTTTGCGTCGTCTTCGGGAGACTTTGGGTTATGCCCTTTTATTCGGCGGGTTACAGACGAGTCCCGAGGTTCTATGAAGTCAGTCAACACACATGGTAATCAGCGAGAAGGTAAAAGCACGAGAGATGACGTGAGAAAGATCATTGCGAGGAAAATACTTTACGGGTCCAGCCCGTTTCATTACACGTTACCTCAAGTCATGATCCATCTTACCTGTACCCATAAATTCCATTCCCAGCAAAAGCAAAAGCAAAACAAAAAACAAAAAACAAAAACAAAAGGAAATCGATCACTCACCGCCGTTCTTCTTGAAAGCATAGCAAGCCTCGCACAATCCCATCTTGAGGTGATTGCGGGAGGGCATGTGGCAACCATTGTTAAAGTAAGGGGTGCCGGGCATCTCACCGCAGAACTGAATGGCACCTGCAGGGGCGGCGTCAGTCATCCCAAAGTCCATATCAGAGCAGTCCGAGTCCTTGCGGCTGGACTTGAAAGCATCGAGCTTGCGGCTCAGTTGGAGAGCGAGCTTCTCCGTCTTCGTAAGCCTCACGAGCTCAGTCTCCGCGTCGAACTCGAAGGCTGCGGCGCGCTCTTCGGAGGATAGCGAGGCGTGGGGAGGGGAGTACTTCGCGGCATCAGGAGTAGGAGGACGTGGCTTACCTTGGAGGAGGGCAGCAGCGCAATCCTGCTCGTGGATCTTCTGGTATTCCGATGCCGTGCGGGCGCGGAATGAGCGCTCCTGCATCATGGCCTCGTATGCAGCCTCGACGGGTCCGTCGCCCCAGGCCTCGCCGGGGTGTGAAGCCTTTTGCTTTTCGACAATCATCTGCTGTTGGTGGAGAGGGCGAGACATGGGATCAGCCCGACGAGCGGCCTCGACCTCACGCTCACGCGAGCGAGTCGCGCCTGCGACGAACGATTCACGCTCAGCCTGGTTCATTGTCAGGATGTCGACCTTGCTTTTGGTCCACTTACCTGCGCTCTTGGCGGCGTCTACCAGACTGCCACGGCGGGAGCCTGATGGAGTGAAGAAGCCGCTGAGGTTAGAGTTGGTCCTCTTGCGGAGCATGGGCGGCACGCCCTTCGACGATCCGGGACGGGAGTCCGTTGCTCGCGGCGTTGCAGGTGGAGTCTGAGCCGAAGCCAACGCTTGAAGTTGTGCCTTAGCGAGAGGACGCAGTTCGTGACGCTTGGTTGTTCCAATGGGAGCCTGAGGCGCGGAGCCTTCGGGTGACTTGTGGAACTGGTCGAACTTACCTGTGGCATCGCGAGAGATGAATGGAGGGATAGCGTCGGTCGGAATGCGTGGGAGTGCTTTGTTCAAGTCTGGAGCGCCACTGCTATTAGCGCGCGCTGAGTGCTGCGGTCGGCTCTTTGTTGTGCTTGAAGAGGACTGGGTGCGGTCACCAACCGGCTTGCGAGATGGTACTGACGACTTGGACACGGCAGGATACGGACCATTTTGCTGCTGGCTACTGCCAGAGCCGACGGGCTTGCGGTGGATCGCCTGTCCTCTGCTCTGTGAGGGGTTCTGGTTTGACGAGCTCATCTGAACGGACACGCCACTCTTGATGCCGTAGTGACCGGCCTGGTTTTCGTGGTAGATCTGGGAGGTGGTCTTGTTGTCGCCGAAGCTTGACATTGCTG
>Ga0265797_10005917_pt1 | contig 17624 bp, 18 predicted proteins | sample P2T30metagenome_FD_192433 | JGI IMG/M metagenome (GOLD analysis project Ga0265797, IMG submission 192433) | Plant litter microbial communities from East Loma Ridge, Irvine, California - P2 T30 | ecosystem: Environmental > Terrestrial > Plant litter > Unclassified | place: USA: California...
ACACCTTCGGTAGCCTCGCGTCCGAGACCGACGGCCGCGGCAACACCATGCGCTACGCCTACGACAAGCTCGACCGCCAGATCAGCGCCACCGACTCGGGCCTCATCCTCCGCGACGACAAGACGTTCGACAAGGCCGGCCGCGTCCTGACGAGTAAAAGCCCCACCGGCACCATCACCAACACCTACGACCAGCTCGGCCGCCAGCTTTCCACGACCAACACCGCCGGTGGCGGCACGGTCAGCTACACCTACGACAAGGCCGGCAACCAGCTCACCCAGACCGACTCCTTCGGCACGTACGCCAACACGTACGACGCCTCGAACGTGCTCACCAAGACCACCTACCCCAAGGCCGGCACCACGCAGGTCATCGAGTACGAGACCGACGCCAACGGCCGCCGCACGAACACCTGGCTGCAGGCGAGCGGCGACCGCACCGCCTGGGCTGGCAAGCAGACCACCGGGTACGACACCTCGGGCCGCGTGTCGAGCCTGAAGGCCTGGACCGGTACCGGAGACAGCAGCAACACCGCCGTCTACGACACCACCTACTGCTACAACGCAGCCAGCGCCGCCCCCACCTGCGGCACCACCCCCGCCGGTGACCGCGACAAGCTGCAGTGGTCCAAGGACAACCTCACCGGCCAGACCACGACCTACAGCTACGACACCCAGGGCCGGGTCACCAAGGTCGCCCAGGCCGGTGGCACGAACGCGAACACGTACGCCTACACCTACGACGCCCGAGGCAACCGCCTCACGGCCGTCGTGACCGGTGCGAACCCGTCGTCGCAGACCCTGACGTACAACGCGGCCAACCAGATCACCACCCCCGGGTACACCTACGACGGCTCCGGGAACCTGACCGCCAGCCCCACCACGGCGTTCACCTACAACGCCGCCCAGCAGATGACCCAGGCCGTCGAGAACGGGGTCACCAGCAGCTACACCTATGCCGGCGTCGACCAGAAGGCCGTCCTCTCCCAGGACGTCTCCAAGGGCACCAGCCACAACGCCACCTACGGCAAGGCCGACCAGAACGGCAACCCGACCATCGTCACGTACACGGCAGGCAGCTCCGGCGCCCACGTGTACTCCGACCCGATCACCGGCCAGGCACTCATGCTGACCACCTCGTCGGACATCTCCGCCCTCTACGTCTGGGACGGCCTCGGCAACCCCGTGGGCCTTCTGACCGACTTCGCCACCAACTCCTTCTCCTACGCCTACGACCCCTACGGCACGCGTGCGCTGACCGCAGGTGGCACCGGAAGCGGCGCCGGTCAGAACCCGTACTCGTTCAAGTCCGGTATCCAGGACCGCGGCACCGGGCTCGTCAAGTTCGGACTCCGCTGGTACGAACCCACCACCGGCACCTGGACCCAGCAAGACACCCTTGACGCCCCCCTCGATCCTGGGAACGCCAACCGATATGGGTTTGCAGCCGGCGATCCAGTTAATAACGAAGATCCCACTGGGCAGGTCACGACAGGGTGCCTGGTATCAGGCGGTGTTACTGTTGGGCTCGGCCTCCTTGCGGCTGGTCTCACCGTGGGTGCTCTTGCCGCTTCAGGTACGATCGTCGGGCTGCCAGCGGGCGCCGTCCTGGGGGCAGGTGCTGCGGCGGTTGGCACCGGTGCTGCCGTATCAGCTGTGGGTACTGCCTTCGAATGTCTGTGAGAACAGTAAATGACTATTGCAATTACGCTCCTACTCGCGGGCGTAGTCGTCATTCTTGCCGGGGTTCTCATCACACTTCGCTTAGGCGGGCGCAAGTCAGGTGAGCAACTTACGACTCAGCGAAAGACGATGATCGCTGTAGTTGTGTTGGGTGCCCTGATCTTGATCACGGGGTTCCTGCTGCTGCTCATCGCTTGACGTAAGGAACGTCAGAACAGCCCCGCACATTAGTGCGGGGCTGTTCTGTACCGCATGGATGAGCGGCTAGCTTCAACCGCGTACACCTAGCGTCAGTGAGCTGCGCCTAATCGTCACGAACGGATTTGCTCTGGTCCTGGAAGTTGAAGTCGCCCCTCTAGCTGGAGCTGTTGCACGGTCTCCAACTTGGAGTGCTCATCGAGTTGCGGCAAGCCCCAGGGCACGATCGGCGTTGAGGGGCCTTCGCGTCGCTCTGGCAAGTACACAAGGTATGGCAAGTCGTTGTCTGCGCGGATCTGGACATGACGGCCGGCGGCGTCTCCATCCCGCACCGCGGCCGCGTGCTCTGCTCCGTCGATGAAGTCCGCTTGGTGTTGGTAGGTGAAGAGGGTCCCCAGGTGGAACTGCGTGCCGAAGATCTTGAGCTCGAAGTCGGGGTCTTGGAGGACCATAGCCGTCGGCCCGCGGTCCAGTGCCTCTGCCACCTCTTGTTCCCCGTGGAAGACCGAGTTGTACCCGTTGATGCCCGGGAACGCCACGGCCTTGCCCTGCAGCAGCAGCGTAGCGATGCGAGCCCAGATGCGTTCTTCCGAGCTCAGCGCCCCTTCAGGCAGTATGAACGTGACGTCAAGTTCGTCCTCGATCTGGATCAGGTCGTCGAGGTAGCTCTCGAAGGTCGGGTTTCGCGGGAACGCGTGCCCGTCGTAAGCGACGACCATGCGATCTTTGCCCTGAATTTCGAGCTCGAGGCGGCCGCTCTCAGGGGCTTTGGTGAGGAAGCGGATCAGAGCACGCACCTCGCGAATGCGGTGGCCGGAAAAGTCGGTCGAGAAGTCGAGCTTGCCCGCGCCGGTGCGGGAGAAAGGGAACATCCACCGCGTGACGAGTCCACCCGGGCTCTCGACTACTACCCGGCCGGCCTCGGAACCTGGCGCAATGACCTTTACCACCCCGTTAATTCGAGCCATCCGTTGGCCGCTCCTGGTCTTCGCCTCGATGGTCGCAGTTCGGTCCTCACCGTTTTCGAGCGGCAGCAGCGTGATCTCGCCGCCTTGATGCTTTGCGGCGAACCAGTCCGGTCCCTTAAAGGTCACGGAATCGACCACTCGACTGTCGAGCGTGACCGGTTCGGTCAGCCCGAAGCGCATGGCGTCGTCGTAGGTCTCGCGTAGAGCAGCGGTCTCTGGGGAGAAGCTCGTGGAGAGGTCGATCTCCAAGGGCTCGCGATCGCTGGCGTCCTCTGTGAGTGCTCGGAACTCCTGGGTGGTGTTGCCGTGCTCGTCGACGGAGACCGCAACGCCCCAGTGGTCGCTGCGCTTCCGGATCTGCGTCTGCATCTTGGACATGACCGCGAAAACGTCACCCGAGCGATTCATGGCGTGTTCCTCACGGCCAACATCGCGAAGCAGCTCCCGCCCGCGGTCGACTCCGAAGCGCTGCAGCACGGCAGGAGTGTCACCCAAGAGCCCGTCGAGCTCCGCCGCCCCGAGCACGTCGACTACGACGTCGCGCTCACCGCGCAGGTCCTTAACGAAGGTGAGCTCGCCCGGCGACGGGTTGCTTGGCGTGACGAGCGTCCACTCTTTCGGCTTGTGGTTCGACCACGCCCGCTCGAACGACTCCTTGATGGCTGGTCGCCGACCCTTGCCCCGGCTGGGCCAGCCGTCCGTGTAATGCTTCAGCTGATAGATCGCGACGATCTCGTCAGTCTTGGTGTCCCAGACGCCGACGTCGACGCCACCGTCACCACCTCGTCCGCTGAGGGCTCGAGCACGACGGTTCTTCGCAGGGTCGGTAAACACGCGAACGAGCAGCATCTCGACCACTCGGTTGAAGCGAGCCTCCTCCATGCTGTTCCAGTTGATCGGGTCGTCCACGCGATCCCCCTTCTTCTCGAACCAAGGCTACGGGCGCCGCCCGACACCCCCCGAGTCCCTCAGGAGTGCCCGATGGCGGGGACTTGCTCAGGCCTGGTGGAGGAGCCCTTCGCGTCGAGGCTTCGTAGCGTAAATTTCCAGCGGTCAGTTAGATCGGGTGCAATCGCCGCCAGGAGCGTCCTGCCCGCCCGGGAATTGCCCGCTGTCGTGCGAGCTCCCGGTCGTACGCGTCGTGCCACGCTGCTGCCCGGGCTCGCTTGCGATCGGCTTTGAGGACCGACCGGACAGTGGGCAAGACAAGGGCTGCGGCCATCAGTCCGAAGATGCCCATGCCCACGGTCACACTGAACCACCGGCCCAAGGGATCGATGATCGGTTCTGTGAGAACCGCGATTCGCATGCTGTCCGGAGTGACTGTCAGGAATAGGGCGAGGATCGCAAGGCCCATTACCTCGATCGCGGGAAGAAGCGCAGCTTCCTGGTCCTCACTCTGGAGGCGTAGCTGAGCAAGTACGAGCGGCTGCACGTCCGGTGGAGCCTGGGCGAAAGCCGCCAATCGCTCGAGGGTGATCTCATCGTCGCCATGGAGATGAGCGGCGACGGCCGGGCGCTCGTCGACAGGATCTTTTTTGGCTCGGCCCAGTCTCACGAGGCGTCCCGCTGCGGCGGTAGCTGCCGGAGTCGGCGGTAGAGGGTGGCTCGAGACATGCCGAGGTCGCGGGCGACTTGAGTAGCGGGCTCGCCGGCGTCGATTAGTCGGGCGGCGTTGGCGATCTGGGAGGCGGTGAACGCTTGTCGGCGGCCGCCGAGGTCTTTGCCTGCGGCTCGCCGCTTGGAAACGGAGTCCGTGATCCGTTCTCGCTTGATCTGCAGCTCCATCTGTGCCAGAGCGGCCATGACGGTGAAGACCATCGAGCCCATGGGGGTGGCAGTGTCGACATCGCCACCACCGAGATTCAGCACGCGTAGTGACGCCCCACGGCGGGTGAGGTCTTCGGCGAGGGTGAGCATGTTCTGTGTCGAGCGTCCGAGGCGGTCGAGGGTGGTTACGACAAGGGTGTCGCCGTCGTGGAGTGCATCGACAGCGCGGTCGAAGGCGGGTCGCTTCGCCCGCGCACCCGAGACGCCGTGGTCTACGTACAAGTCGTCACGTCTAACACCGGCGCCGAGTAGGTCGACCTCTTGCCGGTCGGTGTCCTGTTGGCGCGTCGACACGCGCGCGTACCCGATGAGCTTGGCCAACGTCTCCACCTGTCTCGCAACCGACCCTGAAGACACCAAGTCTGCCTCGTGCTTGCAGTACAGGGTTGCGAGACGCGCCGACCCAGAAAGACAGGGCTTCGCGTCCGCGGCCGACGAGGCGTCTTGCATCCCTAGGGTTGTGCAACTAGCTAAGCGCGGTGCCCACGTGGTCGCGCGACTCTAATTCTGTCAAACGTGCAGACTGTGACTCTTGATCCCGCCGCGTTCGCGCCCAGCTCGATGACTAGACCGTTCGTAGTCCAACAACTACGGGCTTACGCTACTGGCCGTCTAGTGCCTCAAGGTCCGTGGCCCAACGATCTACGCCGCTCGAGTGCCACGCGACGGCCCGGTAACCCTCGTCTTTCAGGCGCTCGTCTGCCTCTAAGACCGGGTCGTGGTGGAGATCGCGGGTCGGCAGGATGACAGTGGTTGAATCGCCGGTCTCTGGTGCGAGAGTCAACAGCCATGCACCGCCTCCGCCGGATGAATTGACCGGCACGTCGCGGTGAATATAGGCACTTTCGGCCAGCGAGGTCATGGCCAGCACAATACGGCCTCACCCGCCCTTACTCTTGCAATAGGGCTGAGAGATCCAAGCTCACCGCCTCACAGGAGAAGCACCTCGTCCAGCTGCACCGCAGAGGCGCGCACACCACGAGTGAGATAGCTGAGCTGTTTGGCGTCGCCCGTTCGACGGTCTACCGCGCAGTCCATCGGGCAGAACAGTCAAGAGCGTTGCCGCATTAAGGCCGACTTAGAAGCTGAGTAGGGTCACTTGGAGACGGCGCGCTTCTACGACGGCTCCGGCGGTGAATCCGCTATTTGACCAGATAGCGGGTAGGCCGTGGCCGTGGGCTGCGCCAAAGATATTCTGAACCACGGGTCGACCAACGGGACCGGACAGGTTCTTTACCTGCACGGCGTAGCCCCCTCCAATGACGTCGATTCCTCGGTCATTCGTAGCTGCTGTTACTCCGCCACCAAGTTGCTCTGCCACCCACAACTCGGCGTACCTCGCCTCTGCCGAGCCGGGTCGTGGCCGACGTTGAGACAGCGCAGGTCGAGTGGTGACCAGGGTATCTGATGAGGAGTACTTGGCTACGAACTCGTCCGTCACGCGCCGTCGAGTGTCAGGGTCTCGAAGGTGCGGGTAGCGAATTCCGGGATCGGGGAAGCTGCCGTTGTTGCCAAGAAGGGCTCGCCATCGAAGAGCGGTGGCGATGGCCTCAGAAGTAATTGTGCCGAGCTCTGTCAGGTAGAGCCTGGCGACTCTCAGCTGAGTAGGGGTGAACTCGTCCTCTGGATTGACGTTGAAGTAGGTCTCGCCGAAGTCTGAGGCCAGGTCGTTGAGCTCGCGTTGCAGAGCTTGATCGCTTGTTGCCGCCTTGTTGATGTCGGCGGACGAGTCGTGGATGCGGGGATATGCCTCGCCGAACTGCAGGCCCGTTTCCACCGCTTTCTCACGATGCAAGGGATTAATTTTCATGTTGCTCCGGCGGGGTCAGAATGCGTGCGAAGTGTTTCACAGGGGCACCGTAGTCCTAAGGCAAGTAGAGCCCGGAAAGCTCTTCCGCGAAGTTTGGCCTACTTAGAAGCAAGCGCGTCGAGGACGGCGTCTATATCAATCGGCGGATTCTTTGGAACCATGCTGGTAGATGCAACTTCGAGGGCGACTTCGGGTCGCTCATCGAATTTCTCCGTGTGCAGCGTGAAGGTGTTTCGAAATCGGCGGGGCGAGATTTGGTCTCGCATGACGGGTGCTCGGTAGACCGAGACCAGGCCGTAGCGCTGTAGCTCGGCAATACCTCGTGCTCGCGTGGTCTCGGAAAGCGCGTACCGGTCGGATGCGACCTGAGGAGTGAACCAGAGGTTCTCGGGATCGCGACCCCGGGCAGAGCTCAAGAGAATGAGGAGCATCGCGAGTCCGGGACCATCGAGTGCTGCAATCCACCCGCTTGTCCACAAAGAGACTGGAAGCTTCACGTACCGCTGGGTGCGTCGTCGCACCTTGGGATCAGCTCCCTTAACCGCAGCCCACGCTTCGCCTGGGTGGGTGTACTCGGCTCCGGTCTGCAACTCGGAGAGGAGCGTGAGTTGAGCTGTCTTTCCAGGGCGCCGATCGGACTTTAGAAACTTCTTTTCGGTCAGAGTCCTCAAGGCGTCATTGACACGCGCGGCACCTTTTCCGTCGGGGTCAGGGAGACCAATGAGTGCAGCCCACACTCGTGCACCTCTTCGTACGGAATACGGCGCAGCTGTCGCCGTCCACAAGATCGAAAGCAGGACTTTGACCTTGACCTCCCCGCCCCGTCCGCCTCGCATGAGGCTTGCCAAGGGCGGGACTACGAGGGGGGAAGAGGACTCAATGAACCCAGCCCTCAGAGGTACCGAATCACGCTGCGCCCGCTCCGAGAGTTGCGACGCAACCTCACGTGCAGTTGCTAGATCGTTGTCCATCGCCGCAGCTCCCAGAGATATCTAGATGAGTCATCACATAGTACCCTACGCAAGCAGCGGCCTAACCCCACTCAAGCAACGGAACCCTGTCATCCAAGCCACAGCACCTTGACTATTTCACTCACTTGGCGTACACTAGCAACAGGATTTGACACCTGGCCCCTCGTCCTGCTAAGCTAGCCATGTCGCACCAAGCAGTTAGGGATCCACCAGACTCCTGAGCAGCATGGTGGCTACGACAGCCAGTCGTGTTCTCGCGTACGTTGCCGCAAGCCGGCGGTGGACGGGCCAAGCGACACTGAAGCACCTGGGTACCGCGGTATCCAGGTGCTTCGTCGTGCCAGCGGTCAGAGGGTGTCGACGTCTGACCTCTGCGTGTCGGCTGGGTGGCGCATAGTGTGTTCCCGTGCCCTCCGACCCCCTCGCCGCGCTCAGCTTCGACCCGGCAACGGCTCGCAAGGCGCGCGGCGCCTTCTTCACCCCGGCCGGAATCACCCAGCACCTTGCGGAGTGGGCAATCCGGAGTGCGGACGACCGCGTGCTGGAGCCCAGCACGGGAGAGGCGGCCTTCCTCGAAGCCGCTGTCACTCGTCTGAAGGCTCTCGGAAGCAGCTCCCCGGTCGTGGACGGGGTCGAGATTCACGCACCCAGCGCTCACGCTGCAGAGTCAATTGTTGCGACAGCCGGCGGCCGGGCACAGATTCAAATAAGCGACTTTTTCCTCGTAGAAGCGGCCGCAAGCTACGACGCAATCATCGGCAACCCGCCCTTCATCCGGTACCAGGAGTGGACCGGGGAGCAGCGCGACCGGGCCCGCTTCGCAGCCCTCCAACAAGGCGTTGCCCTCACAGGGCTCGCCTCCAGCTGGGCTGCGTTCGTGGCTCACTCGGCGGGCTTCCTCAAGCCCGGCGGACGCCTCGGGTTGGTCTTGCCCGCCGAACTGCTCAGCGTGAACTACGCAGCACCCATCCGGCGCTTCCTGCTCGAAAACTTTGCCAGCGTCGAACTCGTTGTCTTCGACGAGCAGGTGTTCCCAGACGCCGAGGCAGACACAGTGCTGGTCAAGGCCGACGGCTGGAAGCAACAGCCCGCTGACCACGCCATGCTCCGGCAAACGCGCAATGCACAGACCCTCAGCACCCTCGACGCAGGCACCTCCTGGGCGCCACTAGACACAACTGCACGCTGGACCCCCATGGCACTGTCCCCGTCAACGGCCGGCGTCGTCGAGCAACTCCGAGCAGAAGGCCAGTTCCTTCCGCTGTCGGAGTACGGCGATACCAGCCTCGGCGCCGTCACAGGCGGAAACAGGTTCTTCGCCCTCTCCCCGCAACGGGTGCGCGAGCTCGGAATTCCTCGCCGCGACCTCCTCCGAATCAGCCCCCCAGGAAGCGCCCACCTGCGCGGCCTCGCGCTGACTGACCGCGCTATGTCACGCCTGGGTCAGGCTGGTGAACCGACCTGGCTGCTCTACCCGAGCAGCACACCTTCGGCCGCAACGCTGCAGTACATCGCGTTCGGACACGCCACCGGCGTCGACGAGGCCTATAAGTGCCGTGTCCGCAAGCCGTGGTGGAAGGTGCCCGTCCTTACAGCACCAGACCTCTTTCTCACCTACATGAACGCCGACACAGCAAGGTTGACCACCAACACCGCCGGCGCCCGCCACCTCAACAGCGTGCACGGCGTCTACCTCACCGAGGCTTACAGGGACCTCGCCCGGGACGTTCTTCCCGTGGCCTCCCTCAACACGATGACCCTCCTTTCTGCCGAACTGGTCGGCCGCTCCTACGGCGGCGGGATCCTGAAAATCGAGCCACGAGAAGCAGACCGGTGGCTGATGCCCTCCCCAGCGCTGCTCGAGCAGCATCGAGAAGCTCTCGGCGCCGCCAAGCCAGCGGTAATGCGCCGCATTCGGGCCCGCAACCTGCGCGGCGCCGTCGCACTCGTCGACGACATCTTCTTTGGCCACACCTTGGACACGGAGCACCTCGCAGCCCTCCGCGCCGACCACTCCGCTCTCACCACCCGGCGGACCGTTCGCGGTCGTAGCGGCGGCCGCGCCCAGGAGTCCACTCATGCTTAAGCCCGACTCCTTCAGCCCTTACGACGACACCCTTGCCGCGGCCACCCTCACCGACCCGTGGCTGCACAGCCGCGGGGAGACACCCATCTACGGACCCGACTACTCCCTCTTCGAGACCCTGCTGAGCATCCCGATCGCAGCAGACATGAGCTGGACCAGCGGTGCTCTGGCGAACGGCGTCGACTCCTGGCTCGCCTACGAGCTACGTCGCGCCGGCTTCAGCGCCGACGAAGTCTGGCCACGAGCCACCCGGCCCCGCATCCTCCCCCGCGACGTGGCAGTGCTCCTCGACAAGCTCCCCAAGCCCCTGGCAGATGACCTTCGGGTCCGCCTCCAAGCCATGCCAGCAGTAGCGCCAACCGACGCCAAGATCCTTGGCCGCGCCTACGAAAAGCAAGTAGACGTCGCCATCGCCCGATGGGATCGCGGCCCTGAGCTCCTCCTCAGTACCAAAACCCAGCTCTCCTCGTTCGGCAAGAACCTCAGCAACCGATTCGAGGAAGCCTACGGCGACGCAGGAAACCTCCGCAGCCGATACCCCCTAGCTGCCGTCGGCTTCTTCTTCGTCCAGCGCGCAACCATCCTCAAAGACGAGCCCGAGGCGTTTGAGAAGACCGTCGACATGATGCGCAAACTCCGCGACCTCGGCGGCGCCAACGGCTACACCGCAACAGGCCTTGCACTCGTCGACTGGACCGCCGAAGACCCAACCGTCCGAGTGCAGCTCGACCGTGTCCCTGAGGACGTTCAACCCGAACAGTTCATGGTCAAAATGATCCAACAAGTCCTGGCAGCAACCTCGGTCTCCCAGCACGTCGAGGTCCGCAGCAAGCTCGAACGCCGAAATATCCCCGTGGCCGAGGAGGACAAAGTCATCGAGGACGAGAGCGGCCCGACTACCGACGGCGACGCCTCTTAGGTCGGGTCCTTTCCACTAGCCCGGCGACAAAGGCGAGCGGGATTAGCCAAAGAATTGGCTGATCGGCTGCCCACTGCGGAAAGAGACTGACGGCCGTCATCAGCTGCGTGAACATGGCACTGACGAGCATCTCGGAGAACTGAGCTGGTTCCATGGCCAGATAGTAGGGCCGACCACGGTCACTCCGTGGTCTGTAGGAATGGCCAGCGGTTGCTCTGTCGAGGCTTTCTCGCCGGTCGAACGGACGAGCTCACCTATTGAGAGGTGGCTTCCAGGCATCCAAAAGGTCGCTTTCGAACTGCACCACTTCTGGCACCGTCGGCCGTGTGACCCACCCAAGGCTGCAGCTCGCCACCCAGTCATTCACACGCTGTATCTGAAGGTCGGTCATGACCGACGGCCGCTGCCGCGTTACCGAACGTGGAACGTCCAAAATGGTGACGGCGACCCAGGATCTGAACGTGGACCGCGACAGGTCCGATCCTGTGGCTAGGTGAGCTCTAAGCCGGTCTCTAAGGCCGTTGGCGCCCTTCGCGCGGCCTGTGTAGACCGGCGATCCCTCGCGGACCCAGACGTACACGCCCTTATCAGTAGGAATATCTCGCGCTGAAAGGGTCTTCGCCTCGTACCGTTTGGCGTCGAGAAGCTCAGCCCAGAGAGGCCCATTTGGCCCGGTGGCACGATCGGTATTCACCACGCCAGTTTGGTGCGTGAGGCCACAAGTAGACACCACCCCCTGGGCCCCGCTTGTCGCTGTAGGTACGAGAAAACACGCTCGATCGGGGATCCTTCACCAAGATCAATTTCGGACTGACCTATCGAGACAGGCCGAGCCCTGATGCTGCGGGGGAGAGACCTGCCGACGCGGTCGTTCGGTGGGCGATCGGCTAATGAGACACCTATTTCTGTCAATATCTAGACATGCGAGTCCCTGAAACAGCAGAGCTCCGTGGCCTCCTTGGGGCCGTTGTAGGCGCCGTCCATGAGCCCGCTCACCCAAAGCTCTCCGGGCAGCTGGGGGCTCTCTATGAGGGTCTATCTGAGCGCAATGGGGAAGTCTCCGAGAGCGATCGACGCGACACAATCGGGGAGGCGCTGCCCTTCCTTCCCCGGGTGTCGAGGCTCGGCTCGGCGGGATACAACGCCGTCAAAAATTTTCGGACTGGCACTCACACCGACTGAGCCTCTGCCATGCGCCCATTGACGGCACGGCTATCGAGACGCCTAAAAACCCACTACGGCGGACTTGATCTTGTTGAACCACCAACCGATGGTGAGCCAGTAAAGCCCGCGTCCCAGAGCCGCGAGTACGACCCATAGGCCCGTGGCGGCTTTGGAGGCCACGAGTCCAGTGAAAGCAACCGCGATCGCAACGATGAGGGCTCCTAGGCCCGCGTGAAGCATGTCCATGGCCGGACCATAGCGAGGTGGGCCGACATCGTTCCAGGTGCCGCAAGCCCCGACTCCGCCTTACATTTGACGTAAGAATATTTCTAGTCTAATATTGATTGCGGCTGTAAAGCTGTTGTTCGACCTGTTCTTCTCGTGAATGGATACGGTGCCCCCATGCCAGTGCCCAAGCCTTCCGCCAGGGCTACGCCTCGACGACTGCTGCGCGACGTTGTCTTCGAGCAAATGCGAGACGCGATAGTCGACGGCACTCTCCATCCGGGAGAGCGCCTGAACGATGACGACCTCGTGGCTTGGCTCGGCGTCAGCCGAACGCCGATTCGTGAAGCTGTTGCGAGGCTCCATGCTGCTGGCCTCGTTGAGGTCGAAGCTAACCGGTACACCCGTATCGCCTCCCTTAGTGAGGAAGACCACCGGCAGGCATCGAAGCTCCTTGGTGGGTACCACCAGCTCGCGGAGCAGTGGGGCGTCACCAACTTGCCCGAGGCTGAGCGCGCCACCCTTCACAAGCAGCTCGAGGCGATCCGTGCTCGCCTCGAAGCGCGAGACGTGGACGCAGTGAAGGACCTGCTCGACGTCTACGGCGCACTCGTCCATGCCTCGAGCAACGACCTATTTACTGCCGCGGAGGAGCCCTTGCGCACCCGGGTGAAGTTCCTCACCCCGCGCGATGCCAGTGAGGTCGACTTCGATGCGGAGGCGCAACGAGCCACTGCCCTGGCTAGCGCGCTTGCGCAATAGTGCCGCGGGAGATGACCGGCGACCGCCGAGGAACCGGCTAAGAGCTCGGAACCGACGGTCGCCGGCCTTCATGGCCTGAGGTTGGGGTGCGATTAACACCCCAACCTCAGCTCCTCGTGGAGCGAATGATGTTCACCACATCCTCGGGAGTGATGACGCCACCGCAGACGACAACGACGCTGACCACGACGATGAGGACTACGAGGCCGGCGACGACCCAGACCACGGCCATGACGACCTTGAGGACCTTGGTGACGAACCACTCGGGTAGAACCCCAGCGAACACGAGGCTGAAGACCTTCGCGGGCTGTGGTGGTTGAATATTGACTGTTGGGAATGTAGAATCGCTCATGACGATCCTTTCTGCATGGCTGCAACCATGCGGGTTGTGGGTTGATTGACTGAACACGGAAGCCTCAAACGCCTCGCGGCGGGTTGGGGCTTTTTGTGCGTTGTACCAGCATATCACCTCATCCCTAATATGTCAAGCACCAAACAATGCACGTAAAAGTTGCATCCTCAAGTTCACGGGTCGCCCATCGCCGTGTCTCGATAGACGTTCCTTTATCGGTCACGCCGGGACAGAGTTCTCTTGCCCGAAGGTGGGGAAGGCGTTTTTCCGGGGCTCTAGCGGGTGCGGCGAGCTTCGCGCAGGAGCGCGACTCGCATTGTCAGCTTTTCGCCGGCCAGGGCTACGAGGACGTCGAAGACGTCCTGAGACCAGGAGGTGAGGAGCTTCGTCGTGTGCTCACTGGTGAGCAGCGCGACCATGATGACGACCCAGATGGGAGCGCCGGAGAAGAACGCGATGACCGCGGCAGAAGCGTTGGACATGGTTTCCTCCTTCGGGAGAGGCCTTGCGGCCGGGCCCTCGCCTGTCGCGAGGGAGTCGGGGGTGTGTACGGCCGGGCCATGCGCGGCAGACACCGCTCTACTTGAGTAGGGGGCCGGGGCCGGGGTGCCTGCTCAGATGGGCACAAAAAAAGCCAGGCCCGGGAGGGTCTGGCTGGCGGCACACGAATGGCGCAGAAGGTCATCATCGCACAAGGCGCGGCCTTAACGACGAAACGGCCCTGTTAGGGCCGTGAGCATGGCTTCGCCATGCGTGTCCAGTGTACCTGATGAACGGAGCTCTCCCGCACGCACTCAAGCTAGTACCAAGCCGTCCTAGAGCACTGCCGTTCGACGGCGCGTTGTCGGTACCGCGCTCTAGCGTTCGGACTGTGGCTGTGCAGACGTCGAACCGGAACGCGATCCGCGTCCTGCGCCAGGAGATCCCGTCCCACCCGCTCGCGGTCCCGTCGGTCCCGGGCTCGTGGGGGGAGTGGCAGGTGCGACGCGTGCGCGATGCCCCGCTCGGCTACGTCCGTACCCGCTCGCACCTCGGTCGAAACGTCTTCGACGTCTACGCCCACTGCCGCGACGCCCGGGGGCGCCGGCCGTGGCTCCGCACCTTCGACTCGCTGAACTCAGCGGTCGCGTGGATGCTGCAACACGAGGGCGAGATTGGTGCCCTCATCGCAGCGAGCTCGCCCGAGCTCGAGGACTGGCCGGCGTAGCTGCAGCCGTTCTCGCGGTCCTCTCTGAGGGCAATGTTCTTCGTCAGGCACCCGATTCAGGAAGTGCGGCATGGTGCACCCTGCTGGGCGTCCGTAGCGTGGTTCGGGTCAGGTTTCCCCCAACCTGACCCGTCAGGCCTCACCGGCCTGGCCCAGGCCCTCGTCTCGTTCCCCCACGAGCCGGGGGCCTCACTCGTCCCGGGCGCCCTCCTGCCGGCGGCGACGCTGCAACTGGTAGATGTCGGCGCAGAGCAACATCAGCGCGAGGAACGCGATCAGGTACCCGGCGACGTTGCCAGTGAGGGCCGAACCGAGGAACCCGACCAGCATGACCGTGTGGCAGGGGAGCATGACTCGCGGGTCACGGAGGAACGCCACCAGCCTCGTCGCAAAGGTCATGAGCGGAGCCTAGAGCTCGCACCACTCGAGCTCGTACTACCAACGCCGGCCGGCGCCGGCGGCCGTGGACGGCTGCACGCACCCGACCACCGCACACCACCGCCGGCTAGTCGCTCGTACGCCCCCAATGGGCACAGCCCAGCGCCCTGCTCCGCGGCTGGCCCGCACCCAGTGGGGACGACGACCCGCACCCCTCGCCCGTCCCGGGCAACGAGGGGCACGCCCCTCAAGTACCCCGTGCGCCCTCCGGTCGCTGACTGAGCCGGCTCCGCCGGCACTCTGTGGGCCCCTGCGGGACCCGCTTATTTGCCGTGAAGCCTTCGGCGGCTCGGTCGCTCACGCTCCCTCGTAGCCACCTCCGGGCTCCGTTCAAGTGGCTACGCCACCGGCTCCTCCGACAAGTGCGGGACGCGGTCGCTGCGCTCCCTTATTTCGCCCCGAACTTCTCTCCCCTGCCGCCCTTCGGGTTGAACTGCCCCCTCCGGTCGCTAAGGCGATGAAACCGCCTTCACGGCAAAAAAACGAGAGGAAGAGAAGGACATGACAACGACTACCCAAGGCACCATCGAGCACGTCGACCCGACCGTTATCGAGGTGGAGGAGAACGTGCGCCTGGACGTGACGATCGACAAGGAGTTCATCGCGTCAATCAAGGCGAACGGGGTCCTGGTCCCGATCCTGGCGCGCCGGGACGACACCGGACGCGTGCACGTGCGCGCGGGACAGCGCCGCACCCTCGCCGCCCGCGAGGCATGCGTCGCGACGATCCCGGCGTACATCGTCACCGGGGACGACGACACCGCAACGCGGATCATCGAGCAGTTGGTCGAGAACGACCAGCGCTCAGGGGTCAAGCAGTCCGAGCGGGTCGCCGCGTTCAAGCAGTTGGCGTTCGAGGGCATGAGTGCCGCCGTCATCTCCCGCCGCACCGGCACCAAGTCCGCCGAGGTGAAGAAGGGCCTCGCCGTCGCGGAAAGCGCCGCAGTCACCGAGAGCGCCGACCTCTACGACCTGACCCTTGACCAGGCCGCGGTGCTGATCGAGTTCGAGGACGACGAGGAGACACTTGCGGCCCTGTCGATGGAGGCCCGCGAGCGGCCTGCGCAGTTCGACCACGCGGTACAGCGCGCCCGCGACGACCGCGCCCGCGCGACCTCCGTCGCTGCCCTCACGGAGGAACTATCTGGGCAGGGGTGGCCGATCCTTGACCGCAGCCCCGGCTACTACGAGTCCGAGCACGTGCGCCTGGCCTACCTCACCACCAAGGACGGAGAGAAGATCACCCAGGACGCCCTCGCCGCTGCGGCGGGGCGCGCGGCCTTCGTCGGGTCCTCGTACGGCTCGACCGACGCGTCCGCGGAGTTCTACGCCACCCGGGCCGAGATGAAGGCCCAGGGGTGGCGCGACGGCAGCAGCGGACAGAGCGCGGCGGGCCCGATGACGGACGAGCAGAAGGCCGAGCGCCGGACGCTGATCGCCAACAACAAGGCGTGGGCCTCCGCTGAGGTCGTCCGCCGCGAGTGGCTGGGGGAGTTCCTGTCCCGCAAGGCCCTGCCCAAGGACGCCCAGCAGTGGGTCGCCGTGGCGCTCACCCGCCACCGGGCCACCATCGGCCGGGAACTGGGCGACGGCAACGGCCTGGCCGCGACGTTCCTCGGGGTAGAGGCCACAGCCTCCTACTGGAAGCCCACCGCGGTCGAGGAGTACGCCGCCGCGCACCCCGCGAAGGCCCTCCACGTCGCGGTCGCGGTGACCCTGGGAGGCATCGAGGCGTGCACCAGCAAGGGCACCTGGCGCAGCCCGAGCCGCCTGGACGGGCTCTACTTCGAGCAGTTGGCCGCGTGGGGCTACGGCCTCTCGGAGGTCGAGCAGATCGTCGTCGACGGCGGCCAGGCGGACGCCGCCCGGTACGCAGCACAGGCGGCGAACGTCAAGGGGACCGCCGCGGAGGACACCCGCAGCGGAGGCGACTTCGACCCGTTCGACGCCGAGGGCGACGACTACGACGAGTCCGAGGCTTTCGAGGGTTAGACACCAGGAGAGGGGAGGGGCCTCACCGAAAGAGGCTCCTCCCCGCTCAGGCGGACAACCTTGGGACGCCGGCGCCGGCGTCCCACCTCCGGCGTGACACGAAGGGGCTTCGCCCCCTCATTCCTCCCCGGTGCAGCTCGACGGAGCTCGCAGCACGCCCAGTCCCTCCGCTGAAGCTTGTCAACGCCGCTTATGTCGTAACCCGCCGATACCCGCGACGAGAAAACAGGGCCCTGCCGTCAGGAGAAGTAGGACGCCGAACCAAGCGGGCAGGCCCCGCGCCGTCCGGTGTGACAAGTCAGGCTCGATCACGAGGGTCATCACGCCGACGATGATCGCGCCGAGACCCATGAGCGCGATGGCGACCAGGCCCACGGTGTCCTTAACTGACGAGGTTCGCGCTGTGCTCCGGGGCATAAGGCCAGCAAAGCAGAGGCTGATCGCTGCGCTCTAGGTCGCTGCGCTCCCCGTGGAGCCGCTGCGCGGCCTTGTCTGGGCCCCTGCGGGACCCGTTTATTTGCCGTGAAGCCTTCGGCGGCTCGGTCGCTGCGCTCCCTCGTAGCAACCGGTTGCCGCCCCGCAAGCCGCTACGCGGCCGGTTCCCCCGAGAACTTCGGCACGCGGTCGCGGGGCTCCCTTATTTCGCGCCGAACTTCTCTCCTCCCCGCCCTCTGGGTTGCAGGCCGCCCTCCGGTCGCTAAGGCGGAAAACCGCCTTCACGGCAAAAAACGAGAGGAAGAGAAGGACATGACGCAACAGATCACGACACTCACCACCGTCGTTCCCGCGGTCACCGACGAGGGGTTACAGCGGCAACTCCGCAAGCTCGCCGAGCGTGACGGGGACCTGTCCGAACTGGCGCGGAACGGGTGGGCCCTGACCCATACGCACGCGATCACCGGGACCGACTTCGCAACGTTCGTCGACACCCTCACCCGCAGTCAGTAGCGGGCACAGCGAAGCGGGACGGACCCAACCGAAATGGGTCCGTCCCGCTCCATCCAGCAAAGCAGACACCAC
>Ga0265797_10005919_pt1 | contig 17617 bp, 15 predicted proteins | sample P2T30metagenome_FD_192433 | JGI IMG/M metagenome (GOLD analysis project Ga0265797, IMG submission 192433) | Plant litter microbial communities from East Loma Ridge, Irvine, California - P2 T30 | ecosystem: Environmental > Terrestrial > Plant litter > Unclassified | place: USA: California...
ACCCGTAAAACAGCGCGCCCTGCGCTACCTGCCGCCCCATCATGTCCCTACTCCTCGCCGCTTGCAGGAGTGAATCACGGCCTCCGGGCAGTAGCAAGCGCGCGTTTTTCAACAGTCTCGGTCGGTTCTGACCCTTCGCGATAATCATCGGGGTATCCGTGATAGGATGCTGGGCTATGGTGTTCGTCGGAGGGGAACATGGCGTTTTGGATCGTCTATCAGGGCAATAGCTGGGACCGTGCGCGCAGGGGCGACTATCTATGGGCGCCCAAGGTGGGGAAGAAGGGGCAGACCCAAGCCTATTGGGCGACCATGGAGCGGGTCAGGCCAGGCGATCTAATCTTTTCCGGTGTCGATAACGCCCTTCGCGCCATCGCTGAGGCGACGCTGCCTGCCTATACCGCTGAGCGCCCCGACCCCATGGATGACCAGTTCTGGTATGGGGACGGCTGGCGGTTAGATGTCACCTACACCGATCTGCCGCAGCCGATGTTCTACCGCGATTGGGTGCCGGACGTACTGGCAGAGATGCCGGCGCTTCACTCGCCTTTCCACAGCGGTGGCAAGCCGAACCAGGGCTATCTCTACGCTTTGCCGAACAGTGTGGGTGAGCACGTCATTAGCCTCGCCCGGCGGCAGGGCATCGACCTCGCTGGGCAAGCGAACCAGGTTGCTCCGGTTCCAGAAGGGGCGGAGACTACCCGACAGCAACTCACCGCTGCTCGCGTCGGGCAGGGCAAGTTCCGTAAAGACCTACTCGCTCGCTGGGATGGTTCTTGTGCGATCCTGGGCGTTAGCCGCCCTGAGCTGCTCCGAGCCTCCCACATCAAGCCGTGGACGAGCTCCAACAATATCGAACGCCTAGACCCGGCGAATGGGCTGCTGCTCTCCGCGATGTATGATGCGGCGTTCGACGCGTTGCTGTTGTCGTTTGCGGATGATGGAGCGCTGGTGCTTGCTCCCGACTTTCCCGCTGGCGACGCCGCGGCAGCGGGCATTGATCCTACCGCCAGGATCAAGATCACAGATCATCGCACCCAAGGGTACCTCGCCGAGCACCGTGCCCTGATGACCGCACGCTCAACACGATCTCATCCACGAAACGACAATGTAAAAGATAGGGTCTGAGATGGATTTGCAGAAGAAAATTTCTAAGGTTGAAGTCGTCGGACTTCAGGGCGTGTTCAACTACAAGGTCGAGTTTCCATCCGGCTCAGATGTAGTAATTCTTATTGCGCCTAACGGATATGGTAAGACATCTCTTCTGTCGCTTATCCGAGACTGCACTAAACTTAATCTGAGAAAGATAGCGACCCATACATTTTCAGAGATGACGTTCACCTTTCAAGATAACTCTCAGTGGAAGTTCGTTAGAAGTTACGACGAAGAGCGCGACAAGTATGATGACCTTAGGCGCCGAAGAGAAATGGCAATACGGCCAGGTTCGGCTTGGCGATACGGTTTCAGGGATACTCACCGAGTTACACTGAAGCGGTATGACAGCAAGGGTAGCGAGATACACGAAGAAATACCTGACTTTAGGGATGTTAATCCTAGAATGCTTGGGAGAGCATTAGAGCGCATACCTTATGTCACGCAAATTAGTCCTAGTCGCGTACGCGACATGCGCAATGATGAGATTGTATCAATAGAGGATGCCGCAAAAAGGTTCTTTGCGGAGATACAAGCAGATCCACAGATTAAGGAAATGCTGTCAGCGGCGTCACCATCTGCTGTCTGGGCCAATATACCCGAGATTGATTGTGTATTCATTGAGACTCAGCGTCTCTTATATTCTAAAGGAGAGTCGTCGGAAAATGATGAAAAAACCGTGCCGCAAGAGGAGATATTGCGGCAGGCGCAGAGTCTGTCCGCTTTGCTTAACAAGAACTACTCAGACTATGCTGCGCGCTCACAAGGACTGGATCGGTCATTTCCAAATAGACTTATCTCACGCGCAAGAAGCGGTGCAAGAACGAACACCGATGCACTACGTGAAGCGCTAAGGGCGATTGAAAAGAAGCGAGCTGCCTTAACAGAGGCGGGAATATTGGTGGAGCAATCTGATAACATCATTGCCACCGATGACGAGCTACTGCCAAAGGTCGTTGATGCTTTACAAATTTACGTAGAAGACTCCCAGGACAAGCTAAGTACATACGACGAGATATTCCCAAAAATATCTGTATTCAGAGAACTTATGTCAAAAAAGCTAGCGCCCAAGAGGCTTGCCATAGGTCGAGAATTTGGAGCAACAGTTTATAGAGGGAAGTCTAGGCTTGATCTGCAAGGGCTCAGCTCGGGTGAAAAGCATGAGTTCATTATGCTATATAAGTTGATATTTGATACGCCAAGTGAGTCACTTGTACTTATTGACGAGCCAGAAATATCTCTGCACGTAGTATGGCAGCTAGAGTTCATGTCCGACCTCAGGCAGATACAATCGGCCAATCCGTTTCAGAGCATTATTGCAACTCACTCGCCGCAGATATTCCAAGGGTTTAAGCATCTTCTCGTAGACCTGGCGGACCAAGTCAATGAACTCGGTTGATAAGCATCTGAACGCAGAAACCAAAGCGGCCACCCTGCTTGCTATGAGGAGTGCTAAGAAGGACACCCTACTTGTGGTGGAAGGCGATACCGATGTCGACCTTTTCGCCAACACGCTTGGGGTGCCAAGATCGAACATTCTTAGCTGCAACGGTAAGGAGGTGCTCATGCTTGTCTATGGCATGGGCCCTGCAAAAGGTATCGATCCAGGATCAATATTCATTCGAGATAGGGATCATGACAGCGTCATAACAGGTATCAAGAATGGCGTGCTAATACTGGTCACTACCAAGTATGATATTGAAATGGAACTACTGGGCAATCGGATATTCGGCAGGCTGCTGAGTGACTATCTCAAGAGCCCACTTGACCGGGTGCAAGAGAGTGCTGAGTTCGCAAAGGTATGCCGCCCCGCTGGATATATCGGAGCTCTTCGACTCTTCTCCCACACCAACGCAATTGGCATAGACTTTGACGACATAAAATATACGAGATTTATAAACGCCAAGACCATGGATATAGGCGTCAAGGAAATGGTTAGGTACATGTTCGCGAAGTCGAAGGTAAAGCTCGAAAATCTGGATGATATCCAGGCTGAGATAGAGAAGTTAGTATTATCTGTACCAAACGACGAAATGGCTTGTGGCAAGGAGGTAGTAGACGTTCTACATCTTGCGCTTTCTAAGCATTATGATGCGTGTCCTGCGTCTGAGTGCACGTCGGAGGTGTTAAGCAGGATGCTGAGAGTTGCCGCGAACAATGACGATATGAAAATGCTGCCGATGTACGCCGCTTTGAGGGCGCACGTCGCTAGTAGCGGATTCCCTTGGAATGGAGCTCCTCTTTGACGCTTAAGCCATAGAGGTGGCACGTTCCTTAGTAGAAAAGGACGAGCCCACAGCATCAAAACCGGACGGTTTTGACGCTGTAGGCCGATGCACGACTTTCTGCGGGCTCACAGGTGTCGGAAGCCGGTGTCAGAATGTCTGCTACCGTATCGGCAAGCTGTGCGCATCGATGACCAACACGCGGGTGGGCTGCCACCCGCCGTTCGACATGAACAAGTGTCGGCTCACGCCATCGGAGCAGCGGAAAGTAGTCGCCCCAGGAACTGGCCATATAGCCCGCTGCCTATCTAGCTGAACGAACGGCTGCTTACGCTGATCGCCGCCCGATAGCGGACGGGCGGCTCTCCACCAGACTCCGTGATGAAGCTTGACGTAGACAACCGCCCCGCCGGATATCCACCTTCGGCAACATCTAAAAAAGGCCTATTCACAGTGGCTTAAATCGTCTTTCGATAGGCTGAGACATTGCCGAAGTCAGCTTTTAAAAAGCAGCTGATATCTAGGCCCGTCACGTGCGGTATATGTTTTAAGGTTCGCTAGAACATGTTCGAGCAAAAGACGGTTTTGCCAAATACCAAGAGACTTCGATGGCATTTTTCTAAAAACGGAATATTTCGCTAATTAGAATTATGGGACAATAAAATATATTTAATCACAAACAGTAAGGTGTATATTTTAATACAAAGCTTAGTTGCATAGCAAAAATGAATTTTTCGAATATTAAGTCTACGTATTAGAACCTTGTAAATAGCCGTCAATAGTTTGCGTTAATTTGTCGCGCTTGACGAGAAGGTCGAATCATGATTCGAATCGCATACATGTCGTGAGGGCAAACTGCCGCTGCGACTTGGCGCAAATCACTTCCCAGTGAGGCAGACAATGGGCGGCGAAAGTTGGCACGGGCACATCAAATGGGCGTTGGAACGCCGTGGGACTTCGTTGTCGCAGATTGCCCGTGATTTGAGCGTCAGTCCAAGTACAGTCACTAGAGTTTCCAAAGGCCTGGTGCGCTCACGCCGGGTGGAAGAGGCCATTGCCGAAGCGGCCGCGTTCACCCCAGCCCAGCTTTGGCCCTCGCATTATCCTCAACCGGATGGAGGAGATCGATGATGTCGTAGCAGATGGTCGCGCTGACGCGCGGAAACATTCCCAAGCTACGGAAATGAAAAGGCCCCGCCGGGTGCAACCAGCGAGGCCCATAGAAGATCAGAGACCTTACGAGCGCTGATCTCCTTCATTCCGTGAAACCTGTCAAGGTTCGAGGCCGTCCCGGACCATGTCCCCTCACGTCTATCGCATCCGATTGCGAGATCGAAGGAACGATCGATGACAATCAATACCGTAGACCACGATCACCTACCGGAGCCCGTTCTGGACCCGAACAGCGGCTCAATACCCAAGTTCACCCGCGACAAACATAGCGATGCGCACCATGTCCGAATGATCCGGGCTGACTATGGAGGCGCCCTGCGCACCTTCAACGGCGGACTCGCCCATGAAAATGGCTGGTACACAAGCCGCAAGGCCGGACGTGTTCTCCATTGGCAGGGTGCGGCGCAGTACGATTTACTGACACGCGCCGAGGTAGATTTCGCCGTGGTTCGGGTCGCATCGGAGTCGGTACGTTTCGAATTCACGCGGCGAGGCAAAAAGCAGGTTTACACCATCGACGTCGAATTGGTTGCACCTGATGGCACCGTCACGTTCATCGAGATCAAGCGAGATCAGCGTGACCTTGCCGACCCTGAGTACCACGCGAAGCTGACGGCGGTCCACGAAATTTGTGATGAGCACGGCATCCGGTTCAAGGTCATCCTTCGTCACCAGATATGGGACAGTCTCGTCCATCGGCGCAATGTGATGCTGTTTGGTTCACGCAGGTTCGTGACGATCCTACCGGAGCATCTGGAGCGTCTAAGAGCTCACGAAAGGCAGGTAGGGACGGATGCTACCTTCGGAAGCGCCGTCAAAGCGATCGCGCCTAACTGCCCACGCACCGGCGAAGCCGTGCTTCAGGCGCTGACGGTTGCTCGGCGCATTGAAATCGACCTTACCCGTTCGCTGTTGGATACGACGCCGGTGACCATCCACTAAGGCGCCGGTGTTTGCCCAGGATCCGATCACCTCAATGGTCTGGGCCACTATCCAATCTAGATCCGAAGCGCCTGTCGCCGGCATCATCTCGATGCCGGCCATCTACCGGCGCGTTCCGAAAGGTTAGAATTCCATGGCGCACATCCGCTTTTCTCCCGGCGCAATCGTCGACGTTCGCGGAGCCGAATATCATCCTGCCTATGCTCACGGCCGCGTCCAGCTTACCCACCTGATCACGGGCGAGATCCTCAAGTACGAGCAGAAGGACGGATCGCTCGAATTGCCGACCGTCGAGCAATTCCAGCTTATGCAGCACGGTGGAGATGCTGTGACTCGAACGCCGCGTTCATCCAACACAATCCGCAATTACAACGATAGCGCAGAATGGACCCGCGATCAGGCGGGCGCGATCTCTTCCCGCGCTTTGCGTATGGCGACCGCTTGCCAAATGCTGGACGAACGGGGCGTTCCGCAAGGCACTGGTGCCATCAAAGCCGCCCTCGACGACTGCTGGACGCCCGAGTTGGCCCATCGATTCGGACAAAAACCTTCCGCATCGTCGGTGAAGAATTGGCGAAAGAACCGCGGCAGCATCGGAAATCGCCATCCTCGTCACATGGTCCCGCTGTCCGGCAGGCGCATCGTTCGTTCGCCGAACGGCAGCATCGATCAGCAGCTCCTCTGGACATGCGTGCTCGAGGGCAGGAAGGCGGGGCGCCACGTCGCGGACATCCATGCCGATTATGCCTATCGGCTCAATCTGGTGAATGACGGGCGTCACCCGTCCATCGACAAGCCGCACGAGCCTTTTGAGGTCTGCTCAGAGCGCACCGTGCGACGCCGTTTCAACGAACTAGAGTCGGACAAGACCTTGGCCACCTCCATAGAGGTAGAGGCCGTCAAGCAGGATTGGTCAGGAGCGGGCAAGCCGCTCGCGGCTGATTTCGTCATGCAGTATGTGATAGTGGATCACACTTGGCTCGACGTACATGTAGTATGTCCGGCCCTTCAGATGGTTCTTGGACGACCGTGGCTGACACTCGCTATCGACGTCAAAAGTCGCGCCATCGTCGGCCATCTGATAACCTTCCAAGATCCGTGCCGATGGTCGGTCAGCGAGATATTGCGGCGCATCGTGCTGCCCAAACGTCCCCCGCCGGCCATGACAAGCCGATATCCGGTTCTTGCGATGCTTTGCGGCAAGCCGGGCTGCCTGATCCTCGATAACGCCGTCGAATTTCGTAGCCACACGCTCGAAGCGGCAGCGCGGGATGCGGGATTTTCTGTTCGGTTCTGCCCGATCAAGCAGCCAACCTACCGAGCGATCGGCGAGCGTGCGATCAAAACCCTGAATGATCAGACAACCCGTCTGCTGCCAGGGCGAGCATTAACGCTGAACGATGCCAGACGTTGGGGTTACGACGCCGAGGCTCAAGCCATCGTCATGCTCGATGAGCTGGAGGCGATCGCGAACCAGATCATAGCATCCTACAATGTCGAGCCGCATGACGGCCTGGGTAGCCAGCAGCCTGCGCTTGTATTCGAACGTGATATCAATCGCTTCGGCATCAATGACTTCGCGGACTTTGCTTCGTTTGCACGCGACGTGATGGAGGTGCGCTCCGGCGCGCAGCTTTCCCCCTCCGGCATTCGTGCCTTCAACCTGCGCTATCATGAGATTCAGGGGGTGCCGGAACTGTTGCGCGACCTTGTGCCCATCGAGCCGCGCCGCCAGCGGCGCAGCGATGCCACCGCCACCGTCGAGTTCCGCTACGACAGTATGGATATCAGTCGCATCCATGTCTGGAACCGCAAGACCCGGAAATATGTCGAACTGATGTGCGCCGACGAGAGGTACAGCAGCGGCATGCCCTTGTGGCTGCACGAGCAGATCGAACGCGAGGCGCAAAAGCAGGGGTTGGCGTTCAACACGCAGGAGGAGCGGATGAACGCCCGCGGGCATCTCATTGACGCTATCCGTAACATCAGCCCTGGCGACCTTGCAGCTTCCCGAAAGCGCCTGGCCACCCTCATCGAAGTGCCACGCATAAGGCAAACTACAGGAAACATCGTTGATCTGGTTCACGCGACGCCCTCTTCGGTAACGCTTGGTGATTTCATCGCCAATGATCGCGCACGGTTGACCTCGCTCGACCAGGACATCCTCTCATCACGACCTGATCCGCGTACCAAACCGGCCAAATCGGCGCTCGAACGTCGCCGTGAGCATGCTGCGACGGGGCAAATCGAACTCGACGCCCCGGCTCGCAAGCGCCGGCTGCCTATGACCAAGGGGGGGTACCAATGACCGAACGGTTCAGCTCTGCCCCCGAGCAGGAGACGACCGCCAACGCAGCTACCCGCGTCGGCAAGGCCAAGGCGCGGTTTGATGCCATTCGCGTAGATTACCCACCTCAGACGGCGGTTGTTGCAGCGCTTGATGAGATGCGCATTGCAGCGATAGGCCGTCCGGCACACGCTTCTTGCGGGGGAGCCATGCTTGTCGCGCCCCATGGTTGCGGCAAAACCGAGTCCATCGTTGCACTTCGCCGTCTCCTGGAAATATCGGCCGACGAGGGCTGCAAACCGTTGCTCCATGTCGAGACAGCAGGGGCAGGGACGACCGACTCCCTGCCAACCTCAATCCTGCAGGCTCTCGGAGCAGCTAGGCCGGATGTTGGCACCGAAAAGGCGCGCTGGCCAAGAGCGATCGCTGAGATGCGGCGCTGCGGTGTGCAGATCGTCGTCTTCGATGAGTTCAACCGCGCCGCACGTAGACCTCGAATGAGCCGTTCGATCGCCACGGCGATCCGCGAAAAGATCATGGACGCTGGTATCGCGCCGGTAGCCTTTGTCGGCTCGGAAGATGCCGGTTCGGTCCTGGCCCAAGTACCTGAATTAATGGAGCGGCTTGACGATGACATCGATCTGTCGCCGCTACGCTGGGACACGAAAGGGGACCGCGCCCTCTTCGTTACCTTCCTGGCCGATCTGGACGATGCGATGGTGGATGCAGGCATTCTGGCTTGCCTGTCGGGTCTTACGCACGAGGGTATTGCGCGACCGCTTTGGGAAGCATCGGCGGGCAGGGTGCGGCGCATCTGCAAGATCGTGCGTGCCGCCATGGCGGTTGCCCTGCACGATGGCCGGGGCTCCATCGATCGGAACGATTTGGCAGAGGCAGTCGATAGCTACTGCATCCCCCGTGATTTCTGCCTGAGCAACCCGTTTCTCAGGCAGTCTGGGCAATGAGCACCGCTCTTTCGCCTTGGCGCGTAACGCGCGTTCTTCCGATAATCCCGGGGGAATCGTTGGATGGCTATGTCGCGCGCGTTGCGGCGGCTCATCACATGCCGCGAATGGCGAAGATCACCGAGGTCACGGGTGACATTCAATCGGACCGCCCTCATGCCTCCTTCTGCGACGATACGGGTCTGGAAATCCTTGCCGACTGTCTGGGGGTCAGTCCTGAAATCACCCGGTTGCATTCCCCGCTATGGTCACCCGATGCAAGAATGCTCAATCTCTTCGGGACGGTCGTACCTCGGGAATATCTACAATTTTCCTACAGGCGCTTTTCACCCAAGGCATTGTCGATGTCCGCGCATCATCGTGGCCTATGGCAGGTCCGCCAACTCCCGATATGCACTGAAACATGGGAGTATCTTGAAGAGCACTGTCCGAACCCGTCCTGCCGTCGCCGTCAGATCTGGCGACGCACGGCAGGCATCGACCTATGTGATTATTGCGCAGAACCACTTACGCGGGCCCAGGCAATACCAGTGCCCGAAAACCTGCGTGAATGCCTCGGGATGCTCGTCGGCTTGATACACCATGACCCGGACAGGCGACGAATCGCCCGGTGTCATCTGCCACCTGATTTGGCCGAGTTGAACGGTGGACATCTGCTCGAACTCGCTTGCACGCTCGCTCCAGTCGTCGACCGGCGGGTGACTTCCTTGTTCGGCGACAGATCGCTTTGTCTCGACAGCGCTCGGAACCATGTCGTTCCGGCCCTTGCAGCGACATGGCCCTTTCTAGCTGGCTGGCCTGGCGCGATCGAGCGGCATGTCGCCGAAAAGCTCAACGTCGGTGGTCGCGAGAAAGGTGGGAGTACCCGCAAAGCATTTTATCAGGTGCTGTGCGATCGCGACGATCCGCGACTGTCGCCTGTCGTCCAGAAGGTTCTTTCCCAACTCGTTGAGCGATGCCGGGCCGCACGCTCAAGTGGCGTTACCATCGCGGAAATGACGAAATTGACCGGTGCGGACCGGCCAACCCTTTTCGAAATGCGCAAAGCGGGCAAGTTGCCTTCGTTCCTGGCGCTCGACGGGATCAGGTTGCAGGTTCTCGTCGATCGAGAAGCGGTGGCGCCAATGCTCACCCGCAAAAAGACTCGCCTGCGTTTAGTTCATGCCGCCGAGATGCTCGGTACGCCGACGTACGCTATCCGCGAATTGGCTCATCTCGGCTTGGTAGCAGTTGCATCCGTACCGCCGGGCCGTGGAGACTCTCAGCAGCTCGCAGTGTGCCGAGACAGTTTGGAGGCCTTCCACGGCAAGTTGTCTCGCCGTTTAAGCCCGTCAAAAGGGGGGTATCCAATTAGGCTTACAGAGGCAATGCGGGGGATTGGCGGGTATTCAAAGCCTTGGGCGAGAGTGCTTAAAGCGATTGCGGAGGGCGACTTGGCGGCAAGCTCGGTTGATGGGGACGAGCCATTGGCGCAACGTATAACGGTTAGATCTGAGAGCATTCTTTCACTCGAATGTTTTCAGCAGACCGAAGGCATGGATTGGAGCGGCTGCATGGTAACAAAATCCGACCTTGCTGAAATGATGAACATCAGCCCCCCGCATTTTAGTCGCCATTCGGAGTTCCTGCTTGGGCCCGGCCCCGCTTTTCGGGAGATAACTATGGATACGGCCCATGAATTAGCCCGAAGGTATATCAGCACGAGTGAGATGAGCCGAAAATTAGGTTTGTACCGGCGCGCAGTTGGCAATTTCGCTAGAACTCATGGAGTTAAACCTCAGGCTTCGGGCTTGTTCAGCCGTACTGAGGCCGAACAGCTCTTACCGGGTCTGCTCGTTAGCTGACACCGTGGTAGGAACCACAGCGGTATGATCGTTGCAGCCCTTCGTCGCTTAACCCGATTTTCGCGACATCTGTGAGAGGAACCGCGCTGTGAAACGTCGATGACGACTGGCATATATTGCAGGCACTAGATGCTATCCAAGGTGATGACGGGAAACACATGATAAGCGACACCCCGGCGCTCGCTTTTGCTGAACCCCAGCCCCTCTTAGTTTATAACAGTCGACAAACCCTGTCGCTTTGATAGTTTGTTCGGAAACATGCGTTTGAGGGTTTGTCGTACATGCTGGTCGGATACATGCGGGTGTCGTCGGCCGACGATCGCCAAACGGTCGATCTCCAGCGCGATGGGCTAGTCGCAGCCGGCGTCGATCATCGTCATCTCCATACCGACAAAGCATCAGGCGCGCGCGACGATCGGCCGGGGCTGAAAGACTGTCTCGACGATCTTAACGCGGGTGACACGCTGATCGTGTGGAAGCTCGACCGCCTCGGGCGCTCGCTGCCGCATCTGCTTAAAATCGTCACAGACCTGAAAGCGCGGGGCATCGCGTTCCGGTCGTTGACTGAGCAGATGGATACGACCACGCCGCACGGCGAATTGCTGTTCTCGCTGTTTGGCGCATTGGCGCAATATGAGCGTGCGTTGACACGCGAGCGGGTAATGGCAGGACTGGCCGCAGCCAAACGCCGAGGACGCCAAGGTGGCCGACCGCCTATGATCGAGGCCGAAACGCTCGAACGGATTACTGCCGCGCTGGAGGGAGGGGCCAGCAAGGCGTCAGTCTGCCGAAGCTTCAAGGTGCCGCGCTCGACCTTGCTCGGCACGCTTGCGCGGATCGGCTGGACCGCGCCGGCCAAGATTTAACTGAACGTAGCGACCCCACCTTTACCGCTGCCAGAACCGGGGCAACTTCGTCTTAAATCTTCGTGCTCCGGCCCAACGGTGATCGTCGATCAGTACAGATGTTGGATATGACTCAAGCGACTTCCGAGCAATGCCTCAGCTGGCATCCAGAGAGGTCGCGTCAACTATGGCTTGGAACTGGCTCATAATTTCAGGATGCCTTGACGTGATATAGCTTGCGACTTTGTCGTTGCCGATCAACCGTTTCAAGTAGCGCGACGACAGCACGAGTTCGAGGACGTCGTCGCCGAAATTGGAGTCCCGAGCACGGAAATCGGCATTGAGCGTTTCGAGTTCACGTTCCATCCGCGCCATCTGTTCCGGCGTGACGCCGAGTATCTTCTTCGGCTGATCGGGTTTGGCGAGATCGCACTGGCGGGTCGCGGCCAGGATCGCTCGAGCGTAGCTGGCGGTGAAGTTGTTCATCGCCGCCATCATCTCGGCCGCGGCAAACTGCTTCTCCGGCTTCAGCTTGCGGAGGATGTCGAAGACGACCGCGTTGACGTGCTTGTCCTTGAGTATCTCGACGGTATCGGAGGATATTCTGTCGAGCATGGTCCGTCGGCGGGCGACCAGCGTTTCGTCCATGCCCAGCGCCGCTGCGATCATGGCGGCCGGTACGCCGCGATCAAGGGCACGCGTGATCATGTAGTGCTCCTGCACCGTAGCCAGACGGTTCACCCGCTTGTTGTAGGTGAAGGCTTCGTCGTCGTCAGCGACGATGCACGGAGCCGACTCCACGGACGCTTCGCGGAGCGCATGCAGACGCAGATGGCCATCAAGCAGCATGTGCCGTCCGCTCCTATCGACGACTGTGACGGCGAGAGGCTCGACGATGCCGATCTGACGCACCGATGTCGCGATGCGGATATAGCGCTTCGATTCGACTATGCGGACCGTCATCGGGCGGACCGGCAGGATCGCATCGAGACGAAGGTTCAGCACCTCACGAGCGAACGATATCCGGATCGGATCTGTCACGTTGCGTCCCCGGCGATGCCCAGGCGTTGAGCGACAGGATGAGGGAGGCTCGCCAGCCCTTCGGCTCGAAGAAGCGTGACGAAATGCTCGTCCGCCAGGAGCTTGCCCATCGCGCCGACGATGAACGTGAGGCGTCCTTCCGTCAGAGTTGCCTTCTTCACTAGCAGTCGCTGGCGCTCGACCTCCTTCTGGTAGGCGCGGACGAGCGCAGCGGCGGTCGTGGGCTGGCTGCGTTTCGGTCCGGTTCGAACGGACTTGATGCCTTTGCCGATCAGGTTCCGCTGATCGACGATCCTCCGGATCGCGAGAACCTGAGCGCCCGGTAACGACCCCGCTTCGTACGCCTCCGTAAGGGACCGCTGCACCTGCGCGTCGTCGGCACGGGCGATCTCGGCCGCGATGGTGTGTGGAATGACACCACGTTCAACGGAGTCCAGCAGCCGTTCCTCGCCTTTCTCAAGCAGGAAGTTGATCGTCCAGACGTACTCGGGGCTGAAGCCCACCTTCCGGGCTATCTCCGTATGGCTGTAGCCGCGCTGCCGTAGCACGCCCACTTCGCGGATCAGCTCGAGCGGGGACAGGTTGCGGCGCGCCATGTTCTCGACGAGACTCATCACGTAGCATTCGTCGCGTGTAGCTTCGATGACGATGGCCGGGATCGCGGTCGCGCCCAACTTGACGAATGCCTCCATACGACCTTGTCCGCAGATCAGTTCGAAGCCCTGGCCGTTTGGTGAACGCCTGACCATGATGGGGCGCTTGAGTCCGACCGCGCGTATGCTTTCGACGAGATCTTCGAAGACCTTCCGGTTGCGTACCCGGGGGTTCAGCACTTCGATGGAGGCGATGGAAATGTCGATGATGTCGGGCGTCACAGCGCGTACTCCACGGCGTGACGGCGCAGCAGGTGGTACAGCGGCGAGAGGTCTTCGGCGCGATAAGCATCGAGCATGATGCCGTTGTCCTCTCCCATGCCGAAACGGGGCTCGGCACCGAGATCGATCCACGGAAGGAGATAGTGGTCCCGCACCGTCCTGTTGTCCGGCGCGAGGCGAACGATGACTGTGATGTCGGGCCGCAGACCAGCGTCGAGGCGGACCCGCCAGCGTAGCGATCCGGCGCCGGTCGTCCGGCATCGAGCGATAACGAGCGCGATCGTTACCTCGTGGTTGACGACGAGCAGATCGGTCGTTCCGTCGACCGAGACATGGCCGCCGACCGCTTCGATGCCCAAGACGGTGCTGGCGACCACCTCGGGGTGCATCAGGCGAAGCTGGCGATTGGTCTCGACGTAGCGGAAGTCGCGGTCGGGGGTGTAGCCTATCAGCTGGTATGCCCGCAGCAGGCTGCCGAACCGATGTCGATAGGCGGCCGTTGATGGCATCGACTCGACCTCGTCGATGATCATGCCCGACAGGACGCCTCTGGTGGAGAGAAGGTCCGACAGCATGGTCAGGAGATCGGAATCCGAGAAGCGCCGGGCGCGCTCAGCGAGGATCGTCTGCGCGGCTTCGAAGAGCCCCGGATCGACGATCGCCTCGAACGCACCGGTCCGCCGGATCCACATGTCCGGTGGGTTCACCACGCGCTGTTTCTTCAGTTTAAAGGAGACGCGGTTGTAGACGTTGTTCCCGATGTACTTCTCGTTGCTCAGCATCTGCCTGACGACCGAGCGGGTCCATGGCTTGCCCAGATCGGTGACGAAGCCTTCGCCGTTGAGGGCGGTCGCGATCTCGCGCTCCGACCTATGCTCGAGTACAAACCATCGGTATATCCGGCGCACCGTTTCGATCTCGACGTCCGGTCCCGGCACAAGGATGACGCGGTCCGTCTGGAGGCTCTTCTGTTCGCCGGCCGCGAGGAGCGTCTTGGGTTCGTTGCGCTCGTTCACAAGATATCGACGCAGGCCGTATCCTGCTGGGCCGCCCTGCCGATAGCCCATAGCAATCAGGCGGCATTGCCCCGCGAAGACCTTCGTGGACAGTTCACGGCTGTATTCGCCGGCCATCATCCGTTTGACGGTCTTGATCACGTTCGCCTGGAAGCTGCCGTCGTTGTCGAACTGCTCGGCGCAGTAGTGGACGTGTATGCCGCGTTCCCGGCAGATGAATTCGTAGTAGGCGCTCTCGTCGGCGTCTTGGAAGCGCCCCCAGCGACTGATGTCGTAGACGAGGATTGCGTCGTAGTCGGCATTGCCGCTCTGCACGTCGTCGATCAGACGTCTGAGCGCATCGCGCCCGGCGATGTTCAGTCCGCTGCGACCTTCGTCCGCATAGGTGCGGACAATTTCGATGCCCCGCCTGGCGGCATATGCCGCGATCGCTTCGGCCTGGTTCTCGGTCGAGTACTTTTGAAGGTCGGTCGACATGCGCACGTACTGAGCGGCCCGCACCAGCTTCATGTCCGGAGGTTCTTCCCGCACCGCTTTTCCTGACGCTTGTCACGGGCGTGTCGCTCCCGTGTCCGACTGACGTCTTTCTATTCGCGGGAGGATGGAATGTCGTTGTCGGATAAGGACCGAAAAATTCGCGCGGGAGACGGAAACAAGTTTCCCATTGATCCGGCCGCAGACACGGTGGCGTCATTCGCCAGTGTCATCGCCGACGCGCTGCGTCGGGATTTCGGCACATCCCCGGCGAAGGTGAAGCATATCGCCCGTCTTACGGGAGCGAACGCGCGGACGGTGCAAAACTGGCTCTATGGGAGGAACGGTCCGAGCGGAGCGGGGCTGGTGGTGCTGATGCGCCATTCGGATGCGGTCATGTTCGCCGTTCTCGAACTCGCGGACCGGTATGAGATTCAGCACGAAGCGAAGAGCGAGAAGCTCCGGGGGGAGCTGCGTTCACTAATCACGATGCTGCTGGAGTATCTCGGTCCGGAATGACGCGGATCCCGCAACGAGCATCGTCGCACAGTCCTTGCCAATAGCATGGACTCAATTGCGGACCTGTCAGGTATGGATCGGTTGCAGCAAATTGTAGGTGGTGCTCGCTCGAAGGCGGACATCGAACCGCGCGGCGAGGTTAGTGGTCAAAGCAATGATCGAATTTGCGTCATTCGGTAAGTTGACGGCTGAGGCGAGGGGAGTCCGATTCGGACGCCCGCCCAAGCTCAAATCTGATCGGATCGCGTTGGGCGAGCGCCGGCAAGTCGGTGTACGAATAGCTAAGCTTTTCGAGGGCCACTATGCCCGCTCTACCGGGCCCTGACGGCTTTGACGGTGGCGGCATAATGCCGACTTTCCCAAAACCGGCCTGTAGGATGGAATCCTAACTCAACCGCGCCGGACAAATCGGTGTCAAAATTCTCGCTGACCGGTCAAAAGCTTTGTCACTTGGTTTTGACAGATCACGATATGTTCTGACCTGAGAGGGCAAGTTTTCGTGTCAAAGGACACGCTTCTGTGGAACAGCAGTATAGCTGCGGTTCGTGCGCACCACCATGCGGCGCGAATATCATGGCTTAAAGGGCTGGTCTTATCCCATTTCTGCGCTCTACCCAGGAGACAGGAATGCCCAAGATTTCTCCATCAAACGTATCTCAAAGCGTTCGTCCGCATGACCCGGCGACCTGGCCTCAGCGGACCGAAGTAGACGGCGCAATCGTACCGGCAGTGTCGCTCGAACTCGACGGTGCTAGGGTTCGCCTCGTGAGAGAACTCCGGTGCGACGGCGTTCCCGTACTGAGCATGTCCGCATGGAGCGAGGCTATACACACTCCTCTTCCGCGAGGGATGCATACGAGGCGCTGAGCCATCAGCAGGACAGCTTCACTTACTGGAGCGTCGGGGCAACCGCAATCGGCACGGCATGGCTGACGTCGATCGTCTCGGCCGTGGTCTCGGAATACGCGATCGAACGTGGGCACGCCCAGGCCAACGCAGATCGCGAAGCGGAAGAAGCTGGCCTGCTGGCCGAGCAGGAATTAGCCGCCACGGCCGAGGTCGCGGCCCACTACCGAATGCTGAAGAAGCGCTTCGCGGTAACCCTCGAATACGGAACCGATGACGGCAGATTTTGGTCGATCGCCTTCGACGAGGCATGGGAACGCGATCGCTTCTGGGATTGGTTCAGCTGGCAGACCGAGCGTTTCCAAGAATTCGCTGACCACATGAAGGACGGCGACCGACTCGATCTCGAACGCAAACTGCTCAAGGAAATGATCGTGACCGAGCAGGCGGTCAAGAAGCAGGGGCCCGGCGCCGGCGGACGGCGCCCCCTCCGATTCTGGAGGGGAGAAGTCTGATGGCGACGAAAGCCGACCACGGGAATATGCCCACCGACGCGTTCATAACGGATTCGCTCGAGCATAGCCAATTAGCATGTTGCAAAATTGCATCAGAATAAAGGTATTTTGCAACCTACTTTTGCGACATCAGGACGCGAGAGAACACGAGCGCTGAGGGCTTTGCTGCGAAACTTAGCACTTCTGCGACAGCGGCTTGGCACGGCGCAGAGCGAATGCAACATTCATTACGATAGGAGAATGTCTGTGGCGTTGAACTGGGTAAAAGCGCGTCGAGCTCCCTCCCGCTCGTGGTGTGTTAATCCGAAATCTATTAGCTTGATCGCCTCTGCGTTAACGGCGTCTCAGATTGGAGAAAGCGATTCCGCATCGGCCCAGTACAATCCTCAGTAGGAACGTCGAGTAATTAACCAGCGGATATCTCCTACTGGCCGCTACCGTAGTACCTGCCCGACTTTCATCCGTGGTGAACGGGTCACTGATAGAGAAATGGAAAGCTGACGCGGCAATACAGACTGCGCAGACCAATTGCGCGAGTACGACAATAAACACCGTAGGCCGGTTAAAGAAGATTGCTAAACAATATTTTTTGTTCGTTATTGATTTATATTATATATCCAGGCATCAAACTCGGCTTGACGGATCCAACGTGTTGCTATCCACTTAATACCGCCAGTAACCGGCAAACCAGCATGACGCGATAACAGATCCAGAGCGCCGTCTACCCCAGTGCTTGTGAATGCGATGATGTCCCCGGCACGGGGAATTATTCGGAGGTTGGCCAAAGGAAAGTCTGTCTCACCTCCACCGAACCCGTCGTTCAAGTACGCGATCGCCGTTACGGTCCTCTGGTTAGTTGCACCTGGCAGGGCGTCTGAATGCAATTTGTACTCCTGGC
>Ga0265797_10005921_pt1 | contig 17612 bp, 16 predicted proteins | sample P2T30metagenome_FD_192433 | JGI IMG/M metagenome (GOLD analysis project Ga0265797, IMG submission 192433) | Plant litter microbial communities from East Loma Ridge, Irvine, California - P2 T30 | ecosystem: Environmental > Terrestrial > Plant litter > Unclassified | place: USA: California...
CGGTCGGGGCGTGGACACGTCCACGGCGGCGTCCCTAGGGTGGACGGCACGGGCGGCCCCCGGGCGGGGGCCGGTCGCGGAGCCCACGTCGAGGAGGACGCATGGACATCGATCGCAGGGGGTTGCTGGTCGGCGCCGCCGGGCTGGCCGGGACGGTGGCGCTCGCCGGGTGCGCACCACGCGGGGAGCGCACCGAGATCGGCGACTGGCCGACCGAGGTCGGCGACGAACCGGTCACCGTCGACTGGTGGAGCGCACAGATCGCCACCAACGACGGCGGGGACCTCCGCCCCCGCCTCATCGAGGAGTTCGGCAAGGCGTACCCGAACGTCCGCATCAACGTCGTCGAGGCGGCCGCCGACACCGACACCAACCGCACGACGCTCACCACGCAGATCGCGGCCGGGTCGCAGAGCCCCGACGTGTTCCACGGCGACATCGCCTGGCCGGGACAGTTCGCCGAGAACAAGCTGGCGACGCCGCTGAAGACGCTCGTGCCCGACGACTTCTGGGACCAGTACCCCGAGGGCCTCCGCACCGCGGCGTCGGTCGACGGGGACTACTACATGTTCCCCATCTACATCGACAACTCGTTCCTCGTGTACCGGCAGGACCTGCTCGACAAGCACGGCCTGCAGGTGCCGGCCTCATGGGAGGAGGTCGTCGAGACGTCGAAGAAGCTCATCGACACGGGCGACGTCGACTACGGCTTCGTGTACCAGGGCAACGTGTACGAGGGCATGACCTGCAACGTCGTCGAGTTCGTCGCCGACGCGGGCGGCCTCCTCACCGACGAGGGGGTCACCGAGGCCACCGCCACCTCGTCCGAGGCGAAGCGGGCGCTCGAGTTCATGGCGTCGCTCATCACCGAGGGCGTCACCCCGCGGGCGTCGCTCACCTACATCGAGCAGGCCAGCCTCGACGCCTTCACCACCGGCCGCGCGGCGTTCCTCCGCAACTGGTCGTACTCGTACGACACGGCCAACAGCCCCGAGACGTCGAGCGTCGCGGGGGCGGTCGGCATCCGGTCCCGGCCCGGCTTCGACGGCACCGACGAGACCCACACGACGATCGGCGGCTGGGGCAGCTACATCAACCCGCACACGCTCGTGCCCGCCGCGGCGCTCGCCTGGGCCCGCTGGCTGGCCGACGAGGACGCCCAGCAGATCATCGTCCGCGAGGGCGGCGTCATCCCCGCCCGCACGGCGTCGCTCACCAGCCCCGACGCCGTGGCCGCCGCGAAGCCGCAGTACAGCATCGCCGCCGACTACACGCTCGTGCCCCGGCCCACCGCGACCGCCTTCTACCCGAAGGTGTCGCAGGGCATCTACGTCAACGCGAACTCCATCGCCGCCGGCCAGTCCGCCGTCGGCACCGGCCTCGACCGGATGCAGAGGCAGATGGAGACGGCGCTCGCGGGGCAGGCGCTGTGACCACGCAGGCGGGCACCGCACCCGCACCCGCGAAGGCGTCCACCGGCCGCGGCTCCGGCAAGGGTCCCCGCGGCATCGTCGCGACCCGGCGCCGCACCGCGCTGATCTTCTCGACGCCGGCCCTGCTGCTCATCCTGCTCGTCACCGTGTTCCCGGTGCTCTACTCGATCGTGCTGAGCTTCGCGCGGGTCTCGATCGACTACGACGGGTTCCAGATCGAGGAGTTCACGGTCGGCAACTACGGCGCCCTGCTGCAGAGCGGCGCGTGGTACCAGGCCCTCGGCTTCACGCTGCTCTACACGGTCGTCACGGTCACCGTCGAGCTCGTGCTCGGCATGCTCGCGGCGCTCGTCCTCGAACGGCTGGGGGTGACGCGCGGCTGGATGCTCGCGCTGCTGCTCGTGCCGTGGTCGCTCGTCACCATCGTGTCGGCGCAGCTGTGGCGCTACATCTACGACTCGACCTACGGAATCGCGACGTGGGCGATCCAGGGTGTCACCGGCGACGCGCCCGTGATCCTCGGCGAACCGGTCAGCGCCGCCGTGGCCCTCATGGTGGCCGACATCTGGAAGACCACGCCGTTCGTGGCGATCATCCTGCTCGCCGGCCTCGTCATGATCCCCGAGGAGCACTACGAGGCCGCGGAGCTCGACGGCTCGAGCGCGTGGCAGACCTTCTGGCAGGTCGTCATGCCGCAGCTGCTGCCGACCTTCACCATCGCGGTGCTGTTCCGCGTGCTGCAGGCCTTCGGCGTGTTCGACCTGCCGTTCGTCCTCACCCAGGGCGGGCCGGGCACCGCGACGCAGACGCTCGCGATCATGGGCTACCGGGTGCTGTTCCAGGACATCAACATCGGGCCGGGCGCCGCCATCGCGACGACCACGGCGATCATCGTGGGCGTGGGCTGCCTCCTGTTCCTCAGGGCGTTCCGCAACCAGGCGAGGGGAGAGAGCTGATGGCCCGCACGAGGATCCGCCGCGGCTGGCGGCGCTGGATCAACGTCGTCAACGTCGGCGGCGTCGTCATCGCACTCGTCACGGCGCTGCCGCTGTACTGGCTCGTCGTGTCGTCGTTCAAGACGAACGCCGAGATCGCCGCGTCGCCGCCCACGGTCCTGCCGCAGGAGTGGTCGTTCGACAACTACGTCACCGCGTTCGTGTCGAACGAGCTCGCCGTGTACATGGTCAACAGCGTCGTCGTCGCCGTCGCCACCACCGTCATCGTGCTCGGCCTGGCGCTCTTCGCCGGGTACGCGCTCACCGGCGGCAAACTGCGCGGCAGCACCGCGATCATGACCGTGCTGCTCATGCTCAGCGTGTTCCCCGCCATCGCGGTGCTCACGCCGATCTACCTCATCGAGCGGCAGCTGGGCCTGCTCAACAGCCACCCGGGGCTGATCCTCCCGTACGTCGCGTTCAACCTGCCGTTCGCCATCTGGATCATGCGCAACTACCTCGCCGGCATCCCCACGACCATCGAGGAGGCCAGCGAGATCGACGGCGCCAGCCCGCTGCGCACCATGTTCTCGGTGATCCTGCCGATGTCGAAGCCGGGCCTGTTCACGGTCGGCGTCTTCACCTTCACCGCCTCGTGGAGCGAGTTCCTGCTCGCGCTCACGATCAACAGCGAGACGTCGTTCCGCACCATCCCGGTGGGCATCGCCCTGTTCAGCACCGAGTTCTCGGTCCCGTTCGGCGCGATCTTCGCGGGCAGCGTCTCGGCCACCGTGCCGATCGTGGTCCTGGTGCTGATCTTCAAGCGCAGCATCGTCTCCGGCCTCACCTCGGGGGCCGTGAAGGGCTGAGCACCCGCGGGGCGGGCGCGCGAGGGGCCGGGGGTCCGGGTCGCGTCCGCCCCGCACCGTGCGCGGGCAGAGTGCCCGTGACGGCCGGCGCGCGGGCACCGGGCCCGCGACCGTGACAGAAAGGACAGCATGACCGACACCGACGCGCCCGTCGTCCCCGCCGCCTCCGGCCCCGACCCCGACTGGTGGCGGCAGGCCACCGTCTACCAGGTGTACCCGCGGAGCTTCGCGGACACCGACGGCGACGGCCTCGGCAACGTCGCGGGCGTCACCGAGAAGGTGCCGTACCTCGCGGCCCTCGGCGTCGACGCCGTCTGGCTGAGCCCCTTCTACCCGTCCGAGCTCGCCGACGGAGGCTACGACGTCGCCGACTACCGGGACGTCGACCCGCGCCTGGGCACCCTCGAGGACTTCGACGCGATGGTCGCCGCCGCGCACGCCGCCGGGCTCAAGGTCATCGTCGACATCGTGCCGAACCACACCAGCGACCAGCACGTGTGGTTCCAGGAGGCGCTCGCCGCCGGACCCGGCAGCGCCGCCCGGGCCCGGTACGTCTTCCGCGACGGCCTCGGCGAGGACGGCGCCACGCCGCCGTCGACCTGGCAGTCCAACTTCGGCGGCAGCGCCTGGACCCGGCTCACCCTCCCCGACGGCACCCCAGAGCAGTGGTACCTGCACCTGTTCGCCCCCGAGCAGCCCGACCTCGACTGGTCGAACCCCGAGGTGCGGGAGGACTTCCACACCACCCTGCGGTTCTGGAGCGACCGCGGCGTCGACGGCTTCCGCGTCGACGTGGCGCACGGCCTCGCCAAGGACCTCGTCGAACCGCTCCGCGACGCGAACCCCAAGGACTTCGGCCTGCCGGTCGACGGCAGCGACCCCCTCTACGACCGGGACGAGGTCCACGAGATCTTCGAGGGCTGGCGCCGCGTCTTCGACGAGTACGACCCGCCGCGCACCGCCGTCGCCGAGGCCTGGGTCGCCCGCGAACGCGTGTCGCTCTACGCGCGCCCCACCGAGCTCGGCCAGGCGTTCAACTTCGAGCTCACCCGCGCCCCGTGGGACGCCGACGCGTTCCGGACGATCATCGAGTCGAACCTGCTGCTCGCCGCCGAGAGCGGGGCGTCGTCGACCTGGGTCCTCTCGAACCACGACGTCGTCCGCCACCCCAGCCGGTACGGGCTGCCCGACGGCGCCGACGGTGGCGAGGCCGACACCGACGCGTGGCTGCTCTCGGGCGGCACCGACCCCGAGCTCGACCGGGACCGATGGCTCCGGCGCGCCCGCGCGGCCACCCTGCTCATGCTCGCCCTGCCCGGCAGCGCCTACCTCTACCAGGGCGAGGAGCTCGGCCTGCACGAGGTCGCCGAGCTGCGCGTCGAGGACCTGCAGGACCCCGTGTGGACGCGCTCGTCGCACCAGCGCAAGGGCCGCGACGGCTCGCGCGTGCCCCTGCCGTGGACCCCCGAGGCGCCCGCGTACGGCTTCAGCAGCACGACCGCGCACCTGCCGCAGCCGGCCTGGTTCGCGGACGTCGCCGCCAGCGTGCAGGACGGCGACCCCGGCTCGACCCTCACCTTCTACCGCACCGCGCTCGACGCCCGGCACCGGCTGCAGCAGGGCGAGGAGCTCGACTGGGTCGACGCCGGCGACCCCCAGGTCGTGCACGTCGCCCGGCACGAGGGCTGGCACTCCGTGACGAACTTCGGCACCGCCGACGTCGCCCTGCCCGCCGGCACCGTGCTCGTCGCCAGCGGACCCCTCGCCGAGGGCGTCGACGGCGCGGCCCGACTGCCCGGCGAGACGACCGTCTGGCTCGACCCCCGCGGCTGACGCCGGGCGACGGCAGCGCCACGCGGGAGGGCGCTGCGCGGAAGCGCCGCCCCTCTGCGCCAGGAATCGTACTGGCCGCCACGTCTAGACCGGGCGGCCAGTACGATTCCTGGCGCCGACCGGGGCTGGGGACCGCGGTGCCGGAGGCGCGGGCGGGGTCCACGCGCACGGTACCGTGGTCGCGGACCCGGGAGGCAGAGTGACGACACGGCAGGAACGCCTGGCGCGCGCCGTCGTCCTCGCCGCCACGAGCACCCTCGTCACCGCGACCGCCCACGTCGCGGGCGGCGGGGTCCTGCCGCCGGCGCTCCTGCTGCTGTTCGTCGCCGTCCTCGGCACCGGCGCGTGCCTGGCGCTCGGCGGGCGCCGCGTCACCCTGCCCCGCCTCGTGCTCGCCGCGGGCACCACGCAACTGCTGCTGCACGGACTCTTCACCGTCGCCGGCGGCCACCACGCCGCGACCAGCCGTGCCGGGGGCGGCGTGACCGGCGCCGCGGGTGGCGTGACCGGCGGGGCGGGCGCGACCGGCGCCTCCGGCCCCCTCGGCACGACCGCCGGAGCCGACGTCGCCGCGCTCGCCGGGCACGACCACGGCGCCACCGTGCTGCCGAGCGGTGACCTCGTCGCCGCGGCCGGGCAGCACGGCGGCAGCATGGTCCTCGCGCACGTCGTCGCCGCGATCGTGACCGTGCTCGCCGTCCGGGTCGGGGCCTCGGCCCTGCGCGCCGTCGTCCGGGCCGTGACCCTGCGCCTCGTCGCCGTGGTCGCGCTCGTCGTCGCGCTCGGCGAGCCCCGACGCCCCCTGCTGCCCTCGACCGTCGCCGCCGCCAGTGCGCCCGTGCGGCCCGTCGCCGCGCGCCTCGTCACGACGCGCGTCCTGCGGGGCCCGCCCGCACTGCTCGCCGCCTAGGCCGCGCCGCCCCTCGGCCGCGCCGCGGTGCGTCGGCCGGTTCGTGTGCGCGCGTGCGCGCCGGTGCCGGACACCGCCCGCCCGCGTCAGCGGTTGGCGTGCACGGCGGTGGCTTCCGTGCACGGCGGTGGGAACTTCTCCACCGCCGTGCGACCGAGGCACCGCCGTGCGGCCCTGGCCGGACCGTGCGGCCCGGACCGTGCGGCTCGCGCGGCACCCGTGCGGTCAGGCCCGTGTGGCTCGCCCGGCTCGGCCCGGTCCGGCTCGGCGCGTGCGACCCGTAGCGGCCAGCCCCTGCCGTCCGTGCCCGTGCCGGATACCGCCCGCCCGCGTCAGCGGTGGGCGTGCACGGCGGTGGCTTCCCTGCACGGCGGTGGGAACTCCTCCACCGCCGTGCGACGGAAGCACCGCCGTGCGGCCCTGGCCGGACCGTGCGGCTCGCCCGGCACCCGTGCGGTCCAGCCCGTGTGGCTCGCCCGGCCGGGCCCGGCCCGGCCCGTGCGACCCGTAACGGCCAGCCCCTGCGGCCCGTGCCCGTGCCCGTGCAGCGCCCACCCGCGTCAGCGGTGGGCGTGCACGGCGGTGGCTCCCGTGCACGGCGGTGGGAACTTCTCCACCGCCGTGCGACGGAATCACCGCCGTGCGGCCCCGGTCGGACGGCCCGGGCCGCACCCCTCGACGACTCCTCCACCCTTCAGCAAGGAGACCTCCATGCGCCCTCGCGCCCGCACCACCACCCCGTCCAGGACCACCCCGTCCAGGACCACCCCGTCCTCCACCACCCCGTCCTCCATCACCCCGTCCCGCCGCGTCGCCGGCGCGGCCCTCGCGGCAGCCGGCGGCGTCGCCCTCGCCGTCGGCGCCCCGCTCGCGGCGTCCGCGCACGTAGAGCTCGACGCGAGCTCCACCGTGCCGGCGACGATCAGCGTCCTCACCTTCGCCGTCGCGCACGGCTGCGAGGGGTCGGCGACGACCTCCCTCGCGGTCGAGTTCCCGGCGACGGTGCAGGCCGTCACCCCGACCGTGAAACCGGGCTGGGAGGTCACGCGCGCCACCGCTACCGCCGACGCGGCACCGGACGCCGCCGCCGACGCGGGGCCGGGCACGGATTCCGCGACCACCGGAGGCGCGACCACCGGAGGCGCGACGACCGTCACCTGGACCGCCTCCGACCCCCTGCCCGACGGCTTCCGGGACACCGTGCAGGTGCAGGCGCTCCTCCCCGTCGACGGCGTCGCCGGCGACGTCGTCACCTTCCCCACGGTGCAGACCTGCGAGGAGGGGTCGTACGACTGGGTGGAACCGCCGGCCGACGACGGTTCCGAGCCCGGGAGCCCGGCACCCGTCCTCACCCTCACCGACGCGAGCACCGCGGGATCCGGCGACGCCGCTGCCGGCAGCACCGCCGAGCTCGACGTCGCGGCGACGGCGGCGACCGCCACGGCGCCCGTGGACGGCACCGCGCGCCTCCTCGGCACGGGTGCGCTCATCGTCGGTGGCGTCGCCGTCGTGCTGCTCACCGCGGTGCTCCGGCGTGCGTCCGGCGACGGCCGTCGCGCCACCGGGAGCGACCGGTGACCGCCGCGGACCGCGGGCCCGGCGCCAGCGCGCCCGGCGCGACCGCGACCACCGCGACCGAGACCGCCGCGCCCGGTGCGACCGAGACCGGTGCCACCGCTCCCGCGACCGCCGCACCAGGCCAGACCGCGCCCACCGCACCAGGCACGCCCGGTGCGACCCACGCCTCCGGCCGTCCACCCCGCCCCGCGACGTCCCGGCGCGAGCCGTGGCTGGCCCCGCTCCTGCTGCGCCTGCACTTCTACGCCGGCGTGCTCGTGGGACCGTTCGTGCTCGTCGCGGCGCTCACCGGCGCGGCCTACGCGGTGAGCCCGACCCTGGAGCGCGCCCTCTACGCGGACGAGCTGACGGCGCCCGTGACCGCGTCCACCGTGCCCCTCGCCGAGCAGGTCGCCGCCGCCCGTGCCGTGGTCGGCGAGGACGCGGCGCTCGTCGCGGTGCGTCCCGCACCCGAGCCGGGCGACACGACCCGCGTCATGTTCGCGGCGGACGGCCTGCTCGACGGGCAGACCCGCGCCGTGTTCGTCGACCCCGCGGACGCGTCGGTGCGCGGCGACCTGCCGGTCTACGGCACGAGCGGATCGCTGCCGCTGCGCACCACGATCAGCGACCTGCACCGCAGCCTCGGCCTCGGCGACGTCGGCCGCGTCTACAGCGAGCTCGCGGCCAGCTGGCTGGGCGTCGTCGTGGTCGGCGGGGTCGTCCTGTGGGTGCTGCGGTTCCGCCGCACCCGCGGTCGCGCCCGGCTGCGCCGCGACCTCACGCGCCCGGACCTGAGGGCGACCGGGTACCGCCGGCCGTTCACCTGGCACGCGTCGACGGGGATCCTGCTCGCCGTGGGGGCCCTGTTCCTCTCGGCGACGGGGATCACCTGGTCGCAGTTCGCCGGCGAGAACGTCACCGCGCTGCGCTCGGCGCTCAGCTGGCAGGCGCCCGCCCTCGACACCGCCCTCGACACCGCGCTCAGCGACGGCAGCGGCGCGGACGCCGACGGCACCGGCACCGCCGCGGGCGGCTCACAGCCGACGGCGGCCGACCCGCACGCGCACCACGGCGGCTCGTCCGGTGCCGGCGGCGCCACCGGCCCCGGAGGCGCGGGCACGTCCGCCACGGACGTCGCCCTGGACGACACCCGCTTCGACAGCGTCCTCGCCGCCGCGCAGCAGGTCAACGTCGACACCGGGAGGGTCGAGATCAGGCCGCCCGCCGCCTCCGGCACCGCGTGGACCGTCACCGAGATCGGCCGCAGCTGGCCGACGCAGGTCGACGCGGTCGCGGTCGACGGCGACACCCTCGCCACCGTCGACCGGACCGACTTCGCCGACCACCCGTTCATGGCGAAGCTCGCCCGGTGGGGGATCGACGCACACATGGGCACCCTCTTCGGGCTGCCCAACCAGCTGCTGCTCGTCGTCACCGCGCTCGGCCTCGCGACGATGGTCGTGCTCGGCTACGCGATGTGGTGGACGCGGCGGCCGACCCGTCCGGCAGGGGCACCGCGGTCGTGGCGGCCCGGTCGGCCCGCGGCGGCCGGGGCGCTCGCCCGCGCGCCGTGGTGGGGGCTCGGCCTGGTCGGGCTCGTGGCCGTGGGGCTCGGGACGTTCCTGCCCGTGCTCGGGGTCTCGCTGCTCGCGTTCGTGCTCGTCGACGCGCTCGTGACCGTGGCCCGGGTGCCGGGGGCTCCGCCGGCCGGTTGAGCGCCGGGGCGTCCTGTTGCGCGGGGTGTCCTGCTCCGCGCCAGGAATCGTACTGGCCGCCACGTCTAGACGTGGCGGCCAGTACGATTCCTGGCGCGGTGGGTCCGGCGCCGCGGGTCTGACGCCGTGGGTCCGGCGCCGCGCGTCTGACGCCGTGGGTCCGGCGCCGCGCGCCTGGCACCGTGGGTCCGGCGCCGCGCGCCTGACGCGGTGGGTCCGGCGCCGTGGGCCCCGCACTCCGGCCGCGGCACCGTCCCCGGTGCGCCTACAGCGCCTCGGCGAGGATCGCGTCGACGAGGGTGTCGCCGTCGAGCTCGGCGCAGTCGACGACGATGCCGCTCGCGACGAGGCTCCGGTGCCGGATGAGCTGGCAGATCTGCGCCGCCATGCGGTCGGCCGGGCACGACGACCCGAGGTCGACCGCGTTGACGGTGAGCGGCAGCCCGTGATCGGTGGACGCGCGCCGTTCGAGCATCTCGAGCGCGTGCCCCATCTCGACGAGCAGCTTGCGGGGCCGCTTGCTGCCGCTGGGACGCGTGACGACGAGCAGCACGTGGGCGGGCTCGGCGAGGTCGGGCAGCAGGTCGACGAGCTGGTGCCACACGTCGTCGACGACCCGGTGAGCGGCCGACCGTGCGCAGTCCTCGGCGCAGAGCGGCAGGCCGATGACGACGCCGCCGTACGGCTGCCCGCCGGCGTGGGCGGACTCCCACGTCTCGTGCACCACGTCGCCGCGGGCGGCGAGGCGCTCCGCGGCCTTCTCGAGGGCGTCGATCCCGGCCGGCACCACGACGAAGGGTGCGGTGGCCTCGCGCGGCTCGGTGCGGGGCGGGGCGAGCGTGCTCATCGGGGTGCCTTTCCTGGTCGGCGACGAGGCAGGCGGGGGCGGGAGCGGCTCGCGGGGTCGGGCCCGCCTGGTCCGCCGCAGGCCACCGTAACGGACGGCCGTCGCAGAAGTCACGTCCACGCCAGGTGCCGGAGGTGCGGCTCCCGCCCGCCACGTCGGGTGCCGGAGGCGCGGCGCGGGTCCAGCCCGACGGTGCCGGAGGCGCGGGTCGCGCCCGCCACGTCGGGTGCCGGAGGCGCGGCGCGGATCCAGCTCCGCGCGGGCCGGATCCGGGCTGGCCCCCCATCGGGTTCGGGCCGCGCCCTGCCGTCCGGCCCCGGCCCCGGCGGCCCCCGGGCACGAGGAAGGCCCCGTGTCGCCGTTGACCCGGGGCCCCTCGTCCCGGGGCGTGGCCCTCGGACTGGGCACGAGCATGCCAGCGCCTCCGGCCTGGTGTCGAGGCTGCCTCGCGATCGTGACCCACCCGTGACCCGCGGAGCGGACCCACCCCCACCGCCCGGCCCCTCCGGCTCCGCCCTCCGGCCCACGCGCCGGCCTCCGGCGTCCGGACCCCAGGATTCGCGCGAGACCCCAGCCCGCGACCCGGGGGTGCGGCGGGGTTCCTGGGGTGTCGCGCGCGAGCGCCGAGGCAGGGTCCGCGCGGGTCTCGCGCGCGAGCGATGGAGCAGGGAGCCGCGCCGGCCTCCGGCGGCCGCACCCCAGGATTCTCACGGGACCCCAGCCCGCGACCTGGGGTGCGGCGCGGCTCCTGGGGTCCCGTGCGCGAGCGCCGAGGCAGGGGGCCGCGCGTGTCGCGCGCGAGCGCCGGGGCAGGGGAGCCGCGAGCGCCGGGGCAGGGGGCCGCGCACCTCCGGCCCCCGCACCGGAGGCGCGCCTACCGTGGCGGGGCATGAGCACCGTCGCCGTCACGATCCTGCCCGTCACCCCGAGGTCCGCCGCGAGCGCGGCGTCCGTCGCGAGCACCGCCGCCGACGCGGGCGCCGACCCGGCCGACCCGTCGACGGAGGCCGCCCCCGTCGCGTGGGGATCGGCTCCGGCCCGTCGGGCGATCGAGGCGGCGGGGGCGCGCGAGGTCGAGCTGGGCGACGAGACCGACGTGCTCGTCGTCGCCGGCGGCGTCGACCAGGACGAGCTGCGCCGTGCGATCGACGACCACCCGCGGGTGCGACTCGTGCAGCTGCCGAGCGCCGGCGTCGACGCGTACGTGGACACGCTGCGGGCGACCCGGCGCGAGGGGCTCGCGGTGACGAGCGCGAAGGGTGCGTACAGCGCGCCGGTCGCCGAGCACGCGCTCGCGCTGGTCCTCGCGACGCTGCGGCAGCTGCAGGTGCGCGCCCGGGCGACGAGCTGGGCGGACGAGCAGCGCGGCCTCAGCCTGCACGGCCGCCGCGTCACGGTCGTCGGCGCGGGCGGGATCGGCCTCGAGGTGGTCCGGCTGCTGCAGCCGTTCGACGTCGAGGTGACGGTCGTGCGGCGACGGCCGGAGTCGGTGCCCGGCACCGCGCGGACCGTCACCTCCGACGAGCTGGCCGACGTCCTGCCCGGCAGCGACGTCGTCGTGGTCGCCGCCGCGCTCACGCCCGGCACGACGCACCTGCTGGGCGCCGAGGAGCTGGCGCTGCTGCCCGCGCACGCGGTCGTCGTCAACGTCGCCCGCGGGCCCCTGGTGGACACGGACGCCCTCGTCGAGGCGCTCGCCGCGGGTCGCCTCGGCGGGGCCGGGCTCGACGTCACCGACCCGGAGCCGCTGCCCGACGGCCACCCGCTGTGGTCCGAGCCGCGCGCCCTCGTCACCCCGCACCAGGCGAACACCGACGAGATGGTCGCCCCGCTGTTCGAGGCGCGGGTGCGGGAGAACCTCGAGGCGCTCGCGGAGGGGCGCGAGCACGAGGGCGTCGTCGACGTCGAGCAGGGGTACTGAGCGTGCCGGAGGGGCGCCGGGCGCGCCGCGAGGACCGCTTCGAGGGCCGCATCGCCGGCTTCGGCACCGCGAGCGGCACGAGGATCGTCGTCGGCATGTGGGAGCGCTCGCCGCTCGGCCGCTTCGCCGACGTGATGGTCGAGGACGCGGCCGGGCACCGCACCCTGCTCGCCCCCGACGACCGCGTGGCCGCGTACGTGTCGTCGACGTACACCTTCGACGAGGTGCGGGTGGTGCCGGTGTCGTGGCGGAAGGTCGACGGCGGGATCGGCGTGACCGCGGGGGACCTGCGCCTGCGCCTCACCGTCGGCGGCATCTCGGCCCTGGGGGTGCTGCTGCGCCTCGTGCCGCGGGCGTTCGCGACGCGTCCCGGCTGGTTGCGGCTGGTCGACCCGGTGGCCCGGGTCCTCGTGCCGGGGGCGCGCACGGCGGGCTCCGCCGGGGGCGGCAGGCGCGAGCACTACGGGGTGACCCTCGCCCGGCACCTCGTAGCGGTGGAGGCGACCGACGGGTCGCGGGACCTTGGCGGCCTGCGGCGACTGACGCCTCCGGTGCGCTTCGGGTTCGGGTCGGCGCCGGCCGCGCCGAGCCTCGTCGACGTCGTCACGACGATCCGCTGAGGGCGGGGGCCGGAGGCGCGTCCCGGCCCCGCCCCGGAGCCTCCCGGGACGCCGCGCCGTGCCCCCGCCCCGTGCCCGGCCGGGAGCCGGCCCGGCCGGGAGCCGGCCCGGCGGGGACTCGCGCGGGTGCGTCCGCTGCTGCATCATGACGTCAGCGACGCGGGCGCGGGACGACCCGCGCCCGCCCGACGACGAGGAGCGACATGGCCGACGACGGCTTCACGAAGGAGGAGCGCGCCGCGATGAAGCAGCGCGCCGCCGAGCTGCGCGCGCAGGCGAAGCGGCAGAAGGCGGAGGACAAGGCCGCCGCGGACCTGCAGGACGTCCTCGCCGCCCACGCGGCGATGACGGACGACGAGCGGGCCCTCGCCGAGCACGTGCACGCCCTCGTCGCCGAGCACGCCCCGGGGCTGGCCCCGAAGACCTGGTACGGGTTCCCGTCGTACGCGGGGCCGGACGGCAAGGTGGTCGCGTTCTTCCAGCCGGGCTCGAAGTTCGGCACGCGGTACAGCACGCTCGGCTTCCAGGACTCGGCGCGGCTCGACGACGGCTCGCTCTGGGCGACGTCGTTCGCGCTCACCGCGGTGGACGACGCGTCGACGGCGGCGATCGCGGACCTGCTGCGGCGTGCGACGGCGGAGGCGCCCGCCGGCTCCTGAGCCCGGGCCCCGCTCCGACCGCGCACCAGCGGGCGGCCGTCGACCGTGGACCAGCTGCCGGCCCCCGGCCGCCGGCCGCCGGCCTCCGGTCGGTCCCGGTCAGTCCGTCCCGGGCGGCGTCCGCAACGTGCGCGCCGGGGTCTCCCCGTAGCGCTGCTGGTAGCTCCCGGCGAAGCGCCCCAGGTGGGTGAAGCCCCAGCTGCGCGCGACGTCCCCGACGCGGACGCCCTGCCCGGGCGCGGCGGCGGCGAGCACGCGGTGCACGCGCTCGAGCCGCACGTCGCGGAGACACTCGCCGGGGGTCGTGCCGAGCACCCGCCGGAACGCCTGCTGCAGGCCGCGGACGCTGAGGCCGCAGGCGAGCGCGGCGTCGGCGGTGCCGATCGGCCGGTGCGCGTTCGCGTGCAGGTACTCGACGGCGACCCGCACGGCGCGGTGCTCGATGCGCCCGGTCGTGGGGTCGGGGTCGGGGCCGGCGAAGGCGGTGAGCAGGGCGAGTCCGGCCGTGCGGGCGAGCTCGAGCCGCAGCAGGGGGCGGGACAGCGTGCCCGGGTCGTGCAGGGTCCGTGCGACCTGGGCGACGACCCCCTGCCAGCGGGCGAGGGCGGCGGGCCCCGGACGGGTGCGGTGGTCGAGCCGGAGGTGCGCCCGACCGGCGTCCGGACCGGCGAGGCCGTGCTCGGCGGCGAGCTGGTCGAGGAACCCGCGGCGCAGCTGCACGGAGCTCATCTCGACGTCGACGAGCTCGAAGGGGTACCGCTCGGCCGAGGGGAAGCCCCACGGCTCGTGCACGCCGACGTCGAGCGAGTCCGCTCCCCGCCCGACGGTGCCGTGGCCGCGGCGGAGCCAGCCGACGATGTACTCCCCGTCGGGGTGGGCGGTCCCGCGCATGCCGGCGAGGAAGCGCGAGGTGCGCAGGGTCATGTCGCCGTCCCCGAGGGCGGTGTGGGCCCAGGTGAACGGCTGCCCGGTGGTGTCGACGCGGTAGTCGTCGGCCTGGTACGACGCGGTGAAGAGCGACTTCGCCTGGTCGAGGTCGTCCCCCGCGGCCCGGACGGCGACGACGCCGGTGGTGGACGCGACGGGGGAGGCGCCCGTGCCCCCGTCGGCGTCGGGGTCCTCGTGGTCGTCCATCCCGCACCTCCCCTGCTCGGGAGCCGGTGACGCTCCCTCGGCCCGATCCTGCACCGTCCGGGCGGGGCGGGCAACGGTGCTCCCCGGTGCGGCGCGTCGACGGTCGGTCGGGGTGGCGGGCGCCCCGGCGACCGGGCAGAGTGGACGACGGCGGAGTGAGCGCTCACGCGGACGGACGCACGTCCCCGCGACCACGGCCCGAGGCCGGCGCCGCCCCCGCAGCCCCACCGATCCGAAGGAGCATCGTGCACAACTGGGCCGAGAACGTCGAGTACTCGACGGACGACCTGCGCCACCCGACCACCGTGGACGAGGTCCGCGAGATCGTCGCGTCCTCCTCGAGCGTCAAGGCCCTCGGGTCGCGCCACTCGTTCAGCCGCATCGCGGACACGACGGGCGTGCAGGTCTCCCTCGACGCGCTCGACGTCCCCGTCGAGGTCGACGAGGGGGCCGGAGGCGCGGGTGCGGCCGCGAGCGTCCGCGTCGGTGCCGGCGTCACCCACGCCCGCCTCGCCGTCGCCCTGCAGGAGCGCGGCCTCGCCCTCGGCAACCTCGCCTCGCTGCCGCACATCTCGGTGGCGGGCGCGGTGAGCACGGGCACGCACGGCTCGGGCGTCGGCAACCCGGCCCTCTCGGCGGCGGTGCGCGAGCTCGAGATCGTCCGGGCCGACGGATCCCTCGACGTGCTGCGCCGCGGCGACGAGCACTTCGACGCGACCGTCGTCGGGCTCGGCGCGCTGGGCGTCGTGACCGCGCTCACCCTCGACGCGGTGCCCACGTACGACGTCGCGCAGACCGTGTGGGAGGGCGTGCCCTGGCGGGCCGCGCTCGACTCCTTCGACGACCTCGTCGCGAGCGCCTACAGCGTGAGCCTGTTCACCCCGTGGACCGGCGACGACCTCGGCCAGGTGTGGCAGAAGGCCCGGGTGGGGGACGCCGCCGGGCTGGACCCGGCCTCGCTCGGCGGGCGCGCCTCCGGCGTCCCGCTGCACCCGCTGCCCGGCGTCGCCGCCGACGCCGTCAACCCGCAGCTCGGCGAGGCGGGCCCGTGGCTCGACCGGCTGCCGCACTTCAGGGCCGACCTCACGCCGAGCGCCGGCGAAGAGATCCAGAGCGAGTACCTCGTGCCCGCCGAGCACGCGGTCGCCGCGATCGAGGCGCTGCGCGCCGTCGCCGACCGCTTCGCGCCGGTGCTCTTCGTCGGCGAGATCCGCACGATGGCGCCCGACGACGCGTGGCTGAGCCCGAGCGGCGGCCGGCAGAGCGTCGGCTTCCACTTCACCTGGCAGCGCCGCGCGGACGACGTCCTCGCCGCGCTCGAGCACGTCGAGGCGGCCCTCGAGCCGTTCGACCCGCGCCCGCACTGGGGCAAGGTGTCGCGCTTCGACCGCGACCGGACGCGGCGGGCGTACCCGAGGCTGGACGAGTTCGCGGCGCACGTCGCGGACGTGGACCCCGAGGGGCGGTTCCGGAACGCGCACCTGGCGCGGACCGTCCTCGGCGGAGAGGACGAGCGATGAGCGACCGGACGACGACCGACGGAGCCGACGTGACCGACGTGACCGACGTGACCGACGAGGCAGGGACCGACGGGGCCGGGGCCGGCACGGCCGGCCTGCCCGTCTCCGGGCGGCAGGCGGTGCTGCGGCACGGCGGCTACGAGGCCGCGGTGGCGGGGGTGGGCGCGAGCCTGCGCGTGCTGCGGCACGAGGGGCGCGACCTCGTCCGTCCGTTCGAGGCGGACGAGCTGCGCCCCGTGTTCTCGGGGGCGCTGCTCGCGCCGTGGCCGAACCGGGTCGTCGACGGCCGCTGGACCTCCGAGGACGGCGTCGAGCACCAGCTCGCGCTCAGCGAGCCCGACCGCGGGCACGCCCTGCACGGCCTGCTCGGCTGGGTCGAGTGGACCCTGGCCGCGGCCGACGGCTCGAGCGCGACGTTCGTCGCCGAGACGGCGCCCAGTGACGGGTACCCGTACCGGGTGGCCGTCGAGGCGACGTTCGAGCTCGCCGACGACGGCCTCACCACGACCGTCGCGGCCACCAACGTCGGTGCCGGCCGTGCGCCGTGGGGCACCGGCCCGCACCCGTACCTCGTCGCGGGGGAGGGGCGGGTCGACGACTGGACGCTGCGCCTGCCCGCGGACCGCTACCTCGAGGTCACCGACGACCGGCTGGCGCCGCTCGAGGTGCGCGACGTCACGGCCCGCGAGGGCTTCGACTTCCGCGAGCCGCGTCGCGTGGGCGACCTGTTCGTGGACCACGCCTTCACGGGCCTCGTCCCGGACGCCGGAGGCGCGACGGTCGTCGAGCTCACCGCCCCCGACGGGCGCGGGGTGCGGATGACCTCCGGCCCCGAGCTGCCCTGGGTGCAGGTGCACACCGCCGACCGGCCGGAGCCGGGGCTCGACCGCACGGGCCTCGCGGTGGAGCCGATGACGTGCCCGCCGGACGCGCTGAACAGCGGGACCGACCTCGTCGTGCTCGACCCGGGCGCGTCGCACGTGTCGAGCTGGACGATCGCCGCGATCTGACGCCCCGCGGGCCGGACGGCTCTCGTCACGGGACCTCCTGAGTGGTACGGTATCTCGTACCACTCAGGAGGGACTCCATGGCCATCACCACCAGCGAGGCGCGTCGCGACCTCTTCGGGTTGATCGAGCGCGTCAACCTCGACGTCACCGAGGTCGAGATCACCTCCAAGCGGGGTGCGGCCGTGCTGATGTCCAAGGCCGAGTACGACTCGCTCGTCGAGACCGCGTACCTCCTGCGCTCGCCCGAGAACGCGCGACGCCTGCTGCGAAGCCTCGACCAGGCCCGGGCGGGCGACGTGACCGAGCGCGAGCTCCTCGAACCGTGACGACCCGCCTCCTGACCTGGACGGACGAGGCCTGGCAGGACTACGTCTGGTGGCAGACGCAGGACAGGAAGACGCTCAAGCGGATCAACCTGCTGATCGCGGACGTGCTCCGCGACGACCCGTTCGAGGGGATCGGCAAGCCCGAACCGCTCAAGCACGCACTGGCCGGAGCATGGTCCCGGCGCATCGACGAGGCCCACCGGCTGGTCTACCTGGTCGACGACCGGGCCGTCGTCGTCCTGCAGGCGCGCTACCACTACTGAACCCGCCACCCCTCTTCGAGTGACCGTTCACATCCCGACTTGACACGTGCTCGACGA